>Ga0137412_10004241_pt1 | contig 11488 bp, 20 predicted proteins | sample CZODoug2_1_16fun_FD_122160 | JGI IMG/M metagenome (GOLD analysis project Ga0137412, IMG submission 122160) | Vadose zone soil fungal communities from Angelo Coast Range Reserve, California, USA - CZODoug2_1_16fungal (Hybrid Assembly) | ecosystem: Environmental > Terrestrial > Soil > Vadose zone...
AGATGCCGGGTCACATGGGCGTCGATCGGGTTACGACGCTCAATCTCAAGGTCGTGCAGACGGATGTTGTGCGCGGACTGATCCTGGTCGAAGGGGCTGTGCCGGGCGTCAATGGCGGTTGGATCACGATGCGCGATGCAGTGAAGAAGAGTTTGCCCAAGGACGTGCCGCAGCCGGGAAAATTCCGATTGCCTGACGCTGCGGCCTTGAGTTCCGCCGAAAACAAGGAGGCGTGACATGGAGTTGCAAGTCACGACACTCAGTGGTGAAGCCTCCGGCTCCGTGACGGTGCCGGATGGTATCTTTGGTCTTGAGCCACGCCGGGACATTCTGCAGCGGTGCGTTGTCTGGCAATTGGCCAAACGCCAGCGCGGCACGCATGACGTCAAGAACCGCGCCGAGATTCATCGTACCGGCAAGAAGATGTACCGCCAGAAGGGAACGGGCGGGGCACGCCACGGTTCGGCGCGCGTCAACCTGTTCCGTGGTGGCGGCCGCTCGTTTGGTCCAACCCCACGCAGCCATGCGATCGAACTGCCGAAGAAAGTGCGGGCGCTTGCGCTCAAGCATGCGCTTTCCGCCAAAGCCAAGGATGGCGGCATCGTCGTGCTCGACAAGGCCTCGATGACAGACGGCAAGACCAAAGCGCTGCAGCAGAGCTTCGAGAAGCTGGGCTTGAGCAATGCGCTCATCATTGATGGTGCGCAGGTCGAGGCGAGCTTCGCGCAAGCTGCGCGCAATATTCCGAACATCGACGTTCTGCCCGTGCAGGGGATCAACGTCTACGACATTCTTCGGCGGCACAAGCTGGTGCTGACCAAGGCTGCGTTGCAAGCGTTGGAGGCGCGGTTCGCATGACAACTTCCGATCCCCGCCATTACGACATTATCGTTGCGCCGGTTATCACCGAAAAGGCAACGATTGCGTCGGAATATAACCAGGTGATGTTCCGCGTTGCCGGGCATGCCACCAAGCCGCAAATCAAGGAAGCGGTTGAGAAACTCTTCGATGTAAAGGTCAAGAGCGTCAATACCCATGTCCGCAAGGGCAAGGTGAAGGCGTTCAAGGGGACCGTCGGAACCCAGTCTCCGGTCAAGCGTGCGATCGTCACCCTTCAAGAGGGTTATACGATCGACGTCACGACGGGATTGTAAGGGAGCGCAACACGATGGCACTTCGGTCCTACAACCCGGTCACACCAAGCCAACGTCAGTTGGTGATTGTCGATCGATCAAGCCTCTACCGCGGCAAGCCCGTCAAGGCTTTGACCGAGGGCAAGCATTCGTCAGGCGGACGCAACAATAATGGCCGCATTACGGTGCGGTTTCGCGGTGGTGGCCACAAGAGGGCGTATCGCATCGTCGATTTCAAGCGACGCAAGCATGATGTGCCGGCGACCGTCGAGCGGATCGAATATGATCCCAATCGTACGGCATTCATCGCCCTGGTGAAGTATCAGGACGGCGAGCAAACCTATATCCTGGCGCCGCAGCGAATTGCGAAGGGCGACACGATCGTGTCCGGCAGCCATGTCGACGTGAAGCCCGGCAATGCGATGCCGCTCAGCAATATTCCGATCGGCACGATCGTACACAACATTGAACTCAAGCTCGGCAAGGGCGGGCAGATTGCACGCTCGGCGGGCACTTATGCGCAGATCGTCGGCCGCGACGGCGACTATGTCATCGTCCGCTTGAACTCGACGGAACAGCGCCTGGTCAACGGCCGCTGCATGGCAACTGTCGGCGCGGTTTCGAACCCCGATAATATGAACGTTTCGATCGGTAAGGCGGGTCGCAAACGGTGGATGGGGCGGCGCCCGCACAATCGTGGCGTCTCGATGAACCCGATCGACCATCCCCATGGTGGTGGCGAAGGCCGCACTTCGGGCGGGCGCCATCCAGTCACGCCGTGGGGCTTGCCAACCAAGGGCAAGAAGACCCGCAAGAACAAGTCGACGACCAAATTCATCATTTCGAGCCGCCACGCTCGAAAGAACAAGAAATAGGCGAACATCATGGCGCGTTCTATCTGGAAAGGTCCGTTCGTCGATGGCTATCTGCTCAAGAAGGCAGAAGTCTCCCGCGCGTCCGGCCGTCACGAACTGATCAAGATATGGAGCCGGCGCTCGACGATTCTGCCGCAGTTCGTCGGGCTTACATTCGGTGTCTATAACGGGCTCAAGCATGTCCCGGTCGTGGTGACGGAAGAGATGGTGGGACACAAATTCGGCGAGTTCTCGCCGACCCGGGTGTTCTTCGGCCACTCTTCGGACCGCAAGGCGAAGCGTAGCGGTGGGTCAGGTCCGGCGGCGGCGGCGCCGGCGGCAAGTTCGTGAGGCGGTAGCGATGAGCAAGACAAAGCACGAAAGGGCACTCGCCGACAACGAAGCCAAGGCGGTTGCCCGGATGTTGCGGGTAAGTCCGCAGAAGCTCAATCTTGTGGCGGGGTTGATCCGCGGCAAGAAGGCTGCGGCCGCGCTCGCCGATCTGGAATTCTCGCGCAAGCGGATATCGCGCGACGTCAAGAAGTGCTTGGAGTCCGCCATCGCCAACGCTGAAAACAACCACGATCTCGATGTCGACGATCTGGTCGTCGCGCAGGCCTTTGTCGGCAAGGCGCTCGTTATCAAACGTCACACCCCGCGTGGCCGTGGCCGCGTCGGACGAATCTTCAAGCCATTTGCCAACCTGACCATCATCGTGCGTCAGGTCGAAGCAGCAGCGGCATCGTAGGAGCGGACCCATGGGTCAAAAGATCAATCCGATCGGCTTGCGGCTTGGCATCAATCGCACGTGGGACTCGCGCTGGTTTGCCGGCAAAACCGAATATGGGCAGTTGCTGCACGAGGATATCGCCATTCGCAAACAGCTGATGCAAGATCTCAAGCAGGCGGCGGTCGCGAAGATCATCATCGAGCGGCCGCATAGGAAGTGCCGCGTCACGGTGCAGTCGGCGCGTCCGGGTGTCGTTATCGGCAAGAAGGGTGCCGACATCGAGAAGCTGCGCAGGAAGGTCGCCCGGCTGACCAAGTCGGATGTCGTCATCAATATCGTCGAGATCAGGAAACCTGAGCTTGATGCCCAGCTCGTAGCCGAATCGATTTCACAGCAATTGGAACGTCGCGTCGCGTTCCGGCGCGCCATGAAGCGCGCGGTGCAGTCGGCGATGCGGCTTGGCGCAGGTGGCATTCGTATCAACTGTTCGGGCCGCCTGGGTGGCGCGGAAATCGCGCGCATGGAATGGTATCGCGAGGGACGCGTGCCGCTCCATACGCTGCGTGCCGATGTCGACTACGGCGTTGCGACCGCGTTTACGACCTATGGGACTTGCGGCGTCAAAGTCTGGATCTTCAAGGGTGAGATCATGGAGCACGACCCGATGGCGCAGGACAAGAAGATGGCGGAAGGCGATTCCGGCCGGCCGCGTCGCGATGCGTCCTGAGCGCTGGAAGGGCTTGGTAGGACTTGGTAGCGAAAGACCTGGTAGCGAAAGAGTTGGGAACGTCGAGTTCCGATAAAGAAGGCGAGTAGCCATGCTGCAACCGAAGCGCACGAAGTTTCGTAAGGCGCACAAAGGCCGGATCAAGGGGATCGCCACGTCAGGCGTCGACTTGTCGTTCGGCCAGTTTGGCCTCAAGGCACTTGAGCCCGAACGCGTCACCGCGCGCCAGATCGAGGCCGCCCGGCGCGCGCTCACGCGTCACATGAAGCGCGCCGGCCGGGTCTGGATCAGGGTGTTTCCGGATGTGCCGGTGTCGAAGAAGCCTTTGGAAGTTCGCATGGGTTCCGGCAAGGGCGCTCCGGAACTTTGGGTAGTGCGCGTCAAACCTGGCCGCATCCTTTTTGAAATTGACGGCGTGCCTCTGACGATTGCGCGTGAGTCTCTTGCATTGGCGGCTGCGAAGCTGCCGATCAAGACGCGATTTATCGAGCGTATCGCCGAATAGTTGGGAGTTGATGATGAAGCCTGCCGATCTTCGGGCGATGACCGTCGACTTGCTCGACGACGAAGCCCTGAAGCTGAAAAAAGAACGGTTCAACCTGCGTTTTCAGCGTGCAACCGGTCAGCTTGAGAATACGGCGCGCGTGCGCCTGGTGCGACGCGACATCGCGCGCATCAAAACCATTGCGGCGCAGAAGCGTTCCGGCAAGTCGGGACGTGCGCCGGCCGCGAAGTCTTAAGGGGATAGAGATGCCGAAGCGCATGTTGCAAGGCGTCGTCGTGAGCGACAAACAGGACAAGACCGTCGTGGTGCGCGTCGAACGCCGCTTCACCCATCCGGTCATGAAGAAGACTGTGCGTAGTTCGAAGAAGTATTACGCCCACGACGAAAAGAACGAGTTTACGGTCGGTGACCTTGTCTGGATCGAAGAGCGTCGACCGCTGTCGAAGCTCAAGCGATGGGAAGTGACCCAGGGCGAGAAGAAGCGATCGGTCGTATGATTTTTTTGGACGCAGAAACAAGAGCGGGGAGGCCATCATGATTCAGATGCAGACCAACCTCGACGTGGCGGATAATTCCGGCGCGCGTCGTGTCATGTGCATCAAGGTGCTCGGTGGTTCCAAGCGCAGATACGCCACCATCGGCGATGTGATCGTGGTCTCCGTCAAGGAGGCGATCCCGCGTGGCCGCGTCAAGAAGGGCGAGGTCATGAAAGCGGTCGTGGTGCGGATATCCAAGGATATCAAGCGCGCCGACGGCTCGATCATCCGGTTTGATCGCAACGCCGCCGTGCTGATCAATCCGCAGATGGAGCCGGTCGGCACCCGAATCTTCGGGCCCGTGCCGCGTGAGCTGCGGGCGAAGAATCACATGAAGATCATTTCGTTGGCGCCGGAGGTGCTGTGATGGCGGCCAAGATCAGGAAAGGCGACAAGGTGATCGTGCTCACTGGTCGCGACAGGAACCGCAGCGGCGAGGTGATCGAAGTCCATCCTGCCGAAGGGCGCGCGCTTGTGCGCGGCATCAATATGGTCAAGCGCCACCAGAAGCAGACGGCGGCTCAGGAAGGCGGGATCATTTCCAAGGAAGGGACAATACATTTGTCCAATCTTGCGCTCGCCGATCCGAAGGACGGCAAGCCGACGCGTGTTGGATTTAAATTCCTGGGCGAAGGTGTGACCCGTCGAAAGGTGCGCATCGCCAAGCGATCGGGAGATCAGATCGATGGCTGACAAAGAAAAAAAGCCGGCGCAAGCCGCGAAGGGCGACAAGGGTCCGAAGGGCGAGAAGTCCGAAAAGGCCAAGCAGCCGCCAAAGGGCGCGAAGGCCGCGGGCGGCGAGAAGAAGCCCGCCGGCGAAGCCAAGCCCGCCCGGCCTGAAGAAAAGGTGACGCCACGCCTGCGGACTCAGTTCGACGAGGTGATTCGCAAGAAACTCACCGATCAATTCGGTTACAAGAACCCAATGCAGGTGCCGCTCATCAAGAAGGTCGTCATCAACATGGGCATCGGCGAAGGCGTGAACGACCGCAAGAAGGTCGACAATGCGGCGGCCGATCTCGCGCTGATTGCCGGGCAGAAGGTCGTGATCACCAAGGCGCGCAAGTCGATCGCGACCTACAAGCTGCGCGATGGCCAGGCCATCGGCTGCAAGGTGACGCTGCGCAAGGCCCGCATGTATGAATTCGTCGACCGGTTGATCAATATCGCGCTGCCGCGGGTGCGGGATTTCCGCGGTTTGTCGCCAAAGAGTTTCGACGGTCGCGGTAATTTCACGCTCGGGATCAAGGAACACATGGTGTTCCCGGAAATCGACTACGACAAGACGACCGATGTTTGGGGCATGGATATCACGGTCTGCACCAGCGCGAAGACCGACGACGAAGCGCGCGCGTTGCTGACTGCATTCAACTTCCCGTTCCGGCAGTGAGGGGCATCCCTCAGACGCGGAAATCCAGGAGATCTTGATGGCGAAGAAGAGTTCGATTGAGAAGAACAACCGGCGGCGGAGGCTTACGAAGCAGTATGCCGAACGTCGTGCCGACCTCAAAAAGGCTGCCTCCGACAAGAATGCGCCGATGGAAGATCGTTTCGCCGCAACCCTCAAGCTTGCCGAGATGCCGCGCAATTCGTCGGCAACGCGCATCCACAATCGTTGCGAAATCACCGGCCGTCCGAAGGCGTATTATCGCAAGCTGAAGATGAGCCGTATTGCGTTGCGTGAGTTCGGTAACAAGGGCCTGATTCCGGGCCTTGTGAAGTCGAGCTGGTAAGGAGCATCACGCGATGGCCTTGAATGATCCGCTCGGCGACTTGATCGCTCGAATTCACAATGCGCAGATGCGCAAGAAGTCTAAGGTTTCTTCGCCAGCCTCGCGGCTGCGCGTGAGCGTGCTCGATGTGCTCAAAAGCGAAGGTTACATCCGCGGCTATGCTTCCGTGGATCACGCCAGCGGGCGCAGCGAGTTGGAGATTGAACTGAAGTATTTCGACGGCGCGCCCGTCATTCGGGAAATTGCCCGGGTGTCGAAACCGGGGCGACGCGTCTATGCTTCGGTTAAGGCGCTGCCGCGCGTCAACAACGGTCTGGGTGTTGCGATCGTATCCACGCCCAAGGGCGTGATGGCAGATCACGACGCTCGCGATGCCAATGTGGGTGGCGAAATCCTCTGCACGGTGTTCTAAGCCTTAGCGAATGGAATAACACCAGGAATAACACCATGTCTCGAGTCGGAAAAAAGGCTGTTGCTGTCCCTACAGGCGTAACCGCCAATGTCGAAGGGCAGACCGTCAAGGTGAAGGGCCCCAAGGGTGCGCTTTCGCTTGAACTGCACAGCGACGTCTCAGCCAAGATCGAGGCTGGGGGGATCCGAATCGATCCGAGAAGCGAGACTAACCGGGCTCGCGCGATGTGGGGTACCCACCGCGCTCTGGTTGCTAACTTGATCCAAGGTGTGACCAAGGGATTCGAGCACAAGCTCGAGATCAGCGGTGTCGGTTACCGTGCGGCTTTGCAGGGAAAAAATCTGCAGGTTCAGCTCGGCTACAGCCACGACATCGTATATCCGATCCCCGAGGGCATTACGATTACGGTCCCCAAGGTGACTGAAATCGTCGTGACCGGCATTGATCGGCAGAAAGTGGGCCAGGTCGCTGCTGAAATCCGCGCGTTCAGGCCGCCGGAACCCTACAAGGGCAAGGGCGTGAAATACTCGACTGAGTTTGTCTTCCGCAAGGAAGGCAAGAAGAAGTAATAGGAGCTATGTCATGGCGACGGTCATTGACCGGACTGTGCGGCGAACCGCAAAGGTGCGTCGGCGAATCAAGCGGGACTCGTATGGCCGCGCGCGGTTGTCGGTTTTTCGCTCTTCGAAGCACATCTATGCGCAGCTGATCGACGACGTGAACGGACTGACACTTGTGTCGGCCTCGTCGATCGAGAAGGACGTGCGCACGAGCCTCAAGACGGGGGCAGATGTGGCGGCCGCCAAGGCGGTCGGCAAGCTTGTTGCCGAACGTGCCGTGGCCAAGGGCGTCAAGGATATCGTCTTCGACCGCGGGGGCTACCTCTATCATGGTCGCGTCAAGGCGCTTGCGGATGCGGCACGCGAGGGCGGTCTTAATTTCTAGACGGCATTCGAGGAGCGAGCCTGTTGGTTAGACGGCTCGTTCAGCAAAGGGCTGGTTTAAGTAAAGGGCTTCGCCCGAACGGAACGGAAAAACGATATGGCACGTGAACCACGCGAAAATCGCGAAGACAGCGAGTTCACCGACAAGCTGGTGCACATCAACCGCGTCGCCAAAGTGGTGAAGGGCGGCCGGCGCTTTGGATTTGCAGCGCTGGTCGTGGTGGGCGACGCGAAGGGACGCGTTGGCTTCGGCCACGGAAAAGCGCGCGAAGTACCGGAGGCCATTCGCAAGGCGACGGAAGCCGCCAAGCGCAACCTGATCCGCGTGCCGTTGCGCGAAGGCCGCACATTGCATCACGACGTGGCCGGACGACACGGTGCCGGTCGCGTCTATCTACGTGCGGCGCCTCCCGGCACGGGGATCATCGCGGGCGGGCCAATGCGTGCGGTTTTCGAGACGCTTGGCATGCAGGACGTTGTGGCCAAGTCGATCGGCTCGTCAAACCCCTACAACATGGTGCGCGCTACCTTTGATGCGCTCAAGCACCAGGATTCGCCGCGGTCGGTCGCTTCACGGCGGAACATCAAAGTATCGACCCTGCAGTCGCGCCGCCGCGAAGCTGGTGAGACCGAAGCCGTCGCAGAATAACTGCGACCGCATGCCGGAGAATGGATATGACCAGTAACTCTAAGAAAATTAAGGTCGAACAGTATGCCAGCTCGGCACGCCGTCACCACAGCCAGCGCGAGACGTTGATCGGGCTCAAGCTCAACAAGATCGGGCGCGTTGCGGAACTGCCCGATACGCCGCAAACTCGCGGCATGATCGCCAAGGTTGCGCACCTCGTGCGCGTGCGCGACGAGAAGTAACGGAGAGCTTCGATGAAACTTCACGAACTCGCCGACCGGCCGGGCGCGCGCAAGAAGCGCAGCCGGATCGGTCGCGGCATTGGCTCCGGTACCGGCAAGACCGGCGGCCGCGGCGGCAAGGGCCAGACCGCGCGTTCCGGTGTCCGCATCAAGGGTTTCGAGGGCGGCCAGATGCCGCTCCACCGGCGTTTGCCCAAGCGCGGATTTCGCAACACGCCGTTCGCCAAACGTTACAATGAGGTCAACCTTGGCCGCGTCCAGGCGGCGATCGATGCCGGCAAGCTCGATGCAGGCGCGACCGTGGATGTTGCTGCGCTGGTCAAGGCCGGCGTGTTGCGCCGGGAAAAAGACGGCGTGCGCCTCCTTGGCGTCGGCGAATTCAAGTCCAAAGTGGCGTTTTCGGTCGCCGGTGCATCCAAATCTGCAATTGCGGCTGTCGAAAAGGCCGGCGGGTCGGTCCAGGTGCTGGTGTCCAAGGCAGACGAGGGCGAAAAGGCAGCCTAGGGCTGAGGATGCAGCCGCCCGGACTATGGAATTCTTATGATTGCGTCCCACATAGAGGCCGGGGGGTGTATGGCACCCTGGCGTGGTGGGGCAGGTTCATTTCCGGCCGCCGCCATGGGCCGTCTGAGGGCGGAAGGGAGTTTCAGCGCATGGTCTCGGCAGCCGAACAACTTGCAGCCAATTTGAATTTTTCGGCACTCGCGAAGGCCGACGAGCTTAAGAAACGTATCTGGTTTGCGCTCGGCGCGCTGCTGGTCTACCGTTTCGGCACCTATATTCCGCTGCCGGGGATTGATCCCACGGCCTGGGAGCAGATTTTCCGGTCCCAGGCGGGCGGCATTCTTGGCATGTTCAACATGTTCTCCGGTGGCGGCATCCACCGGATGGCGATCTTCGCGTTGAACATCATGCCTTATATCTCGGCGTCGATCATCATCCAATTGATGACGACGGTCTCGCCGCAGCTTGAGCAACTCAAGAAAGAGGGCGAGCAGGGCCGCAAGGTCATGAATCAATATACGCGGTATCTCACCGTGGCCCTGGCCGTCTTCCAGTCCTATGGCATAGCGATCGGCCTTGAAGGCGCCGGCAACGTTGTCAGTGACCCCGGCTGGGGGTTCCGTATCGCGACCGTGATCACCCTCACAGGCGGCACGATGTTCCTGATGTGGCTCGGTGAGCAGATCACCCAGCGCGGCATCGGCAACGGCATTTCGCTCATCATCATGTCCGGTATCGTGGCCGAATTGCCGTCCGCTATCGCGGGCACTTTGGAACTGGGCCGGCAGGGCGCTTTGTCCACCGGCCTGATCCTCGTCGTGCTTGTCATGTCGGTGGTCGTCATCGCCTTCATCGTGTTCATGGAGCGGGCACAGCGCAGGTTGCTGATTCAATATCCCAAACGCCAGGTCGGCAACCGCATGTTCGAGGGGCAGACCTCGCATCTGCCGCTCAAGCTCAATACGTCGGGCGTGATCCCGCCGATTTTTGCCTCATCCCTACTGTTGCTGCCGACGACGGTCGCAAACTTCAATGCCGGGCAGCTGCCGGAATGGTTTCAGGGGATCGTCACCCAGCTCAGCCACGGCCGTCCGCTGTTCCTCATTCTTTACATTGCAATGATCGTCTTCTTTGCGTTCTTCTATACCGCGGTTGTGTTCAATCCGACGGAAACGGCGGACAATCTCAAGAAGCACGGCGGGTTCATACCGGGTATTCGACCGGGTGAACGCACGGCCGAATACATCGACTATGTCCTTTCGCGCATCACGGTCATCGGCGCCGCCTACCTGTCGCTCGTCTGCCTGCTGCCGGAAATTCTCATCTCTTACGCGGCCGTGCCGTTCTATTTCGGCGGAACGTCGTTGCTGATCGTGGTGAGCGTGACCATGGACACCGTGGCGCAGATCCAGGGCTATCTGCTCGCGCATCAATATGAAGGCCTGATCAAGCGCTCCAAGCTGCGCGGTCGCAAACGATGACGCCGGGACTAGGCAGGCGCATCGGGTTCACGCTCGGTGCCCTCCTGGTCTATCGTCTCGGTCTCCTGATTCCCCTGCCTGGCATTGACGTCTCGGTCTGGGAACAGTTGTTCCGGTCCCAGGCGGGCGGCATTCTTGGCGCCGTCAACGTGTTGTCTGGCGGCGCCCTGGCGCGGCTGTCTATCCTGGCGTTGAACGTTTTTCCATATCTGTCGGCCGCGGTCCTCATCCAATTGATGACGACGGTCGGCCCGCAGTTCGGGCGACTCAAGAAAGAGGGTCGGCAGGGCCGCACGGTGACGGACCAATATACTTGGTATCTCACCGTGCTGTTGGCAGTCTTCCAGTCCTACGGCATCGCGATCGGACTTGAGGGGGCCGGCCGCATCGTCAGTGACCCCGGCTGGATGTTCCGTATCTCGACAACGATTACGCTTACCGGCGGAACGATGTTCCTGATGTGGCTCTGCGACCTGATCAGGGCGCGCGGCGTCGGCCACGGGCTCTCGCTCATTCTATGTTTGGGCATTGTCGTTGAAGTACCTGCCGGTATCGCCGGCGTGCTCGAACTGTTCCGCCAAGGCGTCTTCTCGCAAAGAGCCATCGTGCTGATGGGCCTTATTGCGGTCTGTCTGACGGCGCTGACCGCGCTCGTGGAGCGAGCCCGGCGTCGCCTCCCCGTTACATTCCCAAATCATCAGGCCGGCCGCCCTGCCGTCGAAGCGGAATTGTCATTAAAACTCAACAGCGCCGGAGCACTGATCCCGACCTGGCTCGCTTCCTTGTCCCTGTCGCTGTTGTATCTCGTCGTCAGCCTCGTGCCGGGGCTGGAGGAACGATCAGGCTTCCTCGTCGATCAGTTTGCGCACCGGGGACCGTTGTTCCTGGCCTTCTACGCGTTGCTGATCTTCGTGTTTGCGCTGTTCTATACGGCTTTTGTCTTAAGCCCGGACGATACCGCCCGCGCGCTTGAAAAGCATGGTGGCCGCCTGGAGGGCGTCGAGCCCGGCGAGGCAACGGCTGCGACACTCGACCGCAGTTTCTCGCGCATCACTCTGA
>Ga0137412_10004242_pt1 | contig 11487 bp, 8 predicted proteins | sample CZODoug2_1_16fun_FD_122160 | JGI IMG/M metagenome (GOLD analysis project Ga0137412, IMG submission 122160) | Vadose zone soil fungal communities from Angelo Coast Range Reserve, California, USA - CZODoug2_1_16fungal (Hybrid Assembly) | ecosystem: Environmental > Terrestrial > Soil > Vadose zone...
GTATAAGCCGTAAAACCATTGCGCAGGGAAGGCCGGGTATCCTCGGCTGAGCCTGTGGTTCTGCCGCGTGCTTTTTTTCTGCACGCGGACCATGGGCACCAGCCGGTGCCCGGTCTTCCCTGCGCCCTCTGTCTTCGGAGGGACAAAGTTCGATGTATTACCCGGGCGTCTCGCGCCGCGGGAACGCCGAAACTTGAGTGCAAACTTGAGTGCCAAGACGTATTCGCGTCGCTCTTGTCCGCTTCGCTGTTTGAAAATTGAATCGGATATGCGGCGAGGTCTGGTCGGTGCTGTCGCAAGCATTTCGAATTCGGCGTCCGTCAACCAGGCTTGGAGCCGTTCGCCGTAACATAGATCGAATAGAGCGATGTCGTTCCGCAAATGAACAGGCGGTTGAGCTTGGCGCCGCCGAAGGTCACATTCGCGACCATTTCGGGAATGAGGATCTTGCCGATCAGCGTGCCGTCGCCGTCATAGCAATGGACGCCTTCCGCGGTGCTGGTCCAGATGCGGCCGTTGCGGTCGATGCGAAACCCGTCGAACAGGCCCGCGGTCGACTGGGCGAAGATCTCGCCGTCCGACAGCGCGCCGTTCGTGTCGGCCCGGAAGCGGCGAATGTGGCGCGGCCCGTTCTCCCTGTGCGTCGCGCCGGTGTCGGCGACGTAGAAAAATTTCTCGTCGGGCGAGAAGGCGATGCCGTTCGGCCGAACCATATCGGTGATCACAGCGGTGACCGCGCCGGACCTGGGGTCGACCCGATAGACCTGGCAGTTGTCGATCTCCTGTTCGGCGCGATCCCCTTCGTAGTCGGTGTCGATGCCGTAGGCCGGGTCGGTGAACCAGATGGAGTCGTCCGACTTCACCACGACGTCGTTGGGCGAATTCAGCCGCCGGCCGTTCCACTTGTCCGCGATCACGGAAATCGAGCCGTCAATCTCGGTTCGGGTGACGCGGCGCGTGAGATGCTCGCAGGTGACCAGCCGGCCCTGGTTGTCGACGGTGTTGCCGTTCGAATTGTTGGAGCGCTCGCGGAAGACCGAGACGTCGCCCGAAGGTTCGATGAACCGCATCATGCGATTGTTCGGAATATCCGACCAGACGAGATAGCGGCCGGCGGCGAACCAGGCCGGGCCTTCAGCCCAGCGCGCCCCGGTCCACAGGCGCTCGACGCGTACATGGCCGGAGAAGCAGGCCTTGAAGCGCGGATCGAGAACGACGATGTCCGTTCCCTCGATTTGACCATACCACATCGGATACCCCGTCTTTTCCATGTCGCCTTGCCATGTCGCCTTGCAATGCCGATCATTCCGGAAAAGGCGGCCACATTCCAGTCCACCCCCCGCGTGTTCATCATCGCATCGCGATAATTTTGCGGCTTTCGGAATTAATTTCCATCGTTGTTTTTCATCCGGCTTGTGCGTGTCGCACCTTGCGTGCATGCTGGCGCGGCACATGCACGGGAAGCCAATTCCCGGCATGATAGAGTTTCAGGGTTGGAAAACAGAACGCTCAGGGAGAAGAGACATGAAGTATGCGCTTCATCTTGCAGGGCTTGCTTGCGCGAGCCTGCTTTTATCCTCGGTCAGTGTTTGGGCAGGCCCCAAGATCGTATCCGGGCCGGGCGCCAACCCCGCCTGCTTCAAGCCCTGGTCGGATCAGACCAAGTTCTTCCAGTGGGACAAGAAGCCCGGCCCCTACAGAATAGCCCTCGTCAACGGCTTCGTCGGCAATACCTGGCGCATCCAGATGGTGAAGACCGCCAAGGCCTTTGCCGAACAGCCCGGCATCAAGGAGAACATCAAGGAGTTCAAGGTCGTCTCGACCGGTACCGATGTCGCGGCGCAACTCGGCGCGATGGAAGATTTCATCAATCAGGGCTATGACGCCATCGTCACCATCGCGGTGGCGCCCGACGGCTTCGACCGCATCATCCGCCTCGCCGACAAGAACAATGTGGTGGTGGTGCCCTTCGACAACATCCTCGACACCGACAAGGTGATGATGGTCAACGAGGACCAGAAGGAGATGGGGCGCATGTCGGCCAAATGGCTGATCGATGAATCGGGCAAGAAGGCCGGTGACATTCTCGAGGTGCGCGGCCTGCCGGGCAATTCGGTCGACCGTGACCGCCACATCGGCTTCCGCGAAGTCATGGAAGGAGCAGGCAACAAGTTCAACATCACCGAGGTGGTGGGCAATTGGGATACCGGCACCTCGCAGAAGGTGACCGCCGATGCGCTCGCGGTGCACGGCCATTTCGACGGCGTGTTCACGCAGGGCGGCTCGGACGGCACCGTGCAGGCGATGATATCAGCCAAGCATCCGTTCGTGCCGATGTCGGGCGAGGGCGAGAACGAGTACCGCAAGCAGATCGCCGATCATGCCAAGGACGGCCTTAAAGGCATGTCCTACGGCCAGTCGCCTGCGCTTGTCGCCATCGCCACCAAGGCCGCGATCTCGGCATTGCAGGGTAACGTCATGCCGCAGTTGATCTCGATTCCGATTCCGGTTGCGACCTACAAGGATCTCAAGCCCGGCACGAATTATTGGCCGGACCTCAACGCCAACTTCTTCGCCCCGAACCAGTTCCTGCCCTGCGGCGTGAACTTCACGGCGCCCGAGATCATGTCGCAGAGCGAGAAGAACACGCAATGATCCTGCGGCTATCACGTCTCACTCGCGGCCTGGCATCCGCCAGGCCGCAGCTAGCCGAGCCCGCGCCAAGCAGGTGGCTGTCCTGACGCAATCCGCTCTGCTCACATTGTCCGGCATCTCCAAGCGTTATGGCGGCGTCCGCGCCCTCGAGGGCGTCGACTTCGCCTGCGAGCGCGGCAAGATCCACGCGGTGCTGGGCGAGAACGGCGCCGGCAAGTCGACGCTGATCAAGATCATCGCCGGCGTGGTGCAAGCCGATGCCGGCAACATGCGCCTCGGGGACGCCGATGTCAGGTTCGCCACGCCGGCGGCGGCCAACGCGGCCGGGGTGGTGTGTATCTTCCAGGAGCTGTCGCTGTTGCCCGACCTCTCCGTCGCCGACAATATTTCGATTGCCTCGCCGCCGCGGCGCTTCGGCCTGATCGATGCGAGGGCGCAGCGCCGCCGCGCCGAGGCCCTGCTGGCCGAGATCGGCTGCGAGGACGTCAACCCCTTGATGCGGGTGCGCGACCTGCCGCTGTCACGGCGGCAGATGGTCGAGATCGCCAAGGCGCTCGGCCAGAGGCCGCGGCTTCTGATCCTCGATGAGGCGACGTCGGCGCTGACCAGTGCCGACGTCGAGAAGGTCTATGCGATGCTTGCGCGACTCAAAGGCGAAGGCGTCGCTGTCCTTTACATCTCGCATCGCATGCACGAGGTCGAAGTGCTCGCCGACCGCGCTTCCGTGTTCCGCAACGGACGTCATATCGAGACCTTCGACAAGGGCGTGCGCTCGACCGCCGATATCGTCCAGCTGATGATCGGACGCGACATCGCCACCCAATATCCGGCCAAGCAGGCGCGCGGGCCGGTCAAACCCGTGCTGGCGCTCGAAAACCTGTGCTGGGAAAAGCAGCTCGACCGCATTTCGCTTGGTGTCGGCGCAGGCGAAATCGTCGGCCTCGGCGGCCTCGACGGGCAGGGCCAGAAATCGCTGCTGCTGGCCTTGTTCGGCGTGCTGCGCGGCGTCACGGGACGCATCACGGTCGAAGGCCGCGAAATACCGCTCGGCTCTCCGGCGGCCGCGAAGTCGCCCGCGGTCGGCATCGCGCTGGTGCCGGAGGACCGCAAGACCGAAGGGCTGATGCTGCCGATGTCGATATCGGACAATCTGACCATCGCTTCCCTCGACGCCATCTCGACCGGACCTTTCGTCGATCGCGCCAGGGAACGCGCCGCGGTCGAGCGCGGCATTGCCCGGCTGCAGATCAGGATCGGCGCACCGGGCGATGCGGTCTGGACGCTGTCGGGTGGCAACCAGCAGAAGGTGGTGATCGCCAAATGGCTGATGACCGAGCCGCGCATCATCCTGCTCAATGATCCGACGCGCGGCATCGATGTCGGCACCAAGCAGGAGCTCTACCGGCTGATGCGCGAACTTGCCGACCACGGCGCCGCCATCCTGTTCTACTCGACCGATTATGACGAACTGATCGGCTGCTGCGACCGGGTCGCCATCATGTATGACGGGCGCATCGTACGCGAGCTCGAAGGTGCCGAGCTGACCGAGACCAACATCGTCGCCAGTGCGCTCAATGTCGATGCCGCAAATGCGGCCCGAGCCGCAGCCGGGGACGCCCATGCTTGACGATCTCGCCATCAGGCTGCGCCAGAATATCGGCTTCGTTACCGCCGTCCTGCTGTTTGCCGTCTTCTATCTGCTCTACAATCTGGCCCATCCGAAGGGCTTCTCCTCCGCCGTGCTGGTGCAGAATGGCGACGAGATCTTCGCGCTGGCCATGCTGGCGATGGCCCAGACAGTGCCGGTGCTGATGTCGGGACTCGATCTCTCGGTCGGCGCCGTGATGACCATGGTGGGCTGCGTCGCGAGCTATCTGCTGGCCGGCACGATCGGCGGCACGCCGCTGCATCTCGAGATTTTCGGCCTGCATCTCGGCCTCGGCACCTTTCCGGGCGGCATCACCGGGATCCTGCTCGGCATGGTCGCGTGCGTCGCGATCGGCACCTTCGCGGGCTTCATCAATGGCTGCGTCGTCGTCTATGGGCGCATCCAGCCGATCATCGCGACGCTTGCGACCGGCGCGGTCTATATCGGCATCGCGCTGTTCCTGCGGCCGACGCCTGGCGGCAAGATCGACGAGGACCTCAACTGGGCGCTGACCAATTCGCTCGGCGATTTCGCAGCGACAGTGCACATCTTCGATGATGGCGGGGCAGGCTGGTTTGCGCCCTTTGCCTGGATTCCGGTGCCCTTCGTGCTGCTGGTCCTGATCGCTCTCCTGGTCTGGGTGCCGTTCCGGCGTTCCGTCACGGGCCGCGCCGTCTATGCGGTCGGCTCGGCCGAGGGAGCTGCCTACATGTCGGGGCTTCCGATCGCGCGCGCCAAGATCGCGGCCTTCATGCTTGGCGGGTTCTTCGCCGGCTGCGGCGGACTTTTCCTCGCCATCCAGACTTCGTCGGGCAATGCCGATATTCCGCAGGCCGGCGCCTATACGCTCAACTCCATCGCCTCGGTCGTGATCGGCGGCACCTCGCTGCTCGGCGGCACTGGAGGCGCGATCGGCTCGATATTCGGCGCCATGATCCTGCGCGTCATTTCCTTCTTCTTCCGTATCTTCGACATCGCCCCCTTGCTGCAGCCGTTGTTCGAAGGTCTGATCCTGCTCGTGGCCGTCAGCATCGGCGCGCTCGGCATGCTGCGCGTCAGGAACACGCTGGAGCTGTTCCGATGACCGCGATGAATCTCGGCCTGTCGCGCGACGACCGCCCGATCCTCATTGCGGCGCTGTTCATCCTCGTCATCCTGGTGGCGGGCACCAGCTATACGGTCGCCCGTTTCGGCAGCGCGCCGCTGCTGTCGCCGGCCTATCTGCTGCAGCAACTGCAGATCGGCGCTTTCCTCGGCATCGTGGCCGCCGGGATGATGATCGTCATCCTGATCGGCCAGATCGATCTGTCGGTGCCCTGGACATTGGCGGCCGCCGCCATGATGGCGACGTCGATCGGCGGGCCGCTTGCGATCCCCCTCGGGCTCGGCATCGGCCTCGTGATCGGCCTGGTCAACGGCATCGGCGTGGCTTATCTGCGCGTGCCCTCGATGATCTTCACGTTGGGCGTCAATGCCGTGATGCGCGGCCTGATGGTCGCGCATACCGGCGGCTATGCGCCGCAGACCGCCGCCACCGATCTGATGCGGACGCTCGCCTCGGAACGCACGCTTGGTATCCCCAACGCTTTGTTCGTCTGGGCCGCGGTCTCGGTGTTGGTGGTCGTCATCCTGCAGCGCACGCCGCTCGGCCGCTACATTTACGCCATCGGCAACAAGGAGGCGGCGGCCTATCTGGCCGGCGTCGATACGCGCCGCGTCACCGTGATCTGCTTTGCGCTTTGCGGTCTCGCGGCGGCGCTCGCGGGCGTGCTGCTCGCCGGTTATTCCACCAAGGCCTATCAGTCGATGGGCGACGCCTATCTGCTGCCCTCGATCGCAGCGGTCGTGATCGGTGGCACGAACATCCTGGGCGGCCGCGGCCGCTATCTCGGCACGCTGGTCGGGGTGGTGCTGATCGTGCTGCTCAACAGCGTGCTCTCGATCATGGAAATGCCCGAGGCCGGCCGGCAGGTGATCTACGGCCTCGTCATCATCTTCATGCTGCTCGTCTACGGACGAAGCGAACGCGTCACGAGCTAGCGCGGCACCCACCAGGCGCGGAAAGTTTTGCATTGCGAAAGTCCCGCATCACGATTGACAGCCGTCCGGACGTGTGAAATTTTACGGCAACTGAAAAATATTGCAGGGATGGGCGCGTGAGCGGCGGCGAGAAGCCTTTTTCACCGTTTGACGACGATGCCAGCATGGCCTCGCGCGCCGCCTGGCTTCACTACGCCGGCGGTCTGACCCAGGGCGAGGTCGCCGCGCGATTGAACGTTCCGGCCATGAAGGCGCATCGGCTGATTGCGCGCGCCGGGCGCGACGGCCTGATCCGCATTTTCGTCGACGGCGCCGTTGCCGAATGCGTGCAGCTCGAGGAAATTCTAAAAGCCCGCTTCCAGCTCGAACTGGTGCAGGTGGCGCCCGATCTCGGCGAGCCGGGGCTTCCGCTCAAGGCGCTTGCATTCGCCGGCGCGAGCTATCTGCATGGCGTGCTTCAGCGCAACGCCGGCCAGATCGTGGGCGTCGGTCATGGCCGTACGCTGGCCGCTGTCGTCCGGCAGTTGCCGACGATGCCGACCTCCGAGGTGAAATTCGTCTCGCTGCTCGGCGGCCTGACGCGGAAATTTTCGGCGAGCCCGTTCGACGTCATTCACCTTATCGCCGAGCGCACCGACAGCGAAGCCTATCTGATGCCGGTTCCGCTCTATGCGAACAGCGCCGCCGACCGCGCCGTGCTGCTCGCGCAACTCGGCATTTCCGCCGTGTTCGATATCGCGCGCCAGGCCGACCTCATGCTCGTCGGCATCGGCGAGGCGCGTCCGAGCGGCTCGCTGGTGCAGACCGGCATGATCCGGCCCGACGAGGTCGCCGAACTCGAGCGCGCGGGCGTGGCCGGCGAGATGCTCGGGCATTTCTTCGATGCGAATGGAAACATTGTCGAAGCCGAACTCTCGAGCCGCTCGATTTCGTTGTCGCTGCAGGATCTGCGCGGCCGCAACATCGTCGCGATCGCCGGCGGGCCCAGCAAGGTTGAGGGTATCCGCGCCGCGTTGGCCAGCGGATTCCTGAAGGGGCTCGTGACGGACGAACTGACCGCGCGCCGTCTCGTCAACGAACAAAGCGGGCGCATTCTCGACAAAAAGAACGGCAAAAGCCGTCGCGTGAACGCCACCAAAAAAGCAAAGGGAGTGGAACATGACTGATAGGATTAAGGATCTCTTCGACGCCTACGCGGCTGGTCGTGTCAGCCGTCGCGACCTGATGCGGGGAGCCGCCCGTCTCGGCATCACGGCTGCCGGCGCCAATTTCCTGCTCGGTTCCTCGGCCATCGAGGCCATGGCCGCCGACTACGACTGGCAGGCGCAGAAGGGCACGGCCATCAAGCTATTGCTCGACAAGCATCCCTATGCCGATGCGATGATCGCCGATATCGAGAACTTCAAGAAGCTGACCGGCATCGAAGTCACCTACGACGTGTTTCCCGAGGATGTCTATTTCGACAAGGTGACCGCGGCCCTGTCATCGAAATCCGATCAGTACGATGCCTTCATGACCGGCGCCTACATGACCTGGACCTATGGTCCGGCCGGGTGGGTGGTCGATCTCAACGAGTACATCAAGGATCCGAAGAAGACCAATCCGAACTTCGCCTGGGACGACGTGCTGCCGGGCCTGCGTTCGTCCACGGCCTGGAACGGCGTTCCCGGCGGAGAACTCGGCTCGGCGGACGCCAAGCAGTGGTGCATCCCCTGGGGCTATGAGCTGAACAATCTCGCCTACAATCGCAAAATGTTCGACAAGGCCAAGGTGAGCGTGCCGAAAAACCTCACCGAATTGTCGGAGACGGCCGCCAAGCTGACCAAGGATCTCGGCGGGCCCTACGGCATCGGCGTTCGCGGCTCGCGTTCCTGGGCCACGATTCATCCGGGCTTCCTTTCCGGATACGCCAATTTCGGCGAGAAGGACTTCACGGTCAGCGCCGGTGGCAAGCTCAAGGCGGCGATGAATTCCGCGGGCTCCAAGGCCTTCCACAAGCAATGGGTGGACATGATCCGGGACTCCGGCCCGAAGAACTGGTCGACCTACACTTGGTATCAGGTCGGAACCGACCTCGGCGCCGGCGCGTCGGCGATGATCTTCGATGCCGATATTCTCGGCTATTTCGAGAATGGCGGCGACAACAAGGAAAAGGGCAATCTGGGCTATGCCCCGTTCGCGGCAAACCCGGCCGCGAAAGCTCCGACACCGAACGTCTGGATCTGGTCGCTGGCGATGTCGAGCTTCTCGAAGAAAAAGGACGCCGCCTGGAAGTTCATGCAGTGGGCGACGTCGGTCGAACATGATCTGTTCGGCGCGCGAAAGATGGACTTCGTCAATCCGGTCCGCGCCTCGGTCTGGAAGGATGAGGAATTCCGCGACCGGATCGCGAAATCCTATCCCGGCTATCTCGAGCAACACGATGTCTCCGCGCCGGGCGCGAAGATCTACTTCACGGCGCAACCATTGTTCTTCGATGTCACCACCCAGTGGGCGGAAACGTTGCAGAAGATGGTCGCCAAGGAGGTCGCGGTCGACGAAGGCCTCGATCAGTTGGCGGCCAGTATCGACAAGCAATTGCGGGAGGCTGGCCTCGGCTAGGCATTGCCTCCGAGCCAACGTCCTTCGATCAACAAGCGCTCCGCCCGACCCTCAAAGGGTCGGGCGCCGGAGGCACCATGACGTCACAGCCTATCGACGGATCCGTTCGCGCCGTTCGCCACCGTCCGGTCGAGTGGCTTCCATATCTGCTGAGTCTCCCGGCGCTGCTGGTCTGCGTCGGCATCCTGATTCCGTTCATCACGGCACTGTATTATTCGACCTTGCGGTTTCGGCTGAACCTGCCGGCCCTGAAGGGCTTCATCGGGATCGGCAACTACACCAATCTGTTGTACGACTCCGAGTTCTGGAACACGGTCAGTGTTTCCCTGCGCTATACCGCCATTTCCGTCGGCGTCGAGTTGGTGCTGGGGTTGATCATCGCGCTGTTGTTGCAGCGGCAGACCCGCATCAACAACGCGATCTCGGTCCTGCTGCTGCTGCCGCTGATGACCGCGCCTGCGATCGCGGCCTTGATGTGGAAGCTGATGACCAATCCGAATTTCGGAATCCTCTCCTATCTCGTCAGTCTCGTCGGCATCAGCGATTTCAGGTGGGCGTCCAGCCCTTCGTCGGCGCTGTTCACGGTGATCCTGGTCGACGTCTGGGTCTACACGCCGTTCATCATGGTGCTGCTGCTGGCGGGATTGCGGTCGCTGCCGCAGCAGCCGTTCGAGGCCGCGGCGCTCGACGGCGTTCCCAGGTTGTTCGTGTTCTTTCGCATCACGCTGCCGATGCTGTCGCCCTATATCATCACCGCCAGCCTGTTCCGGCTGCTCGATGCGATCCAGCAATTCGACATCATCTATGCGATGACGCAGGGCGGTCCCGGAAATACCCTGCTGGTGTTCCAGGTGCGCGCCTATCTCGAATTCTATCAATACACCAATGTCGGAAAATCGGCGGCGCTGCTCGTGGTGCTGTGGGCGATCACCTACTTTCTATCGAACATCTTCATCAAGAACTGGCTGCGCCTGCGCGAGCGCAGCCACGCGTCGGCTTAGGGAGCGGCCCAGCCATGGATCGCATGTCATTTATCGAACGCGGGTTCCGCGGCCTGTTGTTGGCCCTGATCGTGATCTTCTTCCTGTTTCCGATCTTCTGGATCCTCTTGATGTCGTTCCAGACCAACGAGCAGATCCTGCGTATTCCTCCCAACCTGGCCTTCGTTCCGACGCTGGACAATTACAAGGCCCTGATCAGCGGTCATCTCGTCACCAGCGCGGGTACGCTCGACATTGCCTTCATGCGCAATCTCGGCAACAGCGTTCTGCTGTCGACCTGCGCGGTCGCGCTGTCGCTGATCTTGGGCGTGCCCGCGGCTTATGCCTTTGCGAGGTTCAAGTTCCGGCTCGGCGAGGACATTGCGTTTACGCTGTTGTCCTTCCGCTTCGCGCCGCCGCTCCTGGTGCTGCTGCCGCTGTCGCTGTATTTCCAGGACCTCGGACTTGTCGACACTTATGTCGGACTGATCTGGGTCTATCAGTTGATCGCGCTGCCGTTGATCCTCTGGATTGTGCGCGGCTATTTCGAGGATATCTCGCCCGATATCGAGAACGCCTATCGCATCGCCGGGCATTCATGGGCGCGGACATTCTTCAAGATCGCGGTCCCGCTGGCAGGGCCCGGCATCGCTGCCGCTGCGCTGCTGTCGTTCATCTTCTGCTGGAACAATTTTGTGTTTGCGCTGATTCTGGCTTCCGCCGACAAGCAGCCAGTCACAGTCGGCGCGCTGGCCTTTGTAACCGCATCCGGAATCCAGTACGGCCAGATCGCCGCGGCCATCGTCCTCTCGGTGACGCCGACATTGCTGCTGGCGCTCTATGCCCAGCGCTGGCTGGTCGCGGGACTGTCGCTCGGGGCCGTCAAGGGTTGACCATGGCGCAGATCGAGATGCGAAATCTTTGCAAATCGTTCAAGGACGACACCGTCCTGAAGGACGTGTCGCTTAATGTCGAGAAGGGCGAGATCGTTGCGCTGTTCGGGCCCTCGGGGACCGGCAAGACGGTGCTGCTGCGCCTGCTCGCGGGAGTCTATGCGCCGGATGGCGGGACGATCGGACTTCGCGGGCGCGACGCGGCGGGCACCCCGCCGGAAAAGCGCGGGATCGGAATGGCATTCCAGAACTTCGCGCTGTTTCCGCATATGACGGCGCGGGACAATATCGCAAGCGCGCTGACGGCGCGGAAGGCGAACGCGGCCGAGATTGCGCGCAAGGTCGATGCGGTGGCGCAATTGCTCAAGATCAGCCATGTGCTCGAGCATGCGCCCCGCGAGCTTTCCAACGGTCAGAAACAACGAACGGCGCTGGCGCGCGCTTTGGTCGGGGACCCCGACATTCTGCTGCTCGACGATCCCCTGCGCAATGTCGACGCCAAGCTGAGATATGAGATGCGATTGGAGCTTCCCGCGCTGCTCAAGCGCGCTGGCTCGACCGTGCTCTATGTGACGCAGGACTTCAAGGAGGCGATGGCGCTGGGTGACCGCATCGCGGTGCTGTTGGACGGCGAAATCGCCCAATGCGATACGCCTGAACGAATCTATGC
>Ga0137412_10004243_pt1 | contig 11487 bp, 6 predicted proteins | sample CZODoug2_1_16fun_FD_122160 | JGI IMG/M metagenome (GOLD analysis project Ga0137412, IMG submission 122160) | Vadose zone soil fungal communities from Angelo Coast Range Reserve, California, USA - CZODoug2_1_16fungal (Hybrid Assembly) | ecosystem: Environmental > Terrestrial > Soil > Vadose zone...
CTGATGACACAAGCGCTATCACTGCGACGGCCATATTGATGGGGTGCAGTCTAACGATCTCATTCGTGCTGGCTTCCCTCATTCACCGTTTCATAGAAATACCTTCAATTGCCATCGGGAAGAGCGTTTCTAAGCAGATCATTTTGCGACGTCCACCGGTGAATTTTTAGCCCACTCACGAAGACGGAGGGGAATTGTCCTGTATGAGGAAACCTGGAGTGGAGAATGTTGGCTGCCAATAGGCCTGGTTTTGCTCTACGACGTTGGCGCTGATTCCGTTCACTCCATCCGTGTTGTAAATGGCATTAATAGATGGAACCGTATTGTTGCGGACCATTAGGCCTGAGAGCAAACAGCCGGGAAAGTCCTGGATACCGATACCCCAAATATTGTAGAGGCCCTCGTCCCGGGCAATCATTGTGCCCTCTCCGACTGCGATCATATTGCGCAGGACATCGGTATTTATTACGGGGCCGAGTGCGGCCGGGCCGCCATAGGGGCCGAAGGCGGAAATGAGGATGCCCTGGCCGGAGTTAGTCAGGACATTGTCTTCAATGACACCCTCGATAGCGTCACCTAACACGATCGAACCCCCAAGCGTGTTTGTAAGTGCGTTGTGCGCGATTGTCATATTCAACTCATACTGAACAATTCCGACCACTGATGTTGAATCGGGCGGGACCTCCCACGGCTTCGCTAGGGTTATTAGTCGACCACTGTAGCTCTTGAGAAAGGAATACTGACCTACTCCGGTCCCGTAAGCGATTGCCATAATCGCAGCCTGCGGGTTTGTCGTACCCATCCAGTTCCAGTTCGGATCATCAGCCAGAGTGACCATCGACCCCGTGCTGGAACTGACAGGGCCAAAATAGGATCCACCATCTCCGTCGTTGGTGATTACCTGCTGATCGTTTGAGCCCATATTCTGAAAGGTGTTATAGCCGATATAGATATTTTGGGAGAGGGCAGACTGGCCGTACAGGCTATTGCCACGGCTTACGCTCAGGCCAGAGCCTCCCGAGTGCCCATCCTTTCCCTGCCCTGGCTGGTTCTGGGAATCAGTCAAGTTGCCTTCAAAAATTACGTTTTGCGTATCACTGATGCCGATGCCGGTCCAATTATTCAGAACCATATGATTACCGGAGACGATGCCTCCATCTCCGAAGAGGATGTCGAAAACCTGATTGGAATTAGAAAGAAAATGCGAGTTGTAGACCTGAATATCCGGGCCTGCAAGGAGAAACATCATCTCGGCTCCATTCGAGGCGTCAGAAGTTGACTCAAAATCGATATTGTTGAAGAACAGATGACCAGAAGTCAGCGGGTTGCCTGTGGTGGTGCCCGAACTCAGCAAGAGATTAGGGTTTGCGGGTGCAACGAGAGCTAGATCTGTCATGCCGAAGTATTGGGGCACGTTGAACCAAGCGGTAGGCGGTGAGGCTTTGGGCTGGCCCACGAACTTCGTCAGCGTGGGTGAGGATCCGATAAGGACTTCATAAGGATGGGCCGTAATTTCCCCGGTCAAAACGAACGTTCCCGCCGGGATAGTGAAGTAGGCGATCTCCCTTGAGCCAATCGGGGCGTTCACGTCCAGGCATGTTTGAAGATGCTTGGTATTGTCGGTCGCCCCATCGCCCACCAGACCAGAGCAAGTGACTTTGCGCACAGACATAGTCAATGGGGAATGTACCGTGATCTGAGCCGCCGCACTTGAAACGGCACTCCACGGGGAGGTTCCAACCCAGACGTTGTATACCCCGGAGGCTAGGTTTTTGGGAACTTGAGCGGCGACAGAATTACTGTCCATCTTTGAAGCCTGGAGCAAATACGGGACGCCGGTCGATGATTGCAGAACAACCTGACTAGACGGCACAAAATTCTTGCCGAATAGTCTGAGTATGCCGCCCTGTTCGACACCGCAGTCATAAACCTGGTGCTGCAACGCAGCGGCTGAATCTGTTGTGGAAGGCACGCCAATGGCCCAGTTGAGAGCGGGTACGTTGGCAAGCCCAAGGACCGGCGGGGCGGAAGGATCGTCTATCTCAAATCCATAAACGCCTGCTGAAAAGGTTGAAGGGATGATGAAAGAGAGACCAGTCGTACCCTGCTGCGTAGTAGAGACGACCGCGCTACTTCCACGAACCAATGTTTGCCAGTCCGTCGTTCCTGGAGGAATAAGAGCGAGGCGTGCGGTCTTGGTTGCATCCGTGAAAGCGCCGGTTAGCAGGATCGATTGCCCGGGTGCATTTTCTCGAGAGGTCCAAAAGACAGCATTCGATGTATAGATTGGGGTTCCAACAACCGGCGTCCTGTTATTCACGGTGGTGTAAACGGGGCTGGTTGTTACACCCCAATCTCCATTAGAGACTCCCGTATTCGGATTCGTGCACCCGGTGAGCGCCTGTAGAGCGCCGGGAACTGGGATGGTTTGTCCACCGGCTGGTCCACCGTCTCCTGAGGATCCACTTCCCCCCGCACTACCCGTGCTCTGGCCAGGACCGGATCCCGCCGTGGAGTTGATAGTCAAACCGCATCCCGCTAGAACCAACGGTATCGCGAACGCCAGGAGACTTGCGGAAATTGCCAGAATGTTACGGCATGGAGTGACCGCCACTTGTGCGTTCATGGCATGTGGGGCCCGTCGTTCGAGTATCTTCATCGCAATGCACCGTTCCGTGCCGGATCAGTAACAGTGCGTTTATCGACATGGATGGGAGGGAAGAGAGAGGAGGTTTATGCCTTTCGTTCTCGGTGAACAATCGAGTACCGATAGGGAATTTCGAGGCCTGGCACGGGTCCCGATGTGAACACGCCAAATTTTGTTGCGTCCGAGTTATGACCAACGATCTTCACCAAAGCTTGTACGCCGCGCCGCCGGCATGGTTTGCTGCCCGGTGCATAATCGATCTCAGGGGGTGCAATGGAATACGTCAATCTTGGCTCGACCGGCCTTAAAGTTTCCCGGATCTGCCTCGGGACCATGACCTACGGCTCGAAGAAGTGGCGCGAGTGGGTGCTGGAGGATGCTGAGGCGCGGCCGTTTTATCGCCGCGCGATTGAAGCAGGGATCAACTTTTTTGACACGGCAGATGTCTATTCGCTCGGGGTGAGCGAAGAGATCACGGGGCGCGCACTCAAAGAGTACGGTCCGTCGCGGGACAAACTGGTGATTGCTACCAAGGTTTTCAATGCCATGGGAGACGATCCGAACCAGCAGGGTCTGTCCCGCAAGCACATCATGCACGCCATCGACGATAGCCTGCGCCGTCTGCAGACCGACTACGTGGACCTTTACCAGATCCACCGCTTTGATCCCCATACCCCTATCGAAGAAACGCTGGAGGCCCTGGACCAGGTGGTGCGGGCGGGCAAAGCGCTGTATATTGGCGCCTCCTCGATGTACGCGTGGCAGTTTCTGAAAATGCTGCAGACCTCCGACATGATGGGCCTGGCGCGGTTTGTGAGCATGCAAAACCACTACAACCTGGTGTACCGGGAAGAAGAGCGGGAGATGATCCCACTTTGCCTGGAGGAGGGCGTGGGGCTCATCCCCTGGAGTCCCCTGGCACGCGGGTTTCTTGCCGGTAATCGGAATGCGGAGAGCCGCGGGGAGACGGTGCGGGCCAAGACTGATGATTTTGCGCAAAAGCTCTATTACCGGCCCTCGGACTTTGTGGTGGTGGACCGGCTGACTGAGATTGCGAAGAAGCGCGGAGTGCAGAATGCGCAGATCGCTTTGGCGTGGATTTTGTCCAAGCCAGGGGTTAGCTCACCGATCATCGGCGCCAGCAAGATGGCGCACCTGGATCAGGCAATCGAGGCGCTTGGAATCCATCTGGATGAGGCGGAGATCAAGGCTCTGGAGCAGCCTTATGAGCCGCATCCGGTACTGGGATTTTGAAAACATTTTCCTAATGAACAAACGAAGAGTGTGGTGGCGCATCCCCGGCGCTCGACCGGCTACCTATGGACCCAGCCCTTCCGTGCTCGGCTCTCGAGTTTCTACATTTCTTGAGTCTAAGCGTACAGGTTTCGAGAGGAAAAACCTCTCCAGTTCTCGTGTTTGGCTTTATCGATCATCTGGATGGCGGCCAGCTTGTCCATGACGGCCAAGGGGGTAAGACCGGGTGCATGAATCATGAGCCGATTTTTCAGCGTGACCTGCAGACAGTAGGCCAGGAAGGCAATCAGGATATGGGCTTCGGCGCGGTGTTGCAGTTGATGGTAAACGGGGCGAATGCCCAGATCACTCTTCAGGGAGCGGAAGACAGCTTCGATCTGCGTTAGTTGTAGGTAACGCGTCCAGAGCAGGGCGGGATCTCCGCCGGTGAGATTGGAACGCAGCAAGTAATGGCCGTCGCGCAGCTCAGCGTCTTGGAGTTTGCCCTTGTCCAAGCGGAAAGAGAAGGATCGGCGGGTCACCGGCGAGCTGGCGTTGGGGATCTGCATGGTCACAAAGCCGAAGGCCCGGCCAGCCTCGCTTTTGGCTGCGCCAATACGCATCAATAACTGATCGCGGGCCGGTAGAGTGCGGCGCATGGCGCGCAGCTTCCACAACAAACGGGCCAGCCGCTTCCTGCGCATCGCCCTTTCCTTCAAGCGGCGGCCAGCACTCTTAGCCAGCACATAGAGTTCGCCGTCTTGCTCGAACAACTTCACTTCCACCGAGTCGCGGACCTTGTGCCAGGGCAGTTCCAACCATTTTTTCTCATGCTGTTGCATCTTGCTCTTGGGCGTTCCTACCAGATAGGAGACTTGCCGGGCCGGATCGCGCATCTCGGCCAGGACCGCTTCCGTGGGGATGCCACGATCCATCACCCACATCCGCTTCGCCTTGCCGTGGGTCTTTTCGATCTGGTCCAGAAATCCGCGCAAGGTGGTGCAATCGGCGGTATTGCCCTGCATGACCTCGTAGGCCAGCGGGAAACCGTCCGGAGTAATCACCAGCGCGATCACCACCTGCAAACAGTCTGGCCGCCCGTCCCGGCTGTATCCTCGCTTGGCCTTCCGGTTCTGCTCCATCTCGCCTTCAAAGTAGGTGCTGGTCAGGTCGTAGAGCAGAACCTCAAAATCGGCTTGAAACAGATCCGCCCAACGCTGCTTCAGCCAGACAAATAAATCCTGCTTGTGCTCTAACAACCGGTCCAGGCAACGATACAGCCGGTCCTTCTCCGCCACCCGGTAATCGACTCCCAGCAATTCGTCCATCGCGCTGGCCAGGAACCACTGCCGGTGCACCCGGAATTCGCTACCCGGATCAATCAGCCGATTGACCACCAGCAAGCACAGCACCTTCTCCCAACTCACTGCTTCCCGACCATCCGGCAATCTCTGCTGCCAGAACTCATCCAGCCCTAGTTGCCGCCACAACTCGCAAGCCAACCAGCAGTTCCCATAAGCCCGCGGCCGCCGCAACTCCAGACCGCTTAACTTCACCTGCAAGCTATCGGCAGCATCGGCCGGCAGCGCGCGATCTTCCGGAAATAAACTCAGCCGCTGGCTCTGTCCTGTCTCATCGAAAATCTCCAAGGTCTTGCGCCACGACCGCTCTTGCCGGTCGTTCACCTCTCCCAAATACAGCACCGTACGCTGCGCCGTCTTACCCGAGTTCAGCCGCCGGTTCTCCACTACGCTGAAATAGCGGTGCTCCTTGCCGTCCTTCTTCCGCGTCGTGCTGCGCAAAAACATCGCAGCCGCAGAATGACAGAATCTCTCTCACAAAAATAGTAGGTAGGTCTTCACCACACTCTTTTCCCCAGTTTCTGCTAAGTAGACAAAGCACTTCCTCCTCTGCCCTCCGCAAAAATCAATGAATTTCGATCGCAACTGCGAAAGTCGGGCTAGAGTTTAAAGCGTTCGTTGGGCTTCGCCTGTCTTTTTCGGCCCAGGTACGCTTGGGCGAACCTGGGGCACCCGTCCTTAACCTCCGCACTCTCCGCGCCCTCTGCAGCGTGATGGCCTTTTGCGCTAGCCTATGTCTTCGTTCCAGTTTTCCAGGTATTTCTTTACTTCGGCCATGAACCTGCCGGCGTCGGCTCCGTCGATGATGCGGTGATCGAAGCCCAAGGTCAGACGGATGATGCTGTGAATGGCGATGGAGTCGGAGCCGTTTTCATCGGTAACTATGGTGGGTTCTTTAAAGAGGCCGCCGACTCCTAAAATGGCGGATTCCGGCTGATTGATGACCGGGGTGCCAAACTGTTCGCCGAAAATGCCTGGATTTGTAATCGTGAAAGTGCCAGATGCCACGTCTTCCGGCTTCAGCTTCTTGGCTCGAGCTCTTTCGGCCAGATCAACGATGGCCCTGGCAATGCCGAGGAAGCTCTTGTCTTCCGCCTGGCGGATGACGGGCACGATCAGCCCCCAATCGAGGGCCACAGCGATGCCGAGATTGATGTTCTTGTGGTAACGGATGGCGTCGCCTTCCATCGAAGCGTTCACGATGGGCATCTTGCGCAAGGTGGCAATGACCGCGCGGGAGAGGAAGGGCATGTAGGTGAGCTTGACGCCGTTGCGCTGCTCGTACTTGGATTTTTCCTTCTCACGGATGCGCACGATGCGGCTCATGTCGATCTTGAAGACCGTGTGCACGTGGGCACTGGTGCGCTTGGAGTCGACCATACGCTGGGCAATGATCGAGCGCATGCGGGTCAGCGGCACCAGTTCATCTCCGGGCATCGCGACCGGCGGGGCGGCTGGCTTTGCCGCAGCGGGCGCCGGAGCAGCTACCGGTGGTGGAGCCGCGGGAGCCTTGGGCGCTGGAGCGGGTGCTCCTCCCTTGGCCAGGTAGCCGAGGATGTCTTCCTTGGTGATCCTGCCCGCGGAGCCGGTACCCGGAACCTGGCGCAGGTCGAGATTGTTTTCCCGGGCGATTTTGCGAACCAGGGGCGAGGAGCGTACACGCTCTCCCGGCTCCGTGTCTGCGATATCGCTTTCGGTGTCCGTCTCGGCGGCGGGCGCAGGAGCTGCGGGCTGAGCAGGAGCTGCCGCTGCAGGCTTGGAAACCGCAGGGGCTTTTCCCGCCACGCCAATGGTGGCCACGACGGTGTTGATCTGGACGGTGGCGCCGGCCTGGATTTTGATTTCAGAGAGCACGCCAGCTGCAGGCGAGGGTATCTCCGCGTCCACCTTGTCGGTCGAGATCTCGAACAGGGGTTCGTCCTGCTGTACGGTGTCGCCTGGCTTCTTCAGCCACTTGGTGATCGTGCCTTCGAAAATCGATTCGCCCATCTGGGGCATGATCACGTCGGTGAGAGAGGCCGGCGCAGCTTCGGCTGCGGGGGCGGGTGAGTTGCTGGCGCTGGGCGGGTCGATCTTCGCAGGAACCGGGGCAGGAGCCGGGGCCTCCGGCGGGGGAGCTGCCGCGGCCGCGGGCTTCCCGTCGGCGTCACCAATCACGCCGACTACTGTGTTGATCTGGACGGTGTTACCTTCGGCGATTTTGACTTCGGTGAGGACTCCGCTGGCAGGCGAAGGGATCTCGGCATCCACTTTGTCGGTGGAGATCTCAAACAGAGGCTCGTCCCGCTGCACCGTGTCACCCGGCTTCTTTAACCACTTGGTGATGGTGCCTTCAAAAATCGACTCGCCCATCTGGGGCATGATCACATCGGTCGGCATGGACTCCCTTTCGCTACGGCGAACTTCCTATTCTAGAGCAATCCTGAAGCGACTGGGTGCGCGTACGGCAGCAGATCATCCAGCGCTTCCACCCATACCATCTGACGGCCAAAAACCCGGCCAAAGTGCCGGGATACGGAACTGGCCACCTGGCCAAGAGAAGGCGCAGTGTCTACTTCTGCTTCGATGCTGGTGACGCCGCGGTCGCGAATCCCGCAAGGGACGATGAGCTCGAAGTCGTTGAGATCGGTGGTTACGTTGAGGGCAAAGCCGTGGGTGGTGACGCCTCGCGCTACGTGGACGCCGAGGGCGGCGATTTTCTTTTCCACTACCATACCTCCGGGCATGGTCCACACGCCGGCGCGGCCGGGCGCGCGTTGGGTCAGCACGCCGTAGTCCGCGCAGGCGCGAATGAGCACTTCTTCCAGCTTGCGCAGGTAGTCGACGATGCCCAGGGGCGGGGTGAAGCTACGCAGATGGAGAATGGGATAGCCGACCAACTGCCCGGGACCGTGGTACGTGACGTCGCCTCCGCGGTTGGTCTCAAATAATGAAATGCCCTTCCGCGCCAGCAGTTCGTCCCCGGCTACGACGTGCTCGCGGAGGGCGTTGCGGCCCAGGGTGATTACGGGCGGATGTTCGACCAGCAGCAGCACATCACCGATGCTTTCCTGTTGCCGCAGGGCGCTGACCTGCTGTTGCCGGGCGAGCGCCGCGGCGTAGTCCATGCGACCGAGATCCACCACGGCAATGGACTGCTCAGACATTAATGGCCATGTTCTCCACGCTGCCGAAACCATCGAGCATAGCCTCCGCCAGGGTCGGATGGGCGTGGATGGTGAACATCAGGTCCTCGATGGTCGCTTCCAGTTCCATGGCGACCACCGCTTCGGCTACCAGTTCCGTGGCCTGGGGACCGATGATGTGGACTCCCAGCACCTCGCCGTACCTGGCATCGGCAACGATTTTCACGAAGCCCTCGTGAGAACCGACGATGGAGGCCTTGGAGTTGGCGGAGAAGGGGAACTTGCCGACTTTCACTTCGAGGCCCTGGGCCTTGGCCTGGGCTTCGGTGAGACCGACGCTGCCGATTTGCGGCTCGCAGTAGGTGCAGGCCGGGATGCGATCCCGCCGGACCGGCCGTGCACGTTTGCCGGCTACCTTGGCGGCGACGACCATGCCCGCCATGGCGGCCACGTGGGCCAGCTGGGGTAGTCCGGCGACTATGTCACCGATGGCGTAGATACCGGGTTCCGCGGTCTGCATCCACTCGTCGACCCGGATAAAGCCGCGCTCCACTTCGACTTTTGTGGACTCGAGACCGATGTTGGCGGTGCGCGGTGCGCGGCCTACGGCCACCAGGACTTTCTCCGCTTCTTTCACCACTTGCTTGCCGTCGGCGCTGGTAAAGGTGACCTTCACCCCGTCCTTGGTCTTCTCGACTTTGTCGACTTTGGCGCCGGTGTGGGTGTCGATGCCCCGCTTGCGGAAATTGCGCGCCAGTTCCTTGCTCACGTCCTCGTCTTCGTTGGGAACCACGCGCGGCAGGTACTCAACGATGGTGATATCGGTGCCGAAGCTTTTGAAGATGGAGCCGAACTCCACTCCTACCGCGCCAGCGCCGATGACCACCATGGACTTGGGTATCTGGGGGAGAGCGAGGATCTCGATGTTGCTAAGGATGCTGGTGGCATCCGATTCCACCCCCGGCAACATGCGGGCGTCGGAGCCGGTGGCGATCACTACATTTTTGGCTTGCACCACTTTCTTTTCGCCGTTCGCACTTTCGACCGAGATGGAGTGAACGCCATTCTTCGCCGCACCGGCCAGCCGGCCGGTTCCCTCGATGGTCGTCACCTTGTTCTTGCGCATGAGGAAGTCGAGACCCTTCACGTGCTTGGTGATGATCCCGTTTTTGCGGTCCAGGATAGTCTTCCAGTTGATAGTGATGGTGCCCACACCTTCGATGCCGTGCTCGGCCGCATGCTTCAGGTGGTCATAGATCTCTGCGTCGAAGAGCAGGGACTTGGTGGGAATGCAACCCACATGCAGGCAGGTGCCTCCCAGTTTCTTTTCGCGCTCGACCAGGGCGACTTTCAACCCATACTGCCCGGCGCGGATAGCGGTGGTGTATCCACCGGGGCCGCCGCCAATGATGACCATGTCGTAGATTGTTTCTGCCACAGAATGCTCCCTGATCTGAATCTATTAATTCTGAATCTGTTAATCGCTAAGCACGCAAAACTGTTATTTTACGCGAGCCGCGCCGGTCGCCCGGTTGTGCCACACTGAACGGGTGCGCCCGCACCTGGCAACGCTCGTGGCGGATTTCCGCCGCTATGATGAGCAGCTCGCGGTCGTTACCCACCGCGGCAACCGTCGTTTTTCATCCAGTTACGCGGATCTGGCGCGACTGTGTGGGCGGTGCGCCCATGCCTTCGATGAGCTCGGCCTCCAGCCAGGAGACCGGGTTCTGCTTTGGGGCGGCAACTCCGTGGAGTGGGTAGCGGCCTTCTTTGGATGCATTCTGCGCGGAATCGTTGCAGTTCCGCTGGACGCCGCGGGGAGCGTGGAATTTGCGCAACGGGTGGTGGCCGAGGTGCAGCCCCGGTTGTTGGCGGGCGACCTGGCGCTGTTGCAGAAGCTCAACCAGGATATTCCCGCGCTGGGGTTTGCCGGCATGCCAGCTTCCTTGCCGTCCCCCGACTATCGGCCCTGGCCAGGGCTTTCGCGCGATACGCCGTTGCAGATCATCTTCACCTCCGGCACCACGGGGGAGCCCAAAGGCATCGTGCATACCCATGGGAATGTGCTGGCCTCGCTCGACCCCCTGGAAAAGGAAATCGGCAAGTACCTGCGCTACGAGCGGTTGGTGCATCCGCTGCGGATTCTGCATACGCTTCCGCTTAGCCACGTCTTCGGGCAGTTTATGGGGCTCTGGGTTCCACCGCTGTTGGTTGCGGAGGTGCATTTTGAAGACCGGCTGCAGGCGCCTCGTCTGGCCAGGTTGGTCAAGCAAGAGCGCATCTCGGTATTGGCGGCGGTTCCCCGGGTGCTCGATCTGCTGCGGGGCTGGGTCGAAGCTGAGTTTCCCGGCCTGCGCGATCGCGTGCATGCCGCCCGGGGCGTGCCGATTGCGAAGCGCTGGTGGCGGTTCCGCGCTCTGCATCGCCGGCTGGGATTTAAATTCTGGGCGTTCGTGTCAGGTGGAGCTACCTTGCCCGCTGACCTGGAAAGTTTTTGGACCACCCTTGGCTTTGCGCTGATCCAGGGTTACGGCATGACCGAGACCACTGCGCTGGTGACGCTGAACCATCCTTTCAAGATTGCCCGGGGCAGCATCGGCAAACCGTTGGCTGGCCGGGAAGTGCAGATTGGCCCGGACGGCGAGATCCTGGTGCGCGGCGATTCCATCGCCTCCCAGGTATGGCAGCAGGGCGGATTGCAGGCGCGAGATCCGGGGTGGCTGGCGACCGGTGATCTGGCCACGCGCAACGCGGAAGGCGAGCTGATCTTCGCCGGCCGCAAGAGCGACGTCATTGTGACGGCGGCGGGATTGAATATTCATCCCCAGGATCTGGAGGCGGTGTTGCGCAGCCAGGCGGGACTGCGGGATGGTCTGGTCGTGGGCTACGATTCCGCCACCGGCCCTGCGCCCGCCGCGGTGTTGATTGCCGAGGGTGGGGATGACGTTTTGCAAAGTGCGGTGGACGGCGCCAACCGCGAACTGGCGCCCTTCCAGCAAATGCGTTATTGGTTGCGCTGGCCGCAGCCGGAGTTTCCCCGCACGTCCACAGGCAAGGTTCTGCGCCGGCAGGTGCAGGGCTGGGCGCAGGCATCGCTTGCCGGCGGAGGGGTTGCGGTGGT
>Ga0137412_10004244_pt1 | contig 11486 bp, 9 predicted proteins | sample CZODoug2_1_16fun_FD_122160 | JGI IMG/M metagenome (GOLD analysis project Ga0137412, IMG submission 122160) | Vadose zone soil fungal communities from Angelo Coast Range Reserve, California, USA - CZODoug2_1_16fungal (Hybrid Assembly) | ecosystem: Environmental > Terrestrial > Soil > Vadose zone...
TCCTCCGCATACGACACCGCGGTGGGCACCGAGGTCGCGATGTCGTCGTCCACCGGGCAGACCCTGGCCCGCACCAGCGCGTTGACCAGCTGGCTCTTGCCCTGCTTGAACTCCCCGATCACCAGCACCCGCACCCGGTCGTCGACCAGCCGCGCGGCGGTGGCGTTCAGTCGGGCGGTCAGGTCCGCCCGGTGGCGGACCCCGGTCAGTATCGACGCGGCCTCGATGAGCTCGGCGACGTCCGACACGGACTACTCCCCACCAGCGCACAGTGCTTATTGTTACCAGGGGTAAACATGGACAGGCCCCGTCCCGGTTGGGTACCGGGACGGGGCCGATCCTTTCACCTCGACAGGTCGAGTCGACGGAGCGACGCGGACCGCGGGCAGGCGGGCATCGAGGCGCTTCCCCCCACATCCACCGTCCCCCTCGTTTTCCCCCCGAGGCGGTGGTGTCGGAGAAGTTCGGGGCTAGGCCAGAACGTGCACCTCGTGCAGCACGTCGTCGACCGGGATGTCGTGCGCGATTTCGTGCAGGTCGTGCACCGCGCCGTCGTGCAAAATGTTCTGACCGAGGTTGTGCCCCAGCTCGTTCAGCGTGTCCGGACCAGAGAGAACGTCCGGGCTGGCGATGCCGGAGAGCACGTTGATCGTGCCGACGTCGACGGTGTGGTCCAGACCGGCCAGCCCGCCGGTGTGGTCGATGTCGCCGCCGGCAACGCCCTGACCGAACACGGCGCCGCCACGCTCGATGTGGACGTCGCGCCCTGCGCTGTGGTCACCGGACACCGTGCTGTCGTACCGCTGATCGTGCGAGGTGTCGTTGCCGTCACCCAACACGTTCTTGTTGCCGCCCTGCGAGTACTGGTCGTTACCGACCGTAGAGGCGTGCTGGTCCGTAGCAGTGGTCCGCTCACCCGACGTCGGGCCGACGTCCTGGTGCTTGGTCAGGTCGGTGATCTGCCGATTGAAGCTGTGATCGGAAGGACGGTTGAAGCTGTCGTCCAGGTGGTCGCCACCGCGGTACTCGTGACGGGATTCCATCTGGGTCCTGTGCTCGTGCACCTTCTCGTTGTGACTGCCGTTGCCGTTGTGGTTGTCGTCGGGCCGAGCGGCCTTGTAGTGGTTGAGGATGTTCGTGACGTGCTCGTGCGCCGGAGCCTCCTGGGCTGCGGGGCGGAAGTGGTTGACCTCCCGAACGTGCGGGTGGTCCACCAGGAAGGCCCGCGAGTCCCGTACGTCCGAGGAGCAGACCGAGCTCATGCCGGCTGCTGCCATCGCGTTCTTCGGGTCGGCCTGGAAGGCCTCACGGGCATCGTCGTTCGTCAGCATGTTCATGATCCAGTCGAGCAGCGAGGTCGCCATTGCCGTCGTCCTTCGTGTCGATGAGCCCTCGGACGGTCGGGTTGCGGACCGCCATGGCCAGAAAGCTACGGATCCCGACCCGGCCCGCGGATCGGGGAAAACTCCCCCACTCCGGGGGACCCTTAGGGGGATCGACGGCCATTCCCCAAAGGCACCTTCAGTAACAAACACCCCATAAGTTGCCTGACGCCTCAGGAGTATCAAGCCCGGGCAAACCCCGCCGACGGCCGACAAACGTCCGCGTTCAGGGCGTTGACCTGCGAAAACGAGAGGCCGGGGGGGCAATCCCCGGGGGTGGCCCGGGCACCCGGGCCCGGCCGGCGCCTCTTGACCCCGGATGCAGTCAAAGGATCTTTCCCGCGAGCAGGGCGCGCGTGCCCTTCCCCATCGGTTCGGATGAGCACCGTGCGAGGGAAGGGGCAGGCAGTTATGAGCGCACAGTACGTATTGGGCGTGGACATGGGGACCACGTTCACCGCGGCGGCCGTGGCCGTCGGCGAGGAGCCGCCGGTTGCGGTGCCCTTGGGCTCGCGGGCGGCGACCATGCCGACCGTGGCCTATCTGGGGCCGGACGGGGAGTTCCTGGTCGGCGAGGCGGCCGAACGCCGGGCGTTGACCGATCCCGACTGGGTGGTGCGGCGATTCAAACGGCGCATCGGCGATGAGACCCCGGTGCTGGTCGGCACCGGCGCCCAAGCCACCCGCCATCACGCGCACTCGCTGGCCGCCCGCATGATCAGCTGGGTGGTCGGTCAGGTGATGCTGCGTCAGGGCGGCGCCCCGGAGCGGATCGTGGTCACCCACCCGGTGGGCTGGGGCCCGCACAAGCAGGAGTTGCTGACCCGGTCGTTGGCCGATCTGGGTCTGGACAACGTCGACCTGCTCAGCGAGCCGCAGGCTGCCGCGCTCGCCTTCGCGAGCACCGGCCGGCTACCCGCCGGCGCCGTGCTGGCGGTGTACGACCTGGGCGGGGGCACCTTCGACGCCTCATTGCTGCGGGCGGAACCCGATGGGCGGTTCTGCCCGGTGGGTCGCCCGGTGGGGCTGCCGGACCTCGGCGGCATCGACTTCGACGACGCGATCCTGGCCCATGTCATCGACAGCCTGGGCGCGGACAACGTGAGCCTGGACCCGGACGACCCGATGGTCGCCACCGCGCTGTCCCGGCTGCGCCAGGAGTGCGTGGACGCCAAGGAGGCGTTGTCCGACGACACCGCGGCGACCGTGCCGGTGCTGCTCGGCACGCTGAACACCAGCGTGCGGGTGACCCGCGCGGAATTCGAGACGATGATCTCCCCGGCCATTGCGGCCACCGTGGACGCGTTGGACGCTGCCCTCGATTCGTTGCACACCGACGACGAGATCACCCACCTGCTGCTCACCGGTGGCTCCTCGCGGATCCCGTTGGTCACTCAGGCGCTGTCCGCACACCTGGGTTCCGGGGTGCGGTTGGACCGCGACCTGGACCCGACCCTGGCGGTGGCACTGGGCGCGGCACTGGCCGCCCGACCCCGACCGCAGCCGGTGGCTCCCGTGGTGCGCGAGCCGATCGACAACGCCGACGAGATCACCCGCGACGATCTACCGGTGCTGATTCCGGCGCCGGCCCGCCCGGACGCTGAGGTACGCGAGTTGGCCCGACCGGTACCGGAAGCGCGGTCCGGGCGCCCTCGCCGGGTGCGCGGGACGTTGGTGGTCGGGTTGGCAGCCGCTGCGGCGGCCGCCGGCTCCGTGTACGGCCTGAACCTGATGCACCCTCAGCACGACGCGCCCGCGGCGGCCACGGTGCAATTGCAGGAGGACCGACCGCAGGCCACTCCGTCCGTGGGCGGACCGGACGCCGCGGAGAGTACGCCGACGCCGAGCAGCACCGGTCAGAGTTCCGCTCCGGCCACGGTGACCAGGGCAGCGGCGCCGACCGTGTCCCGACCGGTGTACAGCCGGCCGGCCACGGTGAGTTCGGCCACCCGGAGCAGCCGGGCCGTCACCGACGAGGCGGCGCCACGGCGGCGCTCCGAAACCCGGCCCGCGGTCCGTCCACAGCAGCAGCCCCAGCGGCCACAGTCCGCACCAGCGGCGCCGGCGGCACCCGCTCAGCAGCCTGCCGCGGCACCGGCGAACAACTCCTCGTCAGGCTCCACTGAGATTCACAACGCCCCGGCGGCGCCGGCCAAGCCGAAGCCGCCGCATTTCACCGGGTTCGGGCCGACGGCCCCGCCCAGTCCGTGACCGGCACCAGCGCGCGCACGACCGTCTCGACCGCCGCGGCCACCATCGCCGCGGCGGTCCGGTGCGCCTCGGGGGGCCCGCCGTAGGGATCGGGAACCGTGTCCGCGTCCGGGCCGCCGCCGGGGGCCATCCCGCGGTGCGCGCGAGCGGCCGCGACCAGTGCCCCGCCCCGGTCCACCGGGTCGGCGGGCAATCCCCGCGGGTCGACCAGGGCGACCAGGCGCGCGAACTCCAGCAGCGTGAAGGCCGCCGGGAGCGCACGGGGCCAGATCCGCACCGCCTCAGCGCGCTGCGCCGGGGTGGCGGTCAGGATCAGGTCGGCACCGCCGGCGGTGCGCTTGTCCAACTGCCGCGCCGCGAAGGCGTCCACCCACCACTCGGGCACCCCGCGATGCACCGCTTCGGCCCGGCTCGACGGATGCATCGGGTGTCCGACCAAGGCCCCGGTGCCCGCGCTGCTCACCGTGATCGCCCCGGCCAGGCCGTACTCGGCGAGCCGGTGTGCGGTGAATACCTCCGCGAACGGGGACCGACAGATGTTGCCGGTGCAGATATAGAGCATGCGGAACGTGCCGGGCGCAGACTGGTCCACGGCTACCGCCCGCACTGGGCGTCGTCGACCTGTACGGCGAGCGGGCGCACCAACGGTTGGCGCAGCACCATCGGTGCCGCGTTGCCGCCGGCCGGTTCCAGCAAGTGCAGCACCACGGTGCGAGTGTGGCCGCGGGGCATCTCCACGTCCACGGTGAGCACTGGGTGTCCCAACTGGGTGCCGGACCCGGCGAACCACGGCTTGCCGTCCAGCGTCACCGACTTCATCAGCGCGCCCCGGGTGGCGAAGTAACTGAGGGTGAGTCGGTTGTCGCCGCGCTGCACCGGGTAGCCGTGTCGGTCGTGGCGATAGGTGACTACGTCGGACAGCCCGGCGGCGGGCGCGTTGTTGGTCAGCCGGATGGTGACGGTGACCGCGCGCTGGGCGCCACAACCGGTGCGCTGCCAGATCAAGGAGCGGTCCAGGTAGTAGTCGAGCTTGTTGCCGCCCTCGTTGACGATGGACAGCCCGACGTAAGGGGCGGTGGTCTGCGGGACAACGCCGGCGACCGGCGTGGTCTCCAGATCGCGCTGCACCGCCGGGTTCGCGCTCCACACCAGCAGTCGGCGCTCACCGACCGCGCGACCGAAAGCGGATAGCAGCTTCTTGCCGTCCGCGCCCGGCGCCATGATCCGCTCGCTGACCGCGCCCTCGACCGCGGCCAGGTAGGCCCGCCGCGCTGCATCACCGCGGGGGCCATCCGCGTCGGGGAACCGGGCGTAGACGTCCCGCTCGGTCAGCGCCACCACGTTGGTGGCGCTGACCACCGAGCCATCGGGCAGCTTCGCCGGGCCGGTGGCCGCCAGCAGGTAGCTGAGCACCGTGGGATCCAGCGCGATCACCCCGTCCACCGGACGACCGAAGTGCTGCTGCCACATCGAGGCCCAGATCGCCGCCGCGTAAGGGAAGTGCGGTCCGAGGTTGGCGTTGCCATACATCGAGGTGGTGTGCGCACCCTCGTAGAGCCGGTCGTAGTCCGGCCCGAAATTGACGTTCGCGGACGCCCCGGACAGGGCACGATCGGCGCCGAGGTGCTCGAAGGAGACATGCCCATCGCGCACTGTGGCGGTCATGAACGCACCGGGCAGACCGCCGGTGCCGCGCGCCTCCGCGTCGTTGCAGAAGGTGAGTAGGTAGGTGCGGGAGCCGTGTGCGCCGAGCAGTTCGGGCAGGATCCGCGCGGCGGCCGCTGCGCTGCGCGCGGTGGCCGCGGTCTTGGTCAGCTGGGTGAGCAGATCCGCCCGGGCGGCGTTCACCGGCGGGAGCCAGGTGCTGCCGGGCAGCGCGCGAACGGCGGCCGCGCTCGCGTCAAAGGCCGCCGAGGCGGCGTGCAACGGGGAGGCCACCGAGGCCAGTCGGGCCACATCGATGGCGCCGTCCGGGGTGCGCACACTGGCTGGGTCAAGGGTGGTGCCGGCGTTGAGCAACGGGGGCAGTGCGTTGGCACCCAACTGGTCCAACGCGGCGGCGATACCCCGCACGCTGCGCAGCGGGTCACCCGCGGTGGGCACCCGGGCGGCGGCCGCCCACACCGGACCGCCGGTCCAGTGGTGCGCCTTGGCCACCTGCAGTCGCAGGTCCGCGGCGGCGGCCCGGGCCGCACCGAGGTCTCCGTCGGCCAGGTGGGTACGCATCGCGGCCGCATCCGCGGCAGCCTGCTCAAGGTGGCCGCGGGCCAACACCGCGGTCAGCGCCAGCCAGCCGACGCCCAGACCACCCGCGGCAACCAATCCCCATGTCGCCGGTTGACGGGCCGCGCGGCGGGCCCGTCGGGAGAACTTGCTGAACATGACCCCCCGATCAAAAGCGCAGTACGTCCCTATGTTGTCCAATTCCCACGGGTACCCATCCTCGATTGCGCCGTTCGGATTATTCCTTTGAGGTATTCCAGTGACAGAAGAGGTGAGTGATGCACATGTTCACTTCCGGTCCGGCCCCCTAGCGTCAATTGCGGAGTCGCGCGCTCGGTGTCACCGCCGGGTACGACCTGTTTTGTCTACCGGTAGGCGCGCACCCCTCGTGACCTGCGGCGACCGTGCTGGTGAGGCGGTCATCGGACGGCGCAATCGTTTAGCCCTGACGCTGCATCACCTCTAACTTGAATTAGCTCCTACGGGCGAATTCATCAGCAATTGCATGGCTCAACCCGGATAGGTATGTGCGTTGATTTCGGGGGAAATCGTGGAAATCGGCGGTATTGGCTAATGCGGATTCATCTGTCGAAAGCTGACATCTCGGATGTCGAGGAACAATTCGTCCTCGATGCCCTGCGCTCCGGGTGGGTGGCCCCGTTGGGCCCGCACGTGGAGTCGTTCGAGGCTGAGATCGCGCAGCGCTGCGGCGTGGCCGGTGCCCTGGCCCTGTCCTCCGGTACCGCCGCACTGCACCTGGCGCTGCTCGAGGTCGGCGCCCAGCGCGGCACCGCGGTCGTGGTGCCCACGATGACCTTCGCGGCGTCCGCCAATGCCGTGGTCTACACCGGCGCCAGCCCGGTCTTCGTGGACGCGCTGGCGGAGGACGGCAACGTCTCCCCCGAACTGTTGATGACCGCGGTCAACACCCTGCAGGCCGAGGGCATCCCGGTTGCCGCCGTGATGACCGTGGACCTGTTCGGCCGTTGCGTGGACTATCCGTCGTTGGTCGACGTGCTGGCCGATCACGGCATCCCGCTGATCGAGGACGCCGCCGAGGCGCTCGGCGCCGCCAAGGGCGGCAAGCCCGCGGGCAGCTTCGGCCGCGCAGCGGCGCTGTCGTTCAACGGCAACAAGATCATGACCACCTCGGGCGGCGGCATGCTGCTCTCCGACGACCTCACCCTGCTCGCCCGGGCACGGTACCTGGCTACCCAGGCTCGCCAACCCGTCCCGCACTACGAGCACACCGAGATCGGATACAACTACCGGCTGTCCAACCTGCTGGCCGCACTCGGTCGCGCCCAGTTGAGCCGACTGGACGCGATGATCTCCCGCCGCCGCGAGATCCGCGCGCAATACGTGCTGGGCCTGTCCGACATCCCCGGCCTGCGCTTCCTGGGTCGCACCGGGATGGGCAGCGACCGCGAGGACAACTGCTGGCTCACCTGCCTCACCCTGGACCCCACCCGTTGCCCGATCTCCGTCGACACGGTGATCAAGAGCCTCGACGAAGAAGACATCGAGGCCCGCCACCTGTGGAAGCCCATGCACATGCAGCCGGTGTTCTCCGGCGCGCGGGCCTTCATCGACGGGACCGCCGAACACCTGTTCTCCACCGGATTGACGCTGCCGAGCGGATCTGCTCTCTCCGACGAGGAGGTGAGCACCGTGATCGATGCGGTGCGGGCCGCCCTCGGATTCTGAGGGTCAGTCAGTACCAGCTCCATCTCACCGCTCCAGCACCCGCATTCGCAGTTCTCGGGGGGGAACCATGGCGAACAACCAGGCACGTCCGGAAACCGACACGATCACCGTGCGACGCGGCGGGTGTATTGCCCGCCGGGTCTTCGACGTGATCACCGCGCTGCTCGCGGCCGCCCTGCTGGCGCCGGTGATAGTGCTGGTGGCCGCGCTGATCGTGCTGACCATGGGCGGCCCGGTGCTGTTCCGCCAGCCCCGCTCCGGCCGCGACGGCCGGCTGTTCTCGGTGGTCAAGTTCCGCACCATGCGCGACGCGGCCTACGCCGGCGAGAGCGACGCCGCGCGCACGCCGGCCGCCGGTCGGCTACTGCGGGCCACCAGCCTGGACGAACTGCCCCAGTTGTGGAACATCCTGCGCGGCCAGATGAGTGTGATCGGCCCGCGCCCCACACTGCCCGAGCAGGTGGCCATGTACTCCCACCGGGAACGCGGCCGGCTCGCGGTGCGCCCCGGCCTGACCGGGTGGGCGCAGATCAACGGCCGCAACGCGATCAGCTGGCCGGAGCGCATCGAACTGGATCTGTGGTACATCCAGCACCGCTCGCTGGGCCTGGACCTGAAGATTCTGCTGCGCACCGTGCTCGCCGTGGTGCGCCGGGGCGGCATCGTCGGGGTGGGCGGGGTCAACCCGGGATTCCCCGGTCCGCGTGCCGCGATGGGCGAGATCCTGCCCGCTGTCACGATGGAGGCGGAGGGGTGATCCGGCGTGCTGCTGGCGGTGTTCAGTGACGTCCACGGCAACCTGCCCGCGCTGGAGATCATGCTGCGCGACGCGGGTCCGGTCGACGGTTACGTGTGCCTGGGCGACTGCGTGAACTACGGCCCGTGGAGCGATGAGTGCGTGGACCTGGTGCGCTCCCTGCCCGCGACGGTGTACCTGCGCGGCAACCACGAGGAGTACTTCGTCGACGGGCACTACCCGGGCAGCCACCCGGTGGCCCGGGCGTTCTTCGAGCACTGCGCGCCGATGTTCACCCGGCACGAGGCAATCGCCGACCTACCGGTTGACCACGTGATCGGTGATCACGTGTTCTCGCACACGGTGGACGACCGCTACGTCTACCCCGACACCGTGCTCGAGCTGACGGGTAATGCCGTCATCGGGCACTCCCACCACCAGTTTCGACTGGAGCACGGGCACTACCGGTTGCTGAACACCGGCAGCGTGGGGCAGAACCGCAAACACATCAATCTGATCGATTACCTGCTGCTGGACACCGAGGGCATGGTGTTCACTCCGCGCACGGTCCGTTACGACGAGACCTACGTGATCAATGAGATGCGCCGCCGGAACTATCCGGAGGAGTGCGTGGCCTACTACGACGGAAAGGCACGCGCATGAGGATCCCGTGGAAGACCCTGAATTCCGGGTTCTCCCTGCCGGCCTACGGCTTCGGACTCTCCGAGGTCGGCGGTGGCAGTTGGCAGGCCGACACCAGCCGGGACGGCGAGCACATCGCGGCCCTGAACCGGGCGATGGACGCGGGCATCCGACACTTCGACACCGCGCAGGGTTACGGGGCCGGGCACGCCGAGGAGCTGCTCGGCGCCGCGCTGTCCGGCCGGCAGCGGGCCGAATTCGTCCTCGCCACCAAGGTGTCCGCGGTCAACCAGACTTACGACGGGATCATGCGGGCAGCAGAGAACAGCCTGAGGAATTTGGGCACCGACCACATCGACCTATACCTGATGCACACGTTTCCCAAGCCCGGCATGGACATCGCCGAGGCCATGCGCGGCTTCAACGCATTGGTGGATCAGGGCATGGTGCGCCACATCGGCGGCGCCAACCTGACGCCCCGTCGGTTCACCGAGGCACAGCGGCACTCCGCCGCCCGGCTGGTGTGCAACCAGGTGCACTACAACGTGCGCTACCGCGAACCGGAGGTGCGCGGGGTGGTCGAGCACGCGCGGTCCAACGACGTGATGCTGGTTGCCTGGCGCCCGCTGCAGGCCGGCCACCTGCCGGTGCCGGCGCTGATCCTGGACATCGCCCAACGCTACGGGCGCAGCCCGACGCAGGTGGCGTTGAACTGGCTGATCTCGCAGCGCAACGTCGTGGTGATCTGTAAGAGTTCGACCCCGGAGCACCTGGAGGAGAACCTGGGTGCCCTGGGCTGGGCGCTGGACGTCGAGGACGTGGAGTGGATCCGGCGGGACTTCCCGAACCAGATCACCGCGTCGGACACCGTGCCGATGGATTACCCGGCAGCCTCGGCCGCCTGAACGACTCGGCCAATCCAACAGCGACGGGGGGAAGACGATGACAGCAATCGCGGTATCAGGCGCCGGTGGCGGGGTCGGGCAGAGCATCATCAAGGCACTGGCCGAGGGCCCGTACCGAGTGGTCGCGTTGGACAGCAGCCCGCTGGCTGCGGGCATGTACACCACCGGCACCGCGTACACCATCCCGATGGCACGCTCCGCGGAGTTCACCGATCGCGTGCTGGAGATCTGCGCGGCCGAGGGCGTCGGCATGTTCTTCCCCGGCCTGGACCCAGAACTCGCGGTGGTGTCCGCCGCCGTCGAGGAGTTCCTCGCGGCCGGCGTTTACCCGGTGGTGTCCTCGCCGGAAGTCGTCGCGATCGCCGACAACAAGTACCTGACCTACACCGCCTTGCGAGCCGGCGGCATCCCGGTGCCCTACACCGTGGACATGGCCGAGTACCCGGCCGACGCGATTCTTCCCGCCTACCCGTTCATCCTCAAGCGCCGCGAGGGTGGGTCCCGCTCGGCCGACGTGTACATGATCCGTGAGCGTTCCGGACTGGACGCCATCGACAACCTCGAGGACTTCGTCGCCCAGGAGTACATCGACGGCGAGGAGTACACCTGCGGCTCGGTGAACCTGGACGACAAGTGCCAGGGCGTCATCGTGATGCGCCGCACCCTGCGCAGCGGGGACACCCACAAGTGCTTCTCGGTGCGCGACGAAGGCATCGAGGCGTGCGTGCGCGACGTGATGGACCTGATCAAGCCGCACGGCGCGTGCAACGTGCAACTGCGGCTGCGCGACGGCGTGCCCTACGTCTTCGAGATCAACGCCCGCTGCTCGGGCACCACCGCGGCGCGGGCGCTGTGCGGCTTCAACGAGCCGCTGATGATCGCGGACTGGCTGACGACCGGAATCCCGCCGCAGTACGAGATCCGGGAGACCACGGTCCTGCGGTACTGGAAAGAACTGGTCGTCGACAACGACGACGTCACGGAGCTGGCCGAGCGAGGCGTGCTGCACCGGGGTGGCTACCGCCCGATGTGAGCAGCGTCGGCCTCTCGGTCAGAATCCGTGCATCACGGGCCAGCGAGCGCGGACCACGCCGTCGACGTCAGGCAACATCCCGATGAGCAGCGGAAGCCGCTCATACAGGAACACCGACCAAAAGCCGATCCGTTCGGCCGCGCCGAGCAAGGCCGGGAGCGCTGAGTCGTCCGATCCTTCGCCGCCTGAGAAGCCCGTCCAACTGACGGTGCCGTCGGACTCCAGCCATACGACGTCAGCGGGACGATCCGCGACCAACTGGGCGCTGAGGTCGAACGAGGCGGCCGGCTCAAGGTCAGGCCAGACGAACAGCAGCGCACGCGGGCGAAGAGAGTCTCGGGCAGTCTCCAGAGTTTCTGGTGTCAAGCGGTGCCACCTGGCGGAATTACTAACCCATGTCTCTTCCAACATCACTGAGCCGCGCTCGGCAAGGAGGCGCCCGACCTCGACCCAGAAGGCATCGTCTGCCGCCCGGTGCTCCATCGGGTCCTCATCCAGCCCAGGCGTATAGGGCGACATGTCGATCTGCACCGGAAACAAGGACTGGCTACGGGCCTGCTCCACAGCGGCGGGGCAATCGACGAGAGACCCGATGTAGGAATACATGTCCCAGCCGACGTGGACGAAGAACCGGTCCTCGGCCTCCA
>Ga0137412_10004245_pt1 | contig 11482 bp, 7 predicted proteins | sample CZODoug2_1_16fun_FD_122160 | JGI IMG/M metagenome (GOLD analysis project Ga0137412, IMG submission 122160) | Vadose zone soil fungal communities from Angelo Coast Range Reserve, California, USA - CZODoug2_1_16fungal (Hybrid Assembly) | ecosystem: Environmental > Terrestrial > Soil > Vadose zone...
GCCCGCGTGACCTTGGCCCACAGGTCGGCGCGGACGTGAAGATAGGGCGTGAGGCCGCCGTCGGCCGCGGCCTCGAATCGCAGCCGGTGCCCGGAATCGCATGGCACCCAGTCGTCGACGTTGGTGCGGAAGCGCAGCAGCCGGCCTCGATCATCCGTTTCCTTGAGCATCTCAACCGCCAGAAACGGCGCATCGTCGACGCGGATGCCGACCTTCTCCACCGGAGTCACGAGAAAGTGCTTGCCGTCCTCACGCTTGAGTATTGTGGAAAACAGCCGGACCAAAGCGGGTCGTCCGATCGGCGTACCCATGTAGAACCACGTACCGTCGCTGGCGATTCGCATGTCGAGATCGCCGCAGAACGGCGGATTCCATAAATGCACGGGCGGCAGACTTTTTGCGGGAGCGGCGTTTGCAGCGTCCCTGACGGCAGCAGTCAGTCCTTCGAGGCCCTGATGGGTGGTCTGCCCTTGCTTCGCCATTGTTTACCCTGAGGTTGATCGCCTCGATCTGGCACGATTGGTGCAGGTCTTCCGGTGTGTATGGGCGAGTTCCCTCGGGTGAAACCCTGAGGTCAAGTCGCCACATCGTGATACAGTTCATACCCCTAAATACCGATAATGTGGGGATAGTTTAACTCAACGAATACATGGCCTTCGCATAAGTTTATGCAGGGGTGCATGACATGACGTCGCAATCGGCGGCGTTTGGACAAGGAGTGACCAATGGCTGGCGCAGACAGTGTCGAAAAACTTGAGGACGTGATCGTCCGCTCGGCCGAACAGGTCGCCGGCCAAATCCGCGCCGCGAAGGATGCGATCTCCACAGTTATCTTTGGTCAGGACCGGGTGATTGAAAATACCCTGGTGACGATCCTGTCCGGCGGTCACGCGCTTCTGATCGGCGTGCCCGGCCTCGCCAAGACCAAGCTGGTGGAAACCTTGGGCATTACGCTCGGGCTCGACGCCAAGCGCATCCAGTTCACGCCAGACCTGATGCCCTCGGATATTCTGGGCGCGGAGGTGCTGGACGAGAGCACTTCCGGCAAGCGGTCGTTCCGCTTCATCTCCGGACCGGTGTTCGCTCAGCTTCTGATGGCCGACGAAATCAACCGCGCCAGCCCGCGCACCCAGTCCGCGCTGCTGCAGGCGATGCAGGAGCAGCACATCACGGTTGCAGGCGCGCGCCACGATTTGCCGAAGCCGTTCCATGTGCTCGCGACCCAAAACCCGCTGGAGCAGGAAGGCACCTACCCGCTGCCGGAGGCCCAGCTCGATCGCTTTCTGATGGAGATCGACGTCGACTATCCCGATCGCGACGCCGAGCGGCGCATCCTGTTCGAAACCACGGGCGCGGACGAGACGCTCGCCAAGGCCGCCATGAACGCGGATATCCTCATCACCGCGCAACGCCTGGTGCGCCGACTGCCGGTCGGCGACTCGGTCGTGGAAGCGATCCTCTCGCTGGTGCGCTCCGCGCGTCCGGGTCCGGAGGGCGGCGAGGCCGGCAAGCTGATCGCCTGGGGCCCGGGTCCCCGCGCCAGCCAGTCACTGATGCTCGCAGTTCGTGCGCGCGCCTTGCTCGACGGCCGTCTGGCGCCTTCGATCGACGACGTGCTCGATCTCGCCGAGCCGGTTCTCAAGCACCGCATGGCGCTGACGTTTTCTGCCCGTGCCGAAGGCCGCACCATTCCTGACGTGATCCGGCAATTGAAGACGCGGATTGGTTGATGGCCGCGGAGACCAGGCACACAACCCGGGAGATCACGGCGATCCGACGTGCCGACGGCGAAAGCCGAACGCTCGCCGCATCGCTGCCGCGCCTTGTGCTTGAAGCTCGCCGCATCGCCGCCAACGTCATTCACGGCCTGCACGGACGGCGGCGCGCCGGCGCCGGGGAAAGCTTCTGGCAATATCGCCGCTTCGTTTCCGGCGAGCCATCCCAGAGCGTCGACTGGCGGCGCTCGGCGCGCGACGATCATCTCTATGTCCGCGAGCAGGAATGGGAGGCCGCGCACACCGTGTGGCTGTGGCCGGACCGCTCGCCGTCGATGGCGTTCGCATCCAGACAGGCGCGCGACAGCAAGCTGGAGCGCGGGTTGATCGTGACCTTCGCGCTGGCCGAACTGCTGGTCGCGGGCGGCGAACGGGTCGGCGTTCCCGGCCTGATGACCCCGACCGCAAGCCGCAGCGTGATCGACAAGATGGCGCAAGCGATGCTGCACGATGATGCAGCCCGCCTGAGCCTGCCGCCGTCGTTTGTGCCGTCGGCGCTGGCCGAAATCGTGGTGCTGTCGGATTTCTGGTCGCCGATCGGCGAAATCAGGACCATGCTCGCCGGACTATCGGCATCCGGCGCGCACGGCACCCTGGTGCAGATCGTGGACCCGGCAGAAGAAAGCTTCCCCTATTCCGGCCGGATCGAGTTCGTCGAGCCGGAAGGCGGCGGCGTCATCACCGCGGGCCGCGCGGAAAAATGGGCGGACGACTACGTTGCGCGGGTCGCACGTCACCGTGACGAGATTCGCAGCGAGACCAACAGGCTGGACTGGCTGTTCTCGATCCACACCACCAGCCGCTCGGCCGCCGAGTTGCTTCTGTTCCTGCACAGCGGCATGATGGCGAGCAAGGGAAGCGCGCGCTTCGCGACCGTCAAGGCGGGGCGAAGCGCATGATCGCAGGGCTGCCTCTCACTTTCGCCGAACCATTTCTGCTGCTGGGTCTGTTGAGCCTGCCCGTGCTGTGGTGGCTGTTGCGGGTGATGCCGCCGCGGCCGCGGCGCATTGAGTTTCCGCCGACGCGGCTGTTGCTGGACATCGCGCCGAAGGAAGAAACCCCGTCGCATACACCATGGTGGCTGACGGCGTTGCGGCTCGCAGCCGCGACGCTCGTGATCCTGGCGGCCGCGGGACCGATCTGGAATCCGCACACCGGCCTTGCCGGCAATAGCGCTCCGCTTGTCATCCTGCTCGACGACGGCTGGAGCGCGGCCTCGAGCTGGGACATCCGGATCAAGGCCGCGGACGAATTGATTGCGAATGCCGACAGCAACCGGCGCGGCGTTGCGCTGGTTCCGCTGTCCGAGCCCGCGCGAGACATCACACTGATGCCGGGGGGCACCGCGCGCGTGGCGTTGCGCCAGCTTGTGCCCAAGCCCTACTCGATCGAAAGGGTCGAAACCCTGCCCGCGATCGAGCGTTTCCTGAAAGCGACCGGCGACAGCGAGATCGCCTGGCTGTCGGATGGCGTCGATACCGGGCGAGGGCCGGAGTTTCTGGAAGGCTTAAGCAAGACAATCGGGGATCGTGCATTGACGGTTTTTGAAGGCGGCACTCCATCCCCGCTCGCATTGGTCGCAGCCGAGAACGCCGCGGCGAAGATGACTGTGAAGGTGCTGCGCGCCAATGGCGGCGTTGCCGCGGGCATCGTGCGCGCGATCGATCCAAAAGGCTCGCCGATCGGCGAAGCCCGCTATACTTTTTCGCCGCAGGATCGCGAGACCGAAGCGGCGTTCGATCTTCCGGTGGAGCTGCGCAACGACATCGCGCGCCTTGAAATATCGGGCGAACGATCTGCGGGCGCGGTGCAACTGCTCGACAAGCGATGGCGCCGGCGCGCCATCGGCATCGTCAGCGGATCGACCAACGATACCGCGCAGCCGCTGCTGGCATCGACATTCTACCTCACCCGGGCGCTGGCGCCGTTCGCCGACGTGCGGCTGGGCGATCGCGGCGCGCCGCAACAGGCGATCACACAATTCCTCGACCAGAAGCTGCCGATGATCGTGCTCGCGGATGTCGGCACGCTGTCGCCCGAAATTCGCGAGCGCATAGCTGCGTGGATCGAGCAAGGCGGGGTGCTGGTGCGTTTTGCCGGCCCGCGCCTGGCGCAGGCGGATGACGATCTGGTTCCGGTAAAGCTGCGCCGCGGCGGGCGCAGCCTCGGCGGCAGTCTTACCTGGGAAAAGCCGCAGCACCTCGCCTCGTTCGCGGCCGATGGACCGTTCGCCGGTCTGCCGGTGCCGAAGGACATCACCGTCAGCCGGCAGGTGCTCGCCGAACCGGACGCGGTGCTGGCGACCAAGAGCTGGGCCTCGCTGGAGGATGGAACCCCGCTGGTGACGGGCGAACATCGCGGCAAGGGCCTGGTGAGCCTGTTTCATGTCAGCGCCGACATGCGCTGGTCCGATCTGCCTATGTCCGGCAGCTTTGTCGAGATGCTGAGGCGGATCGTCGACGCATCAGGCTATACGTCCAATCCAGGTGCGGGCGTGGCGGGCGAAGCGAAGGTCGAAACCGTAGCGCCGCTGCGGACGCTGGATGGTTTCGGGGCGTTCGGACCACCGCCCTCAACCGCGAAGCCGCTGGCGGCCGACTTCCGGGACCGGGCGACATCGGACCATCCGCCCGGATTCTATGGCCCGGCCGACGGCCCTCTCGCGGTCAATGCGCTGGCGGCGGCGGATCGCATCGCGCCGCTCGATACCGCTGGCCTGCGCGCGCGGCGTGCCAGCTACACCAATGCCGAACCGCGCGATCTGCGCGGCATCCTGCTGTCGTCGTCACTGGCGCTGTTTTTGATCGACGCGATCATCGTCGCTGTGCTTGGCGCCGGCATCGCAGCGTTGCTGCGGCGCCGCGCCGCGCCTGCTGCGCTGGCGTTGGCGCTGGTATTGTCCACCATGTTGGCAGCGCCATCGCCGTCCCGTGCCGACAACGACGATGATTTCGCGATCAAGTCGGTCTCGCAAACCCGCCTCGCCTATGTCGTTACCGGCAATACCGACGTGGATTCCATCGTCAAGGCAGGGATGTCCGGGCTGACGTTGTTTCTCGCGCAGCGCACGGCATTGGAAGCCGGCGACCCCGTCGGCATCGACCCTGCACGCGACGAACTGGCGTTCTTCCCGCTGATCTACTGGCCGGTTGTGCCCGGCGCGGCGAAGCCGCCGCAAGACGCCATCAACCGCATCGACGCCTACATGAAACAGGGCGGCACCGTGGTGTTCGACACGCGCGATGCCATCGAGGCGCCGCCGGGAGAAAGCGGCGCATCGCAGACGCAGGGAATGCTGGCATTGCGCAATATTCTCTCCTCGCTTGACGTTCCCGAGCTTGAACCGGTTCCGCGCGAACACGTGCTGACCAAGACGTTCTATCTGCTGCACGATTTCCCCGGCCGGTTTAACTCCGGCCAGACCTGGGTTGAAACCTTGCCGCGTGACGAGGACGAAGAGGCAGCCTCCCGGCCGGCCCGGGGCGGAGACGGCGTCTCACCGATTATCATCACCTCGAACGATCTTGCCGGTGCCTGGGCGATACGCCCCGACGGCCAGCCGATGCTGCCGCTGACACCGGGCGAGCCCAAGCAGCGCGAATTCGCCTTCCGCGCCGGCGTCAACATCGTGATGTATACGCTGACCGGAAACTACAAGGCCGACCAGGTGCATGCGCCGGCGCTGATCGAACGGCTCGGACAGTAGGAACGCAATATGCAGTACGGCATCGCGTTTACGCCGCTCGTCCCCTCGCTGGTGCTGTGGCTGGCGCTGGCCGCCATCGCCGTGATCGCCGTCCTGCTCCTGCTCGGCCGCGCGCGCGGTGCGGCGGTGCGCGTGACGGCGCTGGCGCTTATCCTGCTGGCGTTGGCCAATCCGTCATTTACCCGCGAGGACCGCGAGCCGCTATCGTCGGTGGCCGCTGTCGTGATCGACAAGAGCCCCAGCCAGAATTTCGGCGAGCGCAACCGCGAAACCGCGAAAGCGCAGGAGGCATTGGTCGACAGCCTCAAAACGATCAAGGGGCTGGAGGTGCGGGTCGTCGAAGCCGGCCAGGCCGACGGCGAAACCGATGGCACGAGGTTATTCGGCGCGCTGTCGTCGACGCTGTCGGACGTTCCCGTCGATCGCGTCGCTGGTGCATTTCTGATTACCGACGGCCGGGTGCATGACATTCCTGCCAACGCGGCGGGGCTTGGATTTCAAGCCCCGGTGCACGCCCTGATCACGGGACGCAAAGACGAGCGCGACCGGCGCATCGCGATATCAGCGGCACCCCGCTTCGGCATCGTCGGACAGGTTCAGACCATCACCTACCGGCTGGACGATCAAGGCGTCAGCAGCGACCGCGCCAAGGTTGTTGTGCGTCGCGACGGCGAAGTGATCAACGAGCGCACCGTGCAGAGCGGGCAGACCGTCAACGTCGAGATCGATATCAAGCACGCCGGGCCCAACATCGTGGAGATCGAGGCGTCTCCGCTCGATAATGAGCTGACGCTGGTCAATAACCGCGCGGTGGTTGCGATCGACGGCGTGCGCGACAAGTTGCGGGTGCTCTTGGTCTCGGGCGAGCCGCATTCCGGAGAACGGACCTGGCGCAACCTGCTGAAGTCCGACGCCAGCGTCGATCTCGTGCATTTCACGATTTTGCGCCCCCCTGAGAAGCAGGATGGGACGCCGATCAACGAATTGTCCCTGATCGCGTTTCCGACCCGCGAGCTGTTTCAGCAGAAGATCAACGAATTTCAGTTGATCATCTTTGACCGCTATGCACGCCAGGGCGTGCTGCCGATCGCCTACTTCGACAACATCGCGCGCTACGTTCGCGCTGGCGGCGCGGTGCTGGTGTCGGCAGGCCCCGATTACGCGTCGACCACCAGTATCTGGCGCACGCCGCTGGATTCGGTTTTGCCGGCCGAACCGGTCGGTGTCACCGAGAAGCCGTTCTACGCGCATCTGAGCGACGCCGGCAAACGCCATCCGGTGACGCGCGGACTGGACGGCTCCGCCAGCGAGCCGCCGCACTGGAGCCGGTTCTTCCGTACGGTCGAGACGCGCAATGCAACCAGCCCGCCGGTCATGACCGGCGCCGACGGAAAACCGCTGCTGCTGCTGTCGCGGTTTGGCGAGGGCCGCGTCGCATTGCTGCTGTCGGATCACATCTGGTTGTGGGCGCGCGGCTATGAGGGCGGCGGGCCGCATCTCGACCTGCTGCGGCGCATGTCGCATTGGCTGATGAAGCAGCCCGATCTCGACGAAGAGGCGTTGCGGCTGCAGGTCCAGGGCAAGGACCTGGTGGTGCTGCGCCAGACCATGGCCGACAGCGTCACGCCGGTGACGGTGACTTCGCCGTCGGGTGCGACGCGCGAGCTGACGCTGAGCGCCAGCGAACCCGGGACGTGGCGCTCGACGATCCCCGCGAACGAACTTGGTCTGTGGCAGGCGACCGATGGGACGCTGAACGCCTTGATCAATGTCGGCCCGACCAACCCGAAGGAATTTTCGGAAGTCACCTCCACCACCGAAATGCTGAAACCGCTGACGCAGGCCACCGGCGGCGACGCCCGGCGCGTCGTGGATGGCTCCAGCATCGAGCTTCCCCGCATCGTGCCGGTGCGCGCATCCGGGGTGTTTCGCGGCGACGGCTGGATGGGGGTGAAGATGCGCGATGCGAGCGTCGTCAAAGGCGTCGGCGTGCTGCCGGTATTCGCCGGCCTGATCGGCCTGCTGCTGCTGCTCGGCGCATTCGCCGCCACCTGGCTGCGCGAGGGGCGTTGATCGCAACTCGCGTCGCCTGGCGTTGCATGAATCACACAGACCTTGCGTATTCTGCCGGCACGCATATGGACCGCGGTTGACACTCTTCACCGGTTCCTGCGATGTTATATTATAACATCGGGCGGCCGGGATATCTCGGCCTTCCGACGCAAGGCGCATCGCTGGATGAAGTGGTTCCGATCGAACATCAAACATGGCTCGCGGCTCGCGCTGTTTGCGCTGGCGATCCAGTTTGCATTGTCGTTCGGACATTTCCACGCGGTCGCGGCACAAGCGATTCAGCCGGACGCTGCGCCGTTCGAACTTTCCTACGCCAACCGCCTCACCGCGCCGGATGCGGTCGGTGAATCCGCTCAGCAGCGGTCTCCTTCCGCCCCTGATTCCGACCAGCAACAGAGCGACGGTTGCGCGATCTGCGCCGTCATGGCGCTCGCGAACGCGGTACTGTTTGCGACGCCACCGATCTTGTTGCTGCCGCAAGCGATTGAATTTTTATACCTGGCCACCGATGCCGAGTTCGTCCATCTGAACTCCGCTCGGGTCGCTTTTCAGCCCCGCGCTCCCCCCGCCTCCTGACATCGATTGATTGATGCTCCCTTGAGGAATCGCCGCGTCACGCGCGGCCAATTCCCTGGGGGATAAATCGAAATCAGTCCGTCGAATATCGACGGCAAGCGCTTCCGAATCGTTGACGACGACGAATATGGCCGCGGCTTTTATCAGGGTTGGGACAATGTCATTTTTTGTAAAACGGGCTTTCCACATCAGCAGTGCGAGCTGGCTGTTGCTGTGCGTAATGGATAGCAGCGCGATGTCTCAGGACGCCGCTGCGCCATCATCCACGACACCACTGCCTGAAATCACTGTGACGGCGCCGAGCCCGATTGTACGCCGACGCGCCGTTGTTCCGTCTCGCACGCCGGTGCGCGTCGCCCGCACCGCTCCTGGCCGCAATCGCGAGCGCGCGCCGCAAGCGCAACCAGCGCCGGCTGCAGCCGCTCCCCAGCAAGGCGTGCTCCCGATCGTGACAGATCAATTTGCAACCGTCACCGTCGTACCGAACGACGAAATCCGCCGCGACGGCACCGCGCAGCTTGGCGATCTGCTGTTTTCCAAGCCCGGCATTACCGGCTCCACCTTTGCGCCGGGCGCCTCGAGCCGGCCGATCATCCGGGGTCTCGACGTCAATCGCGTCGGTATCATCGAAAACGGCAACAACGCTGGCGGCGCCTCCGATCTCGGCGAGGACCATTTCGTGCCGGTCGATCCTCTGGCGACAAACCAGGTCGAAGTCATCCGCGGTCCGGCGGCGCTACGCTACGGATCGACATCGATCGGCGGCATCGTAAGCGCAACCAACAACCGCATCCCGGACGCCCTGCCTGTATGCACGGCCGCGCCGTTCCAGACCTATGGTCTGCCGGCCAAGGCGCCGCTGGCAGGTGCGCAGGCCCCGGCCTGCACAACCGTCGAAACGCGAACGGCCATCAGTTCTGTGGATCGAGGTGTCGATGGCGGCATCCTGCTCGATACCGGCGGCGGCAATTTCGCGTTCCACGCCGACGCCTATGGCCGCAAGGCCAGCGACTACAGTATCCCGAGCTATCCGTATCTGTTTGATCCCACCAAGCCATTCAACGGCCGGCAGCCGAATTCGGCGATGCAGGCGGATGGTGCGTCGATCGGCGGCTCTTACATCTTCCAGGGTGGCTTCATCGGCGCTGCGATCACGCAGAACGACACGCTTTATCGCATTCCCGGCATCGACGGCGCCGATCACCAGACGCGGATCGACGGCCATCAGACCAAATTCACCGCCAAGGGCGAATACCGGCCGGATGCCGCGGCGATCGACGCCGTCCGCTTCTGGGCGGCCGCCACCGACTATCACCATAACGAGATCGGACTTGCCGATCCCGCCGATCCCGCTACCGTCGGCATCCGGCAGAAATTCACCAACAAGGAACAGGAGGGCCGCCTCGAAGTCCAGATGATGCCGTTCAACGCGCGCTTTGCGGCGGTGACGACGGCCTTCGGCCTGCAGGCAGGGCATCAGGAACTCACCGCGCCGAGCCCGGACGATCCAGGAAGCCCGATCAACGGTTTGTGGGATCCGAACAGGAACAACAGGGTCGCCGGCTATGTCTTCAACGAGCTGAAATTCAGCGAGACCACCAAGGCGCAGATTGCCGGGCGCATCGAGCGCGTCAATCTCTCCGGAATGACGCCGGCGTTCATACCTGACGTGTTCGATCTCACCGTTGACCCCGGCGCGATTGGTCCTGCCACGCAGCGCAACCTGCATTTCACGCCGAAAAGCGCAAGCGTCGGTCTGCTCCAGAATCTGCCGTACGATCTGGTCGCCAGCGTTACCGCTCAATATGTCGAACGCGCGCCCAAACCGGCAGAGCTATTTTCGCGCGGCGGACACGACGCGACCGCCACGTTCGACATCGGCAATCCCAATCTTGGCATCGAAACAGCAAAATCGATCGAGGTCGGGTTGCGGCGGGCGGCGGGTCCTCTGCGGTTCGAACTAACCGGCTATTACACCAAGTTCAACGGCTTCATCTTCCGCCGGCTGAACGGCAACACATGCGACGGTAGTACTGCTTGTGTTGATCCAGCCGATCCGGCCGCCCCGCTTGACCTGAAGGAGGCGATTTATTCGCAGCGTGACGCCACCTTCCGCGGCGCCGAATTCCAGAGTCAGCTCGATGTCGGGCCGCTCTATGGCGGCATCTGGGGCGTCGAGGATCAATTCGATATCGTCCGCGCCACCTTCACCGACGGCACCAACGTGCCGCGGATTCCGCCGGTACGGGTCGGCGGCGGCGTCTATTGGCGCGACACCAACTGGTTCGCACGCATCAACCTGCTGCATGCGTTTGCGCAGAACGACATCGCGCCGATCGGCGAGACGCCGACGCCAGGATACAATCTGCTGAAGGCAGAGGTCAGCTACAAGACCAAGCTCGATCCGTCCTGGTTCGGCGCGCGCGAGATGATCGTCGGTATCGTCGGCAACAATCTGCTGAATGAGAATATCCGCAATTCGGTCTCGTACACCAAGGACGAGGTGCTGCTGCCAGGCATCGGCGTGCGGGCCTTTGCGAACTTGAAGTTTTAGGAAATTTCGGTCCGTTGCCCCATCCTTCGAGACAGCGCTTCGCGGCTCCCCAGGCTGAGGTCCTCTAACCCTGATGGTGAGGAGCGCGCCGACGCGCGCGTCTCGAACCATGAGGCCACTGAATGCGCGATTATGCCTTACGTGCCATGCTCCAGTCGGGGCGGATCGCGCCGGAAGCATCGGCGAACGCGCCGTCGACGAGCTCCGCCACCAACAGGCGGCTGTAGTCGACTGGACCGGGCATCCTCGCCCTGCCCTTCGGGATCGCCTTGAAGCCGACGCGGCTGTAATAGGCTTCGTCGCCGACAAGCAGCACCAGCCGATGTCCTTTTGCCCTGGCATCCCCGAGCGCGCGATCGAGCAGCGCGCGCCCGACGCCGCGGCTGCGAAATGGCGGCTCGACGGTCAAGGGGCCCAACAGCAAAGCCTTGGTATCGCCGACGCAGACCGGCAGTTGGCGCACCGAGCCCACCAGCAGCGTGCCGATCCTGGCCGTGAACGACAGATCGAGCAGGTGATCGACGTGCTCGCGAAGCCGGTAAGCGCTCAGCACGAAGCGGCCAGGCCCGAACGTGCGCTCGTGCAGCCGTTCGATCGCCTGGGCGTCGTTGGCGGTTTCGGCCAGGATTGTGAGAGAGAGATCGCTCATGTCAGGCGGAGATAGCATCTGGCGGATGCGCGGTCCATCGTTCCGGCCGCGCCGGATTTCGAGCCATATCAGGTCTTGTTGATGGGGGCTTGAGACAAATAGGCCAGCAGCTTCATCCCGCGGCGTCCGCGCGTCACCGTGTCGAGCAC
>Ga0137412_10004246_pt1 | contig 11482 bp, 9 predicted proteins | sample CZODoug2_1_16fun_FD_122160 | JGI IMG/M metagenome (GOLD analysis project Ga0137412, IMG submission 122160) | Vadose zone soil fungal communities from Angelo Coast Range Reserve, California, USA - CZODoug2_1_16fungal (Hybrid Assembly) | ecosystem: Environmental > Terrestrial > Soil > Vadose zone...
GGACCGGCGGTGGCGTGAACTCCGGAACCCCCGGGTGGCCAGGCCCGGCCCCTGGCGGGTTGTCCAAACTGGGAAGGGACTTGCCGCCGCCCAAACCGGGAATGTCCGAGATGCGGGGGAGGCGTCCCTCCTCGAGCAGCTTGCTGCCGTACCTAAAGCCCTTCGCTATCGAGCCCGTCTTGGTCAGCGCGCCGCCGGGGACGAAGAGCGAGCCGATGTTGAACGCGGCCTCGCCGACGCCCCTGCCCGGGTGGTCACCGGTCAACTGGTCGTAGGCGATGAACTGCTTGCCCATGTTTTCCAGCACGCCGGGCAGCTTCGTTGGATCCTCGGCCACCGACATGGCCATCTCGGCCATGCCCTTCAAGGTGTCGACATCGGCTAGCGACACCAAGCCCGACACGGTGCCGATCACGCCATTGATCAAACCGAGCTGGATGTCGGTGTAGAACGTGACCGCGTCGGCGAGGGCGCCCCCCACTTCATCGCCGAAGGCGGCCATCAAGACGGGCTTTATCCACTTCTGGAATGCATCCAATGCGTCGCCGAGGGCTTTGGAGAGGTCGGAGAGCAGCCCGACGATTCCCTTGACTTCGTTCTGGAAGTTCTCCAGGACCGCACCGACGTCGTCGGCGACTTGGCGCAGAATGTCGAGACCATCGCCCGAGAGGATGCCCGTGACCGTGTCCCACAAGCCCTCGGGGGAGATACGGTCCAAGAGGCGGCGGATGGCGTCTTGCGCCTTCTGCACGCCGTTTGCGAAATTGTCGGTGTTGGTCGCGATGGTCGTCGCATGCTCCGACATCCGCGGCAAGTACTCACCGATGTCCCCGAGACACTCCTGGATTTTTCCCTGTTCGGGGATGTGCTGTTGTGACAGCGCGGTTTTCAATGCCGGTATCTCGTCGTTGAATGCAGACAACCCGGTGGCGAAGTTCTTCCATTGTGCTGCGGTGAGACGCATCAACGACGGATTGCCCGTGGGCCACGTCATGACCGCGCCCGCAAATGGCCCGATCCCCGGTATCGCGTTGAGCAACCCTTCGATCAGCCACCAATTGGCCGGCGGGGGAACGATCGCCCCGCTCGGGCCCGTGGGCGCATCGACGGCCTTCGTCTCACTGGGCGCGGCACCCACCGAGCCCACGGGCCCGCCTCCGCCGATGGTCGACCCGGCATCGGCGTTCTTGTAGTTGTAGCCCGTCGCCTCCAAGCGTTGGCCGGTGTACTTGAAGGCGTTGGCCGCCGCGGCCAATGCATCGGCGAACTCCTGCGCCGCGTCACCGTAGGTCAACCCGAAGTGGGCCCCGGCAGGATCCCAACCCGAGGCGACGCCACTACCCAACGCCGCGCCAAGGGAAGTAGACAGCGCGTCCAACTGCGTCCCGATCGAACCGATCCGCTGGCCCGCACGCAGCAGCACCTCGGGATCGACCTCGATCCGGCCGCCCGCGGTTACTGCGCCCACATCTCCTCGTTCTTCTTGACCGCCTCCGTGTAGTTCTTCTCCGCTGCCTGCGCGATCTTCTTCAACTGATCGAGTGACGTCTTCATCTGCTCGGCGCCCGTGTCCCACTGCTGCTGCGCCTGCGCCTGTTGGTCCGACGCGTCCCCGTGCCACGTCGCCCGCAAGGTGGCCATGGCCTGGTCAACGTCGGAGAGGACCTCGGTGACGTCCTTTTCGAACTTCTGCATGCGATCGATGGCCGCCAGCATTTGAGCGAAGTCGACCACCAGCTCGCTCATCGTGTCCTCTTGATTGCTTGGTCGCTCGGCGGTGTCGCTTCGCCACGATCGACGGGTGTGGGTGCGACCGGCGCGGGTCCTGCCGACTGTGCACCGGAAGGTGCCGCCGCACCGCCCCGTTCGTCGTCGCGCTTCTCGTCCTTCTTGGCTTCGTCGCCCTTGGCGTCGGGGGCATCGGCCTTGTCCGCCTGAGCGTCCCCGCCCTGGTGCGCCTGCTCGACCTGCTGAGCGAGCCCCATCGCCAGCTGCGCGGCCTGCTGGGCAAGTCCGGTCACCGCCTGCGCGGACTGCTGTGCCATCCCGGCGGCCGCCTGACCGAGCTGCGAAACCGACGACATCGCCTGCTGCCCGGCACCTGCGGACTGTCCGCCCGGGCTCCCGCCACCGCTGCCCAGTCCGAGGTCAGGAGGGCTCTGGGGGCTTGGAGCGCCACTCCCACCGCTGCCTGCCGACCCGCCCGAACTCTGAACCGTCGAGCCGAGTGCGTCGGCGCCCGCCTCGTCGGTCTTGGCGTACTCCTTGCCTGCGATCGTCAACAGCTCCGACATCCGCTGCAAGGCCTGAACGACCTGGTCCGCGCCCTCGTGCCAGCCCTCCCACGCCGGGCCGTAGGCCGACGCGGCCCCGCCCTTCCACCCGGAGCCCAGCAACTGCGAGGTCTCGTCGTCGACGCTCGCCAACCCGTCCTTCAGACGTTGTGCGGCGCTCTCCAGACGTGCGGATGCGGAGTGCAACTCCGATACGACGACTTCAACCGACTGTCCCACCGGACAGACCTCCAGCCACTAGACGGACAGCTCACAAAAGCCTATCGGCGCTCGAGGGGGGCTGGACGCACCAGTTACGCTGCGGCTCGTGCTCATTGCGATCGAGGGCGTCGACGGCGCGGGCAAGCACACCTTGACCCAGGGTCTGCGCTCGGCGTTCGAATCCGCAGGCAAGTCGGTCGCCACCCTTGCCTTCCCCCGGTACGGTGCCTCGGTGCACGCCGACCTGGCCGCCGAGGCGTTGCATGGCGGCCACGGCGACCTGTCGTCGTCGGTGTATGCCATGGCGGTGCTGTTCGCGTTGGACCGTGCCGGTGCGCACGCCGAGATCGCGAGCCGCAGCGCCGACCACGACATCGTCATCCTCGACCGCTACGTCGCGTCCAACGCCGCCTACAGCGCCGCGAGGCTGCATCAGGGCGTCGACGGCGAGGTCGTGGCGTGGGTGCGCGAGCTGGAGTTCGACCGCCTTGGCAACCCCGCCCCGGACTGGCAGGTGCTGCTGGCGGTGCCGACCGAACTCGCCGCGCAACGTGCGCAGCGTCGCGCCGAGGCCGACGCCGAGCGGGCCCGCGACGCCTACGAACGCGACGACGGCCTCCAGCGCCGCACCAACGAGGCGTACGCCGCATTGGCCGCTGCGCAGTGGGGTGGACGCTGGGTGGTGGCCGGGCCGGACGTCGACGCGGCCGATCTCGCGTCGACGCTGGCCCCCTGAACTGGGCACAGCGGGCAAAACACCCGGTGTGGTATCCCGGGTTTATCGCGATTCGGTGACACCATGGACACCATGAGGCAAAGGATCCTAGTCGTCGATGACGACCCATCGCTCGCCGAGATGCTGACGATCGTGCTGCGTGGGGAAGGTTTCGACACCGCAGTCATCGGTGACGGCACCCAGGCCCTGACCGCGGTCCGCGAGCTGCGGCCCGACCTGGTGCTGTTGGATCTCATGTTGCCCGGCATGAATGGCATCGACGTCTGCCGCGTGCTGCGTGCCGACTCGGGTGTGCCCATCGTCATGCTGACCGCCAAGACGGACACCGTTGACGTCGTGTTGGGTCTGGAATCGGGCGCCGACGACTACGTCATGAAGCCGTTCAAGCAGAAGGAGCTGATCGCACGGGTGCGGGCACGGCTGCGTCGCAACGACGACGGCCCCGCCGAGATGCTCTCGATCGCCGACATCGACATCGACGTGCCCGCCCACAAGGTCACCCGGATGGACGAGCAGATCTCGCTGACGCCGCTGGAGTTCGACCTCTTGGTGGCGTTGGCGCGCAAACCGCGGCAGGTGTTTACTCGGGATGTGCTGCTCGAACAGGTCTGGGGATACCGACACCCAGCCGACACCCGTTTGGTGAACGTGCACGTCCAGCGGCTGCGGGCCAAGGTTGAGAAGGATCCGGAGAACCCGCAGGTGGTGCTCACCGTTCGAGGAGTGGGATACAAGGCCGGACCTCCGTGATCTGGAGCTCGAGACGGCGCATCCGCAGCCGCTCAGCGCCGATGTTGCGCGGGCTCGGAGCGTTGGGTCGAGCGCTGGGCTTCGCATGGCGTCGATCACTGCAACTGCGCGTCGTGACGTTGACCCTTGGGCTGTCCATGGCGGTGATCCTCGTCTTGGGCTTCGTGCTGACGAGTCAGATCACCGACCGCACCCTCGAGGTCAAGGTCCGTGCGGCGACCGAGGAGATCGAGCGTGCCCGCAACACGGTGAGCGGGATCGTCGGCGGCGAGGAGACCCGCTCGCTGGACAGCAGTCTGCAGTTGGCGCGCAACACCCTGATCGACCGCAAGGCGGATTCCGGTGCCGGGCTGGCCGGCGCGTTCGACGCCGTGCTGGTGGTGCCGGGCGACGGCCCGCGGGCCGCGACCGCGGCGGGCCCCGTCGACCAGGTGCCCAACACCTTGCGGGACTTCGTCAAGGCCGGGCAGGTCAGTTACCAGTACGCCACGGTGCGGACCGACGGCTTCTCCGGGCCCGCGCTGATCGTCGGCAGCCCGACGTCGTCGTCGGTGACCAACCTCGAGCTGTACCTGATCTTCCCGTTGCACAACGAGCAGAGCACCATCGCGCTGATGCAGGGCACCATCCTCACCGGCGGTTTGGTGCTGCTCGGCCTGCTGGCCGCCATCGCCCTGTTGGTGGCGCGCCAGATCGTGCTCCCGGTGCGGTCGGCGTCGAGGATCGCCGAACGGTTCGCCGAAGGCCACCTCACCGAGCGGATGCCGGTGCGTGGTGAGGATGACATGGCGCGCCTTGCGGTGTCGTTCAACGACATGGCCGAGAGCTTGTCGCGGCAGATCACCCAACTCGAGGAGTTCGGAAATCTGCAGCGCCGCTTCACTTCCGACGTCAGCCACGAGCTGCGCACCCCACTGACGACGGTCCGGATGGCCGCCGACCTGATCTATGACCACAGCGAGGACCTCGAGCCCGCACTGCGGCGGTCCACCGAGTTGATGGTCAGCGAACTGGACCGGTTCGAGACACTGCTCAACGACCTGCTGGAGATCTCCCGCCACGACGCAGGCGTCGCCGAGTTGTCGGTCGAGTCGGAGGACCTTCGGACCGTGGTGGAGAGTGCACTCGACAACGTCGGTCACCTCGCGAACGACGCCGCTGTGGACCTGATCGTCGACATGCCTGCGACGGAGGTGATCGCCGAGGTCGATCAGCGTCGGGTGGAACGGATTCTGCGCAACCTCATCGCCAACGCCATCGATCACGCCGAGGGCAAACCGGTGCGGATCCGGATGGTGGCCGACGAGGACACCGTCGCGGTCACGGTGCGCGACTACGGCATCGGTCTGCGTCCCGGTGAAGAGAAGCTCGTCTTCAGCCGCTTCTGGCGGTCCGACCCATCACGCGTGCGGCGCTCCGGCGGCACCGGTCTCGGCCTGGCGATCAGCATCGAGGATGCCCGGCTGCACCAGGGCCGGCTGGAGGCTTGGGGTGAGCCGGGCAAGGGCGCGTCCTTCCGGCTCACCCTTCCGCTGGTGCGTGGCCACAAGGTGACGACCAGCCCGTTGCCCCTCAAGCCCATTGGGCCGGACCGGCCGCCGCGGCGCGCGCCGCAGAATCGCGAACCGGCGGGGGATCGGGCGTGAGACGCGTCCTGGCGGTGGTGTCGCTGCTGCTGTTGATCTTCACCGTGGCGGGGTGTGCTGGCGTGCCGAGTTCGTCGGCGCCGCAGGCCATCGGCACCGTAGACCGGCCGGCTCCCCCCAGCCTGCCAACGCCGACGCCTGCCATGGATCCCGACGTGCTGCTGCGCGAGTTCCTCAAGGCCACGGCCGATCCTGCAAACCGGCACCTCGCCGCGCGGCAGTTCCTCACCGAATCGGCGTCGAGTTCCTGGGACGACGCGGGCAGCGCGCTGCTGATCGACCGGGTGGTGTTCGTGGAAACGCGTGGTCCGCAACGGGTTTCGGTGAACATGCGGGCCGACATCCTGGGCTCGCTTTCCGACATGGGCGTGTTCGAGACGGGTGAGGGAGCATTGCCCGACCCCGGTCCGATCGAACTCGTCAAGACCGCAGGCGGGTGGCGCATCGACCGGCTGCCCAACGGGGTCTTCCTCGACTGGCAACAGTTCCAGCAGACCTACAAGCGCAACACCCTGTACTTCGTCGACCCCACCGGCAAGACCGTCGTGCCCGACCCGCGCTACGTCGCAGTCTCCGATCCCGACCTGCTGGCCACCGAACTGACCACCAAACTGGTCTCGGGCCCTCGCCCCGAGATGGACAAGACGGTCCGCAACCTCCTCGGCCAGCCGCTGCGCCTGCGCGGTCCGGTCACGCGATCCGACGGGGGAAAGACCGGAGTGGGCCGCGGATATGGCGGCGCCCGCATCGACCTGGAGAACCTGTCGACCACCGACCCGCACAGCAGGCAATTGCTTGCCGCCCAAATCATCTGGACGCTGTCGCGGGCGGGCATCAACGGCCCGTACGTGATCAACGCCGACGGCGCCGCGCTCGACGATCGATTCGCCGAGGGGTGGAGCACCTCCGACGTGGCAGCCACCGACCCCGGCGCCGACCCGGGCGCTGCAGCCGGATTGCACGCACTGGTCGGCGGATCGATGGTGTCGATGGACGGCCAGAAGGCGCCGCGCCTGCCCGGTTCGTTCGGGCAGATCCCCAACCAGACCGCTGCGGCGTTGTCGCGCAGCGGGCAGGAGGCGGCATCGGTGGTGACGCTGCAGCCCGGCGCACCCGACATGGCGTCGTCGCTGTGGGTCGGCCCGGTGAACGGCGATGCGTCCCAGGCACTGGACGGACGCACGTTGTCGCGGCCCACCTGGTCGCTCGACGACGCGATCTGGGTCGTCGTCGACGGCAACAACGTGGTGCGGGTCATCCAAGAGGCGGCGTCCGGGCAGCCCGCGCGAATCCCCATCGACGCCACCGCCGTATCGACGCGCTTCCCAGGACCCGTCAACGAACTTCAGCTGTCGCGGGACGGGACACGCGCCGCGATGGTGATCGAGGGCCAGGTCATCCTTGCCAGTGTCGAGCAGACGCAGGGCGGGCAGTACGCACTGACCTATCCGCGGCGCCTCGGCTTCGGGCTTGGCGACACCGCGGTGTCGCTGTCCTGGCGCACCGGCGACGACATCGTGGTCAGCAGAACCGATCCCCAGCATCCGGTGTCCTACGTCAACCTCGACGGGGTGAACTCCGATGGCCCGAGCCGCAACCTGCTGGCTCCGGTGACGGGCGTGGCCGCCAACCCGTCGACGGTGTACGTCGCCGATCAGCGTGGTGTGCTTCAGCTTTCGGGGTCGGCGGCCGAGGACGACCCGGCATGGGCGGAGGTCCGGCCGCTGATGAATCCCGGCACGGTCCCGGTGTTATCGGGCTAGGCCTACTGGTCCATCACGAGGACGGGTTTGATGACCGTTCCGCTGGCTACGTCGGCGAAGGCCTGGTTGATGTCGGCGAATGGGTAGGTACGGACCAGGCGATCGATCGGGAAGCGTCCAGAACGGAAGAGCTCCACCAGTTTCGGGATGAAGACGTGGGGTACCGAGTCGCCCTGGTGGATGCCGCGCAGGTCGCGGCCCGCCAGCAGGATGTTCATGTCGATGGGCGCCGACGTCCCAAACGGTGCTCCACCGACGAGCCCGGCGATCCCCTTCAGCGCGGTCAATTCCACCGCAAGGGCCAGCATCTGGGGCCGACCGGTGCCCTCCAACACGTAGTCGAAACCGCCTGCCCGAATCTTCCGCAGCTGGTCGGCCACGTTCTCGGTCTTGGCGTTGACGGTATGGGTCGCGCCAAGTTCGGTGGCCAATTCCAGCCGCTCGTCGTTCACGTCGACCGCGACGATCGTGGTGGCTCCGACGGCGTTCGCCGCCATGACCGCGGCGAGGCCGACCGTGCCCGTGCCGAACACCGCGAGGGAGTCGCCCGCGTTCACCCGCAGTGAGTTCAGCACCGCCCCTGCGCCGGTTTGGAACCCGCACCCCAGGGGGCCGGCGAGTTCCAACGGCATGTCCTTGGCGATCCGCACCGCGTTGCGTTCCGTGGCAAGGGCGTACTGAGCGAAGGACGACTGGCCGAAGAAATGACCGTGGACGCCGGAGTCCGAGTAGGCGTCGGTGCCGTCGAGCCGGCAGCCGGCGAACGCCAGCATGGGAAAGATGGCGCAGTTGGCCGGTGCCGCTGTTCGGCACGTATCGCAATGGCCGCACGACGGGAAGGTAAGTGCGACATGGTCGCCGGGGTCGAGGCCGCGGACCGCGGACCCAACGGATTCCACGACGCCCGCCCCCTCGTGGCCCAGGATCATCGGCAGCGGGATCGGGAAGTCCAGGTTGCGCATGTGCTCGTCGGTCGCGCACACACCGGTGGCGACGATCCGAACGAGCACTTCGTCGGGCCGAGGCGTCGGAATGGTGATCGTCCGGATCTGGAACGGGCCGTTCTTCTCCTCGACGACCGCGGCCTGCGCGCTAACTGGCATGGGGGATCAGTCCTTCTCTTTCACGAGACGCCGCGTACCCGCCGGATGATGACCTCGGCGTCGGTGACGGTGTTGCCACTCCAGGCGACGTGCAGGTCGGGCCGGACCAGCACTAGCTGGTTCTGGTAGAGCGCTCGGCAGTGGGGGTCTTCGACGATGAGGTGATGTAGTGGCATGCCGACGAGTGCGGCCTCGTCGATCAACCGCTTGGCTTCGGGGTGCCGGCACGCGTCGACCAGCGTGAAGCCCGGCCCGAAGCCGTCGAAAAGCGTGCGGTCGGCTCCGACGACGACGTTGGGGGCTCGATGGCCGGCTCGCACCGAGGGTGCGTAGGTGCGGCGGTTCCACGGCGGAGCCTCGGTATCCGGGGCGCACACGACGGGTGAGTCGTCGTAGCGGATGTCGAGTTCGACGCCAAGGCTGATGTTTTCGCCATCGTTGGCGCCGAGGAACTCGGCGATGCCTGTTCGGTGTGCGGCGGCTTCCTCGGTGTCGGCGGTGAGCAGATCATCGCCGGCCATGTAGTGGTACTGCAGGTGCACGCCCGCGTTCTCTACTGATGCATCGCGGTTGCGTTCACCAACAGGGCGGCGTTCGGCTTCATAGCTGTCCAGGAGCCGCTGACCACCCCACTCCTGCACCGCAGCAGAAAGCTTCCAGCCGAGGTTGAACGCGTCACCAAGACCGGTGTTCATTCCGTAGCCGCCGGTCGGGATCATCGTGTGGACCGCATCTCCGGCCAACATGATGCGGCCGCGACCGTAGCCGTCGGCGAGAAGGGCGGTGGGGCCCCAGACACTGGATGCGAGGATATCGTCGATCTGAACCGCTCGGCCCAGCGCGCGTTGGACGAACTCGATTGGGTCACCGATGGGATCGTCGGAGACGACGTCGGGGCCCAGGTTGACGTGCAGTGTCCAGGTGTTCACTTCGTCCTGGGCTATGACCGTGGTGCCAGTAGAGAAGAACAAGTGCCAGAACTGGCCCATGGCATGCAGATTGGCCAGATCCGACGAACGGAAATGCACTAGCGCGAACGTGGTGAAGGCGGGAAAGCCGGTCATGGCGATGCCGAGCTCGCTGCGTACCCGGCTTGAGGCGCCGTCGCATCCGACGAGGTAGTCGGCCCGCACCGACATCTCCTCTCCGTCGCCGTCGGCCAAGGTGGCCCACACGACGCCGTCGACCTCCGCGCATTCGTCCAAGCGCCAACCCTGTCGCACGTCGATGTGCGGATCGCTGTGGCAGCGTTCCATCATCACGCGCTCGAAGACCTCCTGGGACACTCGCTGCCATGGTTGTGCAGGGTGGGTGCCGTCGCGGTTGTCGTGCAGCCAAGCGCGCTCCTCCTCGACCGACGGCAGTTGCCACCGAGCGATCTCGGGGCCATTGAGGTCGGGCGCGAAGATGACGTCGAAGGAATGCTGAGGGCCGACGCCGACTTCGCGCAGTTGCTCGTCGACGCCAAGTCGCCGCAACAGTTCCATGCTGGCACCGTTGGTGATGTCCATCTTCGGGAACCGGGTGGTTGACGGGTTGCGTTCGGCCAGTATGCAATTGATGCCGTTGCTGGCGAGAATGTAGGCCAGGGTCAAGCCCGTCGGCCCGCCCCCCGCTATGAGTACCGGTGTGTCGAGCGTCGATGCCACGGCCCGTCCCTCTCTATCTCGACGGTCCGTGATCGACCGGGGCGATGTGAACTGTCAGTTGTCATGCGTGAGTGACTCAATAGGGGTGTTCGCCAAGCCATTTGAGGTAGTCCTCAAGCGCTTCTTCGAACGTGTATTGCGGTTGCCACCCGGTGTCGTTGGTCAACAGATCCGCGTTGTATCCGTTCGACGGATACGGTTCCGCCCGAAGCGTTTCCGGATCCACGTTCACCCGTCCCGCGGCATCCGGCCTCATCCGGTAGAGGGCCTGCAACTGTTCGCGCGCGCTGGTGGTGTATCCACTGGACAGGTTGTAGATGCGATGCGGAAGGGCGTCGGCGCGAACAATGCTGGCGAGAGCGTTGGCCGTGTCACGAACGTAGGTCAGTGGCGACACGGCGATCACGCTCCACAGCTGCGCCACTGGAACTCCCATGTATCCCGTGCCGGCCATCAGATTGCCCTTGCCTGCGACTGTGTGGACCGCACGGCTGATGGGACTACCCATCTCCTTGTAACCCGGTCCGAATTGAGAGGGAAGCCTCAGCACCACGACGTCGAGGAGGTGTTGGTTGAGCTTCTGATTGGCGCGCACCGTTGCCGAGCCGCCCATCTGCCAGGGCGCGGCATAGTCGAGTGCGATGCGCTCCAGGGATCGTTTGACGGTGACCTCGAACGCCGGTAGCGCTAGTACTCTGCTGCCGTCGGGCAGCGGCAAGGCGCCCATCGCCTCGGGGTGGTCGTCGATCGTGGCTTGTACGGGGAAGCGGGTGTCTTCGGCGAATGGCGGTGCCATGCCGCCATAGACCGCAATCGAGCTGACGAGCACCACACGCTTGACGCCGGTGGCCTCGGCGGCTTCCAGGCAATTGAAGATCATGTCGTAGTTGCCCCGGTTCGCCGTCCGGGTCTGCGCGTGTTGGTGAGCCTGCGCAGCGTGTATCACCGATTGAAAGTCGTACCGGCTGAACAGATCGAACACCTCCGCGCTCCGCGCGAACTCCACGGGCTCAATGGTGACGAGCTCGCGAAAGTCGCCAAGCGCCTTCTCGATTTGGTCGTGGCCGTGACGAGCAGTGATCACGACTGACGTCCCTTCGGCGGCGAAGGCGCGGGCGGTATTCAGCCCGACCAGCCCTCCGCCACCGGTGATCAAGACACGAGACATGGTTGGCTACCCTTCCGATTCGGCTGCAGCGGTTGGTGCAGTCGGCAATTGGCTAGGCATCGCCTGCTCCGATGAGCTGAAGTCGCAGGGCATCCAGTTCGGTGTCGGACTGTTCCCGGACGAGACGCAGGATCTGTTCCGCGTCATCGCCAACGGCCGCGCGGATTGGTGG
>Ga0137412_10004247_pt1 | contig 11482 bp, 4 predicted proteins | sample CZODoug2_1_16fun_FD_122160 | JGI IMG/M metagenome (GOLD analysis project Ga0137412, IMG submission 122160) | Vadose zone soil fungal communities from Angelo Coast Range Reserve, California, USA - CZODoug2_1_16fungal (Hybrid Assembly) | ecosystem: Environmental > Terrestrial > Soil > Vadose zone...
CGGCCGAGTTCCTCATCGTCGGCGATGATCGCGATCGGCCGCGTTGTCGGCTCGCCGCTCATGCGCTCTCCCGCAGCTGCAGGCGCTGCAGCTCATCGAGAAGCGCCGGATGCGCCCCTTCCAGATCGGCGTGCAGCTGCCGCGCGGCGGCGGCATCCTCCGCGGCGCAAATCTGGCCGAGCCGGCGAACGTCCTTGGCAAAAATCAGCGCGCCGACGTTGGCGGCGCTCGACGTCAGCTTGTGGCAGATCGCGCCTGCGGTTTTGAAATCGCCGCCCGTGAGGGCGGCGCGTAGTTCGGCCAGTGATTTCGACGACGACACCCGAAACAGATCGACGAGCTTCGAATACAAGCCGGCCTGCGTTCCGGGACGCAAGTTGCGCAGACTGGCGACGGCGGTTGGATCGACGCTCGACAGAGCGTCGCGGCTCGGGCGCAATTCCATCTCGCCGGCGGGCCGTTCGGTTTTCCTGGCTATCCAACGCCGCAGCAGCTGGGCACATTCTTCCAGCGTGTACGGCTTGGTGAGCAAGTCGTCCATGCCGGCGTTCAGGCAGATGCCCCGGTAATTCGCCGCGTCATGCGCGGTCAATGCCACGATCGGCACGCGCCGGCCCATGCCCTCGCGTTGCCGGATCAAAGCGGCGGTTGCGAAGCCGTCCATGATCGGCATGCTGAGGTCCATCAAAATCAAATCGAAGCGCTCCGCGGAGCTGCGCGCGATCGCTTCCGGCCCCTCCTCGACCCAGACGGACGTGCACCCCAGCGCCGACAGGTAGCCCTGAGCCACGGCGGCGTTGACGGGTTCATCCTCCACGAGCAATACATGCCCGCCGCCGATGGCCTCGGTCGTCGCCGAGGGCTGCGCGGCTTTGGCGTCGGCCGCCCACGGCGCGCCGATCGCGGCCGCAAGCGCCTCGTGCAGCGCGTCTCGATGGACCGGTTTGGACACGAGGGAGCTGGCGCTGATCATGCGTCCGAGGCCCGGGATTTCGGCCTCGGCCGGAGACGCCACGACAACGAGCGCCGGCCGCGGCCGGCGGCCGGAGTCCGCATACGATCGCAAGTAGTCCTGGTAGTTGCCCGCGTCCACGATGACGACGTCCTCGCTGCTTGCCGCCTGAGCCGCGCGATCCCGATCGTCCGAGAGCGCGGTCAGCCCCAGCGCCGATACATGGCGTGCCAGAGATTCGGCCAGAGCCGGCCGGCGTGTGAGTATGTGCACGCGGCGCGCGGGCAACTGCGCCGGCTCCTGCCGAGTCGATCCGGCAGCGACTTTCAGTGGCAGGGACAATTTGAACGTCGAGCCCACTTCAGGTCCGCTTTCGACCGTGATCGAGCCGCCCAAGAGATCCGCGAGTTCGCGGCAAATCGCGAGCCCGAGACCGCTGCCGCCGAATCGGCGCGTGGTCGACTCGTCGGCCTGCGTGAATGGTTCGAAGATCCTTGCAATCGTCGCAGCGTCCATCCCGATGCCGGTGTCGGCGACGCTGACGTGAACGTCCGCGCGTTCCGGCGCGACGTAGTCAATGTCGGCTTTGACGACCACTTCACCCTGGGCGGTGAATTTCACGGCGTTGCCGATCAGATTCATCAGGATCTGCCGCACGCGCAGCGGGTCGCCGATCAGGTTGCGGCAGTCATCCACGGGCGGGCATACGATCAGCTCGACGCCCTTGGCCTGGGCTGCGCCCATGAAGAGAGTCGTACACTCCTCGAGCAGCGGCACGAGGTCGATTGGCAGCGACTCGAGTTGCACCTTGCCTGCCTGGATCTTCGACAGGTCGAGCAAGTCGTTGACGATCCGCAGCAGGACCTCGGCCGACGAACGGATCGTCTGCGTGAGTCTTCCTTGAGTCGAGGACAACGGCGTTCTTGCCAGCAGCTCGGTCATGCCCACGACGCCGTTCATCGGCGTGCGCAGTTCATGACTCATGCGGTCCAGAAAGTCGGCTTTGGCCCGCGCCGCATCCGCCAGCTGCCGGTTGCTCTCCACCAGCTCGCGGGTGCGTAGTGCGACCTCGGACTCCAGCCGTTCCTGCGCAGCGATGATCTGGCGGAATTTTCTGCGTTGCAGGCGCAGCCGGTGGGCGATCAGTCCGAGCGCGGCCAACGAGTAGGCGGCGTACGCCCACGGCGATTTCCACGGCGCGGGGTCTCTGTGAATGGTGAGACGCAGCGGTGATTCGCTCCAGACGGAGTCAGCATTGGCGGCGCGGACCTCGAGCAGATGGTCGCCGGCATCCAAGTTGGTCAGCGATATTCGGTGCTGTGAACCCAGATCGATCCATTGATCGGTCAGGCCCACCATCCGGTAGGCAATCCGGTTGCGCTTCGGTGAGGTGAAGTCGAGCGCGCCGAAGTCCAGTGAAATGACGCTGGCGCGATGATCGACCACGATGCGGTCGAGCAGCCAGTAGGGTACGGCGCTCGGCGCCGGCACGCCCAGAACCTCGAGACCGGTCAGCGCCAGGCGCGGCGGGCGCCGGTTGTCCGACAGGCGCGACGGATCGAAGATATTGAAGCCGCCCGGGCCGCCGAAACAGAGCCGCCCGTCGCGCAGCCGATGGAATGCGTTGAAATCGAATTCCTCGCCCTGCAGACCGCGCTCGCGATGCAGCGTCTTGACCGCACCGGTATCGGGATCGAAGCGCATCAGCCCCGCATTACCGCTCAGCCAAAGGCGGCCGGCGGAGTCGCTGAGCACGCCGTAGATGGTGTCGCTCGACAAGCCGTCTTCATGCGATACGATGCGGAAGCGGATGGCATTCGGGGACGAGGCCGAACCTTCCACCGAGGCGAGACCCCCGCCGTCGGTCCCGATCCAAACCCGGCCCCGCCCGTCGATCGCCAGCGCCCAGACGGTGTTCGCCGGCAGCGATGTCAGGTCGTTCGGGTCATGCCGAAACGCCTTGATCAGCGTGCCGTCGGCGCGGACCAGGGCGAGGCCGCCGCCGTCGGTGCCGATCCAGAAATTTCCGCTCTGGTCTTCGGCGATCGCGGTGACGTTGGGCGCGGTGACCGCGCCCGCTTGTGTGCCGTACGGAAGTTGTCGTATCAGGCCTGAGCTGGGATCGAGCACGTCGGCGCCGCCGCCGTGGGTCCCAATCCAGATCCGGCCGGAGCGCGCCTCATAGATCGTCATGATGCCGGCCGCGCTCAGACTGCGCGGGTCGCCCGCCTTGACCGGAATCGACTCGACGCGCCCATCGGGAGTCAGCCTGCTCAGACCGCTCCCCATCGTGCCGATCCACAGCGTGCCGCGAGCATCCTGGTGCAGCGACATCACGCGCTGATCGCCGACGGCGTTGCGCCGGCCGACTATGGTGTCGATGTCGGTGGCTTGGCCGGTCGCTCCGTCGAACTGCATCAGTCCGCCGCCCAGGGACGCAATCCAGACCTTGTCGTTGGGTGCATCGGCGAACGCGGTAACGAGCTTGTCTCCGAGCCATGCAGGCCGATGGGCGCCGAGTTCCCAGCTGCGGGGATCCCAGCGGCTGACGCCGCCGGCGCGAGTCCCGATCCAGACGAGACCGGTCGCATCCTCGTAGAGCGACATCACGAACGAGTCCCGCAGCGATTCGGCGTCGCTCGCGTCGCGGCGATAGTGGTTGAATTCACCGGTCGAGCGGTCGAGCAAATCCAAGCCCTCGGCGGTGCCGACCCACAGGTGCCCGGCTTGGTCTTCGAGCACGGCCCGGACATCGTCGGCGCCGAGCGATGTCTTGCGGACCGGATCGTGATGAAAAATCTGCGTGACGCGGCCGCTCTGCTCCATCCGATTGAGACCGCCATCGAGCGTCCCCACCCACAGCGCTCCGCTCTGGTCCTCCAGCACGCTCGAAATCTGGTTGCCGCTCAGCGAGTGCGGATCAGTCGCCACGTGGCGGAAGTGGATGAAGCCGCCGTCGGGCTTGCGTCGGTCCAGGCCGGCCTCGGTACCGATCCAGAGGTTCCCGGCGCGGTCGAGCGCCAGGGAATCGATGCGGTCATCGGTCAACGAGTCGGGATCGTTCGGCTCGTGGCGTACGCGCTCGACGTGTCCCGATGCGGGGTCCAACATGTTGAGGCCCGCATCACGCGTTCCGACCCAAATTCGGCCACGCCCATCCACCAACACCGTGTTCGTCGCGTCGCTTGCCAGCGATTGAGAATTTGCCGGATCGTGGCGATAGACCGTGAACGTATCGCTGGCGCGGTTCCAGCGCGCGATGCCCGCGTCCTTGACCACGATCCATAGATCGTGATGCAGGTCTTCGGCGATCTGGTAAATGTAGTTGCCCGGCAATCCGCCGCGGGCGTTGGGCGAGTAGGCATAGCGGACCAATTCGTGGCCGTCGAAGCGCACCAGTCCGTCCTCGGTACCGAGCCAGATGAAGCCCTGCGAATCCTGCAGGGTGGCCCAGACCGTGCCCTGGGGCAGGCCTTCGCTGGTCGTCAGATGCTCGAGGATGAGCGGCGGGGCGTCGATCGCCGCGAGCGCGGCCGGCGCCCCCATCAAGCACAGCCACCCGACCAGCGTCGGCCAGCGCCGGCCTCTTGCATCGGTGTTGGTACTCACTTGTCTAAGATGCACGAAGTCGGTCCCGAATTTGTTGACCAACGTCAGATCGGCGCCACGGCGGGCAGGGCCGGAGCGACTTGCGTCACAGTCCCGCTATTGATTCGGAACCCAATTTTCGATCGATGCCGGCGTGGTTGCCACCGCCGTGGATCCGGTCGAGTTCCACCACGGCACCGACTTGTTCCAGGTGTAGCCCTTGTTCCAGGTGTAGCCCTTGTTCCAGGTATAACCCTTGTTCCAGGTATAACCCTTGTTCCAGGTGTAGCCCTGGGACCAGAGGTAACCCTCACTCCAGTTGTAGCCCTGATTCCACGCATAGCCGGCGGACCACGTGTAGCCGTCGGCGACCTGCGGCGCGCCCCAAGTCGAACCCGTCATGTTCATGATGTAGTAGTTGCCCTTGGCATCCTGGTTGGCCGGGCCGCCGAAGTGTGCCGTGCCGGCGAGATCCGCGTTGATGTCGAGACCCACGTTGGCGCAGCCCGTCGCCGAGCTGTTGACCGCCGAGACCGCGTTGAGCAGGCCCGCGCCCTGCTGAAACACGCTGTAGGCCAGCGTATTTTTCGGCGTGACCGCGGGCCGCGATGATGCCAGCAGGCGGCATTTCACCGCATCGGGGGTCAACGCCGGGTCCGACTGCAGCATCAATGCCACGACGCCGGTGGTCACAGCCGCCGCCATGGAGGTGCCGGACATGGTGAACATCTGCTCCGTCAGCAGCATCGAGCCGGGGTCGATGTTCGCGAGGTAGCTGTTGCTCGACATCGAGGCGACGATGTGGCCGCCGGGCGCGACCAGTTCGGGTTTTACGAAGCCCTCGTACGTGGGGCCGGTAGAGGAAAACGAGGCGAGGCGATCATCGCTCAAGTTGTAGGGAGTGTTGTTGTCGGTCAAGGCGCCGGTGGTGATGACGTAGGGCACGTTTCCGGGCGCGTCGATGGTCATCGCTGTGGGGCCCTCATTACCCGCGGCCGCTACCACGACGATGCCGGCGCGCCAGGCGGCCATGACGGCTTGATTGAGCGGATCATCCCAGTAGTACGACTCCGGCGCCGCGCCAAACGACAGGTTGAGGACGCGAATCTTGTATTTTGTGCGGTTCGCGACGATCCAGTTGAGGCCCGCGATCACGTCGGCATAGCGGCCGGCGCCGGTGCCGTCGAAGGCGCGGACGACGACGAGATTGGCTTGGGGCGCTATGCTGAGATAGCTGCCGGCCAGATTCATGGCACCGCCTGCCGCGATGGACGTCACGTGCGTGCCATGCCCGTAGGGATCGGCTCGCACCGGGCCCGAGCCGCCGTTGAGCACATCGATGCTCGCCAGCAACCGCGAGCCGTAGTTTTGACTCGGGTCGTTCCAGAGCCCTGAGTCGAGCACCGCTATTGTCACACCCTTGCCGGTCGTACCGGCCTTCTGCAGCGAATCGGCGCCGACCAGCGCCGGGTAATTGGTCTGATACAGCAGGGATGGCAGCAGCATGCCCTGACCATCCTTGGGTGTCTGCAGGCTGCTCGTGATCGCGACCACCGGAGACGTGACGGGGCTGAGGAGTGACAGCAGTCCTTGGGTCTTCAGAGAGCGGTCTTGGAATACGCGCACACCGGCGGTTTCGCGCAGACGCGCCACCTGCCAGGGATTGAGATGCGCCGACACGGCGTTGATGATCGCGAGACTCTGCTCGGATTTCGCGCCGACTCGGGCGACGTCTCGATCGGCAGCATTCGGCGTAGCCGCTTGGATGATGTAGCGCGCCCCGCTGCCGGCGATGCGTCCGTGATCAGCGGCGTCGGCGGGTGCAAGCGCAGCCGCCTGAACTGCGGCGTTCATGGCCACGGTCGCGGCCAGCGCAACCAAGTTGCTGAGCAGTAGCTGACGGGTTCGCATCACGGTGTTCCTTATTGCCGGTCCCATGGTGGGACGCGTGATGCGAATTAAAGACCAAGCAGGGGGCACTTGCGGTCGCCCGAGTCCCGCAGCCCCGGAGGCTGATTGTGACGGACGTCACATAATCCGGCGGTCAAATCGGCGGCGCCCGGCAGCGGGGGGACCGTCAACCCTCGGAAACGACCGTCCGATACGGTTGCATCGTGCTGGGCACCTCGTATATGTCGCCGCTGCCGTGGCGACAGCCGAGCGCAAGCAGTTGCTCGCGCTGGCCTTGATCGTCGACTCCGGTGGCAATCGGCGTCAGGCCGAGCGCTTTCGCCATGCTGATCCCGGCGCGGCACACCTTCAGCGCCACCGGATCGCCGCGCAGCGCGGTTACCCAAGCGCGGTCGAGCTGCAGGCCCCAGATCGGTGCTCTGGCCAGGCCGTCGAGCGAGCCCAATCCGCGCCCCACTTCATCCACCACCATCTGTACGCCGAGTCGCCGCAGGTCCTCGAGGTCGGCCGGATCGCTCGCGACGAAGGTCTTCTCCGCGATCCGCAGCTCCAAGCGTTCGGCCGGCACCGAGCCCTCATCCAGGAAACGCAGGATGTCGGCCGCGAAATCGTCGTGCAGAATGTGATGCCGGAGCGCGCCGAACGAAATGCGGACGTCGTCATCCCATTGCGGGGAGAGCGCAATGAAGTCTTGCCGCAGGCATCGGAGGACGGCTCGCGACAGGTCGGCGGCAAGACCGGTGGATTCCGCCACCCGTAAGAACTCGACCGGGCGCACCTCGCCTCGAATCGGGTGGATCCAACGCAGGTATCCAACCCAGGTGACGAGCCGCCCCGTCGCAAGATCATGGCGGCCGGCGTAGCGCAGCCGAATATCGCCGTTGGCAATGGCCTCGCTCAGTTCGCGCGCGATGTCGAGCCGCGCCAGTGAGCGCAGTCGCACGGTGTCGGTGAAGAAGCAGACCTCGGCGGACCCGCGGCGCTGCGCCTCGATGGCCGCGGCGCGCGCGTGGTCCAGCAACATCTTGGGCGAGGTCGCATCCTGGCCGAGCACGGCCACGCCCGCATACGGTGTCAGTTGGAAGACGGCGTCGCCGACGCTGATGGGCTCGCGCAGGCTGGCGCAGAGAGCCGAGACGCTGGCGTCGATGGCATCCCGATCGGACGTTTCGAGGACCAGCGCCAGGAGGCTGTCGTTGAGCTGTCCAAGGAACCATGGAGATTCCTGGCCATCGCCGTGGGCCGAGTATGCCGGCAGGCGCAGAATGGCCGTACTGATGAGCATTTCGGCGATTTTGGCGTCGATGCTCTGCGCGATATCCGTCACGCCGTCGACGTGGATGACGACAACGGCTGCGGGCTTTTCGCACAGCGTGGCCAAGGACATGGACTCCTTGAAGCGCCGTAGGAATCCTCTCCGATCCAGCTGCGGCCGGGGCCGCTCACCGGTCATGTCGAGCGTGTCTTCCGGCGCAACGGCCAACTCCTGCCGGACGACGCACAGCGTGCGGTCGGGACCTTGAGCCATGAGGCGCACGTCATAGTGACGTCCGCCGTCCTGAAATCTGGCCTCGGTCGACGCCCGAAGGGCGATCGCCCGACGAGACAGCCGCATGACCAGCTCCGCCACGGCTTCCGGCCACACCGCATCGAGGCGCTTGCCGACCGAATCTGCGTTCAGCTTGAGGCTGGAGCTGGAGAAGCCCTGTCCCCCGCCCTGCCCCAGGATGATGCCGTCGCGCCGCACGAGCACCACGAGATCGGGCAGTGACTCGATCAATGTATCGCTGGGCATGACGGATCCGGGGTAATCGTGCGAGCGCTTGAATGATACGGGGAAGCCGGTTCCCGAATCTTGGACGCAGGTCCGTTACATGAGAATCTAGCACCCGGCGGACAAATTGATTATATTGATATCATCAATTTCAAGCCAACGGGAGAAACCACGATGCGAATTGGAGCGACAGGACGTTGGCTGGGGCTTACCGGCGGCGCATTCATGCTAAACGCCCTCGCCGGTGTGCCGACCGCGCTCGCCCAACAAGCGGCGATGACCGATCAGCCCTCGGGCACGCTCCAAGACATCATCGTGACCGCCGAAAAACGCAGCGAAAGCCTGGAAAAGGTCCCAATGAGCGTCGTGGCCTTCAGCTCCGAGTCCCTGGCTGAACTCGGCACGGAGGATTTCTCCTCGTTGGCGGCCAGAATTCCCGGCGTGACGCTGAATTCGGCAGGTCCCGGCCGCAGCAGTTACTCGATCCGCGGCATCGCCTCCGTCGGGGGTAACGCGCCCACCACCGGCTTGTACGTGGATGAGACGCCGATTCTGCCCTCCGGCGGCGACGGTGCCACGGCCAGCATCGACCCGGACCTCTATGATCTCGCCCGCGTCGAGATTTTGCGCGGACCGCAGGGCACTCTGTACGGCGCAAGTTCCATGGGCGGCACCGTACGGTTCATCACCAATCAGCCAAACCTCGCCAAAACCGAAGGCGCGGTCAAGGTCGAGGGCTCCGACACGCAACACGGCGGGGGTAACGTTCGGCTCGACGCCATGTACAACATGCCGCTCATCGACCAGCGAGTGGCGTTGCGCATCGTCGGAACCTATAAGGATTTCAGCGGCTTCATCGACCGCGAGATCGGCGTCTGGGCGCCGAACCCGGGCGCGCAACCGCCCTACCCGGTCTCGCCGGCCACGCCCAGCTCCATCGTGCGCGACGTCAACACCGAAAAACTCTACAGCCTGCGCACGATGCTGAAAATCGCGGTCAGCGATGCCTTCACCATCACCCCGTCGGTCTGGGTGCAGGATCTGCAGATGGGCGGCCCGCCGGACTACGACGTGCCCACCGGCCAGTCGGGAGGACCGCTGATTCAGGCCCGTCCCTTCAACATCTCCGAGGCCTACTCGGATCGCTTCGTGCTCAGCAACGTCACCATGACCTACGATCTGGGTTGGGGCAGTCTGCTCTCGACCACCTCCTACATGCATCGCCAGGAGACCACGCCCGACGACCAGACCGAGGCGCTGGAGGACAACATCCCCCAAGGGCAATTCGTCCCGAGCGTCTACGCGCCCATCGTCACCACCCGAGAACTGACCGAGGAGGTGCGGCTGGCGTTCAATCCCGCCGGCTGGGCGCTGAGCGGAGTGACCGGGGCCTATTTCAACAACGCCAATCGTCATTACTACGTGAATTTCCTGACCCCGAACTACGCGGCGCTGTTCGGCAACTCGCCGAGTTCGGCCGGGTACCTGCCGCTGAGCGACGTCAACTACTCCCAGCACGGCGACTACTCTCCGAAGCAGTCGGCAGTGTTCGCTGAACTCAACTACGCAATCACCAGCCAATGGAAGGCGACCGCCGGGCTGCGCTGGTACGACCTGCAGTACACCACGGTCCGCTACGAGGATGGCTGGAGCAACGGCGGTCCGACGCTGTCCACCGGCCAAGCCAAGAACACGGGCTTCGATCCCAAGGCCGAACTCTCCTATCAGGCCACCGAACAGCAGCTGTACTACCTGAGCGCGTCGAAAGGCGTGCGCCCGGGCGGCGTGAACACCAGCAATCTCGCCGCCAAGGGTTGCGGTCAGGACTACGGCCCGTATCAGCCCGACAGCCTGTGGAACTACGAGGCCGGAGCCAAGACACGATGGCTGGACGGCGCCGTCACGGTGAACGCGGCGGCCTACTACATCAAGTGGAGCGACGTGCAGCAGGGGAAGACTCTGGCCTGTTCCTATCAAATCACCGAGAACGCCGGTGCAGCCGTGGTTCACGGCGGCGAACTGGAAATCCAAGGCAACATCGGAGCCCATGTACAGCTGGGGGCCGGCGTCGGCTATACCAAGGCCGTGCTCGCCGCGGATGCGCCGCCGCTCGACGGAGTGAAGGGTCAACAGCTGGAGAACGTGCCGAGGTGGAACGGCAACGCCAGCGCCAAGTACCTGTTCAATCCCCTGCCGGAGTACGACGCCTTCGTGCGCGCCGACGGTCAATACGTGGGCGAGTCCTATCCCGACTTCGACCGCATCGATCCGGCAACCTTTCAGCGCGCCTATGCCCTGCTGGATCTGCGCAGCGGCATCATCCATGGCGCTTGGGAAGCGAACCTGTTCGTGAGCAATGTGTTCGACAAGCAGGCGGCGCTGTCGCGCTTCATCACCGACAACTACGATGCATCGACCCGTTCGCGAATTTTCACCAACCGGCCGCGCACCGCAGGGCTGTCGCTGCAGTGGAAGTTCTGAACCCGGCGCACGGGCCCCTCGGGGCCCTCGCTCGGGCGCCTGCCCCTTGCGCCGGTTCCGGCGGGCGCGGGCTTGGTTTAAAGTGGGCCATCGAGGGAGTTTCGGGGGAACACCGTGGCGCCATCGTGGGAAGGTTTCAGATCGCTGCTACGGCACGCGACCCCAGACTGGTTCTGGCGGGCGGGCGTGTTTATATTTGCCCTGGCCATCCTGGTCATCGTTTCCACCCGCTGGACTCGTTGGGAAGGGAACGCGGAATGGCAATCCACGGATGACGCCTATCTTCAGGCGGACCTGACTCCGATCGCGGCCAAGGTCGCAGGCTACGTGCGCGAGCTGCCGGTGCAGGATTTCGATCGGGTGCGTGCCGGCGACGTGTTGGCCCAAATCGTCGACGATGACTATCGTGCCTCGGTCGCGCAGCTCGACGCGAGCGTTGCGTCGGCGACCGCGCAGGTGCAGGCGCTCAAGGCACAGCGCGAGCTTCAAGGAGCCAATGTTCTGGCGGCCAGGGCGGCCATCGACGCCACCATCGCCAGTGCCGAGCAAAACACACGGGATGTCGCGCGCCAGGAGCGCCTGCTCAAGACCGGATCCTCATCGACCGAGTCTGCGGAGAAGCTGCAAACCGTCCGGGCGCAACTCGCGGCGCAGCTCGCCCAGAACCGCGCCCAAGCGACGGCAGCCGCCCGCCTACTCGCCGTTCTCGCCGCCCAGCAGGCCCAGGCCGAGGCGTCCGTCGCCGCACAGCTCGCCAGTCTCAGAATCGCTGAGAT
>Ga0137412_10004248_pt1 | contig 11482 bp, 7 predicted proteins | sample CZODoug2_1_16fun_FD_122160 | JGI IMG/M metagenome (GOLD analysis project Ga0137412, IMG submission 122160) | Vadose zone soil fungal communities from Angelo Coast Range Reserve, California, USA - CZODoug2_1_16fungal (Hybrid Assembly) | ecosystem: Environmental > Terrestrial > Soil > Vadose zone...
AATCACGGTGCGCGTCTCGCTCTCACTGGCGTGCGCCAAGTACACCGGCAACGGGATTATTTTCAGCTGCACGATCAATGAACGCAGAAACACGCCTTCATCCACCACCTGCACGCTGCCGGAGGCCTCACGGCTGATCTCCTCCAGCAGCGCAGGATCGAACATGTGTCGATCCAATCTCAGATTGAAGTACATGACATTGTCCAGCATGCTGCCTGCCCGATTGATCTCATGCACGACCCGGTACTTCTCCGTGACCGCGGCCACGCCCGGGAAGGCGCCCCACTTATAAGACTGCGTCGGCTGATCGCGAATGACCTTCAGATGATATGAACATGTGTCGAAGGTGAAGCCAAGAGCCACCGTGCCGGGAACCCCGGGCGAACGCTGAAATCTTTTCTCGTCGCGCAGATGCGCGGTGATTTCGTTGAGAATGGCGACCTTGCCAACGTGGTTGTAGCCGATGGTCGAGTAATGCTCGCCCAATGGACGCCGCGGCATCAGGCTAAAAAGAAAAACGCAGGTCTGATAGTAAAGCTCGGTGGTCACGTGCAGGTTCGCCAACGTCGAACTGAACAAATCGTGAATATCGGCGATGCGATGCATCACCGCATCGGCGAATATGCCTTGCGCGCCGTTGAGGAACGCGACGACGAGCGGCACGGCTTGCTCATCCGCGAACACCCAGCGCGCGACCAGGAACGCACTACGATCCCGGAAAAATCCGGCCTCGACGACCTCCAGGGCCACGGGAACGAGTGCTCCAGGCTTGTCGTACAGCAAGCGCTCCACCCGTTGCCGGATCTTTTGCGCGTCGCCCTCGAGATCTTTGAAAGGCACGGAGAAATCCGGTATCCGCAGCGCCGTGCACACCAAGTCATCGTCGATGCAGCCTTGCACCGGCAGCCGCCGGTGCACCGACGCCATCGACAGAGAACGCAGCTTGCTCGGCGGTGGAAATGAATAGGCAACCGGCTTCCACAGCCCGCGGTTGATGTTGCGCCGCACCGAGTGGGCAAAGCTAAAAGCGATATCCGCCTCATAGCGATCGACGATCATCGCCATGTACAAGCGATCCAGGTCGTCCCACAGAACCGACTCGACCGACAAGGCCGGGAAGCAGCGGCCGATCCTGGGTCCGTGTTCCGCGATGTAGCGGGTGTAGAGCCCCAAGCGCTCTTTGCTGATATTGATCGAGGAGTGCGGGTCCCTGGATTCGAAGGCGCGTTTGGCCCGATAAGCGTATTCGCAGAATCTGGCGTAGAAATCATCGAAAATCTTCAGTATGAGCAGCGCAGCCGCCATGATTCGCTCGGCATCATCGGCCGCCGCGGCGAGCCGGGAATACGCCCGCTCCACCTCCGATTCCCTCTGTTGGGCGATCACTTCAGCCGCTGTTGCGCAGCGCGGTGGCGATGGCGTTGATTGAAAGCTGTATGCCTTCGCGGACGCGAGGATCGCTTTCGCCGGCTCTGTGGCGCTTGAGCAATTCCACCTGCAGCAGGTTCAACGGCTCGATGTAAGGTAGCCGCAATCGAATCGAGGCATCGAGCACGGGGTGCTTTTCCAACAACCGCGTCTGGCCGGTGATCAGCAGCAGGCTATCCTGGGTTGCCAGCCACATATCGCGAATGCGGCCGAATAGCGCATTGCCCAGTGCCTGATTTTCGACCAGCGTGAGATAGCTCGCCGCGATTCCCATATCCGACTTGGACAGCACCATTTCCAAATTATCGACCGTGGCGCGAAAAAACGGCCAGGCGTCCAGCATTTCCCGCAGCAATCCGCTGTCGGCGGAACGCAGCGCCTGTCCCACGCCATACCAGCCGGGCAACATCACACGGGCCTGTGCCCAACTGAATACCCACGGTATCGCCCGCAAATCCTCGATTCGCTGGGAGTCGGTTCGCGAGGCGGGACGGGAACCGATTTTGAGTTCGGAGATTTCCAACAACGGCGTCATTTGCCGGAAGAACGTCGCGAAGCCTTCAGTTTCGTACACCAATGCGCGATACGCGCGAAACGCCTCATCGGAAAGATTTTCCATGGCGGACGCGAAGCGGCGGGCGCTATCGCCCGACAGCGCGGCATTTTCCAGCGACGCCAGCAAGGTTGCCGCCGCGATCGATTCGAGATTCGTCGCGGCGCTTTCACAGGTGCCGTACTTCGCAGCGATAATCTCCCCCTGCTCGGTAATGCGAATCCGTCCGCGCACCGTGCCATGGGGTTGCGCGCGAATCGCGGCGAACGAAGAACCGCCGCCGCGGCCGACCGCACCGCCGCGGCCGTGGAATACTTGCATGGGCGTGGAATGGCTTTCGAAAACCGCAGCCAGCTTGCGAGTGGCTTGATGCAGGCTCCACACAGAGGTGAGATAGCCGCCGTCCTTGTTCGAATCCGAATAACCCACCATGACTTCCTGAAAGCCGAAAGCCCGGGTGATTGCCGCGGTTTCAGGCAGGGCCAACCACGCCTGCATCACGTCGGCGGATCGCTCCAAATCGGCGATGGTTTCGAACAACGGCACCGCCATGATCGAGGCCGACGGGTTTCCGCGCCCACGGTAAAGTCCGGCTTCTTTGAGAAGGATGTTGACCTCGAGCAGGTCGGACACGCTCTCGCACTTGGAAATCACATAGAAGGTGATGCATTCGGCGCCATAACGCCGGTGAGCCTCGGCGGCCGCGCGCACGATGCTGAGCTCGGACAGGGTTTCCGGGGAGTAGCCGGCATACGGGCTCGCCAGCAACCGCTCGCTGGCCAGCTCTCCCCGCAGCAGCGCGACGCGCGCAGATTCGGTGAGCGCCTGGTAATCCGCGGAGACTCCCGCCACCTTCAGCAGTTCCGCAACAACGCGGCCATGCACGTCGGCGTTTTGCCGAAGATCCAAGGTCGCCAAATGAAAGCCGAAAGTTTCGACGGCGCGATTGAGGCGCGCCAGTGAACCGCCGCCGCTCAGGCGCAGCTGGCTCTTCGACTTCAACGAATCCTCCAGCACTTCCAGATCCGCGCGCAGGCTCGCCGCATCGGGATAGGGCGGCGCCTCGACGGTGGCAGGCCTCGGCGGCGTTCGGCCGGTCAGGCTTTGATAGGTAGCGGCCAGCCGCGCATACATGCCCGTGATTGCGCGCCGATAGGGCTCATCGGCACGGGCAGGATTCACATCCCCGCCCCGCTGCGCCAATTTGGCGAGAGGCTCTGAGACCGATGCGAGTTCGCTCGACAGCGACAGCTCCGCACCCAGCGCGTTGAGCTGTTCCAGATAGTCGGCCAGGAGTGCCTGGCTGGCGCGGCCCAATGCCAGGCGCAGGGAATCCGCAGTGACATGCGGATTTCCGTCGCGGTCGCCGCCGATCCAACTGCCGAGCCGCAGAAAACTCGTCGGGCGCTTCTCGAGCAGGCGCTCCCAGCGGGCGTACAGCGCCGGCATGACGGGCAGGAAAATATCTCTCAGATAAGTCAGCGCCGTGTCGACCTCGTCGGCAACGTACAGCCGTTCATGCCTGAGCGCACGCGTCTGCCACAGCAGGCCAATCTGCGCGGCGATCGCCTCGTCGATCACCTCCCCTGCGGTGGTCTCTCGAGAACCGAGGTCCCGCTGCGCCATCAGCGCCGCAATGCGGTTGCGATGATCCAGCATGCTCTTGCGCATCACCTCGGTGGGATGGGCGGTCAGCACCGGCGTAATGAGCGCACGGTCGAGCAAGCCGGCGGCATCGGCCCGCTCGACGCCCTGTGCCTCCAAGAAATCCAGGGCCGATGCCAACGTGCTGTCCTTTTCGGCCGCTGCGCCCTGCCGATCCTCGGCAAGATTCGCCAGCATCGAGAAGAGCATGAAGCTGCGCACGAAAGCCACGGTCTCATCGAGCGACAGGCTCTCCCAGCCGGCTGCGAGTCCCCGCGGATTGGCGATGCCGCGGTAACGATCGACGGACGCCGCCCGAATGGCTTCGATTCGATCAAGCAGCGCATCGCCGCCGTAGCTGCGGATCACATCGCCCAGCAGCTTTCCAAGGAATCGAACATCCGCATTTTGGGTGATCGCAGGGGCGGCGCGTGTCATAAGTGTAACCATATAATAAATAAGGAGTAGGCATACCCGAATGGCACGCTATAAGCTATATCCTACAGGCGCGCCCGCAACGCGCTGATTTAGACACCCGGCCGTCTTCGATATAGTGACGCTTACAAATACTTGCCGCGGCAACGCGATTTCCTATTCGCTCGGAGAAAATCATGCTTTCCAAGACCTGGATTCGCTCCATCGTACCCGCGCTCATGCTGGCCCTCTCGCCTGTGTTCGTCATGGCACAGGGAATCAGTGTTTCCGTGAATATTGCCCCGCCGGAACTACCGGTTTATGACCAACCGCCGATTCCCGGAGATGGGTATCTGTGGACTCCCGGCTATTGGGCTTGGGACGACGAGATCCAGGATTACTACTGGGTGCCGGGCGCATGGGTCGAGGCGCCGCAACCGAATTATCTGTGGACTCCCGGCTACTGGGCCTTCGCGGACGGTGTGTATCTTTGGCGCGCCGGGTACTGGGGCCCCACCGTCGGATTCTATGGTGGAGTCAATTACGGCTACGGCTACGGCGGCCGAGGTTACGAAGGCGGCTACTGGCAAGGAGGCCGCCTGTTCTACAATCGCGCCGTTGTCAACGTAGGCTCGGTGCATGTCACCAACGTCTATAATAAGACTGTCATCAACAATGTCACCGTCAACCGCGTGAGTTTCAACGGCGGCAACGGTGTACGCGCCCAGCCCACCTCGCGGGAATTGGCCGCGGCTCGCGATCGCCATATCGAGTACACTTCCTCGCAGCGGCAGCAAGAACAGACTGCACGCAGGAATCCGGAATTGCGTGCGGCCGCCAATCATGGCCGCCCGCCGATTGCCGCGACTCCGCGGGCGGGAAACTTCTCGAATCCCGTACCTGCGCACAATGCAGGGCCCGTGAACACGGGCCGCGAGAATCCGCAGTCTCGACAGGACACGCCGCGTCGGCAGGACACGCCGCGTCCCGCGCAAGAAGTAACGCCGAATAGAGCGGCCACGCCGAATCGGGAGGGCCGACAGGTTGCGCCGGACCGGGGCGCGGCTACGCCGGGTCGAGACTCGCGCCCCGCTACGCCAAATCGCGATGCTCCCACGCGACAACCGGCGGCGCCGCAACAGCTGAGTCCGCCCGAGCGTGTAAATCCCCCGGCGCGTGCGAATCCGCCGCCAGAGCGAGCGGTTCAGCCTCGTCAACCCGCGCAAACCCGGGAAGCTGCGCCGGTTCGTCAACCTCCGCCGCAGCCGGTTCGTCAAGCTCCGCCGGCCCGGGAAGCTGCACCAGTTGAGCAGCGCCGTCAACCGGAGCAAACTCAATCGTCGCGACCCGCGGCGCCGCAGCCGAGACAGCAACCGCAGGCTCGCCCGGCTCCGCAGCCCGCGGAGCGCCCGAAACAACCGGAGCATCCACAGGACCATGAGCACCATTAGCCATGACCAGAAAGCGAGTCAGTTCACCACCGAGGTTGACGGACATCGCGCAGAATTAGACTACACCGCAGCTGACGGCGTAATGACCATTACCCATACGCGCGTTCCCCAAGCCATTGGGGGACGCGGTATCGCGGCGGAGTTGATGCGGGAAGCGGTGAAGCTGGCCGGGGAACGCGGATGGTCCATTAATCCGGCCTGTTCGTACGCGGCCGCATACATGCGCAAGCATGCGCAAGGGCGCGATAAACGCCATATCGACGAACTACTCGATGAGGCGCTGGAGGAATCGTTTCCCGCCAGCGACTCGCCCTCGGTGGGCGGAAGCAACTAGCCAGGGAATTTTCAGCTGTCAGCCGGGGAGCATGGGGCGGCCTTCGTGCGCCACCAGCAAGTCGTGCATGTCGTTCGCATGCTCCTCTTCCATGACCAAAATATGCTGCAACATGGTCCGGGTCCCCGGATCATCCTCGCCGAAATAACGGATCAATTCGCGGTAATGATCGATCGCGATTCTTTCCGCGATCAAGTTCTCTTTGATCATTTCGACCAGATTGTCAGCCGTGCCATATTCGGACGCGGCGCGCGTCGCCAAGCCGGTGGGATTGAAATCCGGCTTCCCGCCCAACTGGTTGATGCGCTCCGCCACCTGGTTCATGTGCTCCGCCTCTTCCTTGGCGTGTTGCGCGAATTCGGCCTTCACTCCTTCGCTGGAGATCCCCTGGGCGGCGACGGCATGCATGGTGTATCGCAAAACACAGACAATTTCCGTGGCCAAAACGGATTGCAGAATCTCGATGGTTTTCTTGACATCACCTTGGTACGTGAATGTCACGCCGCCGCTGGCGATATTTTTTCGCGCGCGCTCGCGCAATGTCTTGATGTCCGTTAGAAACGGCTTTGGTTCGGTTTTTTGATTATCCACGTTAATCTTGCTCCTGAGAGAGTGCGACCGCGATCGTATTTATACACCTCCCGCCTATTTTCAGGTGACATCGATTTCGCCCGCGTCAGACGGCTGGCCAAGAGTCTGTCGGGCTTGCACCGACAGCGAGAGCTAGGCCGCGCTCAACGCCACGTCCAGCGCCGACAGCAGCGGTCCCAGTTTCGGCGGATCGGCTTCCAAAGTCGGCGTGACGCCGTAGTCTCGCAGCGTGCGCGAGCAGACTGGGCCTATGGATGCAACGACGGATCGATTCAGATGACCGGCCAAGTGCGTTGCATTGCCGGCCTGTTGCGCAACCGCGTAAAGATTGTGCATTTGTACCGCGCTCGTAAAAACGACCGCATCCACGCTGCCCTGCCGCAATGCGTCGAGCAATTCCACGAGGGGTTGCGTATTGGCAGGCAAAGCCCATCGGTATGTGGCAATTTCATGGACCGTCGCGCCGCGGGCCTCGAGCGCCGCCGTCAGCGCTTGGTTTGTCGCGCCGAATCGCTGCACCAGGATAGAACAGTCCCGGACTGCGATACCCGCAAGGGCGGTTAAAACGGTGTCGGTGGTAAAAGGAGAGGCAGCCCGTATGTCGATACGAATGTCGCGTGCATTCAATTCACCGACCGGTTTCGGTCCTCGCACCACAATCATCGATGCGGCCAGGAATTCCTTCAGCTGAGGTGTCAGGTTGGCTGAGTCGGTCGCGGAAAACAGTGCTCGAGTACCGACGCCGGTCTGAAAGATGCAGATTTTGAAGGGCTCGATCCGCCATCGCTCGAGCATGGAGAGCACCGCTTGGGGATCGACATCCGGCACCTCTTCGAGCGCCGGCGCCAGCATCGGCACGCCGCCACGACGCGCAACCAGCTCGGCAAGGTGGGCACCGGTGCGAGTTTCCAGAATCGCCACGACTTTAGATTTCATGCGAAGGGCATTCAACCACCATAATGGAACCATGTCGACTTGCCTCAAAGTGTTCTTCAGCGCGGCAATGCTCCTTGCCGGTGCGCCCGTCTCTTCCGAGCAGCCGGTGGCGGACGCTGACACGATTCGCCAGGAATTCGTCGCCGCCATGCAGCGCATCCGTCAGCACCAACCGGACCTGCCGGATTCACCGGCGCTGCAGAGCTACGCCATACACGACTACCTGGTTGCGGCGAGATGGCGTCGCGACCTCAACCTCAGGCCGGATGAAGGCCTCGATGCCGCGATTGATGCGTTCCTGCATACCCACGCGGGGCAACCCGTGGCGCGTGCGCTGCGGCGGGATTGGCTCACCAGCCTCGCGCAGCGGCGCCGCTGGGATTGGTTCCTGCCTCGCTCCGTGGATGTCAATGATCCGGTGTTGATCTGCGACAGGCTGGAGGCGCGCCTATCCGGCAACGACACGCAAGGACTCGCCGCCGCCGCGCTGCTGCGCTGGATGTCGCCGCAGAAGCCGCCCGCGGAATGCGCGGAGGTGTTTGCATGGCTGCGGCAACAAGGGTTTCTCACGCCGGCCTTGGCGGAGGGACGCACACGCGCGGCACTCTCGGCGGATACGCCGCGCCTTGCGCGCGAATTTGCGGCCGACGTTCCCTTGAACCGCAGGGCGGCGCTGTTGCAATGGTCGGATCTTTTGGATTCACCTCGCCCGGCATTGAATGTGCTGGCCACGCATCCATCATTACCCGTCGAAGCGGAGGCGTTGGCGTCGGGGTTCGACAAGCTTTCGCGTACTGAACCCGCTTTTGCATTGGACCTGCTTCCGCGCCTGCTCGCCCGCGATGGCCTGGCGCCGCCGCTGCAGGATCGGCTGAAGCGTTCTGCGGCATTGGGCGCAGCGTACGACCGTGATCCGCGCGCGATGACGGCATTCGACGAGCTGCCGGCGGCGGCCGTCGACAGCCAGGTTCAGGAATGGCGAGTACGCGCGGCACTGTGGAAAGGCGACTACGCTCGGGCGCTCGCATGGATGGAACAGATGCCTCCAAGCCTTTCCGCGACGCCCCGTTGGCGGTATTGGCACGCTCGCGCCGTGGCGGCAACCATGGGCGATGATGCCGCCGCGCCGCTGTTTGCTGAAATCGCAGGCCTTCGTGACTACTACGGCTATCTCGCGGCGGACCGCCTGAAACAGCCCTACAATCTGAACGTGCGGCCCTCGCCGCCCGACCCCGCGGCGCAGACCGCGCTCGGCAATCAAGCGGGGATGATTCGCGCGCACCAACTGTTCGACTGCGACATGACTGACGATGCCATCTCGGAGTGGACCACGGTTCTCGACGGCGCCGATACCGCGCTGAAAGTTCAAGCTGCACTCCTTGCGTCGCGTTGGGGCTGGTACTCCCAAGCGATTACCACCTTGGCGCAGAGCGGCGATTTCGACGATGTAACGCTGCGCTATCCACGGCCTTATCCGGATGCCGTGAGTCAGGCCGGCAAGCTCGCGCAATTGCCGCAGGATTGGATACTGGCCGTCATGCGCCAAGAGAGTTTGTTTCGCAAAGATGCGGTATCCCGCGCTGACGCGCGCGGCGTGATGCAATTGGTGCCCTCCACCGCCTCTGCGATCGCCCGCCGCTGGCACTTGTCCCCGCCCGGCCGCGACGGCCTGTTCGATCCGGCGATCGCGGTTCCGCTCGGGGCCGCTTACTTGCGCGAATTGCTGGATCGATATGGGGAGCAGCTCGCTTTGAGTCTCGCGGCCTATAACGCAGGCCCGGCAACCATATCGCGCTGGCTGCCGCCGCGACCCATGGACGCCGATATTTGGATTGAAAACATCCCCTACAACGAAACTCGGGGCTATGTGCAGCACATCCTCGAGCATATTGTGGCCTTTGCCTCGGTGCGCGGTGCTGAAACGCCGCGACTCGACATCCTGCTATCGCAGGCGCAACCGGCAACGCCGTCCTTGTGATAGCGTTGCGAGCGAACAATTGGGAGTTGATCAAAAATGAAATCGAAATTATTGCTCTGCGCCGCGATCGTTGCCGGAGCAGCATTGGCCGATGCTGCACTGACGGCTGCTTTTGCCGACACCGTGGTGGTAAGCGCCGACCGCATGATCGACGTGCTGACGGGACGAATCGTAGAGCACCCGCAAATCACCATTACGGATGGCCGCATTGCCGCCGTGGGCGTTCAAGGATCCGCCCTGCCGGCCGGAGCGCGCCGCGTCGATCTTCCGGGCATGACGTTACTGCCTGGATTGATTGACATGCATACTCACCTGACTTCGGATCCGCATTTCAGCGGCTATCGCCGCCTGCAATTTACGGATAATTTCTGGACTGTCGTCGGCGTGGCCAATGCCAAAAAGACGCTCGAGGCCGGGTTCACGACGGTCCGCAATGTGGGATCCGCCAATTACGATGATGTCGCGATCAAGCAGGCCATCGAGCAAGGGATGGTGCCCGGTCCGCACATCGTTCCTGCGACTTACGCCATCGGCGCTACCGGCGGCCACTGCGATGCGACGCAATTTCCGCCATCCGTTTCGGTGCCGAGGCCGGCGGTGGCGAACGGTGCCGAGGAGATCCGCGCGACGGTTCGCACGCTGCGCAAGTACGGCGCCGAAGTCATCAAGTTCTGCGGGACCGGCGGCGTGCTGTCCAAGACCGACAGCGTGGGTGGGCAGCAGTACGACCTGGCGGAAATGAAAGCGCTGGTGGATGAAGCGCACATGCTGGGGTTGCGCGTAGCGGTACACGCCCATGGAACCACGGGGATCAAGGACGCCATACGCGCCGGCGTCGACACGGTCGAACACGCCAGTCTCGCCGACGCGGAAGCCTTCGCGCTGGCCAAGCAGCACGGCACCTGGTTTTCAATGGACGTCTACAATGATGATTACATTCTGGCTGAGGGCGAGAAGAACGGCCTATATAAAGAGTCGCTTGAAAAGGAACGCATGATCGGCTTGAAGCAGCGCCAGACCTTTCAAGCCGCGGTAAAAGCCGGCGTAAAGATGATTTTTGGAACGGATGCGGGGGTGTATCCGAACGGCTTCAACGCGCGCCAGTTCGTCACCATGACCAAGTGGGGCATGACCCCGATGCAGGCCATTCAAGCTGCAACGGCCAATGCCGCCGAGGCGCTGGGCCGCCCGGGCGATGTCGGCGCCATCGCCGTTGGCCGGTATGGAGATCTCATCGCCGTTGCCGGGGACCCGATTGCCGATATCGCGCTGCTGCAATCCGTAGGTTTTGTCATGAAGGGCGGCGACATCGTCAAAAAGCCGTAAATTTCAATTGAAACGCTGCTGCCGCGTGCAGTCGGTAATAAGGCGGCCAGGGCGACGGTCTTCATCATTGAATTCACCCTTCAATTTTGGAGTTAGTCGTGCTCAACCGAAGATCGTTTACCGGACTGCTCAGCGCCATCGCAGCAATTTCAGTCATGTCTGGAACAGTCCATGCCCAGGATGTCCCCGTAGCCAAGGATGTCCCCGTAGCCAAGAATGTCGTGCTGGTGCATGGTTTATATGCCGACGGATCGTCTTGGATCGATGTCATTCCCTACCTGCAGCGCGCGGGTTTGCAGGTAACAGTGGTGCAGAATCCGTTGAGCTCACTGGCGGATGACGTTGCCGCAACTCGCCGAGTCCTTGCCTTGCAGGATGGGCCGACGGTGTTGGTGGGCCACTCCTTTGCGGGAACGATCATCAGCGAAGCGGGCAATGACCCGAAGGTTTCGGCGCTGGTGTACGTGGCCGCCCGCGCGCCGGACGCGGGTGAGGACTTCGGCGCACTCGCGGCGAAATATCCAAAGCCGCCGGCGAGCGCAGGAGTGGTCAAGAAGGACGGGTTTTTCTGGCTGAGCGAGGAAGCTTTTCTCAGAGACTTCGCCGCCGATGTCGAACCATCGAGGGCGCGCGCGCTATACGCGGTTCAAGGGCGGGGCGCCGACTCGCTGCCGGCCACGAAGACCACGACTGCCGCATGGAGAGTCAAACCTACGTGGTATCAAGTATCGACCGAGGACCGCACCATCAACCCGGATCTCGAGCGATTTCTGGCCAAGCGGATGAACGCGACGACCATCGAACTTGATTCGAGTCACGTGTCGCTG
>Ga0137412_10002338_pt2 | contig 11478 bp, 16 predicted proteins | sample CZODoug2_1_16fun_FD_122160 | JGI IMG/M metagenome (GOLD analysis project Ga0137412, IMG submission 122160) | Vadose zone soil fungal communities from Angelo Coast Range Reserve, California, USA - CZODoug2_1_16fungal (Hybrid Assembly) | ecosystem: Environmental > Terrestrial > Soil > Vadose zone...
ATCCAACGTCTCTCTCCGATGTCCTGTGGACTGATTACGGATGCTGTTGGCAATTCCATTCAAGACGGCCCATAATGTCTCCAAAACCTCCCCATCCACCATTCCAGCCCCCGGAATGAATGTCGGAGCATATCTTGCATAGCATTCGTCCTTATGGCCATGAACATGAAAGAGGCCGATACCCCGGAGGATCTCAACGGCCTCGGGGAATGAGAGATAGGGACTGCCTTGGAACCGGCGGCGGAGGTTCTTCCAAAATTGACACATGATATCATATAGGAGCAATGACCATCTGATTCCATCCATGTTGAATTTCAAGGCTTCACTGACACAATAGTCCATATTCATCTGTCTATGAGGCGGTCAGCATTGGAAACCGGCATCTAAGAGATCCCTGACCGTTCTCCTTTCTGAAAGTCCACCACCGTGTGAGGGACAAAACAACCATGCCTGGCACATGCCGCCGCTCCGATCCCGGTATGTACAAGGTGGTGTTTCAACTGGTTGACCTTGTCGATGGCAGTGTAGTTGTTGCAAGTGATGTTCTGCTTCACCTCTTTTGCCACCCGAAGATGCCGTTGGTACGGGGCATCCGTGGTCATGAAGCCGTGTCCATCGGACAGCTGTACATCATCTTCGGGATTCTTCATTTTCAACTGCTCAGCCGAAAAGTTGCCATCGAATACATATCCACGAGTGAATTTCCACCTGCATAAACCGTCAGGCATTTGCTATTGGGAGTCAAATCCGGTACTGACTGATCCGGATCATCTCTCCATCCTTCCGGAAGGTTGATGTTGGGCTGCGGGCAAGCGGCACAGAACAAAGCCAGACCTCCAGGTCCAGGCTCAGCATCGGGTTGATGCCCAAACCCATGCCATTTTCGATACTTCATGTTCCGCCACAACCGGGATGTTCGAAGCATTTCCCTGTACCTATCCTAATATCATGAGAGGTCAGGTTGTAGTATAATGAAGTGAAACACGATCAACATACTGGTACACTCCGGGGGAACTCGTTAGATGTCAGTCGACGGAGTTTATTGTAGTAGTTTAAGCCAGATGTCTTGCATTCCAAATTGTCCATCCTAAAGTCGTCCAGGACAGCAAATGTAAAAAGGGTTTTGATCCTCCGGAGGCTGGCAGGAAATAGTCCCATGTCTAGACATTGCAGGTCCGTCGGCGGACATCCATTGCAAACACAAGGTCTTACTCGAATCCGATGCACCCCAGATTTATCCACCACAACACAGACATCCTCACCCTTGAGTTTGGGAAGACCATAATCCTCATCATCCTCATCCTCATCATCATCCTCATCTACCCATTCACCCTCAATGTCATCCACGTTACCGCCGTCGGGTTCGTCATCGGCGGCGCCGTCATATCCGCGGCCATCCTGGGCCTCCGTACCGTCGGGATCTGAGCCGGCACATTGTCTCCTTGTCGGACATGCATTTCCACCATGTCCGAGATGTATCTCCACTCCGACTTGGCACATCCATGCCGGTTGAAAATACGATCCGGACCATTGTTGGAGTCGGTGAAACGGCAGGAAACGGTGATGATCTCTGAAGCAATCGGTGCATTGGTCTTTCATTCCCAAGCAATCCAGACACCTCCAGGCGATTTCCCTCGTTTTGCAAGATTGGCATTGAGCCCCGGCGTTCGGCGCATCGTTTACCAACATCCTGTCAACATACATTCCTATTTTCTCTTTGAACAGTCCAAGATAGTCATTTTGTGTCTGAACAGATATTTTAATGATATTTCTGCAAGAAATATATTAATTGTCCGTACCTTGACGAGAGGCATCATCAACGGTGAGTCATCATATTGTACATCGGGGATGTTGGGACTGGTGGCATGTCTTGAAGGTGATGGGGAGGCATGTACCTCGGTTCCGACTATAGCGACTTGCTTGGACCGTAGCCCACGGCTGGTACGAACGGTTTTCCATATCACTCTTTGATGGGTAGGTGTGAGCTTGTATTTCTTTGTGCCAGCCATCGTTTGGGTGAAGGGAATGGATGTGGAGCCGTCCGATGATTATGGCGAAACAGGACTGGTGTTTAAAGTCTTAGGAATTTCGGTCTTAATGTCTGAATCCCAACCTTCATAAAATTGCGACCTATCGACAATCTCTACAACAACGAATTTAAATATTACAAGGGCACCACTTGATGGATGGGCGTCATTTTATATTTCTTTGTACTAATCATTTTTTGTGAGGAGGGGGAAGTGTGTTGATGTTAGCCAAACAGGAAAGGTATTTAAAGTCTTAAGCATTTTAGTCTTAATGTCTGAGTCCACTGTCAACATTGATAAAAATAACATCCTCATCGACAATCCCTTCTTCTTCATTTTAAAACATTTTCTATATGGGCAGAGGAAGGCCAAGGAAACACAACACACCGGAAGATGTCTATGAGGCACGACGTCAATCCAACAACAGGTATTACACAAAATCCAGGTACATCATTGCCTCCGAAATATTATCTGAGTTAATAAATACACACATAGGTCCAAAAAATCAGTGCCTTCATGTGATGTGATGCAGTCGTCAGAGGAAGAGATTGGGTCTGGGTGAGAATTCTTTGCACTCCAACTGCAATATTTTCTGAAAGAGTATCTATTTAGATCTGTCCAAGTCAATATGGAAGCCAGAACCTCTAATGACATGTTCTGCCCATCTCCGGTGAACTATCAAAACGGTCCCATCCCTTCAATGGAGGCCCAGATCGTTGCTGGCCGACGTCCCACCATCCGCCAAGGCCAAAACCATTTGTGGCAACAACTGGACAGCATCTTTACGGAGATTCAGAGGTGGCAATTCGTCCGTGAATATAATGATCTTTCGAGCATCATTTGGGATCTCTGGATGTATCATCAGGGTGAGGGATCGTTGGAAAAATTTGAGGAGCATCTGAGTCAAGCGGTGACGGACGGGGAAATGTATATCCAACGGTTGACCGAGATGTTATCGGGTCGACTGATGGATGATATGCTTATGGTGGATTTGAGCCAGTGGAGTGTAGAGATATCTCTTATGTACTCCCAGGTGCACAGGGCCATCGCATGGTCAAGCATCCGCCTGGATATGGTGAGGACAGGGTTGGTGGACCAGTATCCGGATATACTTCATCCGGGCCGTCTTTCTCGGTAGTTGATGGGTAATGGCTCGTATCCAAACTATTCAATGTCATACAAAATAATGGCATGCATATTCTTGGACCAACTTCCTCACCGCCTACAATCCCAGTAAACTGACCCAACACATAATCGATAACCGCCGGCGGTTCAGATACAATCCGGTCGAAAAGCGACGGCGGTCCGGCGATGCCGATTTTGCAGCCAGTTTTGAGATGGGTTGACCCAGAATCAACAGGGATTGACCATGTTCTGTAGTATCAGAAATATGCAGCAGCCGAGGGTTGGACAAACGATCTGTTGACCCATCTAATTCCACGACTTCCCATAATGGAAACAGGTGTCCCGGTTTGGCCAACATCACACTTCAACCACCACAGCCACCAACAAACTTTCGTCATAATGTCTAACACATCTGAGCCCTCGCAGGGAGTCGTGGAAGTCCTGAAAACATTTCTGTCACGGTTCCGGGATGCTTCCAAGAAACACCGTAAAGGGATTATTTCTGAGGCTGCAAAGGCATCGGAGCCTCCGAACATGACAAAGCCCGAAGTGGCCAAGCACAAGAAAGTAAGCAATACATATCTATTTATATATGAATAGTCAAGCTTTAATCCATGCAACTGGCAGGTGGTTAAAGGCTGGTTTTACAATCATGGGAGGAAAAATTCGGTTCGGGACCGGGTGAACTATGTCAAGAAATGGTCCCTGAAGATGGTGGTGGACCATGTCAAAAAGGCGGAGGTGAAGGAATTATGCCAGAAACAAACCGGTGCATCACCCGGTCAACCGGAGTACCTCGCTGGGTATCAGACCGCCTTGAAAGAAATCGAGGATGGTCTTTCCGCGGAGGAGAAGGCGGAGTATGAGGGGTTGGCCAAGGAATGGACTGGCCAATCCCCTCCGGAGGAGGTGCAACGGAGGTAAGACCGTCGGTCAAAATTATGAGAAAACCCCTCACCTGCAGGTAGGACCGCCGAGCTGCACGGCGGAAGATACGTGAACGAATTTGCTCGGCAAATGTATCGTCAGCTGGGTATGAGGGTCCTGGTGCTCTCGGCCCATGTCGATACTCAAGGCACAGTTTGTGTGGCCAGGTGAGCTTGCAACAGAACGATCACAGAGAAGGGCCTGATGATTGTTCACAGTCATGATTTCAATGATACCTTGGATGGTAAATCTCTCTCCGAAGTTCGGCAAGGCTGGGAAGAAGAACCGATCATGCAGGAGTGGACGAGGTATGCTCAATCCCAGATGGGTGAGCCTCAATCATCTCTCCATGCCATAACACCTACTGATGGAATGGTAGGCGAGGATCTCCAGGAGGGTGACCGGGAAATCCCCGCCAAAAAGAAGAAGACTCCGGCGGTCTTACTGGAGTTCGACAAGGATGGGAAACCTTTGTTGCCCGATCCCGACTTCAACGGAGGAATGAGGGTCGAATCCCTCTGCTCGGCCGTCCGGCAGTTCATCGTTGGGCATTATCGTAAGTAATTTGTACCTCTCCAAATTCACATTGCTTTCAATGTAACTCCACAGGCATTGCATCTGGCAGCGACAAGGTCGTCGTTCCCTGGGGATCGTTGATGGGAAGAGAAGACGAATACGTCGCTCCAGAATACGTTCCGTCCAATTTCAGATTTGCGGAGCCTTCAAAGTTGAGCAAGGTCGATGCTAGGGCTTGGTTAAAGTTTTGGTATGACCGGCAGCAGGATCCAAAGATCAAGACGGTATTCAAGTTCAAGAAGATCAAAGGCAAATCAGGAGATCCAATCGATATAGTCAAATCTTCAACCGATGCTGGCAAAAAGAAGGTGACGAAGACCGGTGGCCGGGCGGCGAAGAGAAAGAGGCCAGCACAGACCGCCGAGTCGTCGGAGGAGTCGTCGTCAGAGGAATCATCCGAGGAGGAGTCCAGTGGCGATTCGTCCAAGGGAGAAGGAGATAATCCGGCGGATGGTAACGATGAATTGCAGGACAGTGACCAGGAGGAGGAGGAGGAGGAGGAGGAGGTGGAGGTTGAACTCAGAGGTCCAAGGGAATTGCCCTTCTCCGCCGTCCGAAAGCAATATGGAGCAGGCACTTCTGCCTCCACATCACAACAACGGCCAAAAGCTCCACCGGCCTCCAAGGGCCGTCATCAGCCAAACACGGGCCCGCAGTATGAGCCGAGAGAGACCCGCGGCAAGAAACGCGGAGAGGCCGCTCAGGACAAGGAGAGGCCTGCCAAACGCCGCAGGAAAGGTGCAGTCACCAAAAAGACAGGCCCTCCAATCGGCGGTTCGAATGATCAACCTCCTGTCCGTAGAGGACGGAGTGGGAAGTAGGCCGGACGGCTTTATGGAATGCAATTGAATGGATGTAGACAAATCGGACTGAATGGACATTTCTATTTACTCTACCATGTCCAAAAATCTCTTACTCCATCCTGCAAATGTACTTCCCAATCTCCTCTGCACATTCTCTCTCATATAATATGCAAGGCAAACTCTGTCACCATCTGCTTCTGATACCCCATGCCTAAGGATTCTACCACAAAGACATATGATAGTACCTGAATGGTAGGGAAATCTCAGTCCAATCCCAGGCAACTCAAACATGGCAGAATGGTATGGGCCAACTGTGGTTAATATATCATACCAAGGCGGAAATGACCGGTCACGGTGACGGGGTGTTTCTCGGTTGCTGAGGATCTGGACCGCGTTGAACACGGAGATCCAGATGCCCAGGATGGCGATCAGCGGCTCCTGTTCGCCCATCTTCTCAATGGCGGACCGGCCCATCAAATACTGGTCCGGATGAATGACACGCAACACCGCACTGAGGAGGGCAGATGAGTCTGAGATGTCACAGAGCCAGGCGCGGCCGCCCGTAATAGAGTTCTCCGGTTTCAAACTTGCGGAAAGGTTAAGGTCGTCGGCCTCGGTCTGACATCCGTTGAATAGTTTCAATGAATATTCATGAAATAGATATCATGAAATACAGACCTCATGTCCTTGTTCGAACCATCCGGGAGAGAGATTGACTGATCCCGAATGGGTGGCCTTGCAATCCTCTGGCGGTTTGAACAGCATGTCCAATGACCGCCAGCTGCCATCCTGCTTGCCGCCGTCAAAGAATGGTTGGAGATGCCTAGTTGCATTCCAAATAATATGCTACAAAACATGTGTTACTACTTGATTGGGGATTCAATCAATGTTGCATACCTGCCTCCTTTCGGTCAGCGCATTGGGCAGATACCAATACAGGATTGCCCTTGCACCATCGGACAGGCTGCATGGTTCATTAACAACTGGGAATGGGATGGAAAACGGCGGCGGAAACATCTGCTCCATTTTATCTTCAATGGGGCCGTCAAAGCCAGTTGGCCGCGGCGGCAGGTGTTCGTTGTATTCGGCGGCGGACCATGGCACGTGAACTGTCACCGACGGCCATTCAATTGAAGGCATTCATATATGATGGACGTAGACTGACTTTGATTCCAATATGCATGTGCCAGCACGGTTGAAAGCTGTTCGCATTCTGCCATTAAGGACAATTGGATGTGCGAAGGTGCTACCACCGCCGCAGCCGGACCTGAGCTCAAATTATGCACTTTCGCCTCATATAAGGCATATAGATAATCCGCTATAATATGCATCTGCTCCACACTAACTGGCATGAACATAGTGGGCATGATGGGTATGTGCAGAAAAACATCTTACCATTGTACATTTGACATAATTGGGAGCTTATGGTTGTCAGAAAATGATTGAGATTGACAAATACAGTAGTGGACACAATTTGATTATATACAGAAGTCGGTTACATAGGAGGTATCGTTCCCAATTCGACATGATCATTGGGATTGGTCCATTTCCGATGATTGGTCAGTTGTGTAATCTACGATGGAGGGAACTATACTCTGCTGCTCCATCAAGCTGGTGACCTCTGGGTCATGGTCCAATACCTCCAATGCTGCCACTGCCGTATCAGTTGCCGCCGCCAATGCCGATGCTGCATCCGCCGCCGCCGTCACCGCCGCCAGCGCCGCCGCCGCCGTCACCGGTGAACGTTGAGGCACTGCCGATCTGTCATCTGCCTTCCTGGTGTTAGGCGACAGCAGGTTGTTTGGCTGCCCAAACAGTCCAAACACGTCTCCGGATGAAGGCCCACCCAGAACCTCTTCAGCAATAATATCATTGAAGAATGCGTTAATGTCGAACGGGGAGCCACCGAAGGATAGCGACGTACCCATCGCCGCAGGAGCCGGAGATGCTGCATTCTCCTGGCCCGGCGCTCGAACTGGAGTCCCCACCAATGCGCTATGAAACGGAACCCGCATAGGGCCAGATTGCTTGACCGGTGAAACGACTGAAAACGCCGGCCGCTGAGGAGATTCACCGGACGGTTCGATAACGGATGGACGCGACGAGGTTGGTAGTGGCCGGATGCTCATTGGTCCGGCGGGTGTTGGGGTCGGGGGGGAAACCGGTCCCACCGGCGGCGGGGAAGCTGCAGATGGCTTGGTCGTTTCGATACGAGGCCGAGGGGGAATTCGAATCCTTGGGAGCGGTTCCCGCTGCCGCTTCAAGTCGACCTCCAATGAAGCGACCTGTTTTAACAGGGTGCTGACCTGCGCTTCGACCGCCAACATCCGCACTTCCATGCTCGGTCGCATCCTTGTGCTTGGAACAGTCACGTCGGTATTCCGTAGGTTTTGGAACCCTGGAAGGGATGCCAATGTCGGTACGACCACTTCGACCACTGATGTTGCAATCAATACATTAGATGAAAATGAACGCCATGGGACTCAATTTACCTCGTTTCCTGCCAGCGGTCTCCGGTTCCACTCGATTCTCAGCAGGAGTCGACACTCTCCGGCGCTGAGATGCTGCGGTTTGCGACTTTGACCCAGACGATGGAGTTTTCCCCCTCGATCGTGAGCGGGCGGTTGATGGTGGAATTGGTTTCCGTGAGGCCGATCGACCTCGGGCGGTTGGCTTAACGGATGGCTGGCGAGCAGCCGGTGTCTGCACCGCGCTGCATTTGGCCTTCCGGCGGTGGCACAGGTCGCAGGCGACGCCTTTGCGACTCAGTGTCCTGCCACATGCTTCACCTGCATCAATGCAACGTTGGCACGGCGGATCCTAAAGATATTCATTAGTTTGCCATGTACATTACATGCTGCCAATTGCACTTACGAATGGTTCAATTTCTGGCCCAGTTGAGTCCGTGCTGGGATGGCGACTGGAGGATGACGCCAGTCGGCGTCTCTTCAACGGCGCTGGCGCAAATGAAACAGATCGTCCACATTTTTTCTGTCCAACAATCAGAGGCCATTTGGGGTTTATAGCCAGTCTTATTGACGTACCTTTTCCTGCATGTCCGGTTCCACCTCTTCCACTTTCACCGGTACCGGCGTCTTCGTGGTATGCCCTCTCCCTCCTTTCTTCAATATTCCCGCTCGTGGAGGTCCGCGTTTTGTCATGGGGGGATCGTCCTCTTCCATACCGCTATCTGAATCGTACGTATCGTCATCCGGATATGCAGTGGTGTCGCCCACCACAGAGGAATGTTCCGGCGGCGGCGGCGGCGAGGTTTGAGCCTGCAGAGACGCTGGGAGAAGGTCGCGGGCCAATTTCTCAGAGGCTCTGGCGGTCAATGGGTCGAGGCCGGGTGTGTGGATCACGTATGAGGGATCTGCAAGATTATTTTGAATGTGGCCGGTCGAGGATTGTGGTACATGACTCACCCGGCGGTGGTGTGACGGACTCCCTCCCCTGCTCATGCCATGCTGTCTGATACATTCGTGGATCATCCTCCCGAACGCACTCCAAATTGAATTCCCGTCCTTCCTGCCTGCTCTGAAACGACTCCGCAAGCGCGCTGGTGACAATCCTTGGCATATGGGTCCATACACCTCGCAAGTCCAGCTCTCTGACCAGACTGTAAGCCTTGTTCTGAAATACAATGGGTAAGTAGTTGCCCAGGATTATGTTCCGCATTGTAATAACTCACCGCCGATTGCACCACCTGCGTTTCCGTCTGACCCGTCTTGGGCGATTGGAGCATTGTCCTGATCCGCGCAGCCAATACGCGGACCATGGCTTTTGCATCTGCCTGGTACTCCGCGGTCAATGTGGGAAGGGTTTCAGGCATTCCGGACGAATTTGTTGTGAGAGTTGAGAGGATGGTTGTTGATGGTTGCTGAGGTTGCGGGAAATGCGCTAGGGATAGCCCAGTTTGGTAAGGTTCCGACGCGCCATCTCTCCCATCCAACTTGGGGTGCCTAGTCGCAACAACAGTCTCCTCCACTTCTTTGCCCATTTCATTCCAAACATGAACTCTCCTGTCCATTTGAGTGAGTTCTATACTATGAATTGTTGGATATCTGGATGCTCAGCCTTACCTTCAGCTACCAATGAATTCTACCACCGCCGTCGGCAGACCAAACGTCCCAGCTTTTCGTCCCTCCCCCCAACACTACTTTCCACGACTTCCGCAGATTTGGGAACAGCGCAGCCATTCCAATATAACCCATCTGCAACGGAGGATGTTGACATGGCGCCGTTGGACGCTTGTGACGGTGTTCTTGCAGCGCCGCCGCCGCCGCCACCACCCACTTTACCATCTCAATACCAATTGGCTACTGATGCCATTGCGCTGATTCCCCATCAAACCGCACCATCTCCACCGCCGATCAACCCATTCGTTCATCGCAGGCGAACTATGCCGGACAAAAGCGACACGGCGCCCATTCATCACTCCCAACCGCGGCCCGCCGGTCCAACGTTGTCACCTTCGGAACGCTCATCCTACATCACGGCTGCAACATCTCGTTCCTTCCTCACGGTACTATTTCCCGGCAAGACGCATTCTCTACCAGACCCGTCGCCGGTGCAGGCCCGTCCCCTTGCCGCTCCGATACGGCTCCGGGATGACCGTCGTTCTCATTCCTCACACCGTTTGTCCCAACCTAAGTTTCACATTTTACCTACTTATTCCTTCAATCTAGCAATTTCATTTGGACCGTCGTCTTCATCTGGCTATCAACCGCCGCCGCCGCCCGTTTACTTCCCCATGAATCAATCATCAAACCCCCTACATTCTCATTCACCCTCCGACTCACCCATCACTCCACCGCCATCATTGCCTGTGTCCTATGTCAACGAGCCGCTCCACTGGACGGATCGCCATCTCACTGTTCTCCGAGAACTTGGGCTTGATCCTCCGCCTTTCTCTCCATCCAAGGCTGAATGGCTTGAACAGTTCATTCTTTCCAGTCACTGGCTCCATACATCAATGCCCTCCCGATCCCCCGACGAGGCGTATGCAGATGCGTGGATTGACTACCAGAATCCTCCATCTAGGCTGGAGGAGTTCTATTACTCATACCCACATTTCTCTATTTTCCAAGGTCTTGCCGAATTGAGTTCGGTAGATAATGTTTGGCCGAAACCCAGCCGCCGCATCCTAGCCGCTCTCTTGGCTGCTGAGTCCGAGCTATCAGAGGGGCTGAAATACGAGTATGAGTCCTTCATGCATTTCCATGCACGAGAGGTCCTGCTCATTCAAGCAGTAGCAGGGTATAGCGAACTTATAGATGACGTTATGGATAATCGTTATTGATTTATTTCTTGAACTTATAATATGTATATACATGTACCTATCACCTTATCCCAACCTAATTATAACAGTCTTTCAGTTGCTGTATTTTACCAGGAATCTGTGTCACCGCCGCCGCATTGTGTCACCGCCGCTGCATTGTCACCGCCGCCGCATTGTCACCGCCGCCGCATTGTCACCGCCGCCGCACTGTTGCATGGTCGGCACTTTGTATATGGAAAATGGAATAACATTCTGTATACAAATCCTATCAAAAGAATGAATGCAGCGGTGACAATGTGGCGGCGGTGATACAATGCGGCGGCGGTGACACAATGCGGCGGCGGCGACACAATGCGGCGGCGGTGACACCATGCGGCGGTGACACAATGCAATGTGGATATGTTTTCTTCGGCACATACTGTCTACCATGGACGCGAAAATCATTGGATACCGGTGGCCTTCACCCCGATATCTCAGTTATAGTATCGGCCAACCTGTCCCTTCACCCCGATGTCTGAGTCGTAGTACCTAAGGGCCAATCTTGGCCAACCTGTACTTTACGGACACTTCCCTGTCCAGGTCACCCCTGGCCAATCCGTATCATACAGGTGGCCTTCACCTCGATATCTGAGTCATAGTACCTAAGGGCCAATCTTGGCCAACCTGTATTGTATGGACACTCCCCTGTCCAGGTCACCCCCGGCCAATCCGTATCATACGGGCGGCCTTCACCCCGATA
>Ga0137412_10004249_pt1 | contig 11478 bp, 11 predicted proteins | sample CZODoug2_1_16fun_FD_122160 | JGI IMG/M metagenome (GOLD analysis project Ga0137412, IMG submission 122160) | Vadose zone soil fungal communities from Angelo Coast Range Reserve, California, USA - CZODoug2_1_16fungal (Hybrid Assembly) | ecosystem: Environmental > Terrestrial > Soil > Vadose zone...
GCTACACTTGTGAGGACGGACAGGGCGAGCCAGGTTCGTGTCACGGGAGGAATTTGGGTGAACCAAGCTTCCAAGCCGACAACGGGCATTTGGATGGTGGCTGTTCGTTCAAGCTGCCGGTGACGCAGCGAGAGGGTGGAGATGCGGATGCGCGACGTGGGCCCACGCGGTGAGGACTCAGACGTGGCTGGGTGTACCGGTCCGGTGGAAGAGATGGACGCGGAGATAAGACTTACTGTAAAGGTGGGATCCGTACAGTATGCCACACCCGCCCTCACTTTGTGGTGCTGATTTGCTTTCTCTTCGTGGTCATCGAGGACTCAGAGAACGACCATCCGAGTCAACATCGTTGGCGTATATGTCATCGACCAAGACTTACGTCTATCCTTGTTTCTAATCGTAGTTTGAACAACATGATCTCACGATAAAGGACGTCCACGGCGAACGTGTTGATTCGAATAGCAACATGACATAACTATAAGAGAGGCCATGCAAATCGGTCGACAAATCACAGCAGAAACCTGACAAGACGATCGCAGAAAGCCTCAAACGTGCACGATCAACTGAGCCTTTGCCGCTCAATATTTGACTTCTGCCTCGCATCCCGAGACACACGCCTGCATAAGGAGTTAATCTGTCTGCTCAGCGAACTTCCTTTCCACAACTCACCAATAATAATCCATAACATCATTTTGACCGAGCTTCCGAAGGAAATTCTCGTCATGCGTAATGATGATAAGCTGGAAATTGGCGTGGTTCTTTCGTTCGTTGATGATACTGTAAGTATCGATTAGCTCAGCTTAAGAGGGATTCGAAACACGACCAACTCGACAAGACTAGTCGCAAGCGCTTCAATGTTCTCCAGGTCCAGGGCATTAGTTGGTTCATCAAGCGCCAATATTCCACAATTTTGTCCGAAGGACTCAGAAAGGGCAAGCCGGATGATGATAGATGCCAACATTTTCTGTCCTGCTGAACAACGCCCTCGCCATGCAGGCGGCCTATCGCGCCGGCGCCGAGGAGGCGCTGGAGTCGATCGCCGATCAGGCCATCCATCGCGGCACCGGCGCCCGTGGGTTGCGCGCCATCATGGAGGAAGTGCTGCTGCCCGTGATGTATGACATCCCGAGCCGCGACGACGTCGCCAAGGTCGTCGTGACCAAGGAGACCGTCGAGGACAACGTGTTGCCGACGATCGTGCCGCGCAAGCCGTCGCGCACCGAGCGCCGCGACAAGAGCGCCTAGCCTTTTGATTGCACTGAGGGCTGTGAATCGCGATTCACGACCCTGAGTGCAGTCAACGCCGCCGGCACTGGGGAGTGCGGTGCTGCGGCTGGCTCGGGTGGGCGGCCGAACGGATCGGAGCAGCTCATCGCCTGGCCACGGGACGTCGTTCCTGAATCACCTCGTCGACGAGCGCGGCGATCTCGGCGATCCCGTCCCGCTGGGCGAAGGCCGCCTCCAACTCGCGGGCACGATGCACGTAGTGCCTGTTGCCGAGGATCTCGCGCACCGCGCCGCGGATCATCGACGGCGAGGGCGTGCCGGTCTTGAGGTTGATCCCCACCCCCGACCACGCCACCCGCGCCGCGACCTCCGGCTTGTCCTCGGTGCTGCCCGCCACGACCAGGGGCACACCCGTCGATACCGCGCGCTGCACTGCGCCGTACCCGCCGTTGGTGACCATCACGTTCACCTTGGGCATCAGGACGTCGTACGGAATGTATTCGGCGACGTGAGTATTCGAGGGCAACGCCACCTTGATGTCGGCGACGTCGCGGCCGCCCGTCGTCACGACGAGGGTGACGTCCTCGTCGGCGAGGGCCTCGATGGTCGGCTCGATGAGGCGGGACAGGTCGCCGTGATCGATGGTGCCCTGGGTGACGTGGACGACCGGGCGGTCGTCGTCGAGCTTCTTCCACCAGCGTGGCGGCACGTAGCTGCGTGCCGACTGCGGATGCACCGCACCGACGAACCTGACGTTGGGTGCCAGGTCGCTGCGCGGGTACTCGAAGCTCGGCACCGTCGGCACGATGTAGCGGTCAGCCAGCACACCGACGTCGAGCAGGAACACCGGAAGCCGGCGGGTCCCGAGCGCGGCCAGCATCGCGTTGCCCGCCCGGTGCGCTTCCCGAAGGATCACGTTGTGCACCAACAGGTTCAGCGCACGGTTGCGCAGCCGCCCCCACCCGCCGATGCCGGGAAGTAGGCCCATTCCGCTGGGGGCGGTGTCGCGGCTCGACAACATCAGCGGCGTCGGGGTGTAGTACAGCACCGGTGGCCGCTTCGCCGGGTCGCCGAGCAGAAACGGGATGATCCCGAAGAAGCCGAAGTCGACGATGATCGCGTCGAAGCGGGTTCGGGCCATCGCCGCGGCCAACTCGGCGGCCTGGTGCGGCATCGGGTTCAGGAACAGCTGGATGATGCCGCGGTTGAGCGCCTTGATGGGCGTCATCTTCCCGCGATCCTCCGTGTCGAACGCCGAATCGTCGAAGTCGGCGTTCGCGGGCAGCGGATGCGGCTGAGCGCCGGTGGCGTGGACGACGTCGCTGTGGGCGGCACCCGTCATCACGGTGACGTTGTCACCGCGGGCGACCAGGTCCTGCGCGACGGCGAGCAACGGGCTGATGTGTCCGACGGGGGACAGCGCTGCAATGAGAATCTTTGCCACGGTTACTTCACCACCGCCAAGACGGTCTCGTGCCGTTGCTGCACTGCTGACAGGAATAACACCCGCAGGGTGTAGGCAGGCGCGTCGGCGGGCTGAACCACGGTGGCGAACTGCACGGCCGTCGCATCTGGACGTGCGTTCGCCCGGACGGCGGACAGCACGCCGTCGTAGTCGGCGGGCGGATCGACGTCGGTCAGCTCGTACCAGTCCGACCAGCCGCCGACCCTCGCTTCCCGCCACACGAGGGTGGGCGTGGGCTCGATCGACCGCCTCTCGGTGCGCCACTGGCGCAGTGCACACACCAAGTACCACAGCAGGACTCCCGCAGCGATGATGGGCAGGGTCAAATCCTCAGACATGCTGGGCTTCCATTCGTCGTTCGGCGATGGCCTCGTCGACCAGCGCGGCGATCGCGTTGACTCCGTCCCGACGGGTGTAGGCCGTCTGCAGGCGCAAGGCGGACTGCCGGTAGGTGTCGTCGTTGAGTACGGAGTGCACGGCCCGGCGCACCTCGGCTGCGGTGGGTACGCCGGTGCGCAGGTTCACGCCTGCGCCGAAGTACTCCACCCGTGCGGCGACCTCCGGCTTGTCCTCGGTGTTGCCTGCGACCACCAGCGGCACACCCGTGGTGAGCGCCCGCTGTACGGCGCCGTACCCACCGTTGGTGACCATGACGTCGACCAACGGAAGGAGAATGTCGTGCGGGATGAACTCGGCGACGAATGTGTTCGGCGGCAACGGACTTCGCAGTTGGGAGATCGGGCGCCCGCCGGTGGTGACCACCACCGTGACGTCCTCGTTGGCCAGTGCCTCGATGGTCGGCTCGATCAGCCTGGTCAGGTCGGCGTTGTCGATGGTGCCCTGCGTGACGTGCACGACGGGCCGGTCGGCGGACAACTCGTTCCACCACCGCGGTGCGACGAAGTCATCGGCGGGTGGGGGAAGGACCGCGCCGACGAACCGCACGTGATCGGGTAGGTCGCTGCGGTGGTATTCGAACTCGGGGATCGTTGGGGCGATCAACCGGTCGGCGAGTATGCCCGAATCCAGCACGAACACAGGCAGTTTCGGCAAATCGAGCGTCGCCAGCATGGTGTCGGCGGCTTGATGCGAGGAGCGCAGCGTGACCTTCTGGGTGACGACGTTCAGCGCGCGGTTGCGCAAGCGGCCGAACACCCCCGTGCCTGGCAGGAGGCCGGGGCCGCCCGGTGCGGTGTCCCGGCTGGTGAGGAACAGCGGGGTCGTGGAGTAGGCCAGGATCGGTGGGCGAGACGTGCTCTTGCCCAGCAACATCGGCAGGATGCCGAGGAAGAACGCGTCGGCGACGATGGCGTCGAAGTGGTGTGCGGCCATCACCTCCTCGAGCGCTGCCGCCTGGTGCGGCAGCGGCCGGATGAAGATGTGCTTCACGTCGAAGTTGACCCGCGCGACGCCGGATGTCTCGGCGCGGCCGGGCAGGTCGGCGTCGAACGACGAGTCGTCGTAGTCGGCGCCGTACGGCAGCGGGTGCGGAATCGCGCCGATGGCGCGGATCTTGTCGGCGTGTCGGGCCGAGGTCAGAAAGGTGACGTCGTCGCCACGATTCACCAAGCCTCGGGCCACGCTGAGAAGCGGGGCAACGTGCCCGATGGGTGGACTGGCTGCGAACAGGATCTCCGCCACGATGATGTCTCCCTCGATGGTCTAGCGCGTGTATCGACGAGTTCGATACTTCGCGACCACGGGGTGGTCCAGCTTGGAGGTTGTGTGGAGATCGGGTGGAGATTGCAGGTAGGAGCGTTTCCGGCAGGCTAGCCGGCGTGCTTGACCCGGTCAGGGCGGGTGTAGACGTTCATCGATTCGCCACGCAGGAACGCCACCAGGGTGAGCCCTGCCTGGCTGGCCAGGTCGACGGCCAGCGAGGACGGTGCCGACACTGCGGCGAGCACGGGGATACCGGCCATGATGGCCTTCTGGGTGAGTTCGAAGGACGCACGCCCGCTGACCAGGAGCACGGTCCCGGACAGCGGTATCCGCCCATGCTCGACCGCCCAGCCGATCACCTTGTCGACCGCGTTGTGCCGCCCGATGTCCTCCCGCACGACGAGCATGGTGCCGTCGGCGGCGAACAGGGCGGCACCGTGCAGCCCGCCGGTGCTGGCGAACACGCGCTGCGCGCTGCGGAGTTGGTCGGGCATCGCCGAGAGCGTTTCGGAGGCAACCACGGTCGGGTCGTCGCCGGGGGAGTGGCGGCTGATCGTCCGGACGGCGTCGATGGAGCCCTTGCCGCACACGCCGCACGACGACGTGGTGTAGAAGTTGCGGGTGACATCGAGACCAGGTGGCGGGACGTCATCGGCCAGGGTGACGTCGAGGACGTTGTAGGTGTTGGTTCCGTCACCCGGCGGGCTGGAGCGTAGCGACTCGGGGATCGGCACAGCCGCGCCACGGCAGTACTCGACTCTGGCGATGTCGTCGCGTTGACCGACCACGCCCTCGGTGAGCAGGAACCCTTGCGCCAGTTCGACGTCGGAGCCCGGCGTGCGCATCGTGACGGTGATCGCGGCACCGTTGATGCGCAGCTCCAACGGCTCCTCCACGACGAGGGTCTCCGGTCGGGTGGTGATCGTGTCGGCGGTGAGATGGCTCGCCCGCCGCCGCGCTGTGACCCTACCCACCGGTTCTTTGCCCCCCGTCGCTTCGCTCTGCCCCCTGGACCGATTCCAGCCTGATCACGATCGCCTTGGACACCGGCGTATTCGACTTGGCGGCAGTGTGATCCAGTGGGATCAATGGGTTGGTCTCGGGGTAGTAGGACGCCGCGTTGCCGACGGGCGTCGGGTACGGCACGACGAGGAAGTCCTTGGTGCGGCGCTCCTCGATGCCTCCCGTCCCGTCGGGGAACTCGGAGATCAGGTCGACGCGGGCGCCGTCGGCGAGGCCGAGGGAGGCGATGTCGGCCGGGTTGACGAAGACCACCCGTCGGCCGCCCTTCACGCCGCGATAGCGATCGTCGAGGCCGTAGATGGTGGTGTTGTACTGGTCGTGGCTGCGCAGCGTCTGCAGCACCAACCGTCCCGGTGGCACCTCAACCCACTCCAGCGGGTAGATCGCGAAATTGGCCTTGCCCGTGGCAGTTTGGAATTCCCGCGAGTCCCGCGGTGGGTTCGGGAGCTGGAACCCGTCGGGTTGACGCACCCGGGTGTTGTAGTCCTCACAGCCGTCGACCACGTCGGCGATGGCGTCACGGATCAGGTCGTAGGAGCCCGAGAACTGCTCCCACGGCACCGGATGCTCTGGTCCCAGAAGGGTTCTGGCCATCTGGCACACGATGGCGACCTCGCTGCGCAGGTGCTCGCTCGGCGGCGTCAGGCTGCCCCGCGACAGGTGCACCATAGACATCGAGTCCTCGACCGATACCAGCTGCTTGCCTGCGGCCTGAACGTCGCGGTCGGTGCGGCCCAGGGTCGGCAGGATCAGTGCCGTCCGCCCGTGCACGACGTGACTGCGGTTCAATTTGGTCGAGATCTGCACCGTCAGAGCACAACTGCGCAGCGCGGCCTCGGTGACCTCGGTGTCCGGGGTGGCCGAGACGAAGTTGCCGCCCATGCCGACGAACACCCGGGCGTGCCCGTCGCGCATCGCCCGGATCCCGTTGACGACGTCGTGCCCGTGGGTGCGCGGACTGGTGATGCCGAACCGTTCGTCGAGTGCGGCAAGGAACTCCTCGGGCATCTGCTCCCAGATGCCCATCGTCCGGTCGCCCTGTACGTTCGAGTGCCCGCGCACGGGGCACACGCCAGCGCCCGGCTTGCCGATCATGCCGCGCATCAGCAGCAGGTTGGTGGCCTCGCCGATGGTGGCCACCGCGTGCCGGTGCTGGGTCAGCCCCATCGCCCAGCAGAACACCGTCCGCTGCGAGGAGATCAGCATCCCCGCCACGCGCTCGAGCTGCTCGCGGTCGATGCCGGTCGCCTCGACCACGGTGTCCAGATCGACTGCGCGGGTCTGCTTCTCGTACTCGTCGAAGCCGGCACAGTGGTCGGCGATGAAGGCACGGTCGAGCACCGAACCCGGGTTGCGGTCCTCTGCCTCGAACAGCAGCCGGCCCAAGCCCGCGAACAAGGCCATGTCGCCGCCAAGACGGATCTGGACGAACTCGTCGGCGATCGCGACGCCATGTGCCACGACCCCCTTGACCTTCTGCGGATCCTTGAACCGCATCAGACCGGCCTCGGGCAACGGGTTGACCGCGATGATCTTCGCGCCGCGCGCCTTCGCCTTCTCCAACACCGACAGCATCCGCGGATGGTTGGTGCCAGGGTTCTGTCCGGCGATCAGGATGCAGTCGGCGTCCACGATGTCCTCGACCGTCACCGAGCCCTTGCCGATGCCGATCGACTCCGTCAACGCCGTGCCCGACGACTCGTGGCACATGTTGGAGCAGTCCGGCAGGTTGTTGGTGCCGTAGCTGCGGACCAACAGCTGGTACAGGAACGCGGCCTCGTTGCTGGTGCGGCCCGAGGTGTAGAACAGCGCGTCGTTAGGGCTGTCCAGACTCTGTAGCTCGTCGGCGATCAGCCGGTAGGCCTCGTCCCAGTCGACGGGCCGGTAGTGCGTGTCGCCCGGCGCCAGCAGCATGGGATGGGTCAACCGGCCCTGCTGCGACAGCCAGTACTCGGGTTTGGCGTCGAGCTCGGCCACCGAGTGCCGCGCGAAGAACTCCGGGGTGACCCGGCGCTTGGTGGCCTCCTCCGCGACGGCCTTGGCGCCGTTCTCGCAAAACTCGGCCAGTTTGCGGCCGCCCGGCTCCTCGGGCCATGCGCACCCCGGGCAGTCGAACCCGTGCCGCTGGTTCAGCCGCGCCAACGTCGCCGCCGTGCGCACCGGGCCCATCTGCTCCAAACCGCGGTGCAGGGACACCATCACGGCCTTGACGCCTGCGGCCTCGTGCTCGGGCCCGGTGATCACCGCCGCGTGCTCGTCATAGCCTGCGTCGATATCGCGGTCGGGGGTCCTGCGGGTTGCCATGGCACCAATCTATGCGAGCGTACCCAGGCCCGCGACGCGTGACACCGGCATACACCTCAAGGTGTAAAGTGGTGTCGTGACACGAACGAACATCGACATCGATGACGAACTGATCGCCGTCGTCATGAAGATGTACAGACTCGATTCGAAGCGAAGCGCGGTCGATCTCGCGTTGCGCAGACTCGCCGGTGAGCGAGGGTCACGCGAGGAGGTGCTCGCGATGCGGGGCACCGGGTTCGACTACACCAACGACGAGATCGAGTCGTTCTCGGACGCCGACGCCCTGCTCGCCGATCGCCAACCGGAATAAGTGCTCGTCGATACCTCGGTGTGGATCGAACTCTTCACCGCGTCCGAATCGACCGCCGATCTCTGGCTGACCGAGCGCATCCGTGCCGATTTGCCCATCGTCGTGCCGGAGGTCGTCTTGATGGAACTGCTGATCGGCACGACGGACGAAGCGAGTGCCGCGTTGCGGCGGCGACGTCTACAACGCTTCGTGATCGAGCCGCTCGCGCCGGTCCGCGATGCCGAGGACGCTGCCGCGATTCATCGGGAGTGCAGGCGGCACGGCCACACCGTGCGCAGCATGATCGATTGCCTGGCTGCAGCGATGGCATTGCGACTCGAGGTGCCGGTCGCTCATCGAGACCGCGACTTCGAGGCCATCGCAGCGCATTGCGGACTGCAAACGGTGTCCTTGCTCTGAGGACACCGGCGCAGGTCTGGCGGGCACGGGACGGGGAGAACCTTCATGGGCGTGTGAGGTACGTCCCTTGGCGGACGAGCTCTGCTCGCACGGCAGCGACATCGGGGAACGCGCCACGATCTGCCCTCATCGCGGCGGCTACGCCGGCGGCATGCCCGGTCGCAAATGCGGTGCCCATCACCCGCACCGAGGCGCCTGCACCTCGGTCGCCGTCGATGTTGCGGCCCGCGGCGAACAGGTTGTCGGTGTCGACGCTGCACAGTGCGCCGAGCGGAATGTCGAAACAGCCTCTGCCGGAGATGAAGCGCCATTGCGACGGGATGCCGGGGCCGGGGTGGTATTCGATCGGCCATGCGCCGACGGCGACCGCGTCGTCGAAGCAGGCGGCGCCCAGCACGTCGTCTTCGGAGAGCCGATAGCGGGCCACGACGTGGCGCGATTCCCGGGTGCCCAGCTCGGGGCCGGTGCTGACGATGTAGGCGTCCGGACAGCCGAGAAAGGTGCGCATGACCTGCAGGTATGCCGTCGACTGCCGACGGGCGCTGGCCTCCGCACGGCTGACCTCACGCGCGTCGCGGGCGTCGTACCCCTCGTCGACGAGGTAGGTAATGACGTCCCCGGAGATCGGCAGCCGGGCGAACAGGCCCTGCTCGGAGAGCAGCGGACCGACGCCCTGCGCCCGTGCCGCGCGCACCGCCTGCTTGACCCGCGCCTTGGACAGATCGACGTCGGCCGGCACGCCACCGAACCGCACGCCCAGCGAGCCGTTCTGGACCATGCCGTCGTTGCCGTAGCGGACCGAGGCTCCGGCGAAGCTGGCCAGATCTGCCTCACCGGTCGCATCGACGAACGCGTCTGCGGTCAGCTCGTGCACGCCGCGATGGTCGGCGACCTGCAGGGAGGAGATGCGCCCGTCGTCGCGGTGTGCCGCGATGATCTGACTGTCCAGCCGGACCTCCACACCCGCTGCTGCGCACAACTCGTCGAGCACCCGCTTGAGCGCTTCGGGGTCAAACACCACCGCCGGGGCCGTGAACCGCTGCGGCCCGCTCACCGCGCCTTCGGCCCGCAGCGCCGCAAGCACCTCCTCGGCCACCCCGTAGACCACCTGCCGGGGCGGGTCCTCGTTGGTGTAGATGCCGCAGTAGGTCAGTACGTTGCGCATCGTCGCGGCGCCACCCAGGCACGGCCCGCGTTCGATGAGCAGGGTGCGAGCGCCAGCCCGGCTGGCACCAATTGCAGAGGCCACACCAGCGGCACCCCCACCGCCGACGATCACGTCGTAGTGCTCCTTCATGTCAGTTGCTTCCCTGTCGATTGACTTCGATCGGGATCTTGACGAGAAGTGAAGTCCCGTTTCCGTGTGGACTAGCGACATCCATCTGGCCGCCGAGTGCATCGACGCGGTCTGTCAGGCCGATGAGTCCGGATCCCTTGCGCGAATCGGCTCCCCCGATTCCGTCGTCTCGAATGCACAGATGGAGGTTCGCATCATCGACTTCGACGCACACATTCACCACCGAGGCTCGGGCGTGCTTGGCCGCGTTGGTGAGGGCTTCGGCGACGACGTAGTACGCGGTTACTTCGGCAGACTCCGGCAACCCCGGGTCGACAGCGAGGTCGAGCTGGACCGGGACGCCGGAGCGGCGCGCGAGCGCCTTGAGCGCGGGGCCCAGTCCGCCCTTGGACAGGATCGCCGGATGGATCCCGCGTGAGATCTCCTGCAGATCCTTCGACATGCCGGCCAAACCGCTGGCGATGTCCGAAATCTGCTCCCTGAGCGGTTGCAGTTCGGCAGGCACGCACGCCTCCGCGGTGCGCAGCTGCAGCCCGAGTGACACCAGCCGCTGCTGGGCGCCGTCGTGCAGATCGCGTTCGATACGGCGTCGGGCATCATCTGCGGCCGCCACGATCCGGGCACGAGACGCGCTGAGCTGCGCGTGCGACTCTGCGTTGGCAATCGCAGTCGCGACAAGATCCGCGAAGTCCCCGACGCGCGCCTCGGTGTCGAACGGCAGGGGTTCGGGTCGCGACCAGCCGACGATGGCCGCACCCCACAATCGGCCGTCGACGACAATCGGCGCGCCGACCGCCGTGCGGAGACCCAGATCACGCATGCGCGCGGCGACGGAACCGGAAGCGTTCTCGTAGCTGACCATCCGGGCGGCGCGGCCGGTGTCGAAAACCATCGCCGTGACGCTTTCGCCCTCGAGTGAAAATCGCTCACCTACCGGCATGTTCTTCATCCCGGGATCATCGTCGCGGGCCGCGACGAGGACAGCCGCGCCGTCGGGCTCGTAGCGGAACAGAACCGAGTGATGCACCCCCAGGCACCGGGACACCTCTGCCACCACCGCGGAGAACAACTCGGACCGGGGGACCCCCCGCGCGACCAGCGTCGCAACCCGTCGCAGCGACGCCTGCAGTTCCGCGAGCACGCCCAGCTCGTCACGGCTCGCGTCGACGACCCCCGGGAAGCGTGCGCTCATGGGTGCCGGACCTGCTTGCGCATCGGAAGTGCCGCGCGCGGTTTGCACCCATGGCAATCGATCCCGTATTCGTTTTCTGTTCATCTCGCTAGTCCTCGGACATTGGGTTGTTTCTGGCGATTCGTTCAGAGCCAGAGTGGGGAGTGGGGAACCTCACCGTCGGCAGTCAGTCCGATGGCGCCGCGGCCTGCCGCCCACCGCACCACCGCGGCCGGGGCGCCGCGCACTTCGCGGGCATCGCGGCACTCACCTATTGCGAGCGGAGCCTTACCGTCGATGTGGAGCACGAGGTTCGCACCCAGGCCCTTGGTCCGCCACATGCCGACGATGTCGGCGAGAAGCGAGTCGAGAACGACGTCCGGGAAATCACCGAACCGTGCACCGTTGTCGAGGTCGACCGCGTGGATCCACACCTCACGGGTACGCATCCACGCGGTTTCAGCCGCAGGAACGGTACGTCCCTGGGCGGTGCGCACGTCGGCATCCCACGCGGTTGCGGGCAGGTGGCGCCACTTCTCGTCCAGCCGAGCGACCGTGTGGTCGAACAGATTTCGAAGCGCAGCGGCGCTGAGGGTGGCGCCCTGCTTGATTTCCTGGCT
>Ga0137412_10004250_pt1 | contig 11475 bp, 6 predicted proteins | sample CZODoug2_1_16fun_FD_122160 | JGI IMG/M metagenome (GOLD analysis project Ga0137412, IMG submission 122160) | Vadose zone soil fungal communities from Angelo Coast Range Reserve, California, USA - CZODoug2_1_16fungal (Hybrid Assembly) | ecosystem: Environmental > Terrestrial > Soil > Vadose zone...
GCGTCTGCGCTGTGCTTGCGGCGATAGGGGGCGCGAGCGCGGAGGAGCTTCTGTCCGTGCTCTTGGGGAGCGTGGGCGAAAGTGGTGAACGTGCGACCGTAGAGCCGGGCGAAGTCCCAGGAATAGGCGTAGTAGGTGTTCCCCGGATCCGGGGAGTCCCAGTCGTCGGTGTTGAGCACCTTGAGCACCCCACCGGTCGCGCTGGACGGACGCACGACGCCATTGGTCGCCGCGTCGTAGATGGCTTTGCCACCGCCGGCCGCGGTCGAGGTGCTGGGGTTCGCCAAGGGCCCGCCCTTGCTGCCGCAGGCCGTCAACGTCAACGCCACTGCGGCCAGCGCCGCGACGGTCACAGGTCTCACGGTCGTCCTCCGGGGGTCATCTTGATCGCGGGTCGAGCGCATCGCGCAGGCCGTCTCCGAAGAGGTTGAAGGCCAGCACGGTGACGAATATGGCGAGGCCGGGCACGAGCACGAAGCCCGGCGCGACGGTGTACAGCGGCACCGCATCGGTGAGCATCCCGCCCCAGGACGCGGTGGGTTCGGCCACGCCGACCCCGAAGAAGGACAGCGCCGCCTCGAACAGGATGTTGGTGGGGATCAGCAGCGTGCCGTAGACCAGGATCGGCCCGACCAGGTTCGGCAGCAGTTCGCGGAACACGATGTGCCCCGTACCGGCGCCCAGGCTGCGCGCGGCGTCGACGAACTCCCGCTCGCGCAGGGAGAGCGTCTGCCCGCGCACGATGCGGCCGATGTAGGGCCAGGAGAAGAACCCGATGACGACGATGAGCAGCACCACGCGAAGTGTGTTGCCGCTCATCCCGAACGCCTCGCCCTGCACGGCCCCGCCCAGGGCGAGCGCGAAGAGCAGCAACGGGAAGGCCAGGAACACGTCCATGGTGCGTGCGATCACCGAGTCCACCCAGCCGCCCCGGTAGCCGGCCAGCAGCCCGAGCACGGTGCCGATGCTCACCGAGAGCAGGGTGGCGCCGAAGGCCACCAGCAACGAGATACGCGCGCCGTAGAGCGTGCGGCTGAACAGGTCCCGGCCGTTGATCGGTTCCAGCCCGAACAGGTGGTGCGGGCTGATCCCGCCCCAGCGGCCCTTCGGCGCCCCGAAGGTGGGGTCGATGAGGTTCTGGTGGAACTCATCGGGCGGGTCGCCGAGCACCTTGACGATCAGCGGCGCGGCGATGGCGACCACCACCAGCACGACCACTACCACACCGCCGGCCACGGCCACCCGGTCCCGGCGCAGCCGCCGCCACGCGATGGCCGCCGGGGAACGCCCAACCATCCCGGGCCCGACCGGAACCACCACGGTCAGATCACCGTGCGGCTCGATCGGCGGGGCGGTCATGGGCGATTATGTTCCGCCCGGCCCCTGCAATCGGGTAAGCGCGCGCTTGAAGCCCTCAGCGCAGGGTGTAGCCGTCGCTGACCGAGCTCGGCCCGGCGGGCGGCACGGCGACCAATCCGAGCTCCGCCGGGCCGGCCAGCAGCCGGTGCGCGGGCAGCACCCGGACCGTGTAGCCGAACGGTCCGGAGCGGTCCAGGGCCACACTGCCCTCGTACCGCATCCGGCCACCCTCGTAGGCCTGGGCCACGGACAGCGTCATGGTGAGCGTGTTGGCCAACTGGTCGGACTCGTCCACCCGGCCGTGCACCAACTGCACGTCGACGTCCGACGGCTCCAGCTCGCCCAGGGTGACGAAGGCCTGCACGGTCAGTGCATCCCCGACTGACGCTCCGTCAGCCGCGCCGGTGGCCTCCACGTGCTCCACCCGGACACTGGACCAGCCGGCGCGGACCCGCGACTTCCAGATGGCCAGCTCACGCGCCCCGGCCAGCTTGTCATCGGCCAGTTCGCGGGAGGACCGGGCGGCCGGCGCGTACAGCTCGTTGACGTAGTCCCCGACCATCCGGGTGGCCAGCACCTTCGGGCCCAGCGACTCGATGGTGTGCCGCACCATCTCGATCCACCGGGCAGGCAGCCCGGCGGCGTCCCGCTCGTAGAACCGCGGCGCCACCGCGGTCTCGATCAGGTCGTAGAGCGCGTTGGCCTCCAACTCGTCGCGGTACTCCGGGTCCTCCACACCGGTGGCCGACGGGATCGCCCACCCGTTCTCGCCGTCGTACCACTCGTCCCACCAGCCGTCGAGCACCGACAGGTTCAGGCAGCCGTTCAGCGCCGCCTTCATCCCCGAGGTGCCGCAGGCCTCCAGCGGCCGCAGCGGGTTGTTCAGCCACACGTCGCAGCCGGGGATCATTTCCGCGGCCAGACCCATGTCGTAGTCGGACAGGAACACGATGCGGTTGCGCACCCCCGCGCCGTCGGTGAACCGCACCAGTTCCTGGATCAGTCGCTTGCCGCCGTCATCGGCGGGGTGCGCCTTACCCGCCACCACGATCTGCACCGGGTGCTCGGGGTGGGTGAGCAGTGCGGTCAACCGGGCCGGGTCGCGCATCATCAGGGTCAGCCGCTTGTAGGACGGCACCCGACGGGCGAAGCCGATGGTGAGCACGTCCGGGTCCATCGCGTTGGCGATCCAGCCCAGTTCGGCGTCCGACGCCCCGCGGGCCAGCCACTGGGCGCGCAGCCGACGCCGCACCGCCTCCACCAACCGGGCGCGCAGCATGTGCGCGACGTCGAACAGCGCCTTGTCCGACACCTCGTCCAGCGTGCCCCAGTCCTCGGCGGTGGCCACGAACGCCTTGCCCATGGTGCGCCGGGCCAGATCCAGCGCCTCCGGGGCGGTCCAGGTCGGGGCGTGCACGCCGTTGGTGATCGAGGTGATCGGCACCTCGGCGGTGTCGAAGCCCGGCCACAGCCCGCCGAACATCTGCCGGGAGACCTCACCGTGCAACTTCGAGACGCCGTTGGCGCGCTGCGCCAGCCGCAGCCCCATCACCGCCATGTTGAACATCGACGGGTCGCCGCCCGCGTAGGTCTCCGCGCCCAGGGCCAGCACCCGGTCCACCGGGATCGCCGGACTGGCGTTGTCCCCGCCGAAGTACTGGGCGATCAGGTCGCGCGGGAAGCGGTCGATGCCGGCCGGCACCGGGGTGTGCGTGGTGAACACGGTGCCCGCCCGGGCCGCCTCCAGCGCCGCCTCGAACGGCAGACCGTCGTCCTCGGCGTACTCCCGGATGCGCTCGACGCCGAGGAAGCCCGCGTGGCCCTCGTTGGTGTGGAACACCTCCGGGTCCGGGGTGCCGGTCAGCCGGGAGTAGGCGCGCAGCGCGCGCACCCCGCCGATGCCCAGCAGCAGCTCCTGGTGCAGTCGGTGCTCGGTGCCGCCGCCGTAGAGCCGGTCGGTGACCTCCCGCTCGAACGGGCCGTTTTCCTCCACGTCGGAGTCCAGCAGCAGCAGCGGTACCCGACCCACCGCGGCCAGCCAGACCTTGGCCACCAGGACCCGCGCGCCGGGCAGTGAGATGCGCACCCGCACGTGGGACCCGTCGGCCTCGCGCAGTGCCTCGATCGGCAACTCGTACGGGTCAAGGACCGGGTAGCGCTCCTGCTGCCACCCCTCCCGGGACAACGACTGGATGAAGTACCCGTGCCGGTAGAGCAACCCGACGCCGATGATCGGCACGCCGAGGTCGCTGGCCGCCTTGAGGTGGTCGCCGGCCAAGATGCCCAGGCCGCCGGAGTACTGCGGCAGCACCGCGGTGATGCCGAACTCCGGGGAGAAATAGCCGATCGCCCGGGGCAAGTCGCCGACCTCGGCGTCGGTGCGCTGGTACCACTTGGGTTCGCTGCGGTAGGCCTCCAGGTCGCGCAGCGCCTCGCTCATCCGGCCGAGGAACTCCTGATCTCCCGCCAGATCGGCCAGCCGTTCTGCGGAGACCGCGCCGAGCAGTTTGACCGGGTCGTGCCCGACCTCGTCCCAGACCTGCGGGTCCACCCCGGCGAACACCGCGCGGGTGTCCCCGTGCCAGGACCACCGCAGGTTGGTGGCCAACTCGCCCAGCGGTCGCAGCGGTGCCGGCAGTGCCGTCCGCACAGTGAAGCGCCGAATGGCTCTCACAGTTCTCCCTCGTTCACCCGGCCCACACCCCCTCGACCCTAACGGCCCGCTGGTTGACGACTCGATGGACGGGTACGTTCACAGCCGATGAACGGACGCATTCCTATCTCTGAGGTCCACCCGCAGGTGGACTGCGCCGCGCGGCCCGCCAAGGCGGTCGTCGACGAGGTGTTCGAGGTTCGCGCCACCGTGTTTCGCGAAGGTCACGACGCGGTGTCCGCCAACGTCGTCTTGCGGGATCCGCGCGGCAAAGCCGGCCCGCTGATCCCGATGCACCTATTGGCGCCGGGCACGGACCGGTGGGGGGCGCAGGTCAGCGCTGCCCGACCGGGCCGCTGGACGTTCACCGTAGAGGGCTGGAGCGATCCGGTGGCCAGCTGGCGGCACGACGCCGGCATCAAGGTCAACAACGGCATCGATACCGAGCTGATGCTGGAGGAGGGCGCCCGGCTTTTCGCCCGGGCCGCCGAGGCGGTGCCCGCCGACGCCGGGCAGGACATCGTGTTGGACGCGGTGACCGCGCTGCGCGACCGCAGCCGACCCGCGCTGGTACGGCTGGCCGCGGGCATGTCGCCGGAGCTGTCCACGGTGCTCGCCACGTACCCGGTGCGCGACCTGCTCACCACGTCCAAGCGCTACCCGCTGCTGGTGGAACGGCGCGGCGCGCTGTTCGCCAGTTGGTACGAGTTCTTCCCGCGCAGCGAGGGCGCCACCCTGGACCCGCCGCGTTCGGGCACCTTCCGCACCGCGGCCGAGCGGCTGCCCGCGATCGCCGCGATGGGCTTCGACGTGGTGTACCTGCCGCCGATCCACCCGGTCGGCCGGGCGTACCGCAAGGGCCCGAACAACACCCTCACGCCGGGTCCGGACGACCCCGGCTCACCGTGGGCGATCGGCTCGGAGGACGGCGGACACGACGCCGTAAACCCGGACCTGGGCACGCTCGCGGACTTCGACGCGTTCGTCGGCCGGGCCCGCGAGCTGGGCCTGGAGGTCGCGCTGGACCTGGCGCTGCAGTGTTCCCCGGACCACCCCTGGGTCAAGGAGCACCCGGAGTGGTTCACCACCCGCGCCGACGGCACCGTCGCCTACGCGGAGAACCCGCCGAAGAAGTACCAGGACATCTACCCGATCAACTTCGACAACGACCCCGAGGGGCTGTTCGTCGAGGTGCTGCGCGTGCTGCGGCACTGGATGGACCACGGGGTGCGCATCTTCCGGGTGGACAACCCGCACACCAAGCCGGTGATGTTCTGGGAGGAACTGCTCGGCGAGATCCGCAAGACCGACCCCGATGTGCTGTTCCTGGCCGAGGCGTTCACCCGGCCGGCCATGATGCGCGAGCTGGCCAAGGTCGGCTTCCAGCAGTCCTACACGTACTTCACCTGGCGCACCGGCAAGGTCGAACTGCAGGAATACGCCGAGGAGTTGGCCGAGGAGACCGGGCACTTCATGCGCCCGAACTTCTTCGTCAACACCCCGGACATCCTGCACGCGTTCCTGCAGTACGGCGGGCCGCCCGCGTTCCGGATTCGGGCCGCCCTGGCGGCCACGCTGTCCCCCGCCTGGGGGGTCTACGCCGGCTACGAGTTGTTCGAGCACGTTGCGGTACGGCCGGGCAGCGAGGAGTACCTGGACTCGGAGAAATACCAGTTCCGTCCGCGGGACTGGGCCGGCGCGGAGGCCGAGGGGCGCAGCCTGGCGCCGTACCTGACCCTGCTCAACCGGGTGCGCCGCGACCATCCGGCGCTGCAACAACTGCGTGACATCACCTTCCACCCGATCGACAACGACTCGATGCTCGCCTACTCCAAGTCCGCACCCCTGCCCGGCGGCGGACTGGACGTCGTGATCGTGGTGATCAATCTGGACCCGCACGCGGCGCGGGAGGCAACGCTCACCCTGGACCTGACTGCCCTCGGGATGGCCGCCGGTGGCCGGTTCGTGGTTTCGGATGCGTTCACCGGGGCCAGTTACGTCTGGAGCGAGTCAAACTACGTCCGCCTGGACCCGTTCACCGAGCCCGCCCATTTGTTGACGGTCCATCAGATAGAGGCTGGTTGACACGTGTCCGAACCCGCGCCGATTGATTCCTATCAGGACACTGCGGCCAGCCCGTCGGATCCCGAGTGGTTCAAGCGCGCGGTCTTCTACGAGGTCCTGGTTCGCTCCTTCGACGACTCCAACGGTGACGGCATCGGGGATCTACCCGGTTTGACCTCGCGGTTGGATTACCTGCAGTGGTTGGGCGTGGACTGCCTGTGGCTGCCGCCGTTCTATGCCTCGCCGATGCGCGACGGCGGCTATGACATCGCCGACTACGTGTCGGTGCTGCCGGAGTTCGGCACCATCGGCGACTTCGTGGAGTTCATCGACGCCGCCCACGAGCGCGGTATCCGGGTGATCGTCGACTTCGTGATGAACCACACCTCCGATGCCCATCCGTGGTTCCAGGCCTCGCGCAGCGACCCGCAGGGTCCCTACGGCGAGTTCTACATGTGGGCCGATGACGACAAGGGTTACGCCGGGGCGCGGATCATTTTCGTCGACACCGAGACCTCCAACTGGACCTTCGACCCAGTGCGCAAGCAGTACTTCTGGCACCGGTTCTTCTCCCACCAACCGGACCTGAACTTCGACAACCCGTTGGTGCGCGAGGCGATCCTGGAGGCGCTGAAGTTCTGGCTGGACCTGGGCATTGACGGCTTCCGGCTGGACGCCGTGCCCTACCTGTACGCCCGAGAGGGCACCAACTGCGAGAACCTGCCGGAGACGCACACGTTCCTCAAGGAGGTGCGTGCGGAGGTCGATCGGCTCTACCCGGACCGCGTGTTGCTGTGCGAGGCCAACCAATGGCCGCAGGACGTCGTGGAGTACTTGGGCGACGGCGACGAGTGCCACATGGCCTTCCACTTCCCGGTGATGCCGCGGCTGTTCATGGCGGTGCGCCGGGAGTCGCGCTACCCGATCTCGGAGATCATGGCGCAGACGCCGAAGATTCCGGACAACTGTCAGTGGGGCATCTTCCTGCGCAACCACGACGAGCTGACGCTCGAGATGGTCACCGACGAAGAGCGCGACTACATGTGGGCGGAGTACGCCAAGGACCCGCGGATGAAGGCCAATATCGGCATCCGCCGCCGGCTGGCCCCGTTGCTGGAGAACGACCGTAATCGCCTCGAACTGTTCACCGCGCTGCTGCTCGGGTTGCCGGGCTCGCCGGTGCTCTATTACGGCGACGAGATCGGCATGGGCGACAACATCTGGCTCGGCGACCGGGACGCGGTGCGCAGCCCCATGCAGTGGACGCCGGACCGCAACGCCGGGTTCTCCCGGGCCACGCCCGGCAAGCTGACCCTGCCGGTGATCATGGATCCCATCTACGGCTACCAGGTGACCAACGTCGAGGCGCAGATGGCCGCTGCGCCGTCGTTTCTGCACTGGACGCGGCGGATGATCGAGGTGCGCAAGGCCAACCCGGCCTTCGGCCTGGGCACGTTCACCGACCTGGGCGGCTCGAACCCCTCGGTGCTGTCCTTCCTGCGCGAGCACGTCGACCTGACCGGCGTCGAACCGCCGGACGTGGTGCTGTGCGTGAACAACCTGTCCCGATTCCCGCAGCCGGTGGAGCTGGACCTGCGCCGGTTCGACGGATACCGGCCGGTGGAACTGCTCGGCGGGGTGGAATTCCCGCCCATCGGCGAGCTGCCGTACCTGCTCACCGTGGCCGGTCACGGCCACTTCTGGTTCCGCCTGGATCCGGCGTCGACCACCGGCGCCGGCCCGGTCGGCGGGTGAGACGGGTAGAGATCTGTCCGGGGGGTAATGGCGGAGCATGCAACCTGAAGTAATCACGCCCTGGCTGACCGGACGTCGCTGGTTTGCGGGCAAGGGGCGCACGCTCCGCGACGTCACGGTGGCCCCGTCCGGCTGGCTCGCCGAAGACCCGCCCGTGCGTATCGAATTCGTCACCGTCCGTTACGACACTGCCGACGGCGACGAGTCGCTGGAGGAGACCTACCAGGTTCCGGTGTCCTACCGCCGGGAACCGCTGGAAGCCCTGGGTCACGCGCTGATCGGCCAGGGCGTGCTCGATGAGTACGGCCCCGACCCCTGGTGGGCCTACGACGCGCTGTACGACCGCGAGGTCACCGGGCTGTGGCCGACCGGCATGTGGGCCGACCGGGACACCGCCGGCATGGCCTTCCGACACGAACCGGCCAACGAGCCCCCGGAGGTGCCGCCCGAGGCCGTGGTGCTGTCCGGCGAGCAGTCGAATACCTCGTTGGTGTTCGGCGACGCGATGATCCTCAAGGTTTTCCGGCGGCTGGCCGACGGGCCCAACCCGGACGTGGAGCTGCACCACGCGCTGGCCGAGGCGGGTAACACCCGGGTGGCCGCGCTGCTCGGCTGGGTGGAGGGCGACTGGCCGAACGGGCGCACCCCGCACCACGGCACGCTGGCCATTGCCAGTGAGTTCCTGCCCTCGGCCACAGCCGGCTGGGACGCCGCACTGGCCAGTGTGCGGGACCTGTACGCCCAGCCGGACGGGGTGAGCGCGGACGACGCCGGCGGGGACTTCGCCGCAGAGTCCTACCGCCTGGGCCAGGCGACCGCGGAGGTGCACGCCGACCTGGCGCGCGTTCTCGGCGACGCTGAGATCGATCAGCTCGCGCGCGCCGAGCTGGCCGCGGAGATGACCGCGCGGCTGGTTGCGGCCTGTGTGGTGGTGCCCGAGCTGGATCCCTACCGCACGCACATCACCGCGCTGTACGCCCGACTGGCGAGTTTCACCGGGCCGCTGCGCAAGCAACGCGTGCACGGCGACCTGCACCTCGGTCAGGTGATGCGCAGCGCGACCGGATGGCGGATCCTCGACTTCGAGGGCGAACCCGCGCGACCGATGGCGGCGCGGCGCGGCATGGACTGTCCGCTCAAGGACGTCGCGGGCATGATCCGCTCGTTCGACTATGCGGCTCGTCACTTACTGCCCGGCTCGCCGGGCACCGCGCTTGCCCGGGCCGGCGAATGGGCAGAACGCAATCAGGACGCTTACCTCGACGGCTACGCGCAGACGATCGGCGCTGCCCCGGAGCCCGAGCCACTGCTCGCGTTCATTCTGGACAAGGCCTGCTACGAGGTGTTGTACGAGGCACGCAACCGCCCCGACTGGCTGAACGTGCCGCTCTCCGCAATCGAGGGCCTGCTCACCACTGCTTCCTGAGCGGCCCACCCGGGAGGATGTCCGTCGTGACCACCACGCCCCATCTCACGCGCACCGCTCCGGTGGGCCGCGACGAACTCGCGCGGCTGGTCTCCGGCGCGCACCACGACCCGCACGGGGTACTCGGCGCGCATCCTTACGCCGGTGCGGTCACCGTCCGGGTGCTGCGTCCGTTCGCCCAACAGATCAACGTGCTGGCCGACGGCGAGCGCTATCCGATGGCGCACGAGTTCGAGGGCGTGTTCGTCGGGTTGATTCCCGGCGAGACCGTGCCGGACTACCGCCTCGAGGTCGTCTACGAGGGCAACACCTCGATTGTCGATGACCCGTACCGATTCCTGCCCACGCTCGGCGAGATCGACCGGCACCTGATTTCCGAGGGGCGTCACGAGCGCCTGTGGGACGTGCTGGGCGCGCACGTGCGCCGATATGACACTCCGTCAGGTCCGATTGTGGGCACGTCCTTCGCGGTCTGGGCGCCCAATGCCCGCGGCGTCCGGGTGGTTGGCGAGCTGAACTACTGGGACGGCCGGGCGCACCCGATGCGCTCGTTGGGCTCCACCGGGGTGTGGGAGCTGTTCGTGCCGGACCTGGGCGCCGGATCCCGATACAAGTTCGAGATCATGGGCCCGGACGGACGGTGGCGGCAGAAGGCCGACCCGTTGGCGTTCGCCACCGAGGTGCCGCCGGCCACCGCATCGGTAGTGCACGACTCGCACTACATGTGGAGCGACGAGGAATGGATGACCCAGCGCGCCCAGCGCGCGCCGGAGACCGGCCCGATGAGCGTCTACGAGGTGCACCTCGGGTCGTGGAAGGCCGGGTTGTCCTACCGAGAACTGGCTGACGAACTCGTCGCGCACGTGCGCGAGCTGGGCTTCACCCACGTGGAACTGCTGCCGGTGGCCGAGCACCCGTTCGGTGGCTCCTGGGGCTACCAGGTCTCCTCCTACTTCGCGCCGACCGCGCGCTTCGGTGACCCGGATGACTTCCGGCTACTGGTGGACCGGCTGCACCAGGCCGGCATCGGCGTGATCATCGACTGGGTGCCCGCCCATTTCCCGAAGGACGAGTGGGCGCTGGCCGACTTCGACGGCACCGACCTTTATGAGCACCCCGACCCGCGTCGCGGCGAGCAGCCGGACTGGGGCACGTTGGTGTTCAACTTCGGGCGCACCGAGGTGCGCAACTTCCTGGTGGCCAACGCCTGCTACTGGCTCGAGGAGTACCACATCGATGGCCTGCGGGTGGACGCCGTGGCCTCGATGCTCTACCTGGACTACTCGCGCAAGGACGGCGAGTGGACGCCGAACAAGTACGGCGGGCGGGAGAACCTGGAGGCGGTGCAGTTCCTGCAGGAGATGAACGCCACCGTCTACAAGCGGATCCCCGGCACGTTCACCGTGGCCGAGGAGTCCACTGCCTGGCCCGGTGTCACCCGGCCCACGCACCTGGGCGGTCTGGGCTTCGGTTTCAAGTGGAACATGGGCTGGATGCACGACTCGTTGGCCTACATGCGCCAGGACCCGGTGCACCGCAGCTACCACCACCACGAGATGACGTTCTCGATGATGTACGCGTGGTCGGAGAACTACGTGCTGCCGATCTCGCACGACGAGGTGGTGCACGGCAAGGGCTCACTGTTCGGCAAGATGCCCGGCGACCGCTGGCAGAAGCTGGCCAATCTGCGCGCCTACCTGGCCTTCATGTGGGCCCACCCCGGCAAGCAGTTGCTGTTCATGGGCGCCGAATTGGCCCAGGAGGCCGAATGGTCGGAGAGCCGTTCGCTGGACTGGTGGCTGCTCGAACACCCCGACCACGCCGGCATGTGCCGCCTGGTCGGTGACCTCAACGCGGTCTATCGGGATAACCCGGCGATGTGGCAGTTGGACGCCTCGCCGGACGGCTTCGCCTGGATCGACGCGAACGACTCGAACAGCAACGTGTTCTCGTTCCTGCGCTACGGCGCGGACGGCGAGGTGCTGGCCTGCGTGTCGAACTTCGCGAACATGGTGCACTCGCCGTATCGGCTGGGGTTGCCGCACGCCGGACGGTGGGCCGAGGTGCTGAACACCGACGCCACCGGCTACACCGGCAGCGGGGTGGGCAATCTGGGCGGGGTGGACGCCGACGGCGAGCCCTGGCACGGGCTGCCCACCTCGACCACGCTGACCCTGCCCCCGCTGGGCACCATCTGGTTGCGGTACGTGCCGTGATC
>Ga0137412_10004251_pt1 | contig 11473 bp, 9 predicted proteins | sample CZODoug2_1_16fun_FD_122160 | JGI IMG/M metagenome (GOLD analysis project Ga0137412, IMG submission 122160) | Vadose zone soil fungal communities from Angelo Coast Range Reserve, California, USA - CZODoug2_1_16fungal (Hybrid Assembly) | ecosystem: Environmental > Terrestrial > Soil > Vadose zone...
CTTCGCTCACAACGCCAACGTGACCGGAAACGTGAAGGGCGACGTCATCGCCTTCGCACAGTCGCTCGACGTTAACGGCGAAGTGGATGGAAATGTCCGCGCATTTACAAATACGTTGACCGTGCGCGGAACGGTGACGAAAAATGTTTTGACGTTTGATGAGGTGGTGAACGTCGAGTCCGCGGGCAAGATTGGCGGGAGCCTGACACTGTTTGTGGCGAGGCTGAATCTGGATGGAATGCTGGGAAAAGATCTATTCATGTTCGGGAAGCACCTGGCTCTGTCCGGCAAGATCGATGGCGAAGTCAAGATGAAGGGGGATTTGCTGACCATCAATTCTTCCGCGCAGGTGGCCGGTCCTATTCATTTCCAGGGAAATAAGGAGCCGGAAGTATCGCCGCAGGCCAAGCTGGCCTATCCGGTGGACTATCGCAAGATGGAGCACAAGCCCCAGTACATGGAAGGCCACTACTATGTCTGGCAGGTGATCTGGCTGGCCGCCTTCGTGTTGTTCGGGTTGGTGTTGTTCCAACTAATGCCGAAATTCGCGGCAGAAGCGGTGGCCGGCGCGGAACGTTACGGCGCATCGTTTGGATTGGGCGTGCTTGTTTTCTTCGGCGTGCCGATTGCAGCAGTGATCGCTTGCGTGACGGTCGTGGGATTGTTCGTTGGGATTTCTGCATTTTTTATTTGGTACGCAGCTCTTTATTTCGCTCAGCTAATTGTAGGAGCGCTGGTGGGGCAATGGCTGATGGGACGAACGCAGGAAACGTGGCCGCTGATAGGAAGAATGGCGGTGGGAATAGTGATCGTACGACTGGCGACTGTTGTGCCGATCCTCGGAGGCTGGGTAAAGTTTGGCGTGATGTTGTGGGGTTTGGGGGCAATTTCGTTAGCGCTCTACAATCGCTTCCAACCAACGCTGACCGCCAGTGCGCCTTCGGGACCGTACATGCCGCCTCCGCTGCCGCCAAACACGACGGTGGGTGGAATGCAGCCGGCGTAAGAACGGAGCAGCGTAAAAAGTGAACGGGCCGGTCCGAGATGAGTCGGGCCGGCCCGTTTTGCCTTTTGCGGAGGCGGGAAACTCAGTGAATGCGAACCTTCGCGGCGCTGAACGCCGGAACGATCGTTGAGCCAAAGTAAAGAGCGCGGATCGATGCTGTCTGCCCGGAGGTGAGGCCCGCGGAACTGCTGACGCCGTCGTAATTCGTGTTGACTGCTCCGGCCGACAATTGGACCTGGACTTGTGTGCTTATTCCGAGGAACGAGGGCAGAGATTGAATCGAAACATTTGGAGCCGCTGAGCTGGTGAGGCTTCCGGTTACCCGCGTGAAACGTAAATACAGGGCATCCGCGCTGACCGCGGCGGTTGCGGGCGTGCCGGAGGCGGCGGTGAAAGCGGTCACGTGAACGGCGACAGTTTGTCCAGGGAGCAGGATGGATGCGTCGGTGCCGCCAAAGGTCGTAACCGGCACAAGCAAGCCCTTGGTATCCACGAGAAAGGGGCTGGGGCTGACGAGCGTGACGTTTACCGGGGTGGCCAGAGCGAGGTTGCTGCCGAGCTTACTGTTGGAGGTGGCCAGCACGGTGTCGTTGGTGATGATTTGAAACTGTGTGCTGGAAGAAGGTATTACGGTGACAACGCCTTCAACCCAATCGCCTGTGGCGGTGGCGAGCGGGTCGTATTCCAACAAGGTGAAGGTGCCATCGGAGTTTAGAACCGTATCGAGGCTGGCCACGTGTCCCTGCACGATGCAGCCGGAAAACGACAGATTTAGACTAAAGGCTGTGCAGTTGGGCGAAAACACGGTCGAGGAATTTGCGATGGCGGTGAGCGTACCGCGCGTGGCCGTTTTCACCGTGACCGACTGAGTTGTGGAGTTGACCGCGGTCACCACCCCGGTGACATCTTCCACAAAGTCGAGTTGTCCCGAGGTCAGGCTGTTGGCTGTCGAGGGTAGAGCGTTGGCGCTGAGGACGTTTGTAGCAGCGAGATTGACCGCGGTGACGACTTGCGGCTGGGAGGCGCTTACAGTCAGTGCGTTGCCGAGATTGAAATTAATCGCCAGTCCGGTCTGCTGGTTTGCCGACAGTGTTAGAGGAAAGGGCGCGGAGGTGATTTGGGGTGCCGCGGCTGCTCCGCCCGAGATGGTGGCTACGCTGTTCGGCGCACATCCCGTATTTCCTAGTATTTGCGTACAGAAGGTGACCACCGGATTGGAGATGCTTACCGTGATGCTGGAATAGGAACCGGCGGGAACCGTCGCGGATGTGCCAAGAAATATGGAATCGCTCTGTAACCTGGTGAGGTCGACACCGATGGCGGTAGCGTTCAACGGTATGTTTACGGCGGTGCCCGTAGCGGGAGTCAGGGTAATGGTATTGATATCAACAAAAAAGGAGAGAAGATTTGTGTTGGGTGGCGGGGTGAGCGGAGTTGCCGTAAGCGTCAGGCTAAGCGACGCGGTCCCGCTGCCGCCGCAATTCACGGTGCAGGGCGGATTGGGCTTGCCGCTGCATGCGACCAAACCCAACGCGAACAAAGACAGCAATGAAGCGAAAGCCTTCCGGAAGTTCATGAAGCCCCCAGGGCAGAGTGGACGGCGAGCCTAAGGTGGGAACCGAGGCGCAATGTCCAAGTATGACTTTATCGCTGACGGCGCGAAATTTGTACGCGAACGGCGAGTGGATTGTTCAACTTCTAAATGAAGCGCGTACGGCGCAACAAGAAAGGGCCGAGACATTGTCCCGGCCCTTCAGGGATGGCGGTCACCGTTTACGGACTTTGTCGGCGATTAGTTGCGGTGGGTTGGCCCCATTTCTGAACAGCAAACCGCGCAAAGACACCACATTCTGATCAGCCAACCCACTGACTCCGGCTACACCTTCGAAGTCCGTGGCGCTGGAGGTTTGCACTCCGATGGTCATAATGCCCGCGCCGGTGAACAATCCGGGCAAGCTACCGACAATAAAGTTAGGAGGTGCCGGTGCCCCGGTGACATTCGCGGTGAGCTGGGTTTTCCGCAGACGGACACGGTCGGTGGTTATGGCAATCGGCGGACCAGCAGTTACTGCCGCGGATGGACGAATCTGGAGCACTTGGCCGGGCATGAGTTGCGAAGTATCGGTTGCGGACGTAAACGCGCCCTGTAATGCGCTCGGCACGGACAGCCCGTCCGCTTTGACCTCGAATGAAGGATTGCTGAGCGTGACAACTACAGGATTGCCCAGGCTGACATTGTTGACGCTGCGCAGCTCGCCCAACACCACCATCTCAAAGTGCATGGCGTCATCGATCTTGAACACGGCACCGACGAGTTCATCGTCTTCGGCGTCATCTTCAAACTCGATTTTTTTGGCGACTACCTCTCCGCCGGGCATAACTTGCAAATCCACCTTCACTACCTGGTTGTTCAGGAGACAAGAGAAGTTGTTGGATGTGCACTTTTCAAATTCAAACTGGGTGTTGGAGTTGGTTTGAACGAAAAAGTCGACGTTGGTGTGCAATATGAAAGTCTTGGCGGTTGCGTCCAGACTCTGGACCACGCCCATCAAGTCATCCACATCGTCAAGATGGTCCGCAGGGCGGCCGGGAAGTGGAAGCTGCGCGAGAGTCACAGCACCGGACGCGTTGAAGTCCAGACTCAGGCTGTTGGTCACGAGATTAGCTACGTTTACGTCCACTTGAAATCCCACGGGAGCGCCGGTCTGGATGGTGATGGGAAACGGCGCGCTGGAGAACGTGATATTTCCTGCTGCCGCGGGACTCAATTCGCATACGGAATTGTTGGCGCAACCACCGATGGCCGCTCCGCTCTGGTTGAGAATTGTGAGTTCGGGGTTAGTCAAATTCACGGTGATGCTCTGGTACGTCCCCGGCGGAACAGCTGCGGTAGAAAGAAACGCGGCGTCAGTTTCAAGCTGCTTCACTTCGATTTTCACGGGTTTCGATAGCAAAGGATAGCTGCCTGGATTCAAGATGGCGCCGTTCACGGTCATTTCGAGGGAGAGAACCGTTACTCCGGCCGGCGGCGTATCCCGGATCGTCATGGTCACGGCAGCGCTTTGCGGGCCGGGCCCACCAGGAGCGGGCTGCATCGAGGAATACGAGTTGCCGCAACCGTACAAAAACGGTGCGAACAAACCAAGGAACAAACCAGTGAATTTACGAACGTCCATTGTGAGCACCCCAAGTCACCATTGGATTTGAAAAAACGGAAATTTGAGAACTGGGCTTGATTAAAATGATCCCAAAGCGGCTCTAGTTCGTTGTCACCGTCCTGTCATAGCTATGTCAATGTGTGTGCTATCTTTGGCGGGATAGAAGCCTGTCCGGTGGGACAAGGAAATAGGACGGATTTTGGCGAAACGCGAAACAACAACTGTCAGCAGCGATGGTGCAGCCGTGCAACGCCAGAAGCGCGCGGACGAACGTCGCTATGCGTCGCAGGACGAAGATGGACCTCGGCAACAGCCTGACGAGTCGGCGCTAAAAAACCACACGACGGATCCAAAATCAGCGCCGAACATGCAGGAAGTGTTTGGGCCGGGCGGTTTGCTCGAGCGCTGCATGATTGGCGGATATGAGCACCGGCGCGCGCAGCTTTTGATGGCGGAACTGGTGCAGGATGCGTTTGAAAGCCGGCATCATGTGGTGGTCGAAGCCGGCACGGGAACCGGGAAAACTTTGGCGTATTTGCTGCCGGCGATCTGCAGCGGGCGGCGCGTGGTGATTTCCACCGCCACCAAATCTTTGCAAGAGCAGCTCTACCAGAAAGATATTCCATTTTTACAGAAACACTTTGCGCCGGAATTGAAAGTGGCGGTCATGAAGGGGCGCTCGAATTTTCTGTGCCGGGCCAAGCTGCACCAGATCGCGGATCAGCCCGTTCTTAAAGGCATGGAGGAGATGGATCAGTTCCGGCAGATTCAGGAATGGTCCAAGCTGACGGAAAGCGGAGACCGCGCGGAGCTTACATTTCTGGCGGATGATTCAGAATTGTGGACGCGCCTGGATGCGCGACGCGATACCTGCACGGGGCAGAAGTGCGCGGACTTCAAGCAATGCTTCATTACCGCGATGCAGCAGCGCGCCAAGGAAGCGGACCTGATCATCGTGAATCATCATCTATTTTTTGCGGATTTGGCGCTGAAGCAGGACGATTTCGGCAGCATTTTGCCGGAATATTCGGCGGTGGTTTTCGATGAAGCGCACGAGATGGAAGACGTGGCCAGCGATTACTTTGGGCGGCAGATTTCGAATTACCGTTTCGAGGAATTGGCGCGCGATGCGGACATCAGCATGCGGCTGCTGCATCTGGGAACGCCGGCGCTGTTGCGGCGAACGCAGCGGATTCGCGAGCGTAGCCGGGCTTTTTTTGATGTTTTCCCCGCGCGGGATGGAAGGTATCCCTTCGAAAGAAACGAGCGCGAGGCGTTCCTTGAGGAGCATCGCGACGCCTATGACGCGCTGACCAGCGCGTTGAAAGGGTTGGAAACCGAATTCGCGGCGTTGGCGCAAAAACCGGAAGAGCTGCTGCGCATTTCTCGCCGAAGCTTCGAGATCCGGCAGGAGCTGGCCTTTTTATTCGAGTCGCACGAGCGCAATTTCGTGTATTGGTACGAGCGCCGGAATAAGGGTGTTTTTCTGGCGGCTACGCCGATTGATGTCAGCCAAGTTCTGCGCGCACGGTTGTTCGAACAATTCGATTCGATTGTGCTGACGTCGGCCACGCTCACGGTGGCCGGACGTTTTGAATACATACGCCAGCGATTGGGACTCGATCACGCTAAAGAGGGAGCGCTGCCGCCGGAGTTCGATTGGGGAAAACAAGCGCTGCTCTATATGCCGCGCGGAATTCCGGACGTGCGCAATCCGGCTTTTCCGCAAGCGGCGGCGGACGAAATTGTTAAATTGCTTGAGCTGAGCGAGGGGCGCGCCTTTTGTCTATTCACCAGTTACGCGCAGATGAACGATTTATTCGAGCGCGTGCGGGGGCGAGTTTCGTTTCCGTTGCTCTTGCAAGGCACGGCGCCACGGTCCGTGCTGCTGGAAAGGTTTAAGAATACGCAGGGCGCGGTATTGTTTGCGACTTCGAGTTTCTGGCAGGGCGTCGACGTGCCCGGCGATCAACTTTCGTGCGTGATTGTGGATCGGCTGCCGTTCGCGGTACCGAGTGATCCGATTGTGGCTGCCCGGGTAAAGGCATTGCAAGAAGATGGGCGCAATGCGTTTTCGGAATTTCAGGTGCCGCAGGCGGTGCTTTCGCTGAAGCAAGGGTTTGGGCGGCTGATACGGACGAAAACCGATCGAGGTGTGTTGGCGTTGCTGGACAGCCGTATTCAGCGGATGGCCTATGGTAAAATTTTCTTGGAGTCCCTTCCTGGATATGCAACCACGCAGGAGTTGACCGACGTGGCTAGGTTTTTGGAAAAGGGAAATTAGACGGATCGCGGCACAAAGCTAGCAGAGAAAAAGAGTTTATGTTTCAGGTCAGCGTGGAAGAGACATTTTCGGCTGGGCACGCGCTACGCGGGTATCGCGGGAAGTGCGAGAACGTGCACGGGCACAATTACCGGGTGCGCGTCACGGTGGAAGGTCCGCAGCTCGATTCGATCGGGTTGCTGTGCGACTTTACGGAATTGAAGCGCGTGATTCGGGAAATTATCGGCGGGCTGGACCATCAGTTCATCAACGATTTGGAGCCGTTTCGCACGGTGAATCCTTCAGCGGAAAATTTGGCGAAATATTTTTATGATCAGGTCACCGGAAATGTAAGGGAGTTGCCGGCGGGGGCGCGGGTTAGCGACATTGTTGTGTGGGAAACGGATACGGCTAGCGCTCAATATCGGCCCGGGAAGTAGAAGGGCGAAACAGCCGTGACAGCCACGGATTACCCAGTGCGTTAAAACTTCATGTTCATTACGGAAATTTTCAAATCGATTCAGGGAGAAGGCACGCGCGCCGGTCTGCCTTGTGTTTTTGTGCGGTTGACGGGCTGCAATTTGCGGTGTACCTGGTGCGATACCGCTTACGCTTTTCATGGCGGCAAAAAGATGAGCGTCGACGAAGTGCTGGCGCGCGTAGACGAACTCGCGGGGCGACGCGCAAGTTCGGATGCTGCTCGGGCAACTGTGCCGCTTGTGGAGTTGACTGGCGGCGAGCCTCTGCTGCAAGAGGAAATCTACGAGGTGGCGGAGAAACTGTTGGCCGTGGGATATACAGTGATGATCGAAACGAGCGGTGAGCGTTTTGTTGGGCGTCTGCCGCAGGAGGTCATCAAGATTGTGGATGTGAAGTGTCCGGATTCGGGAGAAGCGGATACTTTCGAGATGAAGAATCTGGAGATCATTGGCGGGCAGGATGAAGTGAAGTTTGTGCTTTCCACGCGGCGCGACTATGAATTTGCGCGGGACTTCACGCGACAGCATCGGCTGGCGGAACGGGTGCGGGCTGTGCTTTTCTCTCCGGTATTTGACGATCCGGAAGGGAAGTGGCAAGGATTGCAGCCGCGGGATCTGGTGGAATGGATTCTCGCGGACGGCTTGCCGGTGCGGCTAGGCTTGCAGCTTCACAAATTTGTGTGGGACCCGGCTACCAAGGGTGTTTAGAAGGCCAACTAAGCGGACGCGCTAAATACACCGGGCGAATGGAAATCGAGAATTGCGTTCTATGGAGAGCAAATCTAAACAGGCGGTAGTGCTGCTGAGCGGTGGAATGGACTCTTGCGTGACGCTTGCGATGGCACGCGAGCGCCATGGCGAGGGCAAGGTGGCCGTGGTGCATGCCGGCTATGGGCAGCGCACACAAGCACGCGAGCGGCGGGCATTCGAGGAGATCGCCGACTTTTACGGAATACGTGAGAGATTGGTCGTGCAGTTAGACCATTTCCGCGCCATTGGCGGGTCGGCTTTGACCGACCAGAAAATTGCCGTACCGGAAGATGGGTTAGCCGCGGAAGCATCGCACGCGAAGATTCCCGTGACCTACGTGCCATTTCGCAACGCGCATTTTCTTTCTGTTGCTGTGAGCTGGGCGGAAGCAATGGGCGCGGAGGCTGTTTACATTGGAGCGGTTGCGGAGGACAGCTCCGGCTATCCGGATTGCCGTCCGGAATATTACCGGGCGTTTCAGGAGCTGGTGCGAGCCGGTACGCGGCCGGAAACAAGAATCGAGATTGTTACTCCGGTCATCACAATGAAGAAGAGCGAGATCATCGGGCGCGGGGTCGAGCTTGGGGCGCCGCTGCATTTGACGTGGTCGTGCTATCAGAGCGAAGATGCAGCCTGTGGCGCTTGCGACAGTTGTTTGCTGCGCTTGCGCGCGTTCGCCGAAGCTGGAGTAGCCGACCCAATTTCCTACCGGCGGACGGTGGCGGCAAAGTCTTAAGCTTGGCAATTGGCCTGGTTTGGAGATAATAGGCGCACGCCGGCGTGCCGGATTACACTGGCTTGCTTCTGTTAAAGGGAGAAAAGGGCATGAAGAGAGCTACTAAATTCTTTCCATTGGCCGCACTCGTTATTGGAGCATTGATCTCGGTCCTCGCCCCGGGCGCTTCCGCACAAATGGGCTCGGTTAGCGGTGTGATTTTGGACGTGAACGAGAAGCCTTGGGCTGGCCTGACCGTTCAAGCAGTGAGCGATCAAGGTCAAAAACAGGAAGCGAAGACGGACGACCAAGGAAGATACAACATTCGTAGTTTGCGGCCGGGCGTCTACGACGTCACGATCACTGCCTTTCCTCCACCCAACGATAAGCAACCGGCTTACCAGATATCTAAACTCAAAGTGCAGAATAACGAGGACGCAAAAGCCGACGCAAATTTCAAACAGATACTTGCAAAGCAGGGTGCAGCCACCCAAGAGGCGGCGAAAAAGCAGGAAGAAGAGAAGCAAAAGTTCCAGGGAATGAAGGAGCACTTTGAGAAAGGTATTGGGTTCCTGAACCAAGCCGGTCAAGCCAAGGCCGATTTGGCTAAGGCTACTGCCGACCAGCGTGACGCAAAGAAACAGGAAGTGAAAGGGTTTGCGGATCAGGCGGTGAGCGAACTGGAAGCGGCGAAGTCCGCGGCCAGCGAAAAGGATACCAATCTAAATCTGATCTGGGCGCGTCTGGGCGATGCCTATGATACTGACGGCCGGACCGATGACGCCATCAACGCCTACAAGCAGGCTACCGAACTAAAACCCTCGCCGGCCTACTACAACAATCTGGGCGGAATCTACGGCCGTGCGGGCAAGATTCCAGAAGCAATGGAAGCATACAAAAAGAGCGCGGAACTGGATCCTCCGAATGCGGCGCAGGCCTATCGCAATGGCGGAATCACGCTCTACAATGCGGGGAAAATGAAGGAGGCGGTCGAGCCGCTTAAGAAGGCAACCGAACTCGACCCCAAGAGCGCGCAAGCGTGGTACCTGCTGGGCGCTTCGCTGGTCGGCTCCATGGATTACAAACAAGTCGGCAGCAAGTTGGAAGTTGTGGTGCAGCCGGGGACTGTGGAGGCTTACCAGAAAGCTGCGGAGCTCGATCCTAGCGGGCCTTACGGTCAGCAGGCCAAGCAAGGTTTGGAAGCGTTGCAGCAAATCGCTCCGGGAATCGACACCAAGACGAAAAGGAAGAAATCTTAGTTTTTCTGTATTCCGCGTGCCCTAGTTCAGCATGGACACTCGTCGGCAGCGGGCTTCCCTGTGTTGGTTGCAAAACCATAGAAGTTTTGGGGCTTCGGTGACGAGGCCGTTGCAGGCCCATGTGTAGCCAACCTTGCGAATCGCCTGTAGAATCTAAAGCAGTGCAGCGTTAACGGGTGTGCTGGACTTTGCCGTGGATTCCCGAATCCTAAGCTCTGCTCGCGGAGCCGAAGTGATGGTATCGCTTATGGATCGCGTCGTCGTGCCCTCGCATGTCCTGGTGCGCTTTCTGGACAAAGAGTCCGTGCTCTTGAACATTGAGACCGAGCGCTATTTTGGTTTGGATGAGACGGGAACGCGCATGTGGCAGTTGGTGACGGCGGCGCCGAAAATCGAAGTGGCATATCAACAGTTGCTCGACGAGTACGATGTAGAGCCCGGATTGCTGCGTGAGAATTTGACCGATCTGCTGGGCCGTCTGGTTGACAACGGCTTGCTGCAAGTGACTTCTTCCGATGTGGGAACGGCTTCGACGCTTTAGCGCAATGGATGCGGACGCGCGAGGAATCTTTCTGCGCGCAACGGCAGTCTTGCCGGTAATTTTCATAAGCCTGAAAATGCGCGGGTTTGGAGCTACGCAGAAATTCCTTCTTCGGTCCCTCCCGATTGTTCCTCAGACTTCTCAGCAAGACTCGATTCACGTTGTCGACGATCGCAAGCGAGCGGAACTCACCTCTCGCATGGTCAATGCGGCCATTGGGCACGTCTGGCGCGCTTCGACATGTTTGGAGAAATCGCTGGCTCTTTGGTGGCTGCTCGGACGCCAGGGAATTGCGTGCGAAGTGCGCATCGGCGCGAGAAAACAAGGCGGCAAGTTTGAAGCCCACGCCTGGCTCGAACGCGACGGCGTTGCGATAAACGAGCCGCAGCAAGAGCATCGTCATTACGCGGCCTTCGACGCTGCGTTTCCCCTGCAAAGCTCGGAGCCCTCGTGAGCGGCTTCGCCGGAATCGTTTCACTGGATGGTGCGCCTCCGGATGCGCGTTTGCTCGAGCGGATGGCTCAAACGCTGGCGTTTCGCGGACCCGACGGCACTCACATCACAACCAAGCCGAGCGCGGGATTCTGCTTCACATTTCTGCGAACCGGACCCGCGCCCCAGTGTCCCTCACAGCCGTGCTCCCTGGATGGCCGCACCTGGCTGCTCGGCGACGTCCGCCTGGACGGCCGCGACGACTTGCGCCGCAAACTCGAGCAACACGGCGATGAAATCAGCCCGAACGTCACCGATGAGGAGTTGGTGCTGCGAGCGTGGCATCGTTGGCGCGAAGACGCCCTTCCGGACCTGATGGGAGACTATTCCTTCGCTCTGTGGGACGCCGAAGCTCGTCAACTATGCTGTGTCCGCGATCTAATGGGCGCCCGCCCGTTCTTTTACGCGAAAGCGGGGAATCGCCTGTATTTTAGTAATACCCTAAACACAATCCGGTGCGCCCCAGATATCTCAAGTGCACTCGACAACCATTTCATAGGCGACTTCCTGCGGCAGGAGGGGTGTTCTAACCCGGCATGCTCGCCGTTCCGAGATATCGCTCGCCTTCGTGCTGGCCACAAATTGAAGTTTTCAGATGCCGGCCTACAATCACGTCGTTTCGCCTCAATGGCGATCGAGGAACCTCTATGGCTCAAACGCGAGGCAGAATATGCCGAACACTTTCGAGTTCTGCTAGAGCAGGCCATCGTTGACCGACTTCCTAGGACGCCCACAGGGATCTTTATGAGCGGTGGCCTCGATTCCACAAGCGTCGCAGCCATGGCTGTGCGTACGGCAAAGACAAGGTTT
>Ga0137412_10001975_pt2 | contig 11472 bp, 11 predicted proteins | sample CZODoug2_1_16fun_FD_122160 | JGI IMG/M metagenome (GOLD analysis project Ga0137412, IMG submission 122160) | Vadose zone soil fungal communities from Angelo Coast Range Reserve, California, USA - CZODoug2_1_16fungal (Hybrid Assembly) | ecosystem: Environmental > Terrestrial > Soil > Vadose zone...
TTCACCCACCACATCGTGCAGGCCGCGTATGTGGGCGTGAACATGTTCGCCGAGGCCGCCCGTGAGGTCGGCCCGAACCTGACCCGGGACCGGTTGATGGCCGCGCTGAGCAACGGCGCGGTGTGGCAGACCGACGCGGACATGGACCAGAAGTTCAGCTACGCCCCAGCGGAACGGGGCGGCAGTTACGAGAACCAGACCTGGAACCACGAGGACGCCCAGGGCCGAGAGTTCATGTACAAGTACGCGAACTCCGACACGGTCTCGCACCCGGACGGCACGCCGTCGGGCTGGGAGCCGGACCCGGGCGAGTTCGTCATCCACACCAACGGCTGACACCCACCAACACCACGCGACCCGCCGGTCTTGACCGGCGGGTCGTGCTATTCCGTCCCACGTGCACCAATTGCACCGCCCGACACGCCCGATTCGCCCTGGTATTCCCGGGCGATCGTGGTTGCATTCCTGTGGAGTCGACAGGAAGGAACCACATGACCCCGATACGTCGGACCGCCCGGGCGGTGCCCGTGGTAGCCGCCGTCGGGCTGCTGGTCGCCGCGTGCGGCGGCGGTAGCCCGTCTCAGACGGTCGCCATGGCGGTGCCGCAACAACCGCAGCAGCAGCAGCCCGCGGCCCCACAGGACGCGACCACCGCGAAGTTGGTGGAAGCAGTCGCGCAGTACTTGGCGTCGCAGTCCGCGCCCAAGAAGGACGCGGCACTGGACAGCCTGAACAAGAAGGCCCTGCAGAAGGTGATCGATCAGGCCAAGCAGGAGCTCGCCAGCGGCCGGCCGGCACCGAAGGCCGCCATCGCCGCCACCCCGCTGGGCCACACCGTGAAAGCGGAACGCGCCCAGCCGGTCGCGGTAAGCGACACCCAGAAACACCAGGACACCGACCGCTTCGAGGCCACCAAGGGCGCCACCGACGTCGGCGTCACGCGGACCAACATCAAGCTCGGGTCGATCAACATGCACGGCATGGCGTTGGCCAACGTGGTCACCGAACCGGTGGTGCGCGGGACCATGGCCGCCGCTGCGGCGGTGAACGACCGGGGTGGGGTGCTCGGCCGCACGCTGCAGATCATCGATTGCGACGACGGCCCCGGCGAGGTTTCCCGGGCGAAGTCCTGCCTGAAAAAGCTGGTCGGTCAGGACAAGATCTTTTCGTTGATCAGCAGCATTGACTGGGCGAGTGCTTCACTGCACGACGACCTGCACCAGTACAAGCTGCCCTACGTGGGGTCCTGGGCCTACTCGCAGACCGAGTGGCAGGACTCGTACATGTTCCCCACGCACATGTCGATGATTCATGAGGCGATGGCGGGCGCGCACTGGGTGGCCAACGTCATCAAGCCCAAGACTTACGGCTTGTTGTGCCTGACCTCACCGGAGATGCAACTGGCCTGCAACCAGGTGCAGCAGATCCTCCAGCCGACCGGCGCCAAGATGGTGAAGAAGGTCGACGTGGCCATCTCGGAGACGTCGATGGCGCCGCAGGTGCTGGCGTTCCGCGCGGCCAACCCCGAACACATCATTCACTACACGATCAACTCGGCGACCCTGGTGAAGTTCATGGTCGAGGCCGCACAGCAGGGCTACTACCCGCCCAAGGGTGTGTCCGGCAACCACATGGCCGCCGAGGCACTCGGATCGTTCATCGGGGACTGGCCGGCCGGTCGCTACTGGACGAACACCACCTACAAGCTGTGGGGCGCCCAGTTCATGGCGACCATGCAGCGCTATGCCCGGGGCAACGTGGGCTTCACCCACCACATCGTGCAGGCCGCGTATGTGGGCGTGAACATGTTCGCCGAGGCCGCCCGTGAGGTCGGCCCGAACCTGACCCGGGACCGGTTGATGGCTGCGCTGAGCAATGGCGCGGTGTGGAAGACCGAAGCCGGGATGGACCAGAAGTTCAGCTACACCCCGGCCGAACGGGGCGGCAGTTTCGAGAACCAGTCCTGGAACAGCGACGAGGGCCAGGGCCGCGAGTTCATGTACAAGTACGCGGACGCGAACACGGTGTCGCACCCGGACGGCAGCCCGAACGGCTGGGAGCCGGACGACGGCCAGTTCGTCATCCACACGAACGGCTGACACCCGCGCAGCACGCACTACGGCACGCCGGTCACTGACCGGCGTGCCGTTTGCTTTCTCGCACTGCGGCGGGGTTTAGGGAAACGGATTCCCGGGAACTGCCTGGTCATCGCGCGTGCGTAGGTGCAACCTTTAGGTGCTATTGGGCAATTGGTGACAATTGCCTGATTCCATGGCCGTACCTCCGGCGCCGAGCGGGGGCGCCGGCCCACGGCGTGATTAACGGGCAGGGAGCGGTCATCGTGTCCACGAGGGAACCGGGAACGTCCGGAGACCCGGCGACGCGCGACCCGAACCACATGCACCGCCTGGCCTACCTGATGCTGGCGCCCACCCTGGGCCGCCGCCGCCGCGCCAAGCTGGCCGACCAGGCCGTGCACCGGGCCGCGGCCGCCCCGGATCCGCTCGCCGCGCTGGTCACCGAAGTACTGCACAACGGCGGTCGCACCGGCATGACGTTGCTGGTCACCGTCCCCCGCCCGCTCCGCCCGGAGGCCTGCGACGTGGACCGAGAGCTCGGCGCACTGATGCCGGCCGCGCGGGTGGCCTGCGTGCTGCAACGCGTGGCCGACGTGGACGCGGCGCGCACCGCCGAGCTGCTGCGGGCCGCCGGGGTCACCGACCCGGAGACGGCGCTGATGTGCGTGGAGAACGGCGCCCCGGATGCCGAGGCGTTACGCACGGTCAGCGTGCCGGTCGTCGGTCCGGCGCGGGCCCGACTGGTCGCCGCCGGCGTGGCCGTGGTGGTCCTCGGCGTGGCCGCGCCGGTGATCGCGGTCAGCGTCAGCGGCGACCACTCCGGCCGGCAGATCCCCGATCGTCCGGTCAGCGATCAGCAGGCGGGCCTGATCCCGCGCCATCAGAAGCACCCGGCCTCGGTAGCTCCCACGCCGGCCCCCACCAGCAGCGTGGCCTACCAACTCGGACTGTTGCTGGCACGCCTCGATGAGCGGCTGAAGCAGACTCCCGAGGACTCTGCCGATCTCGCCAAGCTGCGCGCGCTGCGCGAGGCGGTCGCCGCGCAGTTGCAGGTTTACCGCCGCAACGATGCAGGCACCGGACACTGACTTGTGCTGCGGCACCAACCTGCCGGCCTCGCTCTTGGGCCGGGACGGGCATTTGCGAACCTCGACCAGCCAGTTAGGCTTGAACTGACGGTGTACGTCCGCCCCGATTCCACCCCACTGGAGCAGAAATGACGACCAGTCAGAATGCGCTGTTGACCGACCGGATCGCGCTGATCACCGGGGCTGGGCGCGGTATCGGTAAGGCCATCGCGGAGGCCTACGCAGCGGCCGGCGCGGTGGTGGTGGTCTCCGACATCAATGAGGGTTCGGCCAAGGAGGTTGCCGACTCCTTGCCCCGGGCCGAGGCCGCGGTGTGCGACGTACGCGACGAGGGCTCCGTCGCTGCGTTGGTCAAGGGTGTCGTGGAGCGCCACGGCCGGCTGGACATCTGCGTGGCCAACGCGGGTGTCGGCAAGGCACAGCCGTTGGCCGAAACCAGCCTGGCCGATTGGCGGGCCATCACCTCGGTGAACCTCGACGGGGTGTTCCTCACCATCCGCGAGGCCGCGCTGGCCATGGCCGCCACCGGTGGCGGTTCCATCATCGGCATGGCTTCGATCACCGCGATGGCCGGTTCGCCGCTGATCGGGCACTACGCCGCCGCCAAGGCCGGCGTGGTCAACCTGTGCAAGACCGCCGCAATCGAGTTCCGCCCGTACAAGGTGCGAGTGAACTCGATCCTGCCGACATTCATCGGTACGGACCTGGTGAGCGACAACGTCCCGGCGTTCGAGGCGGCGCTGGGTGTGCCCTTCGAGTCGATCATCACCGCGAAGCAGGGGCGGATGGGCGAGGTCGAGGACGTGACTCCGTTGGCCGTGTTCCTGGCCAGTGACCTGTCCGGGTTCTGCACCGGGTCCTCGTATGTGGTGGACAACGGCTGGACCGCGTCGCTGCTTTGAGCGCTGCCGGTTGCGCTCCTTGCCTTCACCTTCCCTTCGTCCCACTACGAAAGGCGCCATGACAAGTCCCTACCGATTGCTGCTCGCCGCGGCTTTGGTCGCGGCCACCCTGCCGGCGCTGGGCGGGGTGGCCACGGCGGCCGAGGAACCAATCACCGATCAACCGGTGGTGTTTCACGTCAAGAACATCAACAGCTCCCGGGTGTACTGTCCCGCCGACAATGCGGCCTACGACGTGGTCGGGCATCTGACCGGCCCGAGTTCGGTGGTACACCGCGGGCGTATCGCGGCGGCCACGCTCTACGTGCACGGCGATGCGGTCGACGAGAGCCTGTGGCGTTACGACAAGGTGCCCGGCTACAACTACGTCGCGGAGATGGCCAAGCGCGGATTCGTCTCGGTGACCATCAGCCGGCTCGGCTACACCGGCAGTGGCAAACCGAACGGCAATAAGGTGTGCCTGGGCAGCGAGGCCGACGTGGCCCATCAGATCGTGGTCGCATTGCGGCACGGGTCCTACAACGTGGGCAATGCCACCCACGGCCCGCTGATGCAGAAGGTGGCCCTGGCCGGACACTCCGCATCCGGTTTTGCGGTGATGGCCGAGGCCTATTCGTTCGGCGGCATCGACGACCTGGTGGTCATCGGTTCCGGGCAGTTCGTGAAGCCGCGGGCGCCGCAGGCGGTGTTCGACCAACAGACCCGGTGTGCCTCCGCCGCGGATGGCTACGCCTTGATCGAGGCCACCGGCGAGCAGGCGGCCGCCGACTTCTTCCACGATGCCGACCCGGCGATCGTCGCCGATGTGACCGCGCACCGGCCGCCGGATTCCTGCGCCGGGTTGATGTTCATCCCGAGCAACATCATCAGTGACTCGGTATTCAACCGCCAGGTGACGGTGCCGGTGCTGCTGATCACCGGGGACAGCGACGCGTTTTTCGACGACCCCGCCCAGGAGGCCGCGTTGTTCACCGACAGCTTGGACGTGAAGTCCGTGCTGTTGCCGAACACCGGACACGCAATCACCCTCGGCCACAGCGCCCCGCAGTTCCGCGACCAGATGGCGGCGTGGCTGGACGAACACGGCCTGGACGCAGGCGGCTAGCCTCGGCGGGTGGATCTCGATGCCCTCGAGGCGGACGCCCGCAGTGGGCTGACCCGGCTCGCCTATGACTACTACGCCGGTGGTGCGGACGACGAGCTGACGCTGGCCGACAACGTGGCCGCGTGGCAGCGGTTACGGCTGCGACCGCGGGTGCTGCGTGACGTGTCCACGGTGGATATCTCGACCACCGTGTTGGGCGCGCCGGTGCGCATGCCGGTGCTGGTCGCGCCCACCGCGTACCAGCGGTTGGCGCACGAGGAGGGCGAACGGGCCAACGCCCGGGGCACCGCGGCCGCGGGTTCCCTACTGATCGTGTCCACGCTGGCCACGGTGAGCCTGGAGGACGTGGCTGCGGCCGCCCCGCAGGCGCCCCGCTGGATGCAGATCTACCTGCAGAAGGACAAGGCCATCAACGCGGAGTTGGTGGCCCGGGCAGCGGCCGCGGGCTACCGCGCGCTGGTGCTCACCGTGGACCTCCCGGTGGCCGGGTACCGCCGGCGCGACGAACGCAACGGATTCACCCTGCCGCCGGGCATGACCATGGCCAACTTCGGCACCCGGCACCCGGACCTGCCGCACGGCGGGTCCGGGTTGGCCGCCCACGTCGTGCAGGAACTCGCCGCGAACGTGACCGCGGCCGACGTGGAGTGGCTGGCCGGCCAGTCCGCGATGCCGGTGCTGGTCAAAGGCGTGCTGCGCGGTGACGACGCCGCGGACTGCGTGCGGGCCGGCGCGGCCGGGGTGGTGGTGTCCAACCACGGCGGGCGGCAGTTGGACGGGGCGATCGCCACCGCGGACGCCCTGCCCGAGGTGCTGGACGCGGTCGGCGGCGACGTCGAGGTGTACGTGGACGGCGGGGTGCGTCGGGGCACCGATGTGGTCAAGGCGCTGGCGATGGGCGCCCGGGCCGTGCTGATCGGCCGGCCGGCGATCTGGGGGTTGGCCACCGGCGGCGCGGGCGGCGTGCAGGCGGTCCTGGACGGCTTCGGAGAAGAACTGGAGCGCGCCATGCGGCTGTGCGGGGCGCGCACCGTAGCCGAGCTGACGCCCGACCTGCTGGCGCGTTAGTCGGCCAGGATCAACAGGCTGGACGTCGCGGTGGCCAACAGGCGGTCCTGTTCGTCGTACATACGAGCCTCGGCCAACGACGTGCGGCGGCCCTGGTGGGTGATCGAACCGATGGTGCGCACGGTGCCAGAGTCCGCGGACATGCCGCGCAGGAACTTCACGTTGAGGTCGAGGGTGGTCCACCTGGTGCCCGGCGGCAGCGTGGTCTGCATCGCCAGTCCGGCGGCGCTGTCCAGCAGGGTGGCGTAGACGCCGCCGTGCACCGTGCCGATCGGGTTGTACTGCCACTCCTGTACCCGACTGGTCACCACCACGTGACCCTTGTCCGCTTCGGTGATGGTGAAGTCCATGGTGGCGGCGATCGGGGGCGGCGGGAGCTCGCCGGCGATCAACGCCCGAATGAAGTCCAGACCGGAGCGCCCGGTGGCACCCGCAGCGGTGTCCTGCGGGTCGCTCCAGCCGTAAGTGCGGATGCGGGCGGGGGTGGGATCGGACACGGAGCCTCCGCAAATTGCTACTCGACGGTAACATTTACTTGGACGGCATAGCCCCCGCCGGCCGGCTTTCATTCCCGCGGGGTCGGATGAATTTTTTCTGATGGTGTGTCAGCAACGACCACGAGCATGTCGTTTTTCGGCTGGCAGCAACGCCGGCGGCTGGGCAGACTGGGGTTGTGTACACCCAACGTGAGGCCTGCCTACGGGCAGTGGAGGCGAAGGACCCGCGCTTCGACGGCTGGTTCTTCATCGCGGTGTCCAGCACCGGGATCTACTGCCGACCGTCCTGCCCGGCGATGATGCCGAAGGCTGCCAACATCACCTTCTATCCGAGCGCCGCCGCCGCGCAGCAGGCCGGCTACCGGGCTTGCAAGCGGTGCCGGCCGGACGCCAGTCCGGGGTCGCCGGAGTGGGACATTCGCGCCGATGTGGTGGGCCGGGCCATGCGCATGATCGGCGACGGGGTGTTGGACCGCGGTGGGGTGCCCGCGTTGGCCGCGGCGCTCGGTTACAGCGTGCGTCAGGTACAGCGGCTGATGCAGACCGAACTCGGGGCCGGCCCGTTGGCCATTGCCCGGGCCCACCGCGCGCAGACCGCCCGGCTGCTGATCGAGACCACCACCCTGTCCATGACCGACGTGGCTGCGGCGGCCGGCTTCGCCAGCGTGCGCGCCTTCAACACCTGCGTCGCCGAGGTGTTCGCCACCTCGCCCACCCAACTACGCCGAGCTGCCGCCAAGAGCGCGATGCCCGCACCCGCGGGCACCATCGCGGTTCGGTTGGCCTTCCGCGGCCCTCTGTGCCCGGACAACCTGTTCGGGCATCTGATCGCCACCGCGGTGCCCGGCGTCGAGGAATGGCGCAACGGTGCCTACCGCCGCACGCTGCGCCTGCCGCACGGGCCTGCCGTGGTCGCGCTGACGCCGCCACCCGCCGCGGGCGCACTCGGCACCGGGCACGTGGCCGCGACCTTGCGGCTCACGGATCTACGCGACCTGGGCGTGGCGATCGCCCGGTGCCGGCGCATGGTTGACCTGGACGCCGACCCGATCGCGGTCGACGAGGTCCTCGGCGACGACCCGGCATTGGCCGCACAGGTGGCCAAGGCGCCGGGTCGACGGGTGCCGCGCAATGCGGACGGGCCGGAGTTCGCGGTGCGCGCGGTGCTCGGCCAGCAGGTGTCCACCGCGGCCGCCCGTACCCACGCGGCCCGGTTGGTGCTCGCCCACGGGCAGCGGATCGACGACCCCGACGGTGGGCTCACTCACCTGTTCCCGCTGCCCGAGGCCATCGACCCGGCCGGGTTGGCCATGCCCAACAGCCGCAAGGCCACCCTGCGCGGCGTGCTCGACGCCCTGGCGGACGGCTCGTTGGACCTGTCCGCGGGTGCCGACCCGCAGGAGGCCAGGGCCCGGTTGGCGCTGTTGCCCGGCATCGGGCCGTGGACCATCGAGATGCTCGCTATGCGCGCGCTGGGCGACCCGGATGCCTTTCCCGCCACGGATCTGGGGGTGCGGCAGGGCGCCGCCGCACTCGGCCTGCCCGAGCGACCCGCCGAGCTGATCGCGCACTCCCGGCGCTGGGCGCCGTGGCGGTCCTACGCCGTGCAGTACTTGTGGGCCACCGGCTCGCACCCGATCAATCGGATTCCCGAGACCGAGTTCGCCACGCACAAGGAGGCATCGTGACCCGCCGACACCTGGTGATGGACTCCCCCATCGGACCGCTCACCCTGGTCGCCGAGAACGAGCGACTGGCCTGCCTGTACATGGGCGATCACCGGCACGCCCCGGAGTCCGACGCGTTCGGCCCGGCCGTTGCCGAGGACGCGTTGCTCGGTGAGGTGCGCCGCCAACTGGAGGAGTACTTCGAGGGCGACCGCACCGAGTTCGACCTGCCCCTGGTGGACGATGTGGGTACCCCGTTCCAGCGACGGGTGTGGGCCGAACTACTGGAGATCCCTTACGGGGAAACGATTTCCTACGGCGAACTGGCCCGCCGGGTCGGCCAACCGACCGCATTCCGCGCCGTGGGCCTGGCCAACGGCAAGAACCCGATCTCCATCATCGTGCCGTGTCATCGGGTAATCGGGTCCGGTGGATCGTTGACCGGCTACGGCGGCGGGCTGGACCGCAAGCAACGCCTGCTGGAACTGGAGGGCAAGCAGAACGACGACCAGGTGTTGTTCTGAGTCAGCGCCCGCCGCCGACGTCCAGGGTGGCCCCGGTGATGTAGGACGCCGCGGGCGAGAGCAGCCAGACGATGGCTTCGGCGATCTCCTCGGGGGTGCCCAGCCGGCGCAACGGGATCGTGGCGATGCGCGCGGACTGATCGTCGGGGTGGATGTCGGTGGCGACGATGCCCGGCCGCACCCCGTTTACCCGGATGCCGTGCTCGGCGACCTCCTGCGACAACCCGACGGTGAGGGTGTCCACGGCGGCCTTGGACGCGGCGTAGTCCACGTAGCGGCCCGCGCCGCCGATCACCGCGGCGCGGGAGGAGACGTTGACGATGGCCCCGCCCTGCCCGTTCGCCTGCATCCGGCGCACCGCCTCCCGGCAGCAGAAGAACACGCCGAACACGTTGACCCCGAACACCTCCTCGAGGTGCTCGGATTCCATCTCCGCCACCGGACCGACCGGCGAGATCACCCCGGCATTGTTGACCAGGCCACCGAGCGGACCGAACTGCTCGGCCTGTTCGAACAGATCAATGACGTCCATCTCCACGGCCACGTCAGCCTGCACGGTGAACGCCATCACGCCCGCCTCGATGCACTCCAGCGCGACAGCCTCCGCGGCGTCCCGATCGGAGCGGAAGGCCAAACACAGGTCCCAGCCGCGGGCTGCGGCCAGTCGCGCGGTGGCGGCGCCGATCCCGCGCCCGCCACCGGTGATCACCAAAACACTCACTTCCCACCAGCCCGGGTCTCGCCGCAGTGCTGCTCCGGGGATGCGTCGGCCGCCGGGGCGTCCCATGGCGTGGCATCCAGCAGGATGTCGATCGCGTTGCCCGCGTCGGTAGGCCGCAGCAGGTGGCCCAGTTCTCGCACGCGCAGCTCGGTCGCCGCCTCGGCCAGGTCGGCGATCTCGGTGAGCACGTTCGGGTCGGACGGTCCGCCGAAGCCGCGTGCCAAGTTGGAGCGCGCATGCCCGACGTAGAACAACCGCCCACCCGGCCGCAGCGCTCGCCCGGCCGCCCGCAGCACACCGACAAGCTCCGGGCGCGGCAGGTGCAGATAGGCGATCAGCGCCAGGTCCACCGCGGCGGGCGGGGCCCATTCCCGCACGTCCCCGTGCTGCCAGTGCACGTCCACACCCAGCTCCGCGCTGCGCGACCGCGCCTGCTGCAGAGCGACCGCAGAGATGTCCACCCCGGTCACCCGCCAGCCGCGGCGGGCCAACCACATGGCGTTGCGCCCGTTCCCGCAGGCCAGATCCACCGCCACGCCGGGTTCCAGCTCGGCGAGGCGCGCCCGCACGAACTGATTCGGCTCCGCCCCCCACAACGATGGCTCCGCCGAGTAGCGCGCGTCCCAGTCCAGCCGATTCACCGGCCGAACGTTAGCGGACCTGCCTTCACACGCCGGACCGGCCGCCGTCGACATAGATGGTCTGGCCGGTGATGTGCCGGGCGTCTTCACCGGCCAGGAAGGCGATCACCGCGGCGATGTCCTCGGGCTGGGCCACCCGGCGCAGCGGGTGTGCGGCGGCTGCGGCCGCGACGAAGTCCTCCGGGGCCAGGCCCATCCGCTGGGCGGTCGCCGCGGTCATCGCGGTCTGCACGAAGCCGGGCGCCACCGCGTTGACGTTGATGTTGTACGGGCCCAGCTCGATCGCCATGGTCGCGGTCAGGCCCTGCACGCCCGCTTTGGCCGCGGAGTAGTTGGACTGTCCACGGTTGCCGCCGGCGGCCACGCTGGACAGGCTGATGATCTTCCCGTACTTGGCGGGCACCATGTGCTTCTGCGCGGCCTGCGACATCAGAAACGCGCCTTTGAGGCTGACGTCCACGCAGACGTCCCAGTCGTCCTCGGTCATCTTGAACAGCAAGTTGTCTCGGGTCACGCCCGCGTTGTTGACCAGGATGTCTACCCGGCCGAGCTCGGACACCGTGCGTTCGATGGCCGCCGCGGCGGACAGCGAGCGGGCCACATCAGCGCTCACCGCAATCGCGGTGCCACCGGCCGCTCGGATCGCCGCCACCGTGGCCCCGCCCCGCTCCTCGGTGAGATCGACCACGGCCACGGCCGCACCCTCGGCAGCGAAGCGCAACGCGGTGGCCGCCCCGATGCCCTGCGCACCCCCGGTGACCACCGCGACCCGGCCGGTGAATCTTTGCATGCTCAACTCCTGGTGAGATCTGACGTTGATTCAGCGGATTACCCGTCACCGGGTGCGGTGCTGGGCAGCGGAGTGGCGATGCGGGTGCCGGCGTCGAACGCGGTGCCGGTCCAGTGATAGGTGTGGGTGGCCTGCAGATCCGGGCAGCATCGTGCGGCATCGGGTGAGTACGCGAACGTGGTGACCACTGCGGTCGGCCCGGTGCCGGACAGGTCGGAGACCACCTCACCGGCCTGCGGTGTCAGCAGTTCGTCCACCACCTGCGGTCCCGAGGCCGTGGCCGCCACCGCGAACACCGCGGATGGCGGGGACCCGGCGCCGACGTTACAGCGCACCGCGACCAGCGCGTCGGGTACCCCGTCCTCGGTGAAGTCCCACTCGTGCTGACGGA
>Ga0137412_10004254_pt1 | contig 11464 bp, 11 predicted proteins | sample CZODoug2_1_16fun_FD_122160 | JGI IMG/M metagenome (GOLD analysis project Ga0137412, IMG submission 122160) | Vadose zone soil fungal communities from Angelo Coast Range Reserve, California, USA - CZODoug2_1_16fungal (Hybrid Assembly) | ecosystem: Environmental > Terrestrial > Soil > Vadose zone...
TTCCAGTTCGCCAAGGCCACCGAGCTGCTCTACCACTTCACCTGGGACGAGTTCTGCGACTGGTACCTGGAGCTGGCCAAGGTCCAGATCGGCCAGAGCACTGAGGGCAACACGGCGCGGGCGGAGACCACCCGGGCAGTGCTCGGCAACACCCTGGACGTGCTGCTGCGCCTGCTGCACCCGATCATGCCGTTCCTCACCGAGGCGTTGTGGACGACGCTGACCGGGGAGGAGTCGCTGGTGATCGCCTCGTGGCCCCGGTTGACCTCGGAGGCGTCGTCCGGGCCGGACAGCGCGGTGGCGGAGCGGATGGCCGCCGTGCGGAAGCTGATCACCGAGGTCCGCCGGTTCCGCGCCGACCAGGGTCTGCGGCCGGGGCAGTGGGTGCCGGCGCGGCTGGACGGGGTGGCCGCCGCGGGGATCGACGGGCAGCTGGCCGCGGTGCGCGCGCTGGCCCGGCTTGGGGCACCCGAGGACGGCTTCACCCCGACCGCCACCGTCGAGGTCGGCCTGGCCGGCGGCACGGTGCGGGTCGAGCTGGACACCTCGAGCACCATCGACGTGGCCGCCGAGCGGGCGCGGCTGGCCAAGGATCTGGCGGCGGCGGAGAAGGAGCTGGCCGGCACCGAGGCCAAGCTGGCCAACCCCAAGTTCACCGAGCGCGCTCCGGCCGATGTGGTGGCCGGCATCCAGGCCCGGCGGGACACCGCCAGCTCCGACATCGAGCGGGTCCGCGCCGCGCTGGCCGCGCTCCCGTCAGCTCCCGCGCAATCGGAGGTGTGAGGCGGACGTGGCGGAAGACAGGAAAACGGCGGAGGCTGAGCGGCTGCGGGAGGCCGAGCGGACCGCGTTAGCCGAGTTCGCGGCCGTTGAGGCGGAGCTGGACAAGCGCTGGCCGGAGGCGCAGATCGAGCCGTCCCTGGACCGCATCGCCGCCCTGGTGGACCTGCTCGGCGACCCGCAGCGGGCCTACCCGGTGGTGCACGTGGCCGGCACCAACGGCAAGACGTCGGTGGTGCGGATGATCGACGCGCTGCTCTCCGAGGCCGGGCTGCGCACCGGCCGGTACACCAGCCCGCACCTGCAGCGGGCCACCGAGCGGATCACCCTGGACGGTGGCCCGATCTCGCCGGAGCGCTACGTCGAGGTGTACCGGGAGATCCAGCCCTACGTCGAGCTGGTGGACGCCCGGCGGGCCGAGGGACAGCCCGCGTTGAGCAAGTTTGAGGTGCTCACCGCGATGGCCTACGCCGCGTTCGCGGACGCCCCGGTGGAGGTCGCGGTGATCGAGACCGGGCTGGGCGGCAGCTGGGACGCCACCAATGTGGCCGACGGCGCCGTCTCGGTGATCACCCCGATCGGCGTGGACCACGTGGAGTACCTCGGCCCGGATCTGGCCGGCATCGCCAAGGAGAAGGCCGGCATCATCAAACCCGGCTCGATCGCGGTGATGGCCGCGCAGGACACCGAGGTGGCCGCCGTGCTGCTGGATCGCTGCGTGGAGCTGGGGATCACGGTGGCCCGCCAGGGTATGGAGTTCGGTGTGTTGCGCCGGGACAAGGCGGTGGGCGGCCAGCTGCTCAAGCTGCAGGGCCTGGGCGGCGCCTACGACGACGTGTTCCTGCCGCTGCACGGCGAGCACCAGGCCGGCAACGCGGCGGTCGCGCTGGCCGCCGCTGAGGCTCTGCTGGGCGTCGGCGCGAACCGCCAGCTGGACGTGGACGCGGTGCGCTCGGCGTTCGCCGGGGTGACCAGCCCGGGGCGGCTGGAGCGGCTGCGCACCGCACCGGCGGTGCTGGTGGACGCCGCGCACAACCCGCATGGCGCCCGGGCGCTGGCCGCCGCACTGGCCGACGAGTTCGGCTTCCGACGGCTGGTCGGGGTGGTCGCGGTGCTCCAGGAGAAGGACGCCACCGGGATGCTCGAGGCGCTGGAGCCGGTGCTCGACGAGATCGTGGTCACCAGCAACGCCTCACCCCGCTCGCTGGACGTGGACGAGCTGGCCGGGGTCGCGGTGCAGGTGTTCGGCTCGGACCGGGTCACCGTGGAGCCCCGGCTGGACGACGCGGTGGAGCAGGCCGTGCGGATGGCCGAGGAGGTCGACGAGGAGACCGGCTCGCTGGCCGGCGGCGGCGTCGTGGTGACCGGGTCGGTGGTCACCGCCGGCGAAGCCCGCACCCTGTTCGGCAAGGCGACGCCGTGACCCACTCCGCCCCGGAACCTGACCCGTCCCCTTCGGAGCCGGCGGCCGAGGAGCCGTCGCGGCCGGCGGCGTCGGTCGATCCGTTGAAGGGCTTTCGCGGGCCGGTCGCGGCGACCTTGGTACTCGAGGTCATCGTCGTGCTGCTCACCCTGCTGGTGGTCAGCAAATTCGGCGGCCAGAACGGCGGCGGGTTCGGCGTCGCCCTGGTGCTCGCGCTGGCCGCCGCGATGATCGTGCTGGTCCGCTTCGCCGGCCGGCCCTGGGTGCTCCCGGCGGCGCTGGCCCTGCAGGTCGTGATGGTGGTCGGCGGCCTGCTGGTCGGCGTACTCACCGCGCTCGGCGTGATCTTCGGCCTCGTCTGGCTAGGCCTGCTCATGATGCGCCGAGACGTGGCCCAGAAACACGCCCGAGGCGAACTCCCCAGCCAACGCCTGTCCTGACCGACTCGCGGCCATCCGGCAAGCCCGCCGAGTGGCACGCCAGCTGGCTTTGATCACGAATTTGGCCCGCCTGGAGTGCCATTCGACGAAACGGCCACGCGTCCGGGTTGCGTTGGTCAGGCTGATCGGGTGGGACTGGACCCGTTTCGAGGTAGTGATGCGGTTGGTGCTGGGCTGCTCACCCGCGATCAGTTGTACGGCCCGCGTTATCGGCGGGTGTTCCCTGATGTCTATCTGCCGATAGGGACAGCGACCGATCTCGGGACTCGGTCTCGAGCGGCATACCTGCTGGTCCGGGATCGGGGCGGGGTGCTCGGCGGCTATTCGGCCGCCGAGTTGCTGGATGCCGGCGTTGCCCCGCGCGGCGCCCCGGCCGAGGTGATCGTCCCGGTGCGGGCGAGGGCACACCCGGGGTTGTGCATCGTGCAGGGCACGGTCGACGCGGTCGACCAGGCGGTCGTCGCCGGGTGTCGGGTGACCACGCCGCTGCGCACGGCGTGGGACCTGGCCAGGTGGCTGCCGTTGATCGAAGCCGTGATCGCGGTGGACGCGCTGGCACATCGGCACGGCTTCGCCCCATCCCTGTTGCTGGCGCGGCGCGCCGCCGCACCCGGTGCGCGAGGGTGCCGGGGGCTGGACCGGGTTGTCGCGCTGGCCGATCCCCGGTCCGAGTCGCCGAGGGAAACCCGGCTGCGGCTCGGGCTGGTACTGGCCGGGTTGCCCCCGCCGTCCGTGCAGCACCGGATTCTGGACGAGTACGGATTCGTGCTCGCCCGAGTGGATCTGGCGTACCCGGAGGCAAAGCTGGCCGTGGAGTACGACGGGTCCAGGCATTTCGACGCCCGGCGCGCCCGTCTGGACCGGCAGCGGGACTCCGAGCTGGCTGGTTACGGTTGGCAGACGCTCCGGCTGGCGGCCGAGGACATCTGGACCATGCCGCAAACTGTGCACCGGATTCGAAGGCTTCTCGAGCTACGGGGCCCCGAGCTGCTGCGTTGAGAGGTACCCAAGTCGGCTTCGATCATGGTGTGCGCCCGACTGGAGTGCCAGTCGGCGAAGCGGCCCCCCGGCCGCTTGGTGGGAGCACCGCGGATAGGCTGCATCTTCGTGAGCGAGCGGACTTTGGTTCTGGTGAAGCCGGACGGCGTGGCCCGTCGGCTGGTGGGTGAAGTGATCTCCCGGATCGAGGCCAAGGGCCTCAATCTGGTCGCGCTGCGGCTGCGCGTGGTGGACCGTGAGCTGGCTGCTCAGCACTATGCGGAGCACGACGGCAAGCCGTTCTTCAACGATCTGCTCGACTTCATCACCTCCGGCGCGCTGGTGGCGGCGGTGGTTGAGGGTCCGCGCGCGATCGCGGCGTTCCGTCAGCTGGCCGGCGGCACGGATCCGGTGGAGAAGGCCGCCCCGGGCAGCATCCGGGGCGACTTCGGCCTGGAGACCCAGTTCAACCTGGTGCACGGCTCGGACTCGCCGGAGTCGGCCGTCCGGGAGATCAAGCTGTGGTTCCCCGACCTGTGAGTCGGTAGCTGCTGCCGCTGCTGCCCGGCGCCCACGCATCGGGCAGTGCGGCGGCGAGCGCGTGCTGGGCCCGCCAGCCGGTGCAGTGGCCGGACACCACCAATGACGGGTTCAGCGCGGTCAGCTCGGCAACCGTCGGCGGGATGATCGGCTCGAACGCCGGCCCGCCCAGGTGCAGCCCGCCGACCAAGGCATGCAACCGGTCGACGCCGGTCAATCGCTGCGCGTGCCGAATGATGTTGACCACGCCGGCGTGCCCGCACCCGGTGAGTACCACCAGGCCCTGGCCCCGGACGTGCACCACGAGTGCCTGGTCGTCGATCACCAGCGGGTCGTGTCGCCACTCGGCGCCGGTCCAGGCCTGGTGCGGCGGCGGCATGCCACGCTCGAACTCGGTGGTTCGATCCACCTCGCCGGTGATCAGTACGGAGCCGTCCACCAGCAGCGAGGGATGGCGGCGCTCGATCACGTCGAAGCCCTCGCGGGTCAGTGCCGCCTTGCTCAGGGTGGGCATCTCGACGGGGTCATTACCCGGCAGGTTCAGCCGACGCCGGGTCCAGATCAGCGGGTGGACCACCATGGGCAGCGTCCGGATCCCGCGTTTGCCGGCCATTCCGGCCAGGCCGCCGGCGTGGTCGAAGTGGCCGTGGCTGAGCACTACCGCCCGCACGGCGGACAGGTCCACGCCCAGTCGGTCGGCGTTCCCGACCATCGCGCCGGGAGACATTCCGGTGTCGAAGAGCAGGGTCGTCTCGGAGCTCCCCCGGCGCACGGTCACCAGCGCGGAGAACCCGTGCTCGGCGGTCAACCCGACGTAGGTCGAGCCGCTCTCGAACTGCGCCGCCGGCGCCGTGGCCACGTGGAACGGGGCCCGGTTGATGTGCTCGTCGCCGGTCAGCAGCGCGTCGAAGACGTTGTCGACCAGCGTGGTGATCCGCACCTCGTCGACCGGCTCCAGGGTGATCGGGTCCACCGCTGGCCCCGGGGCCGGGCGGGGTGCGGTGGCCATCGCCTCGTGGGGCTGAGTAGTTGACGCCTCACACATGTCGCCGACCCTAGCCGGAGGATCGCCGCCGGCCGAGCAACGCGGCGGAGAGCGCGCCGGCCAGGCACAGGGCGGCGGTCAGCTGGAAGATCTCCCGGTACTGGGTGAGCAGCGCGACCTGCACCGCCTGGGTGTACCCGGCCAGCTCCTCGGCGTACCGGGCGGTGTCCACCCCGAACGGCAGCGGCGTGTTCAACGAGGCGGTGAGCTCGGTGAACCGGTGCAGCCCCCAGGCGGACAGGGCGGCGATACCGATCAGCATGCCGGCGGTGCGCGCCACCACGGTCGCCGCCGAAGCCACTCCGTGTCGGTCGGCCGGCACCGCGCGCAGCACCGCCGACGCCACCGGCGCCACCACCAGACCCAGCCCGAGGCCGGTCAGCGCCAGGTCGGTGGTGGCCATGGGCAGGGTGAGCGGCCCCAGGGTGTGCGTGGCGGCCAGTGGATCGGCCGGCCAGCGGGACATCAGCGCGAAGCCGGCCGAGGCGGCCACCATGCCGACCACCCCAACCACCGCCTCGCCCAGCCGGGGCGCGGCCAGCCCGCCGAGCAGCGCCCCGACCGGCAGCGCCACCAGGAACCGGACCAGCACCAGGGCGCCACCGGTGGCGTCCAGCCGCAGCACCGACTCGGCGAACAGCTGCACGTCGACCAGGGTGACCATCAGCGCGGCGCCGACCACCATGCTGGTCAGCAGGCCGGCCGCCACCGGTCGCCCGTGCACCCCGCGCGGGTCCAGCAACCGGGTGCGGGCACGGGCCTCCCAACCGAGGAAACCGAGCAGCGCGACGCCAGCCAGCACCAGGGTGGTCGGCCCCCAGGGCGGCAGCACGGCGGTGCGCGGGTCGGGGTTGTACAGCCCGACCACGCCGAGCGCGAGCCCGGCGGCCAGCAGCGCGCCACCGATCAGGTCGATGCGATGCCGCTGAGTGCCGCCGTGGCCGGGCAGCGTGGCGCCATGGCCGGGCACCGTGGCGCCGCGGCCGGGCACCGCCAACCACACCGCGACGATCGCGACGGCGGCCAGCGGCAGATTCACCCAGAACAGCCCACGCCAGCCGAGCAGCGCGGCCACGGCCGCCCCGTACAGCGGGCCGAGCACGCTGCCCAGCTGCTCCGCGGCGCTCACCGTGCCCAGCGCCGCGGCCCGCCGCCGTTCCCCGACCAGGTCGCTGACCAGCGCCATGGTCACCGGCAGCAGCGCGCCGCCGCACACCCCCTGCACCCCGCGCCCGATCACCACGGTGGCCAGCGCCGTCCCGCTCGCGGTCACCGCCGACCCGGCCGCGAACCCGACCAGGCAGAGCTGGATCACCGCGCGCCGGCCGAACCGGTCGGAGAGCTGGCCGAGCAGCGGCATGGCCGCCACGTAGCCGAGCAGGTAGCCGGTGACCAGCGGAGTGGCCCGCTCCAGCCGGTTCAGCGGGATGCCGAGGTCGCGCACGATGTCGATCAGCACGGTGACCACGACGTAGCCGTCCAGCGCGGCCAGCAGCACGGCCAGCCCGCTGACTCCGATGGCCAGGCCGGCGCGGGAGCGCTGTCTCGCCGACGTGCTCACGGTCAGGACGGGGGCGCGACGGTGACCGGGGCGTTGAGGTCAGCGAGGGTGAGGGTCACCGGGGCCGGTGCGCCGCCGGCCGGATTGGGCACCTCGACCTGTGCCTTGAGCAGCCGGGAGCCGGCCTGGTCGACCCATACGGTGCCGCTGTTGGCGCCGGCCAGTCCGGGGACCACGGCGCTGACCAGGTTGGGGTCGAGGTTGGCGTGCACGCGGTACGCCGGCACCCCGTTCACGTCCTCGCGGGCCTGGGTGGTGCCGTTGGTCGCGGTGCGCAGCAGCGCCGCGATGCCCCGGTCGGGGTTGAGCAGCGCGGTGGGGTCGTAGATGCTCGCCGCGAGCGCCAGCGGGAGCCGTTGGTACCGGCCGGTCGGCCCCTTCAGGTAGAGGGTGCCCTTGGTGATCACGAAGTTGAACTCGACCGGGGATGACCCCTGATTCAGCGTGGCGGTGCCGATGGCGTCACCGCTGGCGGTGAGCTTGCCGGTCGCCGAGCGCACCGGCAGCGTGCTCAGCGCGGGATCGACCTGAACGTCGATCGCCGCGGTCCGCACCGCGGCCATCGCCGAGGCGGACTTGGCCAGCAGCTCTGGCCCGGCGGGCAGCGGGGGTTCGCTCGGGCCGCCACCACCGCATCCGGTCAGTGCCAGGAGCAGCGCGCATACCCCGAACAGCGGCGCGAGCAGCGACATCGGCGCCGCGGATCGAGCGGAGTGGGCAACCACGGCGGCAGTCTAGTGACCACAAATCGGGCCTCAGCACCGGTCTAGGGGAGGGGTAAGTGGCTTTATTTCTGTCGGTCGGCCCGGCTAGCGTCGCGCCCGTGTCCGATGCACTGATCCAAGCTCGAGGCCTGGCCAAGCGCTTCGGTGCGGTGGAGGCGGTGCGCGGCATAGATCTCGACGTATGCCGGGGCGAGGTGTTCGGGTTCCTCGGTCCGAACGGCGCCGGCAAGTCCTCGGCGATGCGCATGATCGGGTGCGTCTCGCCGCGCAGCGCCGGGTCGCTGCAGGTGCTGGGGATGGACCCGGACGCCGACGGGCCGGCCATTCGCGCGCGCATCGGTGTGGTCCCTCAGCAGGACAACCTGGACGTCGAGCTCACCGTCCGGCAGAACCTGGAGGTGTACGGCCGCTACTTCGGGCTCTCCCGGGCCGTGGTGCGCGCCAAGGCGACCGAGCTCCTCGAGTTCTCCCAGCTCACCGACCGGGCCGACGATCCGGTAGACCCGCTGTCCGGTGGCATGAAGCGGCGGCTCACCATCGCCAGGGCCCTGGTGAACGACCCGGAGCTGCTGTTGCTCGACGAGCCGACCACCGGGCTCGACCCACAGGCCCGTCACCTGCTGTGGGACCGGCTCTACCGGCTCAAGCAGCGCGGGGTCACACAGTTGATCACTACCCACTACATGGACGAGGCGGAGCAGCTGTGCGACCGGTTGGTGGTGCTGGACCGGGGCCTCATCTCCGCTGAGGGCTCGCCGGCTGACCTGATCGAGCGGTACTCCACCAGGGAGGTCGTTGAGCTGCGGTTCGCGCCGGACGCGCCTCGCCCGGAGCCGGCCGCGCTGGCCAGCATCGCCCAGCGAATCGAGGAGTTGCCGGACCGGACCCTGCTCTACGCCACCGACGGGGAGGCGGCGCTCAGCGCGGCGCTGCGGGCCGGGGCCCGTCCGCAGACCAGCCTGGTACGCCGCTCCTCGCTGGAGGACGTCTTCCTGCGGCTCACCGGCCGGAGCCTGGTCGACTGATGGCCGAGCCGCTGCTAGCGCACTCGCCCGGGGCCCAGCCCGCCGGGCCGCACCGCGCCCAGGGGCGGGTGCTGCCCAGTTGGCGCGCGGCGCTGATGGTGATGGAGAGCTACTGGACCTGGTACAAGCGGGGTTGGCGGGCCACGGTGGTCACCAGCGTGCTGCAGCCGGTGTTGTTCCTGCTCGCCTTCGGGGTGGGTTTCGGCAGCTTGGTGCGCGCCGGCGTGGCCACCGGCGGTGCTCCGTACCTGGTCTATCTGGCGCCGGGGCTGCTGGCCATGTCGGCGGTGCAGACGGCCGCGTTCGAGTCGACCTACCCGGTGCTGTCCGGCTTCAAGTGGCAGCAGGTGTTCTGGGGGATGTCCGCCTCGCCGATCACCCCTGGACAGATCGCGGCCGGTCACCTGTGCTGGGTGGTGGCCAGGATGCTGTCCTCTGGGGCGCTCTACCTGGTGGCCATCGTGCTGGTCGGCGGCGCGGCGGGGCCCGGCATCGTGGTCTCGTTGCTGGCCGCCACGCTGTCCGGCGCGGCGTTCTCCGCGCTCACCATCGCGTTCGCCGCCAGCGTGCAGAACGAGGGCAGCGCGTTCGCCACTTACTTCAGGTTGGTACTGATCCCGATGACGTTGTTCGCCGGGACGTTCTTCCCGATCTCCTCGCTGCCCGGGTGGTTGCGGCCGATCGCCTGGATCACTCCGCTCTGGCACGGCACCGAGCTGGCCAGGGGCGTTGCGCTGGGCACCCTGAGCTGGTGGCCGGCACTGGGCCACCTGGGGTACCTCCTGGTACTGCTGGTCATCGGTTCCGCGCTGTCCCGGTGGCGGTTCACCGTGAGGCTGCGGCGATGAGCGCGGATTCGCTGGCCCCGGTCGGCTCCGCCCCGTTGCTGCGGATCCTGCCGGTGGGCCGGTACGCGGGGCGGTCCCGGGTGCTGGTGGTGCGGTCCGCGCTGGCCTACCGGCGCGCCTGGTTGGCCTTCGTCTCCGGCGCCTTCGAACCGATCTTCTACCTGCTGGCGATGGGCCAGGGGCTGGGGGCACTGGTCGGTGCGCTGCCGGGGCCGGATGGCACCCCGATCAGCTACGCCGCGTTCATTGCGCCCGGCCTGCTGGCCGCGTCGGCGATGAACGGCGCGGTGTTCGACTCCACCTTCAACGTGTTCTTCAAGCTGCGCTACGCCAAGCTCTACGACGCGATCCTGGCCACCCCACTGGGGCCGGTGGACATCGCGCTCGGCGAGATCGGCTGGGCGCTGCTGCGCGGCGGGCTCTACGGGATGGGCTTCCTGGCCGTGATGGCCGGGTTCGGCCTGCTCACCTCGCCATGGGCGCTGCTCGCGCTGCCCGCCGCGCTGTTGGTGGCGTTCGCCTTCGCGGCGGTCGGCATGGCGGCCAGCTCGTACATGCGCTCCTGGCAGGACTTCGACCTGATCCAGCTGGTGATCCTGCCGATGTTCCTGTTCACCACCACGTTCTTCCCGCTGTCGGTGTACCCCCGGGGGCTGCAGCTGGTCGTGGAGTGCCTGCCGCTGTTCCACGCGGTCGAGTTGATGCGCGGCTTGACCACCGGAATCGTCGGCCCCGGGCTGCTCGGCCACGCCGCCTACTTCGTCGTGATGGCCAGCCTCGGCGCGGTAGTCGCCGCCCGCCGCCTAAACACCCTCCTCCTCCGCTAACCCGCCGCGCCCCCGCCGTCCCCCCTCGCCCTCCCTCTCCATCTCCACTTGTCGTGTCTTTTTCCAACGACAGGAGCCACTCGTCGTGTCTTTTTCCAACGACAACTGGGCTTGATTCGAGGGCGACCGGAATGGCATCGCGATCCGACAATTTGGGCGCGGTCGCACTTGTCGCGCCGGGTTTTGTCCACATCCGCGTGTGTTGTCCACAGACTCCAACGTCTGCCTGGCGGCGGGACATCGAACAGAACATCGTCGAGGCATGGAACGAAATACACCCCCTGCCGCGCTGCTGACCCGAGCGGCGGCACTACGCGACGGCCTTGATCCCGATGTGCTCCGCGCCGCGCTGCGCCGCCAAGAGCTGCAGCCGCTGCAGCGCGGCGTCTATCACCAGGGGCGCGGCGCTCCGCCGCTGCAACGAGCCCGGGCGGCGGTGCTTGCGGTCGCCGAACCGGGAGCGGCTGCTAGCCACACGACGGCGGCCCGGGTGCACGGTTTGGTGGTGCCCGAGGGCGGCCCGGAGCACGTCACGCTGCCTCGTTCCGAGCGCAGGCCCCATCGCGACCGGCTTCGGCTGCACACTGCTCGGCTCCACCCGGCAGACCTGATGAAGGTGGCCGGTGTCGCGGTCACGGCGCCTGCTCGGACGCTGGTGGACCTCTGCCGCTGCCTGGGGCGGACGGATGCCGTGTGGGCGGTTGAGCGGGCGTTGGCCGCTGGTGTAGTGACGGCCGAGCACATGGAGTGGGCGGCGATCCGGCTGGCGCGGACTCCGGGCATAGTCATGGCGCGAGCTCGGTTCCGAGCTGCCCGGCCGAGCTCGGGATCGGCGCTGGAGACCGAGGCCCGCCTGGTGATCGTCGATGCCGGATTGCCGGAGCCAGAACCGCAGGTCGAGGTCGAGCTCCCCAATGGGCGTCACGCTTATCTCGACCTTGCATACCCCGACCTCGGGATCGGCATCGAACTGGATGGCCGTGACCACGAACGGGTCGACGCGCTGTTCCACGATCGCTGGCGTCAGAACGGGGTGCTCTCCGCGGAGTGGATGCTGCTCCGATTCACCTGGCGAGACGTTCGCTACGACACCGCGCGAATGATCGACACAATCGCCCGCGCTCGTGACGGGCGTGGCCAGTCTCGGATCCCGAGTCCCCGTCGTCCCACGTACTAATCGCGCCTGATCAGTGGCGACTAGTCGTTGGAATTAGACGCGACAAGTCGGACTAGTCGTTGGAATTAGACGCGACAAGTCGGACTAGTGGCGTG
>Ga0137412_10004255_pt1 | contig 11464 bp, 9 predicted proteins | sample CZODoug2_1_16fun_FD_122160 | JGI IMG/M metagenome (GOLD analysis project Ga0137412, IMG submission 122160) | Vadose zone soil fungal communities from Angelo Coast Range Reserve, California, USA - CZODoug2_1_16fungal (Hybrid Assembly) | ecosystem: Environmental > Terrestrial > Soil > Vadose zone...
GACACGCCGGTCTACCAGCGCGACGAGCTGCCCTGCGGTTTCAGTTTCCAGGGCCCCGCGATCATCGAGCAGGTCGATGCCACCACGGTGGTGCCGCCCGGCGCCAGCGCTGACGTCGACAAATACCTCAACATCATCATTCGCGTGAAGGAGTGATCCGATGGCCGGAGATCTTGCGCTCGACCCCGTCACCTTCGAAGTGCTGAAGAATTCCTTCATCACCAGCGTCGACCAGATGGGCGAGCAGGTGTTGCGGACCTGCTACTCCTTCGTGATCTACAATCGCGACTTCTAGAGCGCCCTGCACGACGCCAACGGCGAATGCGCCGCCCAGGGCAACCAGGACATCGCCGTCCATGTCGGCACGCTGCATTTCACCTGCAAGGAGGTCATGCGCCATTTCGAAGGCGACATGCATGAGGGCGACGTCTTTGCGATCAACGATCCCTATGCGGGTGGTACGCATTTCTCCGACGTCCGCCTGATCCGGCCGATCTTTGCCGACGGCAAGATCATCGCCTTCAGCCAGTCCAACGGCCATTGGTCCGATGTCGGCGGCAGCGTGCCGGGCTCGTTCGACGTCGCCGCCCGCGAAATGTTCCGCGAGGGCCTGCGCATCACGCCGGTGCGCCTGTTCGACAAGCGCGGCTTGCGTAAGGACGTCGCGCATCTGATCGCCTCCAACACGCGTGACCCAGCATCGATCATCGGTGACATCCAGGCCCAGGCCGAGGCCACCGCGGTCTGCGAGCGTGAGATACTGCGCCTGGTCAACAAATACGGCCGCGACACCGTCGAAACCGGGCTGGCCGCGGTGCAGGACTATGTCGAGCGGTCGGCGCGGCAGCGCATCGCGGCGCTGCCCGACGGCGAATGGGAGACGGTCGACTACATCGACCGCGACCCCGCCGGCGGCGAAGGCATGATCCCGATCCGCATCAAGATGACGATCAAGGGCGACCGTGCGATCTACGACTTCACCGGCAGTCATCCGACCATCGGCTCGATCTACAATTCGGCGTTCGGTGCCACCTTCTCGGCGGTCGCCGCCGGCATGAAGACGTTCTTCCCCGATCTGCCGCTCAATTCCGGCTTCTATCGCTGCTTCGACATCATCGCGCCGGAGGGTTCGATCGTCGATGCCAAATGGCCGATCGCGGTCACCGGCTTCCTGATGCCGTTCGAGAAGATCATGAACTCGATCTACGAGATGTGGTCGAAGCTGATGCCGGAGCGCGCGCTCGCCTGCGCCTTCAACCTCGAGTACCTGCTGACCGGCGGCCTCGACGCCCGCAGCGCCGACAAGCCGATCTTCATGTTCTACGACTGGCTGCCCGGCGGCTGGGGCGGCCGCAACGGCAAGGACGGCAGCAACGTCACCACGGCCTGCTTCGGCACCGGGCTGATGTCGCAGCCGGTCGAGGGCCAGGAGCGCGCCAATCCGATCCTGACCACCAAATGCGAGATCCTCACCGACTCGTCCGGGCCCGGTAAATGGCGCGGCGGCGCCGGTGTCGAAAAAGTGTCGCGGATGTTGCAGGCCGAGAAGACCGTGATCTCCTACATCTGCGACCGCGAACGCGCCGTCGTCTGGGGCATCGAGGGTGGCCTGCCGTCGATGCCGCACGGCCTGACCTTGCAGCGGGCCGGCGGCAAGCCAGAAGAGCGGCTCGGCTCGATCTTCTCCGACGTTCCGATCGGCGAGGGTGACGTGTTCTCGCGGCCCACCGCCGGCGGCGGCGGCTTCGGCGATCCGCTCGAGCGCGATCCGCGGCTCGTGATCGAAGACATCAAGGACGACTACGTCTCGGTGGCACGTGCCGCCAAGGACTATGGCGTGGTGGTGCAGACCATCGACGCCGAGCTCTGCGAATACGAGGTCGACAAGGCCGCGACCGATGCGCTCCGCGCCAGGATCAGGCGCGAGCGCGTCGCCAAGGTACGGCTCGACCCGGAGATCGTGGCCGAGCGCTATCGCAGCGGCGCGCTCGACACGTTCGACGTGATCCGTCAGCACGCCGTGATCCTCGATTGGGGCACCGGCGCCCTGCTTCCTGAATCCACACGACAGTTCCGCGAGGGGTTCGAGCGGCGCTCGGTCGCAAACTGGGCGACGAACTGACCCCGATATCCGCGACGCCCACGGGCGGCACGGCGCGTGCATGCAGGAGGAGATCCGATGTCGTCGGCCCTCACCTTTCATTCGAACCATGAGGACAGTTCCATGACCCGTTGCAGTTCGCGGCGTCCCACCAGGAAATTTCGATCGACCCAATCCACACTCGGCATCGTCGCCGCCTTCGCACTCGCCACAGCGAGCGTGCCAGCGGCGGCAGCCGAGACGCCGTGGTTTCCGATGAAAATCTATGACGCGTCGTCCGGCACACCGACGCTGGCGGAGTACACGCCGCTGCCGAAGGCCGAAAAGCCCTACAAGCTCTGCGTGCTGTTCCCGCACATGAAGGACAGCTTTTGGGTGGCAGTCGCCTATGGCATCGTGAAACAGGCCGAGGCGATGAACGTCAACATGACGCTCTATGAAGCCGGCGGCTATGAGAACCTCCCCAAGCAGCTGTCGCAATTCGACGACTGCATGGCGAGCGGCGCCGACGCGATCATCGTTGGCGCGATTTCCGGCGCCGGCCTCAGCAAGAAGTTCGAAGAGGCCAAGGCCAAGGGCGTGTCGGTCGTCGGCGTCGCCAATCCGCTGCCGCCCAACGCCCTGCCCGCCGCGATCTATGTCGACTTCGTCGCCATGGGCGCAGTGACCGGCGAAGGCCTGCTGGCGCAGGCCAAGCCCGGCGACAAGCTCAACATCGTGACCTTCCCCGGCCCGGCCGGCTCGGGCTGGGCGGAATCGTTCAACGAAGGCTTCAAGAAAGCGGTGGCGAAAAATCCGAACGCCAAGGTCCTCGCCGAGAAGTTTGGCGATTCCGGCGTCGCGGTCCAGCTTCAGTTGATCCAGGACGCATTGCAGGCCTATCCCGGCATGAACGTGATCTGGGGCACCGCACCGACCGCCGAAGCCGCCATCGGCGCGGTCGCCGAATCCGGACGCAATGACATCAAGATCATGTCGTCCTATGAGAACCAAGCCATGCTCGATGCACTGAAACGCGGCGACGTCCTCGCCTTTGCGACCCAGTATCCGGTTGGCGAAGGCGCCATCTCGATCGATCAGGCCGTACGCCTGATCGAAAAGAAGCCGGTGATGAGCTTCGCCCAGCCGCTGGCCTCGGCGGTCGACAAGACCACCGTGCCGAAGCTGCAGATGGACCTCGTGCTGGCACCGGCAAGCTGGACGCCGGTCTATTCGGTCAAGGCCAAGTAAGCCCCGGCCACAACGTCTCGGGCGGGAGCGACATGCTCCCGCCTCCTTGCCGAATGCGCACACGGAGCAGGAGATGGACGCCGACATCGATCTGAAGCGGACCGAGGCCCTGCTCAGTTTGCGGGGCATCTCGAAGCGCTTTGCCGGCGTCCGGGCGCTCGATCGGGTCGACCTCGATGTCCGCGCCGGCGAACTGCACGTGCTGTTCGGCGAGAACGGCGCCGGCAAATCGACCCTGATCAACGTGGTAGCGGGCACCTTTCCCGCCGACGAAGGCACATTCCATTTCGGTGGCGAGGAGATCCGCCATCTGACGCCGCAGCGGGCTCGCGCGATTGGCCTCAGCCCGGTGTTTCAGGATTTTTCGCTGGTGCCGAGCCTCACGGTGGAAGAGAACCTGTTCCTCGGTCGCGAGGTCTCGAACGGCGGTGTGCTGCGGGCGCGCGAGATGCGCAAGCGCGCCCGGGCGCTGATCGACGAGCTCGGCTTCGACCTTGATCCCTCACAGCGGGTCGATGATCTCTCGCGCGCGCACCAGCAGATGGCGGAGATCGCTAAGGCCCTGCTCGGCCGGGTCCGCCTCCTGATCCTCGACGAGCCGACCGCTTCGCTGACCGAGCGGGAGACCGGACGGCTGTTCGAATTGATTGCCCGGCTGAAGAGCCAGAATGTCGGGCTGATCTACGTCTCGCACCGCATGCGTGAGATCCGCGCGCTCGCCGATCGCGTGACCGTGCTGCGCGACGGCCGCCATATCCGCACCCTCGAGGCCGCCTCCTCGACCGACGGCGAACTGGTTGAGCTGATGACCGGGCGCAAGATCGATCTGCTGTTTCCGGCCATCACGCACCGGCCGGACAAGGTCATGGTCGATGTCGAAAATCTTACGCTCGCGGACGGCAGCGTCCGCGACGTCAACTTCTACGCCCAGGCCGGCGAGATCACCGGCATTGCCGGCCTCGTCGGCTGCGGCAAATCGGAGCTGATCCGAGCGATCTACGGCCTTGCGCCGATTGCCTCGGGCGTGGTTCGCCTCGACGGCCTGCCTTACGAATTTCCCGCGCCGCGGCGCAGCCTGAAACATGGCATCGCCTATTTCCCCGCCAACCGGATCGCCGAGGGGCTGGCACTGTCGCGTCCGATCCGCGAGAACGCCTCGATGACCGGGCTCGACCTGCCTGCCTTCGCCCGCTTCGGCGTGCTGCGACAGGTTGCGGAGCGTGTCACGATCGCCGCCATCATGGCGCAGCTGCAGCTCAGGCCGCCCAACATCGAACGGGCCGCCGGTGCGCTGTCCGGCGGCAACCGCCAGAAGGTGATGCTCAGCCGCGCGCTGACCCGCGAGCTGACCGTGTTCCTGTTCGACGAGCCGAGCGTTGGCATCGACGTCGGCGCCAAGCTCGAAGTCTACGAGTTCATGAAACGCCTGGTCGAGGCTGGCGCTGCCGTGATCGTGGTGTCGTCCGAGCTGCCCGAAGTGCTCGCCCTGTCGAACCGGCTCTACGTCATGCACAATGGCCGGATCGCCACTGAACTGAAGGGCGCGGAGAAGACCGAGCAGAACGTGCTCGCGAGCTTCTTCCGGGATCACCTCACGGCGGAGGTCGCATGACCACGGCCCTCGCCGCGTCCCGGCCACCGACTTCGATCGGCCTTCAATCGATCGCCGGACGGATCGGCTTCCTGCCGGCGCTGCTGGTGGCGCTTGTTGCCGGCATGTCGACGATCGATCCGCAGTTCTACGGCGTCATCAATATCCTCAACATCCTGCGCAACGCGTCGTTCCTCGCGATCGTCGCCTGCGGCCAGGCGCTGGTGATCATTGCGGGCGGGTTCGACCTCTCGGTCGGCGCCGTCGTCGCGCTGGCCAGCGTAGTGACAGCCAAGACCATGGCGGTCACCGCGGCGGCATTTCCCGGCAACAACGCTCTCATCATCGCAAGCGGCGTCGCCGCCGGGCTCGGCTGCGGGTCGGTGGTCGGGCTGATCAACGGCCTCTGCGTGGCGAAGCTGAAAGTCTCCGGCTTCGTGGTCACGCTGGGCACGATGTCGGCGACCGCGGGCGTCGGCCTGATGATCACCAGCGGCATTCCCGTCTACGGCATGCCGGAGGTTTTCGTGAAGGGTTTTGGGCGCGCCCAGGTGTTCGGGTTGCCGACCGCCGTCTATGTCGCGCTCGCCGTGATTATCATCATGATGTTCGCGCAGCGGCGCACGCTGTTTGGCCGCTACGTCTATGCGATCGGCGGCAATGTCGACGCGGCCGTGGTGTCGGGCGTGTCGATCCAGCGCCACATCGTCGGCACTTACGTAACCTCCAGCGTGCTGGCTGCGCTCGCCGGGATATTGCTCACCGCGCAGGTCGGCTCCGGCCAGGCGAGCTTTGGCGGCGACCGCATGATGTTGCAGTCGATTGCCGCTGCCGTGATCGGCGGGGTCAGCTTGCGCGGCGGTGTCGGCCGGATCGAGATCGTCGCGATCAGCGCGCTATTCCTCACCATTCTCGGCAATGCGCTCAACCTGCTGCACATCGATTCCCGCCTGCAGCCGGTGTTCCTCGGCGTCATCATGGTCGCAGCCGTGGCGCTGGATGAACTTAGCCGACGGAGGAAGCCGCGTGTCTGACGCCGAATTGTCGGTCGCCGCCAAGGAAACGTGCAAGGACACCGGTCACGCAAGGTGGCTGCCGGCGCAGCGGCTCTGGCGCGCGATGCTGCCGATCGCGCTGGTCGTGCTGCTGCTCGGCTTTGCCGCCGTCGACGGCCGCGTGCTCTCGCCGGCCAATCTGCTCAACATCGCACAGCAGACCAGCTATCTCGCGCTGTTCGCGATGGCGCAGACCGTGGTGATCCTGACCCGCGGCTTCGACCTCGCGCTTGGCCCGGCGGTGTCGATGGTCAGCGTCGGCACTGCGCTGGCGATGGCGGGGGCCACGGCATCAGGCCATGGCACAGCCGCCGTGCTGCTCGCCGGGCTCGGCGCCGGCTTCGGCCTTGGTATCGCCTGCGGCCTGTTCAACGGCGTGGTGATCGCGGTGCTCGGCGTGAACCCCTTTGTCGCGACGCTCGGCAGCTACAATATCGCGATCGGTGTCGCGACGACGCTGTCGGCGGGACGGCCGGTACAAGGCGTGCCAGGCCTGTTCTCGCAGATCTTCTATGGCGGCAGCGTGCTCGGCGTGCCCGCCGCCATCGTGATCACGGTCACCGTCGGGCTCATCCTGCACCTGACCCTGGTGCGCACCGTGTTTGGCCGCTCGCTCTACATTATCGGCACCAATCCGCGTGCCGCAGCAGTGGCGGGCCTGCCAGTGAAGCGAATCCTGACCTTGACCTATATGCTGTGCTCGGTGCTGGCAGCCCTTGGCGCCATCATGATGACGGCGCGCACCGGTTCCGGCGAGCCTAATCTCGGCGGCTCGCTGTCGCTGCAGGCAATCGCGGGGGCCGTGGTCGGCGGAACCAGCCTGGCCGGCGGCCGCGGCGGGGTCGGCACCGCGGTGCTCGGTGCTCTCTTCGTCACCATCCTGTCCAACGGCATGAACCTCACCCGCATCGATGGCTACGTCCAGATGGTCGTGCTCGGCGCGATCGTCATCATCGGTGTGCTGCTCGATCGCCTGCGGCTGGAGCGCAGCCAATGACGGCCGGGTCTCACGTGCAAGAGGATCGGACAGGATCGATCTACGTCGCTCCCTCGTTGCCGGCAGCACTCGATGCGCTGGCCGACTACGGCACGGCCGGCGCCCCCTTTGCCGGCGGCACCTGGATCATGCGGGCGCCGATCCGGCACGAACCGCTCAGGCCGCATTATGTCGCGATCGGGAAGATCCCCGAACTGAGCGCGATCCGGATCGGCAAGGATGCAATCGAGTTCGGCGCGGCGGTGACCCACGCCGCGCTGGCGGCAGCGTTGAGCCGCCTGCCGGAATTTGGCGTGCTCGCAACGGCCGCCGGCAGCTCCGCCAACCCGGCGATTCGTGCGATGGCAACGATCGGTGGCAATCTCTCGGCGCTGGATTTTTATGCGGCGGATTGCCTGCCGGCGTTGCTCTGTCTCGATGCCGCGGTCGAAATCGCAAGCCAGGGCGAGTGCGAGCGCATGAGCCTGATCGACTTTCTCAAGCGGCGATCGACGTTGTCGCCTGGCCGGTTGCTCACCCGGATCATCGTGCCGCGGACAGAGCGCAGGACCGCGCATGCCCGCCTGCCGCTGCGCAAATCGGGTGACTATCCCGTCGCCATCGTCAGCCTCTCCGTGAACGTCGACGCGGCGAGCCGTGTCCAGGCGGTCCGGATCGCAGTCGGTTCGGTCGAACAGGCGCCGCGCCGCTGGGGGCGGCTCGAAGCGGCCCTGCTTGGCGGCGTGCTCGATCCCCCGCGGATCGCCGATATCGCCGCTGAGCTGGCCGGGGAGTTCACCGGCCGCGATAGCGTCGAGGCGCCGGCCTGGTATCGCGTGAGCGTGCTGCCGACCCTGGTGCGTCGCGCGGCCGCCACTGCGCTCGGCAACTGACGAGATCACGGAAGGAGCGGGCATGGTCTTCACCCTGAGCGTCAATGGCGACCGCCTCACCTCTCACGCCGATCCCGTCACGCCGCTGGTCGACGTGCTGCGCGAGGAGTTTCATTTGACCGGCGCCAAGCCAGTTTGCCGCGAAGGGTTTTGCGGCGCCTGCATGGTGCTGGTCGGCGGCAAGCCCGTCCCGTCATGCCTGATGCCGGTTGCGCTGGCAGAGGATTGCGAGATCCACACGGTCGAAGGCCTGGCCGGCGGCGGCGCGCTCAACCCGATCCAGCAGGCGCTCGAGAGCTGCGACGCCGTCCAGTGCGGCATGTGTTTCCCCGGCATGGTGGTGACCCTGACGCATCTTCTGACGACCACATCAGGCGCAACGCGCGACGACATCCGCGCGGCGTTGACTGGCAACATCTGCCGTTGCACCGGATATGAACGCATTGTCGAGGCGACCGTGCTGGCGCTCGCCGCGAGTTGATGGGAGACGCAGAGATGGCCGACGTTTCCGCAACCATGGATCTCCGGCGCCGCGATGCAAGCGACAAGCTGCGCGGCCGCACGCGCTACACTATCGATCGCTATTTGCCGGGCATGCTGCACGCCGCGGTGCTGCGCGCCGGTGTCGCCACGGGACGTATCGTTCGCCTCGACACCGCCAAGGCGGCGCGGATGCCCGGCGTGCGCGCCGTGGTGACGGCCGCCGACGCACCCGGCAAGATCGGCATCGGCATCGCCGACCATCCCCTGTTTGCGCGCGACGTGATCCGCTACGATGGCGAGCCGCTGGCGGCGGTTGCCGCCGGCACGCTTGCGCAGGCGCAGACCGCACTCGCTGCGATCGAGGTCGAGATCGCGCCGCTGCCGGCCGCGCTCACCATGGCCGAGGCGCTTGCGCCCGACGCGCCGCTGGTTCATCCCGATTGGCGCGAACATGAAGCGTTGCTCGAAGGCGGCGTCCGCGAGGGCAATGTCGCCTGGGAGGCGACCGTGGTTCGCGGCGATGTCGACGGCGCCTTCGCGCGGACTGACGTCGAGATCGTCGAAAGCACCTTTCGCGTCGGTCGCCAGAACCATGTCGCGTTCGAGCCACGCGCGGTCGTCGCAGACTATGAGGACGGACGCTTCCACATCGAGACCTCGACCCAGGTGCCGTGGACCGTGCGTAACGCCACCGCGCGACTGCTGGGTGTGGCCGCATCGCAGGTGCGGGTCACGGTGCCGCCGGTCGGCGGCGGTTTCGGCCTCAAATTCGATCTCGCGATCGAACCCTTCGCCGCGTTGCTTGCCCGCGCCAGCGGACGGCCGGTGCGGCTGGTCAACTCGCGTGAAGAGGAGATGCTGACCTGCCTGTTCCGCGAGAATGCCGAGATCCGCATCCGATCGGCGGTGACCCGCGACGGCGAGATCGTCGGGCGCGAGGCGGTCGTGTTGATGGATTGCGGCGCCTATGGCGGCGAGCAGATCTTCCTGACCACCATGACCGCGCACACGCTCGGCGGAAACTACCGTCTCGGGTCGGTGCGGCTGGTGTCGCGCGCGGTCTACACCAACACCGCGCCGAACGGCGCATTCCGCTGCTGCAACGGCGTTTACAACACGTTTGCGCTGGAACGGCACACCGATGAGATCGCTGTCAGAATCGGCATGGATCCCCTCGCCTTCCGCCGCCGCAACGTGCTCGGCGACGGCGATCTCGGCGCCACCGGCCAGGTCTTCGAGGCCGACGTGCTCGGCCCGATGCTGGCGCGGATGGATACGCTGCGCGATCCGGCCGCACCGCCGCGCGCGCTTGCGGACGGCCGCCTGTTCGGTCGCGCCACCACGGTCGGCACCTGGTTCGTCTTTGTCGGGCCATCGGCGGCGACCGTGAACATGAATGCCGATGGAACGGCGACGCTGGTGACATCCGGCGTCGAGATCGGATCCGGCTCGATGATGCAAAGTCTGCCGCAGATCGTCGGCAGCACGCTCGGCATCGCCCCCGAAACCGTGATCGTGCGCGCCGCCGACACCGATGCCGCCGGCTACGACGTCGGCGTCGGCGGCGGCCGCACCACGGTCTCGCTCGGCGCCGCGAGCCTGTCGGCGGCGCAGGAGGTCCGCACCAAATTGCTCAGGATCGCCTCCGAGATGATCGAGGCCGCGCCTGAAGACCTCGTGATGCGCGAAGGACGGATCGAGATCGCCGGCGCGCCCGGCTCCGGCCGCGCCATCGCCGACGTCGCGGCGCGCGCCCAGGCGCAAATCGGCCCGATCTCCGGCACCGGCGCCTTCACGGGGGCCGGCGTGGAAGCGATGCCGGGATGCGTCGCCGGTCACTTCATCGGTGCGATCGATATCCCGATCTTCGCGGTCCATGATTGCGAGGTCGCCGTCGACCCGGAGACCGGGCATGTCGAGGTGCTCGCCTATCGCGTCGTCCAGGACGTCGGCCGCGCACTGAACCCGCGCGCGATCCAGGGCCAGATCCAGGGTGGCGTCGTGCAGGGGCTGGGCTATGCCCTGCACGAAGAGGTGACGATCGGCGCCAACGGCCGCGTCTGCCAGAACGGTTTTGAAACCTACCGCGTGCCGCTGGCGCTCGATGTCGTTCCGGTCGAGATCAGCCTCTACGAGGGTGCGCCCTCGATCGGGCCGCTCGGCACCAAGGGCGCAGGTGAGGTCCCGATCCTGAATGTCGGCGCCGCTGTCGCCTGCGCGATTGCGAATGCGACAGGAAAGCGCGTCCAGGAACTGCCGCTGACGCCACCGCGGGTGCTCGAACTCCTGCTCGACCGCAAGCAAGAGCTCTCATTGCCGCACATTGCAGCGGCCTGGGCGGACAATCTGGTGCGCCCCCACGGCACGTGAGATTCCGGATCAAAGCTGACTGCATGCGGCGCCGTTGGGCGGTCGCCTAATCGGACTCGGCAGATTGACCCGCATGGGAACAGTATCCATATGGCACCGAAGAACCGGCGGCAGCCTGCCGTTTCGGACTGGGCTGGACGCGGCCGAGCATCGCTTGGCGGCGTCCTTGATCCACGTGGTTTCGCTCGGAAGTTCCTGTGACAGCACTCTCCATCCTCGATCTGGTCCGCGTCACCGAAGAGACCGATGCGCGCGGCGCGCTCGATAACGCGCGCGATATCGCACGCCACGCGGAGACCTGGGGGTATCGCCGCATCTGGGTGGCGGAGCATCACAACATGGCCGGCATCGCGAGCGCCGCGACATCGGTTGTGATCGGTCATATCGCCGCCGGAACGAAAACCATCCGTGTCGGCGCCGGCGGTATCATGCTCCCCAACCACGCCCCCTACGTCATTGCCGAGCAGTTCGGGACGCTGGAGCGACTGTTCCCAGGCCGCATTGACCTTGGATTAGGCCGCGCACCCGGGACCGATCAACTGACACTGCGCGCCTTGCGCCGGACGCCCGAAGCCGCCGAAAACTTCCCGCAGGATGTTCTCGAGGTGCAGGCCTTCCTGGCTGCGGCGGGTCCAAATCAGCGGATCCAGGCGGTGCCGGCCGCAGGGACGGACGTGCCGTTGTGGATTCTGGGATCGAGTCATTTTGGCGCGATGCTGGCGGCCGAACTCGGGCTGCCCTATGCCTTCGCCTCGCATTTTGCGC
>Ga0137412_10004256_pt1 | contig 11462 bp, 11 predicted proteins | sample CZODoug2_1_16fun_FD_122160 | JGI IMG/M metagenome (GOLD analysis project Ga0137412, IMG submission 122160) | Vadose zone soil fungal communities from Angelo Coast Range Reserve, California, USA - CZODoug2_1_16fungal (Hybrid Assembly) | ecosystem: Environmental > Terrestrial > Soil > Vadose zone...
TTGGGGATGCCGTACGAAATCCCGGTCCGGTCCCGGCGGCGCAGCAGCGTACCGGCAATTTCCCGCGGCGTACCGGTCAGGACCGAGCTGGCACCGGCGGCGATCAGGGCCGGTACGTCCAGCCCGAATCCCTTGGCCAGCCACTCGGGCACGTCCGGTCCGACGCTGTGTTGGGAGAACGCAATCTCGATCTCATCGGCCCGGTCACCGGCCGCCGCCCGAAGCCCGCGGACCTTCTCGGCCAGTTCGTCATCGGTGGTCTGCGGCATCGCTCCCAGCGCGACAATGTCGGCGGTCTGCGCGGCAAGCGTGAGCATTCGTCGGCCCGAGCCGGCGATCAGGAGCGGCGCGGTGAGCTCCTTGCGCACACCGTCGATGAGCGCGCTCAGCTGATCGACCCGTTCCGCCGGTGAGCCAAATGGCATCCCCAGCCGGGCCGCATCCGCATCCGCACCGGGCCGGCCGGCGCCCAGGCCGAGCTCGAACCGGCCGCCGGACAGGAGATCCAGCGTGCTCGCCTGCCATCCGACGTTGCCGGGGGTGTGGAACGGCGCCGCCAGCACGTAGGTGCCGACACGCAGCGTGCTGGTCGCGGTCGCCGCCGCGGCCAAAGCCGGCAGCGGTGCCAGCGCCTGCATGCTGTCGGGGGCGAGCAGCGTCGAATAACCGAGGTCCTCGGCGTGCCGGGCCAGGCCGACCCACGCGGCGGCGTCGGTCACCCGGCCGCCGACCAGCCCGAAGCGGAAGGCCCGGGTGCTCATCGCCCGGCCCAGCGCGGCCCGGCCCAGGGTGGCCCGGACCAGCCGGCACCGCGGCGGATCGCGACCCGGATCGCCAGGCTGCCCCAGAGCCACATCATCGGGAAGAACGGCCAGAAGAACGCCGTATCCATCGTGGCCCAGCGGGTGATCATGATGACCGATAGCACGATCGCGATGACCGCGTGGATCCGGATACCGGGCGTCACGATCGGCCGGGTTGCGCGGGCCGAGCCTGCTGGCTGCTCCTCGGTCGGCAGGTCGGCGGTCAGCGGCGGCAGTTGGTTGCGGTAGGTCGCGGCGTACGCCTGACTCACCCGTTCATCGACCTCGGGGAGGGTGAGCCGGCCGTCGGCACCCGCCTGCTGCAGCAGCGTCACTACGCGCTCCCGCTCGGCATCGGATGCCCGCATCTGTGGGGTGTTCGCCAGTTCGGTAGTCATGCCGTCGATCCTGCCCGCGGACCGCGCGATTGGCATCGTCCCGGCGACGACTTTGCGCATACTCCCGCAGCGGTACGAACGTGAGATCGGGGCACTCTAGCCGCACCAACGTGACGTTCGCGCGAAAAGGATCGGAGCCAATGTCACGTTCGTACGCTTTCCGCGAAGTGAAGTGCGAGTGAGCATCGCAGGCGCCCCTAGGGCGCCGAGGAGCGGAGCGAGTGCCGAACGAGCAATCAAGCATTGCATACGAATGTGACATTGGCTCCGAAAGATCTAGCTCCGAATCGGTTAGTACGACGGGAGGCTGGGGTCGACCTGGTTGACCCAGGCGATCACGCCGCCCTGCACGTGCACCGCGTCCTTGAACCCGGCCTGCTTCACCGCGGCCAGCGCCTCGGCGGACCGTACCCCGGACTTGCAGTGCAACACGATCGGCCGATCCTGCGGCAGTTTCGACAGTGCCTCGCCGGAGATGATGTCGCCCTTGGGGATCAACACCGAGCCCGGGATCTTGACGATCTCGTACTCGGCCGGCTCCCGTACATCAATCAGCGCGAAGTCCTTGCCGGCGTCGATCATGTCCTTCAGCTCGAGCGCGGTGATCGTCGAGCCGGTCGCCGCTTCAACGGCCTCGTCCGACACCACGCCGCAGAACGCCTCGTAGTCGATCAGCTCGGTGATCTTGGCCGTGGCCGGGTCCTTGCGGATCGCCACCTCGTGCCAGCTCATCTCCAGCGCATCGAATACCAGGAGCCGGCCGAGTAGCGTGTCGCCGATGCCGGTGATCAACTTGATCGCCTCGTTCACCATGACCGAGCCGATCGAGGCGCACAGCACACCGAGCACGCCGCCCTCGGCGCACGAGGGCACCATGCCGGGCGGCGGCGGCACCGGATAGAGGTCGCGGTAATTGGGGCCGTGCGAATCCCAGAAAACGCTGACCTGGCCGTCGAAGCGGAAGATCGAACCCCAGACGTAGGGCTTGTCCAGCAGTACGGCGGCATCGTTGACGAGATAACGGGTCGCGAAGTTGTCGGTGCCATCGAGGATCAGGTCGTAATCGGCGAAAATGTCCAGCACATTGGACGAATCCAGCATCACCTGGTGCAGGTTGACCTTGACGTACGGGTTGATCTCGGCGATCGAGTCCCGGGCCGACTCGGCCTTGGGGCGGCCGATGTCGCTCTGCCCGTGAATGACCTGGCGCTGCAGGTTGGACTCGTCCACGGTGTCGAAGTCCACGATGCCCAACGTGCCGACGCCGGCCGCGGCCAGGTAGAGCAGCGCCGGAGAGCCGAGACCGCCGGCACCGACGACCAGCACCTTGGCATTCTTCAGCCGCTTCTGGCCGGCCATCGCGACGTCCGGGACGATCAGGTGCCGGCTGTAGCGGCGCACCTCGTCCACGCTGAGCTCGGCGGCGGGTTCGACGAGGGGTGGCAGGGACACGGCGTTCTCCTCATGGGATCGACTCAATGCTTAGGCGCAACCTCGCACCCGCCGCTCATTGTTCCCCAGAACGCATCCGCTGGAACGGGAACGGGGGCATCGTCAGTGGTAGCGCCGCGATCTGCATCAGCAACAGCGCGTTGTCGTCGCCGGCGGTGCGGTTGAGCCGTAACCGGCCACAGTTGGTGCAGCGGTGGATGAGTACCCACCGGCCCTCACCGCGGACCGTAACCGCGATGGGCTCCATACCGCCGGAGCATTTGGCGTCCCGGTCGCCGGGGGCGTTGCGATCGAGGTGCGCCGACCACAGGCAGCTCGGGCAGTGATTGCGATGAGAGGTGCCGGGTGCGTCGGTGGATACCGCTACACCGCAGTGCTTGCATTGAAATGAACGTGGAAACGCCAAGCCAGTAGACCTTTCAGAGCGAAGCATCGAGTACGGGCGAACATGTCTCGCTCCTTCCGGACTGCCGCGGGCCGATCCCGCCGGGCCGAATGGAGACGGTACCGCACGGGCGCCGTCGAGTGCGATGCATAAATCGTTCGCGCTAACCAACGGGGCAAAGTGCGCCCTACCGCAGGGAAAGCGCTTACTAACGCGGTAGAGCGCACCTTGCCTGGTCGTCGGGCTCGGCCCAGTCGCGGTCGGCGCACCACGAACCAGAGTGCGCTTTGGTCGGTGCTCGTCGTCGCACCATCGGCCAAAGCGCACTTTGGTCGGTGCTCGTCGCAGCGCCATCGGCCAAAGCGCACTTTGGTCGGGCGCGGCGCCGCAATACCTCAGCCGGTGGTTGGCGGGCCGGTCGCCAGCTTGCCGTGCACGTATGGCCACGGGTTCGGCCGGCAGGCCCCCACTCCGGGCGTGGTCACACCGAGCGTCTGCTCCATCATCACCGGCGCCATGCTGCCGGCCTTCGGGCATTTCACGTGCCCGTGCCCGAGCGCGTGCCCGACCTCGTGATTGATCACGTAATGCCGGTAATCGGCGATGTCCGAGCCGTATGACATAGCGCCGCGGACCCAACGCGCCACATTGATGAACTCCCGCCCCTCGGCGGCGTTGGAGCAGGACGTCTCCAGCTTCATCGTGTAGCCGCACTTTGATCGGATCGTCTGCACCGAGGTGAGCGTCACCCGGAAGTCGATGTGCCCGGAATCCACCCGGCGCAGGCTGATCCCGCCATGGATCCAGCCCCGCGGATCGCTCAGCGTCTGGGTCACCACCGACGCGAACGCCGCATCGTCGACGCCGCTCATCCCCCCCTCGACCTCGACGGCAAACCGCCGCAGCGGGCCGGTGCCGAACGTCGGCGAGGTGCCGGGAACGATCGTGAACGTACCGTCGCCAGTCTTGGGATAGCTCGCCGCGCCGGCCGGGAGCGCCGCGATCGACCCGTTGGTGGGCGCCGCGGTGGGCAACGCGCTGGTTGCACTGGGCGGCGCGCTCGGGGTCGCGGATGGCGTGCTGCGCGGGGGCACCGAGCTCGGTGCGCTCGACGCGACCGTCGGCGCCGGCGCGCCGGTCGAGTGGTGCTTGGCCGGCTGACCGCCCAGCGCGATGTTGCTCAACCCGAGAACGGTGGCCACGGCCAGGATCGGCAGGGCATAGGCCCGCCAGCCGAATCGGTCGACGAACCGCGCCATCCGGCCGCGGTCGTCCGGCCGCCACGGCGGGGCCGGCCGGTTGGGTTGCCGCCGGTGCCCGTGCACCTGGGCCCGCAGCGGCCCGTCCGGGGTACGCAGCGGAACGTGCTCGCGCTGCACGGAACCAAACGTGCGCGGCCCATCGAACGGTGGGCGGGGTCGGGGCGGCCCCGCCTCCGGTCGGTGGAACGGGGGCGTCATCCCGACCAGTTTCCCACAGCCGTTACCGAACGGTGATCAGGCGCGGCGCCCGACCGGCCGTCGTTCCAACAGGCCGAGCATCGCCCGGGCCACCGGCTCTGGCGATTCCAGGTGCGCGGTGTGCCCGACGTTGGGCAGTACGAGCAGGCCGGCGCCCGGAATGGTGCGCGCGGTCCGCGGCGCGAGCACCACGTCAACCAGCTGGTCGGCCTCGCCCCACACCACGGCGGTCGGCGCGCTGATCCGGGCCGCCTGCGCCCACAGCGACCGCGGCCCGCGGCGCAGGTAGGTGGCGACCAGCCCGCGCACCGAGCCGGCGAACGCGGCCCCCGCCCACGGCACGGTGAGCATCTTGCGCTCTTCGGCGATCGCCTCGGCCAGCCGGACCTCGGGGATCAGCGACGGGTCGGCGAAGCAGACGTTGAGCACGCCGCGTACCCGCGCCTCGACCGTGCTGCGGGCCATGTATCGGTCGCCGATCTGGCGCAGCCCGGGCACCGCGAACGCGCCGATCAACACCGCCGGACTCCGCCGCGGTCGCAGGTCCGGCATCGCCGGCGAGACGAGCGTCAGCGTCTTGACCAGCTCCGGCCGCTGCGCCGCAACGAGCACCGACACCGCGCCGCCGAGTGAGTTGCCGGCCAGATGCACCGGGCCGACATCGCGCTGCTCGATCAGCCGGGCCACCACTCGGGCGTGCGCGGCCAGGCTGTAGTCGCCGCCGCGGGCCGGGTCGGATCCGCCGAACCCCGGCAGGTCCAGCGCGAGGCCGTCGACGTGGCCGGCCAGCAACGCCGCCAGGTCGGTCCAGTTGGTGGACGAGCCGCCGAGTCCATGGACATACACCGCCGGTTCGACGGCGGATGAGGTCGGCTGGGTATGGCGTACCAGCACCGCCCGGCCGTCGACGAGCATGGTCTCCGCCGGGTACGGCGGCCGATTCGGATCGATCGCCGGCAATTCCACATCGGACAGTCGGGCCGCCGAAACCGGCCCCGATAATCCGCGCCCCGTACCAAATCTCATTGCTCGGCTCCGCGCTGCGATGCCCGGCATCAGGCGCTTCGTCGCGAACCGGCGGCCTTCTTCGCAGCTGTTTTCTTGGCCGGTGCCTTTGCTGCCTTTTTTGCCGGAGCGCTCTTGCTGGCTGCTTTCGCCGTTGCCTTTTCGGCCGGCGCCTTCTTGGCCGGGGTCTCCTTCTTGGCGGTCCCCTTCTACGCGTCCGCGACGCTCTTGCGCAGCGCCGCCATCAGGTCGAGCACCTCGCCGCCGGCGTCCTCGGACTCCGCGGGCGCGACGACCTCGCGGCCCTCTACCTTGGCCGCGACCACCGCCTCGACGGCTTCGCGGTAGTTGTCGTGGTATTGCTCGGGATCGAAATCGCCGGACATGCTCTCGATCAGCGACTCGGCCATCTGCAGCTCCTGCTGCCGTACCGAGACATCGTCGTCGAGGAACCCGAACTCCGCGGCCCGTACCTCATCCGGCCAGATCATGGTCTCCAACAGGAGTACGCCATCGCGCACCCGCAGGGTCGCCAGCGCTTCCCGGCTGCGGATCGCGATCTTGACGATCGCCACCATGCCGGAGCTTTCCAGCGCGTCGCGCAGCAGCACGTACGGCTTGGCCGCGGTGCCCTCGGGCTCGAGGTAGTAGCTCTTGTTGAAGTAGATCGGGTCGACCTGCTCCAGCGGCACGAACTGCAGTACGTCGATCTCCCGGCTGCTGGACAGCGGCAGGTCGGCGAAGTCATCGTCGGTGAGTACGACCGTCTCGCCGCCTTCGAGCTCGTAGCCCTTGGCGATGTCGCTGTAGGCCACCTCTTCCCCATCGACGGTGCAGATCCGCTTGTACCGGATCCGGCCACCATCGGTGCGGTGCACTTGATGGAACGCGACCCCGCGTTCCTCGGTCGCCGTGTACAGCTTGATCGGGATGCTCACCAGGCCGAAGGAGACGGCACCCTTCCAGATAGCGCGCATGGTGCCCAGCCTGACATCGATTCCCCGACTTGTCTTCCCCAACCCCACGTTGATCGACATCGAATGTGGTTTCGCGCGAATGTCACGTTGGGGCAATCTAGTTGCCCGAATGTCACATTGGGGCAATAAAGCTGTGGCGATGTCGATCATGGTTGCGAGCGGTAGGGCAGGATGGGCGCCGTGAGGCCGATGCTGGCGACCGCGGGCGCGCTGCCCACTGGCCCGGAGTGGGCGTACGAGCTGAAATGGGACGGCGTGCGGGTGCTGGCCGATCGAAGCCCGGAGCGGTTCACGCTCAGCAGCCGCACCGAGCGCGACGTGACCAACACCTATCCCGAACTCGCCGACGTCGCTGCCGGCTGCCCGGACGTGCTGCTTGACGGTGAGGTGGTGGCGCTGGCCGAGGGCCGCCCGTCCTTCGCCGCGCTGGCACCGCGGATGCACGTCAGCAGCGTGGCCGCCGCCCGCCGCGCGGCGGCCACCACTCCCGTGACCTACCTCGTCTTCGATGTACTGCGGCTCTACGGGGTGGACCTGACCGGGCGGCCCTACACCGAGCGGCGCGCGACGCTCGAGCGGCTGCAGGCCGAGCGGCCCGGCCGATCCTGGACCGTGCCGCCCTCCTTCGACGACGGCCCGGCGACCGTGGCGGCCGGCCAGCTGCAGGGGCTGGAGGGTGTGGTGGCCAAGCGGCGCGGCTCGCCCTACCGGCCGGGGGCGCGTACCGCGGACTGGGTGAAGGTGCGGTTGATCCGCCGGCAGGAGTTCGTCGTCTGCGGGTACGAGGTGGGCACCGGCGGCCGGTCCGGGCAGATCGGCGCACTAGTGCTCGGCTATTACGAGAACGGCACGCTGCGGTACGCCGGGCAGGTAGGCAGCGGATTCAGCGACACCACGCTGCGGGAGCTCGGTGCGCTGTTGGAGCCGCTGCGCCGGCCACAGTCGCCGATCGATGAGACGCTGCAAACGGCCGAGCGGCACGGCGTAATCTGGTGCGCGCCGAAGGTCGTGGTCGAGGTGGCGTTCGGCGAGTGGACCCCGGCGGGCCGGCTGCGTTTCCCTACGTACCAGGGTTTGCGCAACGACAAGGATCCGCGGGAGGTGGTCCGTGAGCCCCAGTGACGACACCGTACGGGTCCGCGTCGACGAGCACATCCTGCAACTGTCCAATTTGGATAAAGTGCTCTATCCGGAGACCGGCTTCGCGAAGCGCGACGTCATCGACTACTACTCGCGGATCGCGCCGGTAATGCTGCCGCATTTGGCCGGCCGACCGTTGACGTTGCGGAGATATCCGAATGGCGTCGACGGCAAGTCGTTCTTCGAAAAGAATGCGCCGATTCACAAGCCGACATGGGTTCGTACCGTACGGCTTCCCGTTCCCGGCAGCACCATGAATCGGGAAGAAATCGATTTTCTCGTCATCGAAAACCTCGCCGGTATGGTCTGGGTCGCCAATCTGGCCGGCCTGGAATTGCACACACCACAGTGGACTGTCGGGCCGCGCGGAGCGGTAAAGGGCACCGACCTGCTGGTCTTCGACCTCGACCCGGGCGCGCCGGCCGGAATTGCCCAGTGCCAGGAGGTGGCGTGCCTGCTGCGGGATGAGCTGGCCGCCGACGGCCTCACGGCATACCCCAAGACCAGCGGCTCCAAGGGCATGCAGGTCAGCGTGCCGATCCGGCCCGCCGACCCCGGCCGCACCTCCGACTACGCCCGGACGCTGGCCGGGCAACTGGCCCGGAAGCATCCGAAGCTGATCACCGCAGAGATGGCCAAGGCGGTACGGCCGGGCCGGATCTTCGTGGACTGGAGCCAGAACAACACCGCGAAGACCACGATCTGCGTCTACTCGCTGCGGGCCCGCCCGGAGCCGCGGGTCTCCACGCCGGTGACGTGGGAGGAGGTCGAGCACGAGAAGTCGCTGAACTTCACCGCGCCCGATGTGCTGGAGCGGGTCGAGCGACTCGGCGACCTGCATGCCGGCGCGCTCGACGCGAGCACGAGCCTGCCGGGTTGACCGGTCCCGACCCGGGCCGGCGGGTATGGTCGCAAAGGATCGGCGACAGCGAGTGAGCGAGCGCGGCGCCGAGCAATTGAGTGCAGCCGGATCGACGCGGGGAGGTGGCATGGCCGCCAGTCAGCAGCCTGTCACCACGGTGACCGGGCGGATGCCGCGCTCGGCGCGGCGCAAGCAGCTGCTCGCCGCTGCCCAGGAGGTATTCGTCGCCAGCGGCTATCACGCCGCCGCGATGGACGACATCGCAACCCGCGCCGGCGTATCCAAACCCGTTCTCTACCAACACTTTCCGGGCAAGCTGGAGCTGTACTTGGCGCTGCTGGACACCGCCGCGGACGAGCTGGTGCGCCGGCTGCGCGACGCAATCAACGTCACCAGCGACAACAAGACCCGCGTACACAATGCGATCAGCGCCTACTTCGACTTCGTGGACGGCAACGGGCCCGACCACCAGGGCGCGTTCCGGCTGGTGTTCGAGTCCGACCTGCGCAACGAGCCGGCGGTACGCGAACGGGCCGAGCGCACCAACCGCCTGTGCATGCAGGCCATCGCCGACACGATCGTCGCCGACACCGGGCTGTCGCGGGCCGAGGCGGAGCTGCTGTCGATCTCGCTCACCGCCGTATCGGAGGTCGGCGCCCGGTATTGGCTGCAGAGCGAACGGGCGGTGCCCAAGGAGAGCGCGGTACGGCTGCTCGAGGCGCTGGCCTGGCGTGGCATCTCGGCCTTCCCGCGGCAGGACGAGACCGACAACGCGTTCACTGACAGCTGACCTACCGCGCGGCTGTGCGCCGGCCGGCCCGGCTAGGCTCTGGTTCATAGAGCAACAATCACAACGAGAAGGGCAGGCCGCGGTGGAGGTCAGGATCGGTGTCGAGCACTCCCCGCGAGAGCTCGTGTTGGAATCGAGCCAGACCCAGGACGAGGTCGAGGCGGCCGTAGCCAAGGCGCTCGGTGCGCCCGACGCCCTGCTGACCCTGGTCGATGAGAAGGGCCGCAAGATCATCGTCCCGGCCGCGAAGCTGGCCTACGTGGAGATCGGCGAGGGCGAAGGCCGCCGCGTCGGCTTCATGGCGCCTTAACCATTTACTCGGCTCCGCGCTCTCTGCGCTCCTCGGCGCCCTAGGGGCGCCTGCGGGTGCTCGCTCGCTGTCGCCTCGTGGATCGACCATTTACTCGGCTCCGCGCTTACCGTCGCCGATCTTGAAGTTATCGCCCACCGAGTCCGAAATGTGGGGCACTATCTTCAAGATCGGCGGGAGAATCGCGACTCGACTTTCCGCACGAAATAACGGCGCAGGACACTACGGCAGCCGGTCTGGCCCGGTAATCAGGTCGAACTCGCATCGCGGTCCGGTCGCGGCGGCGAGTTTTGCGTCGCAGGTCAGCACTGTTGCTCCGAGCTGTTCGGCCAGTGCGACGTATGCGGCGTCGTAGGCGGTGACGTTTTCTCGCAGCTCCCACATCCGTTCCAACAGAGGCGCGAGCGGCATGCGTCGGACCGGGAGCCGGGCGAGGTGGCGAACTGCTCCGGGAGCCGCGTTCTGCAGGGCCGGGGCCCGCAGCGCGAGGCCACGCAGCGCCGAGATGACTTCGGCGTCCAGGTGGGCAGGCGCGAACAAAGCGTCGCCGGTGGCAAGCCGCGCCACGACGGCCGCACGGCGCGGGTCATCGGCGGCGTAGAAGGCAACCAGCACCGAGGCGTCGACGACGAGCAGGCTCACGACGCCTCGCGAACCTCCCGCACGGCGGCGGCCGCGTCCTCGAGGCTCACCCCGCTGCCCTGCGGCGGCTCATAATCGGCCAAATAGTCGGCGATCCGGGCCACGCGGGCAACTTCGGTCAGCCGGTCCACGACGTACGCGCTCAACGACTGCCGGTTCGCCGCCGCGGCGTCGACGAGCACCGTGTACACGTCTTCCGGTACATCTCGCAGATTCATCCGCCTCATGGCACCATTATGGCACCAGATCGCGCAGCTACGACCGGCCACCGTGCGCAGCGGCGCCGGCGCCGCTCGCTGCGGCCCGTAGAAGTTCGCCTCGCTCTCGGAGTCGCTCTCGATGCTTCGTTGCCCAGCCGCTGTGCCCGCATCCGTTCCGGGGCGGACGCCACCCACCATGAATGCTGGGAACTGCTCGTCTGTTGCCGCTTCATACTCTGCCACGGAGTGGTATTGTGCGGGGCCAAAGTCTCGCAGGAACAGGTCCACGCCTTCCCTGCGGTATGGCCGGGTATTCATCTTCCGCACGGTCGCAAAGAAGCTCTCCGGCAGAATGTCCTTATCGATCACCACGGTCGACCCCGCCGCCCGCAGTTGCTCGACAGCCTTCATAAAGGCAGCTCGCGTCTCCGGGACAACTGCTCCACTGTGCGGTGGAGCATTCGGGCCGTTGCCATAGACAGTGGGGGAGCCCTCCAGCACAAACCACGGCACCGCGAATCGCTTTCCCTTCAGCGCATCCTTCTTCAGATACCGCGTATACGGCCTTGTCTCAGCGCTCTCCGCTGCACCCTTGGTCCAGGCGTCCATGAGAAACAGGCGGTCCTCCGCCGCGGCGTAGCCAGCGCCGGAGCCCAGGGCGACCGGGTCGGATCCCTTGACGTGGGGGACGTCGTGGGAGTCGCGGGTGATCGTGACGGAGCCGGCCGGGGGCCGGAGGGTCTCGACGCGGGTGACGTCCGGGGGCGAGCCGAGCGTCTCTGCGCCGAAGTAGCTCGTGAGGGCCGGGTCGGTCAGAGGGGGTGCGTACAGGAGGCCGGCATACGGCGCCGTCTGGTCGTTGCTGTTGGGTGGCCGCAGGCCGAGCTGGGCGAGCACCGCCTGGATGGGGTTGACGAGGCCGTTCTCACCGGGCGGCAGGATGCTGAGGACCGGCGGCAGGGGCGCCGCGGCGACGGCTTCCAGCGCCGGAAGGAGCGAACCGATGAGGAGCACGACGCAAGCCAGGGCTGCCCGCCG
>Ga0137412_10004257_pt1 | contig 11462 bp, 11 predicted proteins | sample CZODoug2_1_16fun_FD_122160 | JGI IMG/M metagenome (GOLD analysis project Ga0137412, IMG submission 122160) | Vadose zone soil fungal communities from Angelo Coast Range Reserve, California, USA - CZODoug2_1_16fungal (Hybrid Assembly) | ecosystem: Environmental > Terrestrial > Soil > Vadose zone...
GGACCGGAGTAGTAAAGTCTGTGACCTTCACTGCCCTTATGCTGATAGTGTCCGCAGTCCTCACCAAATCAAAAGTTCGTTTGCAATTGTGATGGGTGGAACGTTTCAACACCATTGAAATGGCGTTGGATATCATCAAGTTCGCCAAACAGGAACGCATTTCGAAAACCAATGTGTTCTTTTGTCAAAATGCTTATTGCATGGCTACCCTGATTGTGAAAGCGCTTGCGCAAGGCCGTTCTGAAAAGAGATACTTATGTTTCTTTACAAAGAGCGGTATACTTGTTTCTGAAAAAGCCAATAGGGCCCGCTTCGCAGTGGAATTTGGGGACGTAATGGCAATAGGCGGGAAGTGTATTTTTGAGGCGATAGAGACACTTGATGAAAGCCATTCGCTTTTTACAGTTCGTGGCAATTGTTGCGATTTGTGTATTGTCTCTGGCTGGAGCATCTTCTGCGCAAAAAAAGCATCTCCTGATCTTGGGCGAAGAAAAAGGTTACAGGCACGAGTCGGTCTCCCACGCCATGGCGGTGATCGAAGAGCTAGGAAAGCAGAATGGTCAGTGGGATACGACGATTCGCACCGACACAGAGGTTTTGACAAAAAAGAAGCTTGAGTTCAACGCCAAAAACCTAAATGACTTCGATGCGGTATTGTTTTTTACCGGCGGAGATCTCGAGATGGACCCACAGCAGAGAGCCGATCTCCTCTCGTTCGTACATGACGACGGTAAAGGATTCATCGGCGTTCACAGCGCAGCGATTACATGGGCCAAGTGGCCGGAGTTTGTGGAGATGCTTGGGGGCACTTTCGATGAGCATCCCTGGGGAACGTTCAACGCGCCGATCATTGTCGAGGATTCAACGTTTCCAGGCATGCAGCAATGGCCCCGCGAGTTTGTTTACAAGGATGAAATCTATCAGATGAAAGACTTCTCGCGCGACAAGGTGCATGTGCTGATGCGTCTTGATTCGTGCAAACTCGATCTTTCCAATCCGAAAGCGCATCGGAAGGATCATGATTTCGCGGTCACTTGGGCGAAGTCGTATGGCAAGGGGCGGGTCTATTACTCGACTCTCGGACACCCTGAAGAGAATTGGGACGATCCACGACTGCAGCAGATGTATACCGAGGCAATCAAGTGGGCGGTAGGACTTGAAACCGCTGACCTTACTTCGCGACCTTCTCCGTCTTCAGGAAGTATGGGTGGGAAGTCAGGCTCTGAGAAAGAGGCTTGTCAACAATGACAACATGAGCGAGATTTGCTCGTAGCCTGAGCTAATTCAACTTTGAGGTAAGTGTCCATTCAAAAATGGAGGTACGCACAGATGTGGAAGGCTCTCTTTGTTCTACTGGTTTCTTTGACCGCATCGGCGCAAGAAGTGCATCCGACCCTTGCTCTTGGTTCTTCCGCGCCTAACTTTGAGCTTCCAGGAGTGGATGGCAGCTTTCACAAGCTAAGCGATTATGCAGCCAGTCCAGTTTTGATGGTGGTCTTCACCTGCAATCATTGTCCCATCGCACAGATGTATGAGCGGCGTATCCAGCAACTAGCGACGGATTACAAGGACAAGGGCGTGACAGTCGTCGCGATCGAGCCCAATGATCCCAAGGCCATCAGCATTGACGAATTGGATTCTTCCGATATCAGCGACAGCCTGGCAGAGATGAAGATTCGCGTGCAGTATAAACATCTGACCTATCCCTACCTTTATGACGGCGAAACACAAGAGACGACCCGCGCTTATGGTCCCCAGGCGACTCCTCATGTCTTCATCTTCGATCAGCAGCGGCACCTTCAGTATGAGGGCCGCATGGACAACAGCTATCGAGCCGAACTCGTCAAGTCCCAGGACGCACGCAACACGATTGACGCTTTGCTTATCCACAAGGAAGTGCCAGTCACACATACAGGAGCCTTCGGTTGCTCGACGAAATGGAAAGAGAAATCGACAACTAGTCTGGCGACCCTGCAGAAGTTTGAGGAAAAGCCTGTCAGCGTGGAATTGGTGTCGAAGGATGACCTGACAAAGCTTCGTGCGAACCCATCGCACCAGATGATGTTGATTGATTTTTGGGCGACATGGTGCGGTTCCTGCATCGCAGAGTTCGCAGACCTGCAGAACACGCTACGCATGTATGCGGCGCGTGATTTTTCGTTTGTTACTGTTTCGGCCAACATGCCGGACGAGAAACCGAGCGTTTTGCGTTTTCTCCAGAAACAACATGCAACAAGCCGCAATCTCTTATTCTCATCGGATGACACAGCGGCATTACAGACGGCATTTGATCCCCAGTGGGATTCCGCTGTTCCCTATACGGTGCTGTTGTCTGGAGATGGCAAGGTGCTCTACAAGAAGATGGGTTCTGTGGACTTGTTAGAGCTTCGACGTACTATCTTGGCAAACTTGCCATCCGACTACAGCGGCTTCAATGAATACTGGAAAAATAATTGATCTTGAGACGAGTCTCAATTCCACAAGAAATCTGACAGGATCTGAGGAAGGTTTACAAAGAGAGTGAGAGTCGGGAGTCCGCCGTATCGAGCGCCAACCTAATAGCTCCCATCAATTGCGCATCTGCTCCCAGAGTGCTGTGTACCAGTTGCGGCTGTGCGCGCGTGCCCCTCTGCTCCAGAATCTTTCGAGTTGCATCGCAGAGCCCCGAGTGCATTCCCACTCCGCCGCCAAGTACAAAGAGAGGGCAGTTCAATATCAGCGATATATTGTAGATCGCATAGGCTAGCGTCCGTGCGGACTTTTGCAGGATCGCCTGCGCGAGCGGATTGCCATCGAGCGCGTGGTCGAAGATTTGGGTTGCGGTCGCATCCCGTGGCAGAGTAGTGCTGTTCTCACGCCAGAGATTCTGCCACTGTGCCTTGACTCCCTCGCCTCCTACAATATCTTCAAGGGCCCCCGGCTTGCCGCGTTCCACCGGCTCCTCAGGGGTCCCGGGCACAAGCATGTAGCCGATCTCGCCTGCGGTCCATCCATTGCCGCGGAAGAGGCGACCATTCAGCACGATGCCTGCGCCGATGCCGGTGCCGATAGCAAGGAAGACGAAGTCGCGCGTTCCTCTTGCAGCACCAGCCCAGTTTTCCCCAATTGCTGCGATGTTCACATCATTGTCCACCGCCGCAGGCACGCCGAGTGCGGATTCGAGCAGGGCGCGCAAGGGAACCTCGCGCCATCCCATGAGATAAGACGTTGCGATGACAATGCCCTCATTCACATCAGTAACGCCGGGTGCGCCTGCTGCGATGGCTCGGAGGGAGCTGCGCGGTGCGGAAGCTTGCTGTAGGAGGTGCTCCACGCCGTCGCGAATGAGGCCGATGACTATGTGTGCGTCACGTATGCCTACAGTAGAGACGGACCATTTCGCCACGATGGTGCCGGTCATGTCCGCGAGAGCGAGGCGCAGGTTGGTGCCTCCAATATCTGCACCGACAACGTACTCCTTGTCAGAGGTTGTAAATGGGGCTTGGTGGGTCGTGTTGGAGCTGTGGGGTTGTTGCTGCGACATCGTTGGAATTGCCTCAACTATATAGGTTTGATATGTTGCCTGCCTCTGCCTCATTGTGCGCTATGGCGCGACCATGGTGGACCTAGCGCTGATGCTCTCTAACTCACGCCCTTTTGTCTCTGGAATAACGAAGCGCACAAAGAGTAGCGTAAGGATGCAGAAGACTCCGTAGATGGCGAAGGTAATAGTATTGCCGGCGGCTTTAATAAGAGACAAAAATGTGATCGAGACTAGAAAATTTGAAGTACCAGAGCCAAGTGTAGCGGCCGCAACACCACGGCCACGCACCCGCAGAGGGAAAACCTCAGAGACGAGAATCCATGCGATGGGGCCCATGCTGAATGCAAAACAAGTGATGTAGACCATCAAACAGATGGTTGCGACAATGCCGAGCGACGATCCGAGCGCTGTCTGATTATGGAAGGCATACGAGAGAATGAAAAGCGAGAGCGTCATGCCTCCAACGCCAACGTAGAGAAGAGGTTTTCGTCCTACTCGGTCGACGAGTACGAGTGCGATGATCGTCGCAAGCACATTCATGATGGCCACTAACAAAGTGGCGAAGATCGCATTCTCGTTCGAGGTGATGCCGGCGAGAGAGAATATCTGGGGCCCGTAGTAGATGATCGTGTTGATGCCGGTGACCTGCTGCAGCACCGTAAAACCCACTGCAATGAAGAGGGAGCCACGCACCGCCGGGCTCCAGAGCGCGCTGCAGCGCCGTTCCATCTTTGTCAGCAAGCTGGTACGGATGTCTTCCAGCAGCAGCTTGGCGCCAGCTTCATCGGTGTATGTTCTCAGCACGGACTCTGCATCGGCCAGTCGGTTCTGCGCGAACAACCAGCGCGGACTTTCCGGAACGGTGAGGACCATAAAGAGAAAAAATATTGCAGGTATCACTCCGATGCCAAACATGAGTCTCCATGCCTGTTGCCCCGCCAGCCAGTAGCCGGTCAAATCTGCCAGGGCAATGCCTACTGTGAGTGCAAACTGATACAAGCCTATGAGCATCCCGCGCGATTGCGGCGGGGCAAGCTCGGAGACATACACGGGGGCTGTCACGGAGGTGAAGCCGATAGCGATTCCCAGCAGCGCGCGTGCAACAATCAGTGTTTCGACATTCGACGACAACGGAGCCAGGACCGAACCGAGGATAAAGATAGCGGCCCCCCAGACGAGCGTGGCTCGCCTGCCGATGCGGTCGGCAATGGTGCCACCAACGATCGCACCAAGCATTGCTCCGACAAGCACGACGCTCACCACTACCTCTTCCATTTGCGTGGAAAGTCCGAAAGAGCTACGCACGAAGATCAATGCAGCGGCGATAATCCCCATATCGAAGCCATAAAGAATGCCTCCCAAGCCAGCAATGAAGGAAACTCTCCAGATAAAACCGCGGTTCACTTGCGGCTGCGGAATGGCTACCGAATTGGGCAAGATACTACCTCCATCGAATGATAGCCTTTCTGCATCAGGCTATAGACCATATTAGTAAAGTATTCTTATAAAGTATTTTTGCATATTGAGGGATGTGTCATGGAAGAAGTAAAAAAACAGGTGCCGTGCTGGATCTCTGGCATCGAGCCGTCCAAGGAGCTGCTCGCGGCCAGCGGGACCCAAATACTGGAGATCGAGTGTCGCGAGCAACCTGAACGTCTTCACGAGCTTATTCGCAGCTATGCCAGCGATTCTGCCGTCCGCGCTGAACTGAAGAAGTTTCGTGACCTTGCCTCGAAGAATGGACCTGTCCTTTTTATCGGCATGGGTGCTTCCTTCTGTTCCTCTATCAGCGGATCAATTCTTCTGCAGTCGCACGGAAGGTCGTCGTTTTCAGTGGATGCTGGAGAATGGTTACACTACTCGTCCACAGTATGGGATGACGCGGCGCTCTCTGTACTTCTCACAACATCGGGAGAGAGCGCGGAGCTTGTCGAACTCTTCAAAAAAGGTGGAAACCGGGGGCTAGGCTTGATCTGCAACAATCCTGCGAGCACCTGCTGGAATCTGGCTGGAAATAAGCTCCCGATCCTAGCGGGGCCGGAGTATGGCAACGCGACGAAGACCTATACCAATGCCACAGCAGCCTCAATTATTCTCGCATCCGAGATTCTTGACCGTCCATGGGAGGAGGAAGCTGAGCGCGTGACGGAGATATTCTCCGCTAATCTCGATCGTGTCTTCGCTATGCGCAATGACCTAGAGAAGTTTTGCCGGGGCGCGTCCAATACGGAGATTATTGGACGTGGTGCGGCGTTCGGTGGAGCAGTGATGAGCGCACTTTGCATCCGCGAGATGAGTGGCTACCGCGCCGCAGCGCATACAGGTGCTGGCTTTCGACATGGCCCGAACCTCGACGTGGACGCATCGCATGTGGCCGTCATTTTCGCGCTGGGGAGAGTCGCTGAACTCGGGGTCAAGCTTGCACAGGAGTGCAATCGGCGAGGTGGAAAGGTCGTGCTTGTCTCTACGGAAGAGCGCGATGCTACGGACACGCTGTTTCCGGTCAGGATCGATGCTGTACCGGAGCCATGGGAGGGAATCACCTCGCTTCTGGTGCCGCAGGCGCTTACGTTGGGCATGGTGGAGCAGACAGGATGCAGACTGCCGCCGCGGTTTCAGTACGGCGTAATGGAACAGTAAGGCTGCCGAGCAGTAATGTGGATGAGTAAAATTAACGAGTTTTCGCTATCCGAATGGTTACTAATAATCTGCCGTAACATGATGTACAGCAATCTGATAACGTGAAGAATGTCTTCCATACTACAAATTCAAAACCACGAGGATTCATTACTCATCGTTTCGAGTCCTATCGAGTGAAAGTGACAAAAGAACCTATCTCAGTTGGCAGACCAGCTCTCTTGCGCCATACGAATGCGCTGAGCATTTTGAAGCTTTTGCGGGAAGCCGGCTTGTGTTCAAGAGCGGACCTAGTTCGCGCTTCGGGCCTGAGTGCTCCAACCGTCACGAGCGTGGTCGGCGATCTTCTATCGGCGAATCTGATCAAACCTCTCGGTGAAGGTGAGTCAAACGGGGGACGACCGCCAGACATAATCCGTTTCAAGGCGGAGCGTGGGTGTTTGCTCGTCATGGAGATCACTGCAAGCCATATTTCATTTATGCTCACAGACTTGAATGGGCATGAACTGGGTATGCATAAAATCTCGCTCAGGAACCAGAAGACAACGCCTGACGCTATCTGTGGCTACATCGGCAAAGAGGTGCTGCGTCTTGATTGACTTCCAGTGTTCAAGTCCACCGAAATTTGAAACGATGGCAAGCTCTCCGATGCCGCCTTTCGCCTGCAAATTTCGTATTTGGTGGATTACTTTCTCGGGAGTCCCAATGAAGCCAATTTCCTGGTCCACGATTTCATCGTAAGTTAGCTTAGTGAGGGATTCGAGCGCCCCGCTGGCGTAAAAGCCGTAGCCCTTGGCGCGAAGTTCCGCCTTCTTCGCCTCGTCCTGCAACGATTCAACCGGCGAGGCATTGAACGCCAGGAAATTGTGCAGCGCGCCCTCCACTTCTTTGCGAATTTGTTTTTCGTCATCGTCCAAATAAACGGGACGGATGTAAACGATGTTCGGCTTATGTCCTTGTTCGGCAAAAAGTACCTGGCAGCTCTCCGATCGAAGCTTCGTCAAGCGAGCCGGCAGCCCCTCGAAAACCGGTTACGTCGGATCGCCGCGCCAGCTGAAATGCGCATTATCGCAATCTGCCTGCTGCCAAACGTTCGTGCCCGTGCTAGTTATGGCGTTAGATCGGGAGATTTCGGATGGCACTTATCAGACGAGACACTGCGCCCTTTTTGACAGACGGCAATGCTCACATTTCCATGCTCGATGACCAGACTCCGTGGGTCGTCATCGTCACGGAAGAGGCGATCGACAAGAGCAAGAATCCCGGCGCCATGGTCGATCGCATGAAACGCGCCGGCATCGGCGGCGTGACCTCGCCGTCGCGCACCAGCCGGCGACACTGGATCGAATACTGCTGCCCCTCGACGGTGCGCGTGTAGCGCCACCAGTTCCCCTTGCGCACCGGCACCGATAGGTCGGTCTCCTGGGTCCGCGCCCTGATCTCGTCGAACACGGCGGACCGCAGGTCGCCGAGCCCCGCGGTCAGCGCCTCCGTGTAGGCGTTCTCCGCCTCCAGGTACGCGATGACCTCGGGATCCTTGGGGTCGGCGAGCCAGGCGTACGGGTCGGTGACCGTGTCGCCGTGGTGCGTGCGCTCGGTCGGAACCTGCTTGGCGATCGGGGGAGTAGGCGCGGACGAGGACTCAGGCGACGGCACGGTGCTCATGACCGCAAAGTCTAGTGACTCCGCCAGAAGGAATGGCTTCTCAGGTCGCCTTGCAGGGTTATCGGGCCCCACCGGTGGCGGTTGCACTGCAGTGCGGATCAGGGCGCGCAGCGCCATCAGAAAGTGGGCTGAGCAGTCATGCCGTCACCTCTTCTGGCGCCGATGGCGCCGATTTCAGGCGAAGGAAACAGGTCGCTCGGGCGGGCCGCCAGCCACGATTTCCTGGCCACGGCGCAGCACCGCCTCGTTCCTGTTGCCTGACGTCAGAATGTAGAAACGGCGCGACCTGATCCCCTCCACCACCATCTCGGCGACCTCCGCGGGGGAGGCGCCGAGCAGGGAAAGCTGATCGAACCGCTCCGCGGAGGCCTGCTCGGCCTCGTCCCTCGCGGCGGCGGGCCCGGCCCACGCCGGGCGGTTCCTCGCGGAGGTGCCGAAGTTGGTCCGCACGGCGCCGGGGCAGAGCACGGAGACGCCGACGTGCGTGACGCCGAGGGACTTCAGGTTGAAGTGCAGCGTCTCGGTCAGCGCGGCGACCGCGTGCTTAGATACGCCATACGGCCCGAGGGTCCCCGCGAACACGCCGAAGACGGACGAGGTGTTCACCAGGTGCCCGGCGTCCTGCTCAAGGAGCACCGGCATGAATGCCCGGACGCCGTTCATGACGCCCTCCAGGTTCACGCCGAGCACCCAGTCCCACTCGCCGGGCGGGCACTCCCACAGCGGGCCGTGCGACCCGCCTACGCCCGCGTTGTTGCAGACCACGTGCACCGCGCCGAAGGCGGAGAGCGCCGCGTCCCGCAGCGCGTCGACCGCCGCCAGGTCCGACACGTCGGTGACGACGGGAAGCACGGACGCGCCGGCTCCGGCGAGTTCGGCCGCCGCCTTCGCCAGCGCGGGCTCCTCGACGTCGGCCAGCACGACGTGCATGCCCCCGGCGGCGAAGCGCTCGGCAAGCCCGAGCCCGATCCCGCTTGCCGCCCCGGTGACGACCGCGACCCGTCCGGGGCCGACCGGGCTGGACGCGGTGGGATGGGGAGAACTGCCGCCGGTGGCGTCGCTAGGAGTCATGCCCGGAGCGTAGCCCGCGGCGGACCGCGGGAGAACCTACGGCGTCGGGCCAGTCTGCTGGTTAGTGGGCTGGCCACCATTGAAGTGCATGAGCGCTAGTGCCCCCGTCGCAATGGTCAGCCAGCGGGTCAGCGAGTTGCGCGGCAGCAGGGCGAGGGTCACCCACGCGATGGAGGAGTACCAGGGCAGTTGCCACGGTGCGACGACCATCCACGCGAACGTGAGCGCGCAGGTGGCGGCCAGGACGGTCGGCACGTCGGGGGACAGCCGGTTGTACAGGTACCAGGCGAGCAGCAGCAGCAGCGGCGGCCAGATGAAGCCGAACGTGCTGCTGACCGTTGCCTCCGCGTGGTCGCCGTAGTAGTGCTGCACGGTCACCTGGACCAGCCGCCAGAGGGTTGGCGAGATGACGAGCTTCGAGAACTGGCGCATCGGCTCAAGCGCCGTGATTCCGTAGCTGAAGGCGTACAGGCAGACCGTCGTCACCACGGCCACGACGCTGGTGCGGACGAGTCGCGCCCAGGCGCGGTCGTGGATGAGGGGGATGGCGATGGCGAGCGCGACGAAGGCCGCATCGATCTTGATGCCGCCGGCGATGCCGACGAGCAACCCGACGACCAGGTCATGCCACGGCCGGGCGCACCGCCTGGACACCACGATCGCCGCGATCGCGGCAAGCGCGAGGAGCCCGTTCAGGTGGCCGCCCATGACCAGTTCCACGATTAGCAGGGGGTTGGCGACCCACAGCAGCACGGCGCGCACCGGGTTCTCCGCGGTCCGCAGCAGCACGTACCCGGTGGCAAGGAACGCGGCGCCGGCCATGATCATCAGGACCCAGATCGCCAGCCAGGGCTTCGCGCCGCCGATCCAGGCGGCGAGCAGGTGCGTCCAGGTCGCCACCGGCCCGTACACCGAGGGGGTGTTCTGCCATTTGACGCCGACGATCTCCGTGTATGGGTTGTGCCTTCCGCCATGCAGCATGAGCGGGGTGAACGTGTACGGGTTCTGGCCGAGTGCCGCGATCCGCCCGTAGGCGGCGTAGGACGCGACGTCTCCCGAGCCGACCGGCGTGATGTTCACCAGGACGGCCACCGCGCCCGCCGCCGTCCAGAAGACCTTCCGCGGGCTCGGCGACCAGCCGCGGCTGTTGGCCCAGAGCATCATGGCCAGGCCGAGGCAGCACAGCGTGATCGACACGTACATGATGACGTTGGCGGCCAAGTCATTCAGGTGGCGTGCCCCCAGGTCCCGCGCGACCGAGGTCAGCGGCAGGAGCACGGGCGGGGTGGCCACGCTCGGCTGGGGAGCGGTAGCGCACAGCCCGTTGACGGCCACGCCCGCCATGCCGAGCGCGCTCAGGATCACGGCGGGCAGCGGACGGGCCAGGCGGCTGTGCGAGAGGACCCTGATGAGCTCGCCCATGAGGGCCTCGACGCGCCCGCCGGTAAGCGGCGGCTCCGCGAGCTTGGGCTCAGTGAGCTCAGCCTCTCCTGGCCCGGATTCAAGGAGCGGCTCGGTGATGACCGGAGACTCCGGCACGGCGTCCGCCTCGTCGGAAGCGTCGGAGGGCACCTCGCCGGAGGGCCGCTCGCCCGCGCTGTCGCGCGACGGCGGATCCACCAGCAGGGCCATCGATTTTCCTCCAGGTAATGGTCGCTAAGCGGGCGAACACGTACCCCGCCCCTATCCCCAAAACGCCGCCGTTTCCAGCGATCTTACTCGGTGATCTTGCCGGAGCCCGCCCCGTGGCCGCCCGGCTAATCCCGTTTTTCGCTAAGCAGCCAACCGCAAGCCCGTGCCGCCCGACGGCGCGTGAAACGATCTTGTCACCGACGTGTGATCACGTTCACAAGCAAGCAACCACGCTACACCGGATCGAGCCTGGAGCTGGTGAGGGAACCCTGAGAGAATCCTCTGCGTGCCGTCGGTAGTCCCGCCTGGACGCCTGGCTGGTCCCGGCGAGCAGGCACAATGGAAGGCGTGGCACACCAAGCGCGTTTCGCGGCCTTGATGACGGCGATCACCCGCCGTCTCCCCTTCGGGCTATCCGAGGTGGTCGCGCCGAGCCTGGTCGGCTACCTGCTGATCAACCTCTGCACGTTCTTCATCGACCTGTCGCTGCTCGGCCTCTTCCACGGCACCCTCCGGTGGCCCATCCCGGCCGCGGTGACCCTCTCCTACGGGACCGCGTCCGTGCTCAGCTACGTGCTGAACCGCGTGCTCAACTTCCGCAGCCACGACGACGTGGGCAGGCAGTTCCCCGTCTACGTGGCGGTGAGCGTCAGCAACTACCTGATCTTCGTCCTCGGACTTACCGACCTGCTCTCCGCCGTCGGGGTGTACTACGAGTTCTCCCGGATCCTCGCGGCCTGCTGCGAGGCCGTCTACCTGTACACGATGCTGCGCTTCGTGGTGTTCCGCGGCAGCCCCGGCGCCATGGGAGCGCGGGAACAGGTGACGACGGCTACGGAGCGGGAGTCGGGGTCGGGGTCGGAGTCGGGGTCGGCAGCGCAGGAACGACCGCCCACGGAGACGGAGCCGGCGACGCCACGCTAGCCGCAAGTCG
>Ga0137412_10004258_pt1 | contig 11461 bp, 5 predicted proteins | sample CZODoug2_1_16fun_FD_122160 | JGI IMG/M metagenome (GOLD analysis project Ga0137412, IMG submission 122160) | Vadose zone soil fungal communities from Angelo Coast Range Reserve, California, USA - CZODoug2_1_16fungal (Hybrid Assembly) | ecosystem: Environmental > Terrestrial > Soil > Vadose zone...
CTGGCGCATCGCCCGCGCCTCGGCGTATCCGACGGTTGCGCAGATGAGGTCGACCCCCGCGCCGAATGCCGCCACCGCGCCGGCCGCGACGCCGATGCCCGCGCTGATCGCGGCCATGCCGAAGCCGTCGGTGAGGATCGCGCCGGTGAAACCGAGCTCGCCGCGCAGCACGTCGGTGAGGATCCGCCGGCTGATGCTGGCCGGCCGGTCGTCCCAGATCGGATAGATGATGTGGGCGGCCATCACGGTCTGTACGCCCGCGGAGATCGCGGCCCGAAATGGCAGCAGCTCGACCGCATCCAATTCATCGCGCGGGCGGTCGACGGTCGGCAGTGAGTAGTGCGAGTCCTGGGCGGTCGCGCCGTGACCGGGAAAGTGCTTGGCGCAGGCGGCAATCCCGCGGGACTGCAGCGCCTCGATCGCGGCGACCGCGTGCCTGGCCACGAGCTCAGGATCCGCCCCGAACGAACGCGGGCCGATCACCGGGTTGTCCGGGTTGATGTTGACATCAACGGTCGGCGCGCAGTCGATGTCGACGCCGTAGGAGGCGACCAGGTCGGCGATCGCGCCGGTCACCCGGCCCGTCAGCTCGAGGTCATCGACGGTGCCCAGAGCCAGGTTGCCCGGGTAGGACGACCCCTCGTTCCGCTCGAATCGGGTGACGTCGCCGCCCTCTTCGTCGGCGGCAATCAATACCGCCGGCGAGTGGGACCGGATATCGGCGGTGAACCGGGCCGCCTGCTCGCGGTCGACCACGTTGGCGCCCATCACGATCACCGAGCCCAGGCCCTGCTCCAGCCAGCGGGCGTACTCCGCCGGCACGCCTTCGGTACCGGGGATCGCGACCATGAAACAGGTGTCGACATTCGATTCGAGTTCTGACATGCCGGCGATTGTCTCATCGAGCCGGCCGTAGCCTACTGTCGAGATATTCACATCAACGGGGAGCGGTCATGCTCAAGGATCACCAGATACATTCGGTCATACCGGCAACGGACATAGAACGGGCCCGCGCGTTCTACGCTGACAAATTGGGTCTGACGCCGACTCGGGAAGAGCCCGCCGGGCCGGTCTACGAGGCTGCGGGGGGTTGGTTTCGCCTTATTTCTACGCCACACGCGGGAACGGCGAAGCACACACTTGCCGGTTGGGCGGTGGATGACCTCGAGGCCGAGGTGGCCGAGCTGAAATCGAAAGGCGTCGTCTTTTTGGAATATGACCTGCCGGGGCTGCGGACGGTCGACGGGATACTCACGACACCGAGGGCCCGGGCGGCCTGGTTCAACGACAGCGAGGGCAACATTCTCGGCCTCGCCCAAGAAATCGAGTAGCGCGCTGCACAGCGGATCGAAGTGCGTTTCACGTCGTGATTGAGGGCAAATCATGCGGTGGGGCGCGCTTCGATCGGTCGGCGGTGGCGGCTTGCGATGGCCTCACCACGGAACCAAGATCGGGATCGGTTTCGTACGCAAAACGTTGACGAAATTCCTCCCGATCATGGCTGGCAGCCGACGTGGTGAGATTGCGCGAATTAGAGGTCGACGTGCGAGCCCATCACGACCGTCCGTTCCAATGGCAGATGGAAGTACTCGGCCGGGCTGGCGGCGTTGTGCGCCAGGCCCATGAACAGTCCTTTTTGCCACGCGGGTAGGGCGTTGCCGCTGCTGCGCCGAATCGCGACCCGGGACAGAAAATATGACGCCGTATCCGGATCTATGTCGAGCTCGCCGCCGCGCGCACGGGCGCGAGCCAGCGTCTCCGGGATATCCTGCTCATCCTGGAATCCGTAGCGAATCGTGATATGCACAATGCCGTCGTCGTCGTAGCCCAGCTCGTCGACGGTCAGCCGATCATCCGGATGTATATACGGTACGTTTTCGGGCCGTACGGATACGATTACGACCCGTTCGTGCAGTACATGGTTGTGTTCCACGTTGGCGCGCAGGGCCAGCGGCGTGGTCTCGTTGGTGGGATGCGGAAATACGGCCGTGCCGGGCACTCGTGTCACGCTGTCTTTGTGTAGGCGTTCGACGAATTCGTCCAGTCGACCTTCCAGCGCGGTCCGCCGGGCGGTGACCACGTTTCGGCCGCGCTGCCAGGTCGTCATCACGGTGAAAATGAGCGCTGCGATCAACAGGGGGAGCCACCCGCCGTGCAGGACCTTCGTTAGGTTCGCCGCGAAAAATGTGACTTCGACGCCGCCGAATACGACGCCCGCGACGATCAGCTTCCACTTGGCCCAGTGCCACGCGGTCGCGGCCACGAGGAGAAAGAGCGTGGTCGTAATAATCAGGGTCCCGGTCACCGCGACGCCGTACGCAGTGGCCAGGTGCTCCGAGGACCGAAATCCGAACATCAGGATGAGCACGCCGACAAAGAGCAGCCAGTTGACGGCGGGCACGTAAATCTGCCCGCTCTCCACAGTGGATGTCTGACGTACGGTCAGGTGGGGAAGGAAGCCCAGCCGGACGGCCTGCCGCGACACCGAGAAGGCGCCGGAAATAACCGCCTGTGATGCAATAACCGTGGCAAGGGTGGCCAGAATGACCATCGGGATCTGCGCCCAGCCCGGCGCCAACAGATAGAACGGGTTACGGACGGCATCCGGCCGATGCAGGATGAGAGCGCCCTGCCCGAGATAATTGATGATCAGCGCCGGGAACACAACCGCGAACCAGGCCCGCCGGATCGGTGGCCGACCGAAATGACCCATGTCGGCGTACAGCGCCTCGGCTCCGGTGATCGCCAATACGACCGCGCCCATCGCGATGAACGCCGTATAGGGGTGGTCGGCGACGAAGGTGCCCACATAGGACGGTGAGAGCCCGCGCAGAATGCCCGGGTGGGCGATGATGCGCGGCAACCCGAGGACCGCGAGGATCACGAACCAGACGACCATTACGGGTCCGAACAGCCGGCCGACCCGGTGCGTGCCCCAGCGCTGCACCGCGAACAGCACCATCAGAATCGCCGCCGCGATCGGCAGCACCAGGTCCTTCACGCTCGGTGCGGCGACCTTGAGCCCCTCGACCGCGGACAGCACGGAGATCGCCGGCGTGATCACGCTGTCGCCGTAGAAGAGGCATGCGCCGAAGACCCCGAGCAGCAACGCGAACGCGGCGCGCCGTACCCGACCCTCGGTCACCCGGCGCAGCAGCGCCGCCAACGCGAGCACGCCACCCTCGCCATCGTTGTCCGCGCGCAGCACGAAGACCACGTACTTCACCGACACGACGAGCGTGATCGACCAGAACACCAGCGAGATCACGCCGTACACGTCGCTGGGGCTCGGTCGTACCGCGCTGTTGTCGATCGAGAAGACCGTCTGCAACGCATATAGCGGGCTGGTGCCGATATCGCCGAACACGATCCCCAGCGCGCTCAGGGCGAGGCCGATCGCGCCGGCGCTGTGCGCGGCCGGCCGCGCCGCCTTGCCGCCGGCCCCGTCGGCCTCCTGAATCACAGCATCGGTCACGTCGCTAGTCTGACGGACCCGGCAATCCGCCCGGTGTGGGCCCCTCGGTCAGCGTTGCTTCACCCGGGTGAGGATCCAGGCACCGGTGGCGGATGTGAATTGACCGTGGAGGGTGACATTGAGGGTGAGGGTCTTCCCGGTGATGCTCCAGGTGCCTTTGTTGATGGCGCCGTCCATGTGTCCGGTGCGGCGCGCGGCGAGGAGTTCGGCCAGCGTGCGCTTGCTCGTTCCGGCATACTGCGCCGGTGCGACTACGGTCTCGGTGACGGCTACCGAGTCGGTGTTGGGGAGTGGGTCCCAGGTGCCGTGAGTTGCCTTGCGGTCGGGTAGTAGTTGGGTGCCGTCTTGGGTCCCGGTCCAGGTGGCGCTTCCGGTCACGGGTATGTGTTCGCGATTGTGGGTGGTGAAGTCGACGCCCGCCATGCCGTCGTAGCTGGCGACGACCTTTCCGGTGCGGTCTATTGTGAGTGTGATTCCGGCGCCGCCGTGTGAATCCTCGCTCTCACCTCGGTATTCGGTATGTCCGGTGACCGATGTTGTTTTCCAGGTGCCCACGAGCTTGGACGCGTTGTTGCAGAAGTCGTCCATCGATTGACCATGGACCGTGATGTGCGCGGCGTCCGGGCCGCCGGTGAGTCCGACCCATTCGGCGCCGGGATCCATGTGTGTGAATTGAGTGTCGGCCTGCGGACTGTCTTTCGGGCAGTGGCATTTGTCGGCCGACAATGTGCAGTAGTTGACATTTGCCGTATCGGGTAGCTTCGTTTGCTGACCGCCGCCCAGGCTCAGCAGACCGCTGACGGTGGAGCTGCCGAGGTTGGACAGCTGCATGACGTCGGCGTTCACCTGCAGCTTGCGCAGGTCGGCGGCAAACGGGACGGTCCCGATCGGGACGGTGTCGTTGTTGTTCACGTTCTCGACTTGTACCAGCGGCGGCGAGTAATGATCCAGGTGCGGGCCGGTTGTCTCCCAGTCTCTTCCTGGGTAGTGGCCCTGAGCGAAGCCGGATCCCCAACTGTCGAGGAACTGTTGGTTGGGCTTCGCGGCATTCCAACCGGCCAAGGTGCCGCCACCTCCCATCATCGCGTCGCCCATTGGCTCCATGAGTTTCCACGGATCGGCGCCGGTCTCGGCCAGATGTACGAAGAATCCCATGCCGTCGTAGGTCAACCTGTCGAGCGAGAGGCCACTGACGTCCAGATAGTTATGCCAAAAGCCAAGGTTGACCTGGTCGCCGTCGCCCACCGAGGACACGACCCATTCCGCACCGCCTTCCACGAACCAGTTAGGCATCCTGGCGTAGTCGCTCACGCCCCAGTGCTGCATCATGAAGCAGTGCGTCATCTCGTGGATGAGCAGATCGTGAATCGTCGAGGCGGCCTGACCCGGGTTGACATGGATCGTGCAGCCGGCCGGCGTACCTAGGGCCTCGTTCGCGCCCGTACAACCCACGGTGTAGGCCGCCGTGTCCTTGCCGTCGCTGGCGGGATTGTTCGGATTGATTAATTTCGTATTGTCGACGAAGAAGACGTGATCCCGGATCCGCAGCGGCCAAAGGTGGGCTTCGAGCGTGCTGACAATTCCGTTTAATTCGGCTTGGTACGCCTTCGTGCCGGGTCCATTCTGAGTCTGGCAGGGGATATCCGGGTCATCCGTGTTGGTCCCGGAGCCGGGCGATGGTGTGGCTTCGGTCCCGGTGAAGTGATGAGTCGCTGCTGGCCCGCCTAGATCGGCCTGGACGGCCGCCTGCTGTTGCGGGGTCAGCTCCTTCCAGTGCGCCAAGACCCACCGCACCGCGATCGTGCCCGACTCGATCGGGCCCGTTGGGCCTGACGGCGGTGTCACGCCGGGCACCGGTCCGATCGCTTCGGCAAATGCATTGAGCGCCGTGGTGGTCGTCACCGTCCCATCAGGACGGACCTGGCCCAATGTCTTTTGCCACCCGGTCTTCGGCTGCGGCCTCGCCGGCTTGCCCGTGGCCGGCCCGGTCGTGGAGGACGGATTACCGCTGCCGTTTGTCGTGGCATTCGAGCATGCGGTCAGCGCCACCAGGGCGGCAACCAGCCCGACCAACCCCAACCGAAGAGAGCCCGATACCCGCATGACGTACATCTCCTATGTATGCGATTTGGGCTGAGGCTAGCCGCCGAATGATCGTGTTCGAATCCGTGGAACTACCTGGAAGTTGACTACCTATGCCTGGCCTACGTGGCGCAGAGAACAGGTGGTTCTACGGATTCCTGGCCTATGACGCCCTGGTTACGGTCCATGGAAGTGATCATCGATCGGGAGGGGATACGGGGATGGCGGAGGAGAGCGGGCGGACGCGGCGGGCGTTGTTGACCGGCGGCGCGGTATTGCTGGGAGGCGCGGTGCTAGCGAACGAAGGGACCGCCGAGGCGGCCGACGGGCATTCATTCTTGCTCGGCCGGTCAAACAAGGCATCGCATTCGACGGCCTTGACCGGGACCGGCACGGCGGCGGCGTTGAGCGTGACGAGCACCCGCTCAGCGGCTATCAAGGCGACCAGCTCGGTACATACCCAACCCGCGGTAGCGGCTTACAACCCAGGTGACAGCAAGAAGCACGATGCAGTGGCAATTCGCGGCACCGTTGGCAAGAGCGCCGCCGGGTTGTTGAAGCAGATATCGAGGGCCGGCGCGGGCTCCTTCGCCGGTCCGGTCGGGGTAGTTGCGGTCGGCGCCGGCGGCGGCACTGGTCTGGGTGTCGGAGTGGCGTCACTCGCGCCCTCCGCCGGCGATTGGGCCGTGGCAGCGGTCGCGGTCGCCGGTGCGACCGCGATTCAGGCTCAAGGCAAATCGCAGTTCAATGGCGACGTCGCGGTGAGCGGCACGCTGTCGAAGTCGGGTGGTTCGTTCAAGATCGACCACCCACAGGACCCGGCGAACAAATACTTGTCGCATTCGTTTGTCGAGTCGCCGGATATGAAGAACGTGTACGACGGTGTCGTCGCCGCCGATGCCCACGGCAAAGCGACGGTGACGCTGCCGGATTGGTTCGAGTCGCTGAATCGCGACTTCCGGTACCAGCTCACCGCGCTCCGTGGCGCCGCGCCGAACCTGCACGTGAGCGAGTTGATCGAGGACGGCGTATTTACTGTTGCCGGCGCCCAGCCCCACCAGGAGGTCTCCTGGCAGGTTACCGGAATCCGCAAGGACGCCTGGGCGAACGATCACCGCATCCCGACCGAAGAAACCAAACCGGAAGCGGAACGGGGCACATACCTATATCCAGCAGGCTTCGGCAAACCAATAGCTGCCGGATTGGCCGCACTGACCGCACCGCAGATTTTCTGACGTTTATTCGGGCGTGATCAGTCGGACGAGTGCCGCGCGGGAGCTGACGCCGACCTTTCGGTAGGTGGCCGCGAGCTGGCTTTCGATCGTGCGCACCGACACAAACAGGCGAGCGGCGATTTCCTTGTTGGAAAGGCCGTGCGCGACCAGCTCGGCGACGCGCTGCTCGGCGGCGGTGAGGATGGCGTCTCTCGGGGCGCCATCGAGGGTGCTCAGTTCGGCGCGAGCCAGGTCAATGAATGGGTTCGCGCCGAGATCGGCAAAGTAGTCAAGCGCTTCCCGCAACGCGATGGCAGCGCGGCTTTTGATGCGGCGGCGCCGCAATACAACACCGAGGGCCATGTGCGTGCGGCCACGCTCTAGCGGGATCGGGGACCGTTCGTGGATTTGGGCGGCGTCTTCGAGCAGCGCGATCGCGCGGTCGAGATCCCCGCGGCCGGCCGCCACCAGGCCGTCGATACGCAACGCGATCCCGCGGGTCGTCGGTGCCTTGCTCCGCGGGCCGAATGTGTGTAGCTCGGTCGATAGGGCAGCGGCTTCGTCGAGTGCGCCGATCGTGATAAGTGCCTGCGCGTAGTCGCTTTCCAGCCGAAGCCGCCGGCTGGGTTCGTGCACACCCAATTCCAGCAGCGATGTGTACGCATTGCGCAGGTTGTCAACCGCGGCGGCCGTATCCCCCTCGAGCAGCTCGCTGGCGCCGATCGCGGCCCGGCAATGCGCAATCCCGCGCGGTACCTCGGCGTCGATGGCGAGGGTCAGTCGGGCCGGCAGATGTTTGCGTACCCACTCGAAATCTCCCGTGTACGCTGCCAACTGACCGCGTACGTAGTAGGCGGTCTCGGGCAGAATATCGACCTCCTCGCCGACCCGAATTGCCTCATCCGCGGCCGCAATAGCGGCCGGATATCGACCGGCCCACATTTCGATGAATGCCACATTGAGGAAAAGGTTCGAGAGCACACCCTCGTTGCCCTCATTGTTGGCCAGCTCAATTGTCACGCGCACGGCGGCGCGGGAGCCGTCGAGATCGTCGACGTTCTTCAGCCAGCAGGCGCGATACGTCTCGGTACGGTCGGCCAGCGGCACTTGCGGGGCGCGCGCCTCCGCGGCGGCCGCCCGGCCCAGCAGCTCATCATCCAAACCATCGCCCATGTCCAATCGGGCTACCTGCAGCATGAGCGTGGCGTGCGTTTCGGTTGCCGGGTCGGCATCTCGGCGTTCGGCTAGCAGCTCCAGCGCGCGCCGGGCGTGAAACTCGGCGGCCACCGCGCCGGCCGAGGTCAGATCGGCGATCACCACGTGGGCGCGAGCCTGCATAGCGATGTCATCGCCGGCGTCGCGCAGCGCCTGCTCGGCGCGATCGATATGTGACATCCAGCCGCGGCTGCCGTCGGCCCAGCATTCGATCGTGGCCAGCAACAGTCCGGCCTGACAGCGCAGCGAGGGAGTCGGGCTCTCGGCCAGTGCGTTTTCCGCGCACCGGTGTGCCCGCGGTGCGTTCCCGCCGGCAAAGAGCAGGTCGCCGGCGGCGATGAGCCGACGGGCCCGGTCCGCCGCAGCCGACGTCGGCGTCATCGACGCGGCCTGTTCGGCCAGCTGCGCCGCGGCGTTGACGGCACCGCGGGAACGGGCGGCGGTCGCACCGGCCTCGAGCGCGGCGGCGACGTCGGGGTCGGGTTCATCGCCGGCGCAGGCGGCGAGGAGACGGGCGTGTTGCTCGGGGTCGGTGACGATGGCGGCGAGCCGGCGGTGCAGCCGTTGCCGTGCGCCGGGTGGCAGCGTTTCTAGGGCGATCGAGCCGAGCAGTGGGTGCGCGGGGCGCAACCGGGCGTCGGTGAGGTGCAGGACGTCGGCGGTCATCGCCGCATCCAGCGTTTGGATGGGATCATCGGCAATATCGACCAGCGCAGCAGTAGCGAGCGTGATTGGTGGCGCGGACAGCGCGGCGCAGACGAGCAACGCCTCGCGTACGTCCGGGCTGAGCTCGGCCAGCCGGGCGGCGACCAGAGCAGAGAGCGATTCGGGTACCGGCGGATCGCCCAGGCCGCCATGTCGCCCCAGCGCGGAGCCGATCTCCAGCGCCCAGAACGGATTGCCGTTGGTGTGCTCAACCAGCTGGGCGAGCTCCTTGCCGGCCAGCCGTACGCCGACCCGATCCTCGAGGAGGCGACCGATCGACGGCGCGTCCATCGCCCCTAGCTCGAGCACCGCGACGCGGTCGGTCAGGGCGGATCGGATCAGATCGGCCCGGTCCTCGGTCGCCGTCGGCGCCACCGCGCTGCCGATCCGGCGGGCCGCGAGCACCCGGACCGGCGCGGTGGCGAGGCGGCGCAGCGCGAAGGCGACCGCGTCGATCGTGGCGTGATCGACCCACTGCACGTCGTCCAACGCCAACAGCACCGGCCCGTCGGCGACCAGCCGGCGCAGCAGCGCCAGGCTCGCGACGCAGACCTCCCGCTGGCCCAGTGGCGTCGGGCCGGGCGACTGCCGCAACAATGCCAGCTCGAGCGCGTCCCGCTGCGGTGGCCGCAGGTCGGCGCCGACCTCGTCGAGCGGCAGATCGAACAGGTCGGTCAACCCGGCGAAGGACAGCCCGGTCTCGGTCTCGCTGCCCCGCGTAGTCAGTACCCGCCAACCGCGTCGCAGGGCCGCCGCGACCCCTAGCCCCCAGACCGTGGACTTACCGATCCCAGCCTCGCCGTCGATGAAGAGCGCCACGCAGTCGGCGGCGGTGTCAAGTAGGGCCTCGACCGCCAACAACTCGGCGTCCCGGCCGATCAGGCCAGTCTCGTCCACCACGCCCCCCAGGCTGCGCGACCCGTTGTCGCGACCTAATGGGCGATTCTGCCACCCGTACGCGGTCGGGTCGCTGTCAGTGTTTTCCCACCCGGGTGAAGGTCCAGGTGCCGGTGAAGTGTTGGTTGCGGGTGAAGTCGACGGTGAGCCGGAGGGTGTTGCCGTTGATGGTCCAGGTGCCGGGGTTGATGGGTCCGACGAAGCCGGTGCGGCCGCTGGTGCCTTGGGCGAGGTTGTCATCGAGGGTGCCGCCGTAGGGTATGACGGTGGGTTTTACGAGTTCACCGCCGACGGTGACCGTGTTGCTTCCGGGGGTTGGGTCCCATTTCCCGGCGGTGGTTTTGCGGTCAGGTAGCAGCGTGACGGCGTTTTGGGTTCCGCGCCAGAATGAGTAACCGGTCATGGGTTTGTATGGGAGGTGTTTGACGATGTCCATGCGGGTCATGCCGTCGTAGTTGGCGGTGATGTTGCCTTTGCGGTTGATGGTCATGATGACGCCGGCACCGCCGGTTTGCGTCTCGTTGTGTCCGGTGTAATCGACCAACCCGGTCGCCTGGGTGCTTCTCCAGGTGCCAACTAGTTTGGAGACGTTTTTGCAGAAGTCGTCTAGTTTCTGACCGTGCAAGTCAACCGTGCCGGGGTTGCTACCGCCGGTGAGCCCGAGCCATTCCGTGCCCTTCTCCATATGGACGAATTTAGTGTCGGCTTCTGGACTGTCTTTCGGGCAGCGGCATTTGTCCTGGTCCAGGGTGCAGTAATTTATGCCAGTCGCCTTGTCGAGGGTTGCGTCTGCGCTGCCGCCGAGGCTGATACGCCCGTACGTGTTCTCGTCGGGTGTGACCTGGACAACCTCGGCCGTGACGTTGAGCTTGACCAGACCAGTCGCGAACGGGTTGCTGTTCGGTTGCAGCAGCGGACCGCTATCGACTAGGTCGGCTGCGCGCACGTCGCGGTGCGGATATTCGCCGAGATTCTTGCCGCCACTCGACCACGCAGGTCCTGGATAGCGGCCCTGCGCAAAACCTGACCCCCAGCTGTTCAAGAATTTGTCGTTTGGTTTCACTTGGTCCCAGCCCGCCGCAGTCGAGCCCATTTTGTCGGCCATCGCGTTGCCCATGGGCTCCATCTGTGCCCATACGTTGACGTCGCTCTCGGCCAGATGAGCGAAGAACCCCATGCCGTCGTAGGTCATGAGATCGAGCGGGACCCGACCAAGGTTATCCAAGTAAGCATGCCACCAAGCATCGACCATCGGCGAGCCGTTACCCAACGTGGCCATCGCCCAATTGGCGCCACCTTCGACGAACCAGTCGGGCATGTTGTCGTAGGCCGCTACGCCGAACTTGTACATCATGAAGCAATGCATGAGCTCGTGTATAAGAACGTCATGCTCGTCAGCTTCGGCAATGCTCGGATTGAAATGAATGGTGCATCCGTTGATCGATCCGCTCGCGTCAAATTGTCCGACACAGCCGACCGCGTAGGCACTTGTCAGCGTACCGTCGCGGCCCTTCTCCATCTCCATGGTGTTTGCGGAGAAATACGTTATGTAGCGGACATCGAGCGGCCACAAATGCGCGGCGAGGGCGTCCCGGAGGCGAGGATAATCCTTCCGGTACTTGTCCGCTCCCGCACTGTCCTTGGTTTGACATGGAATGTTCGGATCATCCGCTGAATGCAATTCGGATTTTCCGGCCGGATCGGCGAAGTGGTGTACTGGTGGTGCACCCAGATCGGCTTTAACTGCGGCGCGTTGCGGCTTGGTCAGCTGTGCCCAGTGGGCGAATACCCAGCGTACGGCGAGCGTGCCGGATTGGATCGTGCCGGTTGGTCCGGCCGGAACTGTCACGCCGGGTACGGGCCCGATTGCCTC
>Ga0137412_10004259_pt1 | contig 11460 bp, 10 predicted proteins | sample CZODoug2_1_16fun_FD_122160 | JGI IMG/M metagenome (GOLD analysis project Ga0137412, IMG submission 122160) | Vadose zone soil fungal communities from Angelo Coast Range Reserve, California, USA - CZODoug2_1_16fungal (Hybrid Assembly) | ecosystem: Environmental > Terrestrial > Soil > Vadose zone...
CTGTAGCCGACTTTCTTGAGTAGCGAGGGCAAAGTCGGATGTTCCGGAGGAAGTCCGACATCGGGGTTGCCTGCTAGTGGCTCTTCCAGGCCGAGCCGTAGCCGATACTGGTAGCGGCCAGTGATCAGCGCGGTACGCGTGGCCGAACACACGGCCGAGTTGGCATAGCCTCGCAGAAAACGCACTCCTTGCGCGGCGATGCGGTCGACATTCGGGGTACTGAAATCCGGGCGTCCATAGCAAGACACGTCAGCGTAACCGAGATCGTCAGCGAGAATGAAAACGATATTCGGGGGCTTTGCTGGCCGTTGCGCCTCTTCGGTGACGACGCCCACGGCCAAGGCGATCATCCCGGTGACGGTGCCACGAAGCAGGTCGCGTCGCGTAATTGGGTCTTTCCCGCCGAACGCCATAGAACCTCCTCTTACTTCAATGAACTATTTTTTCCTAACCCCTTAGGCTTTGCCCAGGACCAAGCGGTCGACGCGGCGCGTAACGTCCCGGAGGTAAGCTTGGTCCCCGCCATTGAGTTCACAAATCGCGCTGCCCGAGTAACCAATTTCGCGAAGAGCCTCGCGAACGGCCTCCCAGTCCACGTCACCGTCACCGAGATTGACCCACTCGTATCCATCTTTCTTACGCTTGAAGTCTTTTAAGTGGACTTTGGCGATGCTCTTCCCTAGTGTGCGAATCCAATCCTGCGGGTAGCCGTAAAACACCACGTTCCCTACGTCGAACCACGCTTGGATCCACGGGCTTTGGAATTCACTGATGTACTTGGACATTTCCAATGGGCTCAGCAGGAATTTGTTCCACACTTCTTCGATGGCGATCACAATTCTTAATTCTTCCGCGAGAGGAACGAGTTTTCGAATCTGTGTTTGGGAACGGCTCCACGCGTCGCGATACGAAGTCTGCGGATTCACGACTGCGGGTACGAGCAGCACGGCGTCCGATCCCCACAGCTTCGCGTTGTGCAGAGACGTGCGCATACCCGCCAGACTCTTTTCCACCATGGCGGAGTCGCTCGATGAGAGCGGGTACTTCCAGTGATCCATGTTCATCACCGAGTCGATGCGGATGTTCGCCCTGTCTGCGGCTTTCTTGATCTCTTCGGCTTCCTTTTCGTCCGGTGTCGTGGGGGCTTGGACCACTTCGAAGCCCACATCGCGCGCCAGTTTCATGCGCTCGATATAGCTGAGGTTTGCTGGCAGCATGTCGAAGACAAGGCCTTTCTTGATCGGTAAAGACGCCGCCATCGCAGCCGTGGGTGCATTGGCCGATGCGCCGGAATCGCCGAAGAGTTCGGTTGAATTCAATGCGCCGAGCCCCGCGGAACACGCTGTTGTCATAGTGGACTTCAGAAATTCACGACGTGATGGGTTCCACATACGCACCTCAATTCCGGATGCGATACTCCAGAAGACTGTCGACTGGACTTAGTTCAGAGATGAAGAAAATTTAGACGCGCAGTCTCAGCGCAATTTGTTCAAGTCAATCTTGGCGTCCCACTTCTCGGTGGACTTTACCGTCTGCTCCCAGGTGACCTCTCGGGCGGTATACGCCGCTGTCCGGGCCATCATGCAAGAAAGCGCCGACTCCGCGCCCTTGTCGGCCTGATTGTGGAAATTTCCGCTTGTGATGCTGTCCACAAATGCCTTCTTTTTTTCGCGGTCCGCAAATTCCAGGTTCGACGTGAACCTCCCTGTCGCGGAAAACGCAGCCTGTCCTGCGTCTTTGGCAGGAGATCCCTCTGCCTGCCACGGCTCTTCTCCCCAAATCCCCAGCGGCCCGGTGTACGGAGACTGCGACGTACCGCGCGTTCCGAAAAAGCGCTCCGTCACTTCCCACCAGCCTTTGGCAATCTGGGTAGAACTGAACGTGATGTCCACTCCCTCCGGGTAGTGAAAAAGCACGTTGTAGTTTCCGTAGGCATCGCCATCCGGCTGACGCCCTTGCCGGCCGCCGCTTCCCGAGGCCTTCAGCGGGTGCGCCTTCAACACCCAGTTGCAAATATCAATCACGTGAATGTTCTGTTCCACGATGATATCGCCGGAGAGCACCCGGTCATACACCCAGTTCCGAAGCCTTCGCTCCACCGGCGTAGCGTCGGTCCATGCTGGCCGGTCAATGTAGCCGGAAAAATAGTGCGCTTCGCCGCAAAAGATTTTGCCCAGCGCCCCACCATGGATGCGCCGCACCAGTTCCACAAAGGGCGGGCAATCGCGGATCTGGAATCCCACGTCCAGGCTCAGCTTCCCCACCGCGCGCTTTCCGATTTCGATTACCTTCAAAGCTCCAGGCACATCCACGGCCACCGGCTTCTCCAGGTACACGTGCTTGCCCGCGGCGACCGATGCCTCCAAATGCTGCGGATGAAAATATGGGGGCGTAGCAATGACGATGGCGTCCACCTCTTTCGAAGCCGCCATCTTCTGGAAGGCGTTCGGTCCGAGGAATAGTTGCGATTCGTCCAGAGCTGAGTAGCCCTTGGCCTGCTGCACCTTGTTGAAGGTGTCTCGCGCTTTGTCCAGTTGGTCTTGAAACAAGTCGCCCAGCGCCACCACGCGCGCTCCGCCGGTATCGACCAGATTGGTCGCATCTTCAGTCCCGCGCCCTCCGCACCCAAGCAGTCCAACAAGCACTGCGGAGTTGGCCGCGGTGCCGTGCACCATTTCCGGTTTCAGGAACATCATCCCTGCGGTCATCGCCGCAGTGCCGATAAATTTTCGGCGGTCAACTGTGTCCGAAGGTGAATTGTTCGCTCCCTGTTTCATTCCGTTTGACATAGAACCTCCGTGCTGCTTTCATCCGAGAATCCCGTTCGCTGTTGGCCCTATCCAATCAGTTTTTCGAGAGACGCTTTCGCTCCCCGCACGTCTTCCATTTGCTGCGGACCAGAAATCTCCCGCTCAATGGTGACGGCACCGCGATAGTTAAGCTCTTTCAGCCGTGCGATGATGCGCGGAAAGTCCACCTTACCCTTACCGATGGGAATTTCCTGGCCGAGTTCCCGCGGATTCGTCGGCCAGAGTCCGTCCTTGGCGTGGATCCCCTGCACGTAGGGGCCAAGAAGTTCGATGGCGTCGACGGGATTCGCCTTGCCGTAAAGAATCAGATTGGCGAGGTCGAAGTTAACGCCTTGATTGTCCAGCCCTACGTCCTGAATGGTGCGGACCAGCGTGATGGGAGTTTCCTGCCCGGTCTCGCATCGAAAATTTTGCCCGTTGCGTTTGCAATAGCCCGCGACGTCCCGAATCGCCGCGACCGTTTCCTTGTACAGCGGGTCATTGGGATTTTCGGGAATGAATCCGCAATGGGTCTGCACCGCTTCGATTCCGCACTTCTTGGCAAGGTCCGACGCCTTCTTGATATGTGCCACGCGCGCATCCCGCGTCTCGCGCGGCACCAATCCAATCGTTAGTGGCCCTTGGTAGAAGTTCCACACTTCTTTCCCTGGTCCGCCAACAACAAGAGAAGTCGCCTCAATCTGGTATTTGTTGAGCACTTGGCGCAGGCAGCTAGCAAGGTCTGTGTCGATCTCCTCCGCGTACACCTGGCATGTCGGCAGCGCGAGATCGTGAACCTTGGCCATTGCAGCGTCAGGATCTTTGCCAATGTCGATGATCAGGCCGAGCCGCAGCGGCTTCTTGCCTTCGTTGGCGGGTATCGTTGGAGCAAGTTGTGACGCGCCGAACTCCGGGGCTGTATCGTTCGCAGTAACACCGTGCCTGGTGGTGGCGTCAATCGAGATCAGCCCCGCCGCCAGAACGCCCGTAGAAGTTTGAAGAAAGGCTCGACGATTCTGTTTGCTCATTCCGTTCACAGCAAAACCCCCATCGCTGCCTCCTGAGAAATCGCAGTGCCCTGGTCGCAAAAACTTATCACAATTCCGGCAAAGACCTGGAGGGTTTCCTCTCTTTGCCCTCGATTTCAACGGGTGGGAAGTTTGAAGCTGAGCCGGCCATTGGTTTCGCCGGCTGCCAGGTCACGGATGCACAGCTTTGTCAGATCGACGGCATCGCACTGATAAATCTGCTTGAGGGGAAGATCCGTCTCATCCACTTCGTACTCTCCAGAAGCCATATCTTCCGCGTCGTCCGTCGAAGAAGTGGCCAGCGGACTTCCCTTTTGAACGCGCACGCGAAATTCCCTCGAGGCGGGTTCATAATTCGCATAGCTGAAGCAATGTCCGATGCAAGCGCGCTCAACGGCATGGCCAATAAATGTAATCCGCGAATCCGCAGGAGCCCGGGCCGTGACGAGCACTCGCGTCCCAACAGGCAAATACTCTGCTAACTTTTCCGCGTTTGCCTCCAGCCGGTTGAGCCATCCAGTGTCTTGATAAAGAAACGCAAAGAAAACCAGGGCGCAGGCGGCGAAGCCGCCGAGATGCCATTTTCGCGGCTTCAGGCATGCCAACAAGGAAAGTCCGAAAATGGCGGAAATCGTGGTAAGGCGTGAACTGAGCAGTCCAATCCAGCCGCCGTAGAGCGAAGGCCGCAGATTTTCGGGCAGCAGCGCCGTCGCGCAAAACGTGACTACGTACAACTCGAATGGCAATTGGAACGGCTTCCACCAAGTGGCCTCGTGTCGCCGCCCATAGAAATCCGCAGCCAAGCAAATGAGGCCAAATATGAAAGCGGCCCCAGCGAGAAAGATATAACGCTCTCCGTAAAGCGCCAGCTGATCCGCGCCGTTATAAAGATAGAACGGCCCGCGATCCCAATCCGCGAAGAGCGAGGGATGGTGCGACGTGTACAAGTAAATCGCGGAAAACCCGCACGCCGCTGCGAGCGGCAGAGCCAGTTTCCACCACGCCGACATTTTCTCTCGAACCTTGAAATAGGCGAACGTGCCGGCCAACCACAAAAAGCCGATGGGATGCGCCAACAAGGTCAGTGCAGCAACTGCCACGCCGCCGATCCAGGCGATTCTATTCCCTCGCCAGAGAATCGCCAAACCAAAGCACGCTAGCCCCAGCGATAAATAATAGTTCATGAATCCCATGCTGAAGGAATAGCCGTAAGCCAGCATGGCGATGCATGGCGTAAGCAACCACGGCGGCCGTTCTGTGGCCACTCGAATGACCGCGAAAACTCCCCAGAAGAAAACCAGCACGCAAATCGAAACGACGATTTTCTGCGCGGCAGCAAGTCCCACAAGATTCGCCGCGCGCAGCAACATCAGATCAAACAAAATGTTGTTCCATTGGTTCGCGATGTACAGACCCGGCGCTTGCCCCTTGGCGATCAATTGCGCCAGCCAAGTGTTGTATACGTGGCTCGCCAGATCCCCCGCCTCGATGCGCCGGTGCCACACGCACGGCAAGAGAATCAGCGCGGAAATCGCGAATCCCGCGATAATCCGCGATCCGAAACGGCGCCAACTCGCCGAGAGTAGGCTCTCAGCCTCGATGAATTTCTCAGCCACTCGCGGTCCTCACCTCAGCCCGTCACGTTTCGCGCGGCATTCTACTATCTTCTGCTTATTGCAGATGCATGTATCCTGAATTGCCCGCTTGATGTTGCGGATTGACACACCAATAGCGTCGAAACTCAGCGCCAAAACAAAAATTGCGGTTAACGGTGAACTTTACTTCGAGGCTTGGCTTTCGCCGAGACGCTTCAGGCGGTCGCGCAACCGCCGCTGCAGCGGCGTGGGCGTGTTGGGATTGAAAGCTACGAGATACCAGAGCGGCTGGCTGCGGTCGCGGCTTAGCCACGTCAACGTGTTGGCGTCCGCATTGGGATGGCGCGCCACATTCTCGCGAATCGCGCCGTAGGGATGTTTCGCCAGCTTGTTCAGTGTCTTTGCGTTGGCACGCGGATGCTCGCTGATCAAGCGCAGCAGATAAAAATCCTCTTCCGGGGCTTGCTTCACCAGTTTTTCCAGCATTTCCGGCTTGGCATCCGAGCTCAGCACCAATCCAATCTTTTCGTCCCACGCGGTGTTGATTTGATTCAAATCGCGTGTGCGCGCGTGAATCAATTCCTCCAGAATGCGCCGCTCTTGTTGCATTCGCGCGATCGGCAACTGCGTGCCCTCGAGCGAATCGAGAACGCGGAGCAGATGCTGCCTCTCGCCAAAAACGATCTGAGAAGTGCGCGTGGACGCGCCCTTTTCCCTTTCTTTGTGCTGAACCAGGTCGGAACGTCGCATTATTTGGCTGCTCCAGCCCAATCCCAAGCTTTGAGGGACCGGGTGATCACTAGCGCATTCGAATCACAAGCCACACGAAGGGCAGAATCACTCTTGTGCGGTATGAGCAAATTATGTTCCGCGTGCGCGATGCGGTAAAGTTTGGAGCGAGCGGAGTGTGCCCGATATGCAACTCCGCTCCGTAGGGTCATCCGGGATCTGCGATTTCGGGAGTCGGCGGCCACCGCGCTAGGCAATCGCTGGACGGCCTGTCTAATTTGGAACCAGCAAGTGTGTATCGAGGGGACCAAATCATGTCGGCATTCGAGGAGCACCGGGAAGAGTTGGAGCACTACGAACAGATGTTCGGTCGCGATCGGGGGCGGCTGGCGGTGTCGCTCGACCGCTTGACGAACGCGCTGGTGCTCGTCGGCCAGCACGCCGTCTACTGCACCAGCCAGCGCAATCCCGCGGTTCCGGCGATGGACCTGCGCATCATTAACCAGGAACTGGTGCACGCAAAAGAACTGGTGCAGTCGGTGATGGAAGAACTGCGCCTGGCCAGGACAAAGAAGAATTGAAAATGGAAAAGAGGAAATTAGAAACTGAAAATTAAGAGCCAGTCGCTAAGAACATCGATGCCAGCATTGCCAGTGTTTAGGAACTCTATTCAGGCTGCAAAAATGGATTCAACTGGCGCTCGTTCCCGATCGTAGTGACGGGGCCGTGGCCGGGGTGGACGACGGTTTCGTCCGGCAAGTGCATCAGCTTGGTGCGAAGCGAATTCATAATCTGTTCCATCGATCCGCCCCACAAGTCGGTGCGCCCGATGCTCCCGGCAAAAAGCGTATCCCCGGAAAAAAGCTGCGGCGCGCGGGGCAGGATCAGTTCGGATTCGTCAGGCACTGGTTCAGTCTCTCGAGTGCCATCGGGATCCAAGGTTTTTTTCAAGAGATCAGCGATATCGATTTTCTCGCCAGCCTCGTCTATAAGCGAAGTTATTGTGCGAGCGGCGGTGACCTTTCCCGCGTCTGGCGGGAGATACAGCGACACGCTGCCCTGCGTATGCCCTGGGGTGTGAATCACCTGCGCTTCGAACCGTCCCCAGCGAAGAACGTCGCCCTCCTTCAGCAATTGATCCACTTCGGTGAGGTCCGGCGGGTGCACGCCGAGGAATGCGGCCTGCTCGTCCATCGCCTGATAGAGCGGGAGATCGTCGCGGTGCATCAGCACGGGCGCGCCCGTGTATTGATGGAGCTTGCTCAAGCCGCCAACGTGATCGATGTGTGCGTGCGTGCTGACGATGACTTTTACAATGAGCTTGTGGCGCCCGATCAGGTCCAGGATGCGCGTGACTTCGTCGCCGGGGTCGATCACCAGCGCTTCGCGCGTGTCCGGATCGCCGATGATCGAGCAGTTGCACTGCAGCATCCCTACAGGAATGGTGATGTGGATCAATCCATCGGTGGTGGCATTGAGAGCCGTTCGACCGTCGCTCATGATCAGGAGTATATCATTGGAGTTAAAGGGATTGCGGCACCCGCTGTGCACGTCCCCCACCAGCGCGTGCATCCCGGCCAGCGGTCTCCGCGGATATCAACGCGGCGCAAGCTTTTGGTAAACTAAATGGGGAGAGCACGGACGCCTGAAATGGCTACGCCGTCTACAATTCTGACGACTCCGCTCGCCGCACTGCACGCTGACGCGGGCGCGAAGATGGGCGTTTGGTTCGCCTGCGCCATGCCCGATAACTTTGACGACGAGGCCGCCGAGTACTGCTATGCGCGAGACACTGTCGCGCTGATCGACAAGAATTACCGTGCCTACCTTGCTTTCACCGGCCCCGACCGCGTCCGCTACCTGAATGCCATCCTGACCAACAACGTTAAAGACCTTGCCGTCGGCCACGGCACGATTTCGCTGCTGCTGAATCCGCAAGGCCACATTCTTGCCGAGATCGAGACGTATGCCTTTGCCGACCGGCTCCTCTGCGTGTCTTACGCCATGATTCGCGAGCGCCTGATCGAATGGCTCGACAAATACATCATCATGGATGACGTGACGCTTACTGATGAGACGGCGCGCTACGGCACCCTGGCTTTGGAGGGTCCGCAGGCCGCTTCGGTCGTGGCGACTCTCACTGGCGTCGATTTGGAGCAATTGGGTGAACTCGCCAGTGTCGACGTTGAGGCCGTTTCCGGCCAGGCCGGAAGCTACTATGGCCCCGCCGAGGACGACGCCGTTGGGAAAATTGTCCTGAAGGATGCAGTTCCTTGCCGGATTGTGAAGCGCTCGCCCGGAGGAGTCCCCGGCGCCGAATTCTTTACGGAAGGCGCAAGCCTGCCAGCCCTTTGGCAAATTCTTTCCGAGGCGGCACGAAAACACGGCGGGGGGCCGGTCGGTTACGCTGCGCTGAGCGCCACGCGCCTTGCTCAGGGCGTCCCGTGGTTCGGCTACGACTTCGGCGAAAAGCAAATTCCCCACGAAGCCGGTTTGCAGGACAGCCACATCAGCTACACCAAAGGCTGCTACACCGGTCAGGAAATCGTCGAGCGAGTGCGCTCCCGTGGCCAAGTCAACCGGCACCGCGTCGAACTCCTCTTCTCCGGCGAAGTCGTGCCCGAACTGGACACGCTCCTCACGCTCGACGGCAAAGAAGTGGGCTACGTCACCCGCGTCGGCCGCATCTGGGATCCGCCGCGCGTCATTGGCATGGGCTACGCCCGCAGAGAAGCCATTGCGCCAGGCACAGTGCTCCAGTGCGCTGGCAGGCCCGCGACGGTTATAGAGCGACTTCGCGCTTGATTTTAGGGATTGGCCTGTTCCTGGATTGGAACATTCCGTGTCAGCTTGCGCATGACAAACTCCTGGAGGAGATTGACGGCGGCAGATTCGCCAATCCCGATTAGCCCGTTTTCGAAGGTTATCTCCGCTCCATCGCGGTTTTCGGCGGGATAATAAAGATTTGAGATGCCGCCCGCGGCCAGGCTTCCGAGGATATTCGAGTAATTTGGCTGCCAGTGTCCGTTGTCACCCTTGCAAATCACCGAATTGGCAATCGCATACAGCATCCGCGATCGCTTACTGCCGCTTCCTTTGTAGAAGTATCGTGGATCTTGCTTCAGGAGGGACGGCAGTATGGCGCCTCCAATGTACGTGCTCGCAACAAAGTTGGCGTAAGAGGCGCCGAAGCGCTTTCCATAGCCTTGCGCGCCCTGTCCATATCCACTGAAATCGTTTTGCGCCTGCTGAATTCCCGCGATGGCTCCGGTCACACCGAGGGAAACCGGATCCACCGTGGTCTTCCAGGCAAGCTCGAACTTTTGTCGCGGGTTCAAAGGAACGGCATTGTGGTAGTAGCTCACATAGAAATTTGGAACGACACCGAACACCCGCTGCTTCTCTTGCGCCTTAATCTGATCTTCCGCCACTTCGGTCCGCGTGGGAACGACACGCACTTCCGTGACAGCTGTAGCAAGAGCCATGGCGATCTGCGGGACAGTGTAGCTCTCCCCCGGCTGCACGACTCCGGCGGATGCCTGCGTTGTGAAACCCACCGACGTGATGGTGAGCTGGAAGGGCCCCGGAGCGACATTCGCAAAAGAGAACTGACCATCGTCGTCAGACATCACCTCCTGGTACAGGGATTGATCCCCCCATGAAAGTCTCACGCGCGCTCCGGCGACGGCGGCTTGGGTTGGGTCGACAATTGTTCCGCTAATGCTCCCCGACGATCGCGGATCGGACGGATGCTCGGCGGCCGATGCCCCTGTCCCCTGAGGCTGCGCGGCAGCTGCAAACCCGCAAGGCAGGAGACTCAGGCTCAGCGACAATACCCAAACCTTATATCCAGGCATAGCCATCACCATCCGCTTTCACTATGATGCCAGCCCAGGGGTTTGGGTTTCCGATAAGGTTGGTGCTACAGGTGCCGGTTGAAGCACAGCGGGCTTTTGACTTCTTACTATCGAGGACACTGATGGAACACAACTTGCCGCAAACAATCGCGCTTCTCACTCGGACCCCCGCGACCCTTAATGCCCTTCTGCGTGATTTGCCGGAAACATGGACGTTCCGGAACGAAGGTGGAAATACTTGGAGCGCGCTCGATGTCGTCGGCCATCTGATTCACGGCGAACGCACCGACTGGATGCCCCGGGCTAAGATGGTGCTGCAATTTGGCGAGACTAAGGCGTTTGAGCCCTTTGATCGTCTGGGACACCTGCGAGTGAGTCAAAGCAAGTCGCTGGTGCAATTACTGGATGAATTTGCTCGATTGCGGTCAGAAAACCTGGACCAACTGCGTGCATTTAGCCTGCGGCAAGAGGACCTCGATCGGCGTGGACGGCATCCGGCCCTCGGAGTAGTTACTCTGTCAGAGTTGCTGGCGACCTGGGCAGTTCATGACTTGACTCATCTGCACCAGATCTCAAGGATTATGGCCCACCAATACCGGGAGGCCGTGGGTCCGTGGAGCGCGTACCTGGGGGTGCTGCAATGCGCTGGCCACAGTGCTCCTTAATGAATTCCCCGGCGCCTACTCGCAGTGGATAGTGGGGACCGCGTTGGCCGCTGTGCGCACGTTATTCATGTAACCCATCGCATTGGTAAACGCGAATGTGCCTCCCGTGCAGGTGATCGGTTGCAGGCGAACAAAGTTGAAACTCAGCATCGGCGCTAGCTTCGAGCCCTTCGGTTCATTCATGGCCGTGTTCACGGTAACAACTAGATCGTTCACTGCCTTATTGTAGGTGTTGACGCTTTCGACGAGCTTGTTGTAGCGGTCTAGTTCTGTTCTGCGCGCTGCTTCACTTTCCAGGAGAGCTTTTATCACCACATTCTGGCCATTCAAAGCCACGTCCGCCAGCAGCCCCTCCGCCTGCGCAACAGTCATCGCATCTTGCAACCGGCGGAGAGTGTAAATCCCCGAATATTTTTCTGCTCTCTCCTCTAATTCGATGTTGCACTCCGTGTTGGCCGTGTCCAATTGCCCTCGACCGCCCTCTACTGCGTACCAGCGAATGAACTCAGCGAGCTTGTCCGGCTGTTGAGAAACCCTTTGGTATTTGTCTTTCCCGACGAAAAAATAATCCACGCTCTCTTCCTGTGTTCCGTCCCGGTACTTTTTCATGCCCTCGTCGTACTCGCTTTTGCTGATTTCCTCGGTTTTGTAAACCGCGTCCAATCGCGCGGCCATGCCATTAAATGCCGTGCACACCAGCGGCTCGTCGGGAACAAACGTTCTTTGCACTGGAATAGCCGGTTTCCTTTGCTGGGCCAGCATCGGGCCGGACATAAACAAGATCGCCACGGAGATTA
>Ga0137412_10004261_pt1 | contig 11456 bp, 12 predicted proteins | sample CZODoug2_1_16fun_FD_122160 | JGI IMG/M metagenome (GOLD analysis project Ga0137412, IMG submission 122160) | Vadose zone soil fungal communities from Angelo Coast Range Reserve, California, USA - CZODoug2_1_16fungal (Hybrid Assembly) | ecosystem: Environmental > Terrestrial > Soil > Vadose zone...
CAAGCTCAAGCTCAAGCTCAAGCTCAAGCTCAAGCTCAAGCTCAAGCTCAAGCTCAAGCTCAAGCTCAGGCTCAGGCTCAAGCTCAAGCTCAAGCTCAAGCTCAAGCTCAGGCTCAGGCTCAGGCTCAGGCTCAGGCTCAGGCGGCGCAGGCGCAGGCGCAGGCGGCGCAAGCTCGAGCAGCGCAGGCGCAGACACCGGCGTCTCCGCCGATCACCGCGGCGCTGCCCCGCGCCGGCTTCTGGACTCGCATGGCGGCGCTGCTGCTCGATGCCCTGTTGGTCGGCTTTTTGATGGGCGTGCTGCACCATGTCTATCATCTTGAATTGCTGGTACTGGCCGTCTACGGCGCGGTGATGTGGAAAATGCGCGGTTCGACCATCGGCGGCATCGTGTTCGACCTTCGAGTCGTCCGGCTGGATGGGCGGGAAATCGACTGGGAGACGGCGATTGTGCGCGCGCTCGGCTGTTTCCTGTCCTTGGCGGTTGCCGGCCTCGGATTCTTTTGGATCGCGTTCGACGATCAGAAGCAAGCCTGGCACGACAAAATCGCCGGTACCGTGGTCGTGCGCGTGGCGAAAGGCGCGCCCCTGGTATAATCGCAGGCATGATTTCCCGTAGAACGTCCCTAGGCGTAAAAGTAGGTGGGGTGACCATCGGCGGCAAGGCCCCGATCGTCGTGCAGTCGATGACCAATACCGATACCGCGGACATCGAGGGTACGGTGGCGCAAGTCAAGGCGCTGGCGCGTGCCGGGTCCGAATTGGTGCGGATCACCGTCAACAACGACGAATCTGCCGCGGCTGTACCCCATATCCGCGACCGCCTGGATGCCGCGAACATCCGCACGCCGTTGGTGGGTGATTTTCACTTCAACGGCCACAAGCTGCTGAAGGCGCATCCGGCCTGCGCGCAGGCGCTATCCAAGCTACGTATCAATCCAGGCAATGTCGGACGCGGCAGCAAGCGCGACCCGCAATTCGCGGAAATGATCGAAACAGCCTGCAAGTATGCGAAGCCCGTACGAATCGGCGTGAATTGGGGCAGCCTCGATCAAGACCTGCTCACCCGCATGATGGATGAAAACTCGAAACTGGCGACGCCGCTCGCGGCCATCGATGTGATGCGCGAGGCCATCGTGGTCTCGGCCTTGGACAGCGCCAAGCGCGCGGAGAGCCTGGGGCTCAAGTCCGACATGATCGTGATCAGCGCCAAGGTCAGCGGCGTACAGGATTTGATCTCCGTGTATCGCAACCTGGCCGCGCGCTGCACCTATCCCCTGCACCTGGGGTTGACCGAAGCCGGTATGGGCAGCAAGGGCATCGTAGCCTCCACCGCGGCGATGGGCGTGCTGTTGCAGCAGGGCATCGGCGATACGATTCGCGTGTCCTTGACGCCCGAACCCGGCGGCGACCGCACTCAGGAAGTGATCGTGGCGCAGGAAATACTTCAGACCATGGGGCTGCGCGCCTTTACTCCCATGGTGATCGCCTGCCCCGGCTGCGGCCGCACCACCAGCACGTATTTCCAAGAGCTGGCGCAGAAAATCCAATCGCACATCCGCCACCGCATGCCGGAGTGGCGCAAGCGGCACTCGGGGGTCGAAGACATGTCGGTCGCGGTGATGGGCTGCGTCGTCAACGGCCCGGGCGAGAGCAAGCACGCCAACATAGGCATCAGCCTGCCCGGCACCGGTGAAAATCCGGTCGCGCCGGTTTACGAGGACGGCGCGAAGACGGTGACCCTCAAGGGCGACCGGATCGCCGAAGAGTTTCAGGAGCTCGTCGAGCGCTACATCGAGCGCACCTACGCCAGAACCCCGTGAAGGAATTGTCCGCCAAGAAATGCGTGCCCTGCGAGGGCGGCGTGCCGCCGTTGACGCCCGCCCAGGCAAAACTCTTGCGCAAGCAGCTGCACGAGGACTGGCAGATTGCCGAGGATTCCAAGAGCCTGAAGCGCTCGCTCAAATTCAAAGATTTCTACCGCACCATGAGCTTCGTCAACGCGTTGGCGCACATCGCGAATACCGAGGACCATCACCCGGACTTGCAGGTCGGCTACAACTACTGCCACGTCACTTTCGCGACGCATTCCATCGGCGGGCTGTCCGAGAACGATTTCATCTGTGCGGCCAAGCTCGATATGATTCCAGGCGCTGGACACTAGACCGCGTTGATATTTGGAACCGCTTCCGTCTTCAAAAAAGACGGGATGTCGCCGATCATGCCGAGCGCTCGTTGCGCGAAGCGACGCTTGATGAACGGCAACTTGTCGACGGCGCTCAAGCCGGCTGTCCGCAGGCCGGCGCTCAGCGGATCCGCAGCCGAGAACAACCGTTCCAGGCCGTCCAATGCGGCGGCGGCGAGCAGGTTCTCGCTGCGGCGCCAGCGCTCATAACGCCGCAGCAGTTGGTGCTCGCCGAAACCGCCGGCGCGTCCGGTTTGCCCGAGGACATCGGCGAGCGCGGCACAATCCAGCAACCCCAAGTTCAAACCCTGACCGGCCAGTGGGTGCACCACATGCGCCGCATCGCCGAGCAGCGCCGCGCGCGGCCGCACGTAGTCCAAGGCATAGCGCAGCTTGAGGGGAAAACTCGCCAGCGGCGTCGACAATTCGCAAGTTCCCAGGACCCCGCCGCTGGCCGCGGTCAGCGCGGCGCCGAAGGCTTGCGGGTCCAGCGCACGGAGGCGTGCCGCCTCGGCGCGCGCGGCGCTCCACACGATGGACGAGCGGCCGTCCGGCAGCGGCAGGAAAGCCAGGGGTCCTGACCCAAGAAATCGTTGCCACGCGGTATTGCCGTGCGACTTGGCAGTGCGCACGTGCGCGACCAGCGCGTCTTGATGATAGCCATGGCCGACGGTGTCAATGCCGAGAAGCTCCCGGGTCTTGGACTCCTGTCCATCGGCGGCGATCAATAACTGGCTGCGCAGCGCACGGCCGTCGCTCAAGCGAGTCGAAACGTCGGCATCGGTGACGGCTACGCTGTCGAGTCCGGCCTCGAGCAGCACGGCGCCGGCGGACCGCGCGGCCTGCAGGCACTGCCATTGCAGGACGCGTCCGTCGACGATGTACCCCAGATTCGACTCGCCGAGTTCCGCGCTGTCGAAGCGCAAGGAACCCTTCCCGTGTGCTTCACCTCCGGCATCCCAGACGCACATCCGCTCGTATGCGAACATGCGCGCCGCAGGCAGAGAATCCCAAACGCCGCATAGTTTGAGCAGGCGCTCCGATGCGCGGCTCAGGGCGAACACGCGCAGATCCCAATCGGCGTCCGGCGGCGCCGGGGTTGCAAAGCGGTCCGCGATGACGGCCACGCGTCCCGGTGAACTCAAATTGCGGGTCACCAGGAGGCTCGCCATGACTGCGCCGATCACGCCGGCGCCCACGATGACCACGTCGAAATCCCGATTGTAGGACACGCTCATCGCAGCGCGACGCCGCGCGCCAGCTTCGGGATTCGCGTGCGACCACTGCCGCCGGCGCCGGTGCTCAAACGGGACAGCGCAGCTTTGGCCGGGGGCAGCAAGTCGAAGGCCAGGAGGCCTACATTGCGCAGCCGCCGCACCAAGCTCGAGGAGCTCGCAAACATTCGCACGAGACCGTCGGTAAAAGCGATGACGCCGCCACGGTCGGCCGCGCGCCACTGGTCGTACTCGGTCAGCAGACTTGCGGCCCCGGCGTCGAAGCAGGGTTCATGGCGGCGCTCGGCGATGAGTTCGGCCAGGCTGGCGACGTCGCGCAGCCCTAGGTTGAAGCCCATGCCGGCAACCGGGTGCAACCCCTGTGCGGCGTTGCCGACGATGACGCAGCGCCCCGCGCTGGTGCGCATCGCACGGGTGAGCGACAGCGGGTATGGAACCCGCCGGCCGGCTTTGAGGATGCGGCCGAGGCGAAATCCAAATCGTCGCTGCACCTCGGCGAGAAATTCCTGATCCGACCACGCCATGGCCGACTCCGCCATTGTCCGGTTCAAGGTCAATACCAGCGTGCACCGGCCGCCCTCGAGCGGCAGCAGCGCCAGCGGGCCGCTGGCGGTGAATCTCTCGTAGGCCACGTGGTCGTGAAAGCGCTGCGGCAGCACCGTGGTGATGATGGCGGTTTGCTCGTAGTCGCGGGATTCTGCATCGACGCCAAAGGCGCTGCGCACAGCCGAGTGCACGCCATCGGCGGCGACCACCAGTTTGCAATCGAGCGTGGCCGTAGCGGCGCCCTGCGCGATCTGCAGCGACACCGCGTGCTCGCCTGCCGTGATGCCCGACACCTGTGCCGGGCAGAGCACCTGCACGTTGGCGCTCGCCTGCAGGCGGGACCACAGGGCCGTCCCCAGCGCACGGTTGGGTACCACATAGCCCATCGCCGTCAGACCTTGTTCGGCCGCATCGATGCGCGCGAAGCCGAAGCGTCCCTGATCCGACACGTGGATCTTGCGTATCGGCGTCGCCTGCGACGACACGCCGGGCCACACACCGAGCGTCTCGAGAATTCGACGGCTCCCGTTCGAGAGCGCTGTCGTACGTTCATCGAAACTGGGCTGCGACGCCGCATCATGCGGGACAGCTTCGATCAGCGCGAGCTTCAACCCCAGCGGCGCCAATGCGGCGGCGAGACTGGCACCGACCATGCCGCCGCCCACGATGGCGATATCGACTTCTCGAGCCGCCGCCTCCTCGGTAGCCGGCTGCTCCCTCATGCCGCCTGCACCAGCGATTCGATTTCTTCCGGGGTTTTCTCCAAAGCGGCAGTCAGCACCTCGGCGGCGCCGGCGGTGACCAGCACCTCATCTTCGATGCGAATGCCGATGTTCCAGAATTCCTTCGGGATTCGCGGCGACGGTCGCATGTAAATGCCCGGCTCGACGGTCAGCACCATGCCCGGCTCCAATACCCGCCACTCGCCCCCGACTTTGTAGTCGCCGACGTCATGGACGTCGAGGCCGAGCCAGTGCCCGGTGCGGTGACTGAAAAATTGCAGGTACTCCTGGTCCTTGATGAGGGCGGCGATTTTGCCCTTGAGTAGCCCCAGCTTGACGAGACCCTGGGTAATCACCCGCACCGCGGCTTCGTGCGGATGGTTCCAGTGGTTTCCGGAACGCACCTTGTCGATGGCGGCGAGCTGAGCCTCCAACACGATGTCGTAGATGGCGCGTTGCGACAGCGTGAACCGGCCGCTCACGGGAAACGTGCGGGTGATGTCCGAGGCGTAATAGTCGTGCTCGCAGCCCGCGTCGAGCAAGAGCAAATCGCCATCGCGCAGCGCTTGATCGTTGTCGCGGTAATGCATGACGCAGGCGTTGGCGCCGCCGCCGACGATGGGGTAGTAGGAAATATCCGCATTGTGCGAACGAAATTCGTGCAGCACCTCAGCCATGACCTCGTATTCCATGCGCCCGGGACGCACGAAGCGCATCGCGCGGCGGTGGGCGCCCACGGCAATCTGCGCGGCGCGCCGCAGGCTCACCGTTTCGGCGCGGCTCTTGTAGAGCCGCATGTCGTCGAGCACATGGCTCAGCGCAACAAACTCGTGGGGTGCGCCGGCTGCCTGACGTGCCTGCACGCGCAAGCCGTTGACCCAATTCAAGACGTGAGAATCGAAGTCCGGGTGACTGCCCATGGAGTAATAGACCTGCGGGCGGGTTTCCATCAGTCCGGGCAGGATCTCGTCGATGTCCTCGATTGGAAAGGCGTCGTCAGCACCATAGCGCTCGACGGCGCCGTCGGTTCCGGCGCGCGCGCCGTCCCAAGACTCCCGCAGAGCGTCGTGCTCGCGGACGAACAACAGGTATTCCCCCTGGGGGCGGCCCGGTACGAGGACGGCGACGGCGTCCGGCTCCGGGAATCCGCACAGGTAGTGGAAGTGGCTGTCCTGTCTATAGGCGTACTCGACGTCGCCGTTTCGATGGCGCACGGGCGCCGCGGGCAGGATCGCGATGGCGTCCCGGCCGATCATTCGCATGAATTGGCGCCGCCTGCGCGCGAACTCCTTGCGATCCATAGGTGGACTCAATGCAGCCGCTGCTGCGCCGGGTAGACCTGCCGGCGAAGCGGCAACAGCTCTTCGAACACGACCTGGGCCGCGACCCGTATGAACTCGACCAGTTCCGCATAGGCCTGTTCATTGGATTCATCCGCCTCCGCGTCATCGCCGGTGGCCCGCGAGATTTCGGTGAAATCGCGCACGATCTCGCCGACGTCGCCGTTCAGCGCTTCGAGGTCGGAAATATGTCCAGTCCCCAAGCCGTAGAGAAATCCGGTGCACCACAGGGCCAATGCATTGGCGCGGCCGTTGAGCGGCTGTTCGTCGTCCGGCAGCAGGGGCTCGAATTCCATGCCTTGCTCGCCAAAGGACGTCGCGGTTGCCGTAAAGACCTTTTCGAGCATGGCGGCCGCTTCGTCGGAGAGCGCCGCGCCATCCGGGAGGATCTCATTGACCCAATCCTGCATCTTATAAGGCGACATCGAACACAACGCGCCGCACAACGAACCGTGCGCCTCGGCGGCATCGGCGAGACTCCCTGCCGTCGCCAGCACGTCTTCAAAGTCCTTGAATCGAATTTCCGAGATCATGACTGCCAATAATACCGTAGTACGGGCCGCCGCCGCCCTTTGCATTGCGCTAATTCGCGCTCTATATTGGTGGCCTATGAACGAAGCCAACCCCAAGTCAGCCGTCGAACTGGAGCTGAAGCGTCTCGAGAAACGGCTCGAAGACCTCATCGTGACCGTCAGCCAGATCAAGGAAGAGAACCGTGCGTTGCGGCAGCGTCAGGAAACGCTGACCTCCGAGCGCGCCAGCCTCCTGCAGAAGAACGAACAGGTCCGTGCGCGGGTCGAAGCGATGATCGGTCGATTGAAATCTATGGAGCAGGCATGAGCGACAATCAAGCGAGGGTGAGCGTGCGGATACTCGAGAAGGAGTATCACATAACCTGTCCGATCGAGGAACGCTCCGACCTGTTGGATTCGGCCGAGTTCTTGAACATGAAGATGCGTGAGATCCGGGACAGCGGCAAGGTTGTCGGCTTGGATCGCATTGCTGTCATCGCCGCGCTCAACATGGCGAACGAATTGATTCGTTTCCGCAACCGTGACAGCAATCTCGAATCCGACGTCGGAGGACGCTTGCGAATCCTGCGCGAGCGCGTAGAGTCGGCTTTGGAGAAGGGTCAACAGCTCGAGCTTTGAGGCGCCATGGACGCCGCTCGGGACACCCTCCTCGGACGATTAAGTTTGGCGCTGCCTGCGGTGTTCGATGCGGATCGAGTTACCTCTCGACCCTAAGTTTGAAACCCCAGGGGCCATTGCTTGCTGGCAACATTGTGCAAGTCCGCCTCGAGCGGAAAGCCTTAAGTGCCGCAGTTAGCCCCACCTGTTGCTCAGGTCGGGAGCAACGGTCCAAAACGGCATTCGCGGGTAGCGCCATCTCCATTCGATGAAAGTCCCGTTACGAAAACATCTGCGCGCCCAGCGGCGCGCCTTGAGCGCCGCCGATCACGCACACCGCTCGAGGTTGGCCGCCCGGGCGGTCGCCCGATTGCCCATGTTCAGAGCCGGCAAGCGCATCGCACTGTACTTACCCTTCGACCGAGAGACGGACACCGCCGCGTTGATCGCGGCGGCGCGCCGCCGCGGCATGCGCTTGTTCGTGCCGGTCATCGTTGACCGGCGCCATAGCCGAATACGCTTCTATCCTTTCGGCGGCAAGACCCGGCGCGGCGTATTCGGGATCTCCGTCCCCTCGTCGCTGGCTCGCCCCACCGCGTCTCGCTGGCTGAACCTCATCGTCATACCCTTGGTGGGCGTTGATGCCTTGGGACGGCGATTGGGCATGGGAGGCGGCTTCTATGATCGAGCGCTCGAGTTTCGCCGCCGTCGGCGCCACTGGCCGGGCCCACGGTTGGTCGGGCTCGCATTCGATCGTCAGCGGACCGAAGCGAGCTTCGCCGAACCGTGGGATCTGCGCTTGGATTCGCTGGCGACGGAATCCGGACTTAAGCACTACTCGAGAGGCACCCCATGAACCACTGGCTACTGAAATCGGAACCGGACAGCTTCAGCATCGATGCGCTGGGACGAGCGCCCAAGCAGACGACGACGTGGGATGGGGTGCGCAATTTCCAGGCGCGCAACATGCTGCGGGACTCCATGAAAAAAGGCGATCTAGCGTTTTTTTATCATTCCAGCTGCGAAGTTCCGGGCATCGCGGGCATCGCCAGCATCGTGAAGGAGGGCTACCCGGATAAGACGGCGTTCGATCCCAAACATCATCACTACGATGCCGATTCCTCGGAGGATGCACCTCGCTGGTTCGTGGTGGACGTGAAGTTGGTCCGCAAGTTCGATCGCATCATCACGCTCGATGAGTTGCGGCAGCACGCGGCCAAGGCGCTCAAGGATTTCGTTCTACTGCGTCGTGGGAATCGTCTGTCGGTGATGCCGGTATCGAAGAAGGATTGGGATTTCGTTCTCACTCTCGAGTGATGTCCCTTGAGTGACGTCGCTCACATCGCTACCACATTAGCGAGGAAGAAACGCGACGGCGCTTGTAAATTAATTATTCGTGTATATACTCGGACCCCGGACTAACCCGATAACGGAGTTTCTATCATGGCAGCGAAAGCAAAGAAGGCGAAGAAGAAGGTAGCTAAGAAAAAGGCCGCTAAGAAAAAGTAAGCCTTCGAAAGTAATCAACTGTGCCCGCGTAAGCGGGCACAGTTGTTTCTGGGGGTAGGAAAATTTCTCATGTCAGTCGAAAAGAAACGTCGTGCCGCTGAAGCCGCTCTTGCATACGTAGAACCCGGTATGGTGCTGGGCGTCGGCACCGGCTCCACGGTAGCCCAGCTCATAGAGGCGCTGAAAGACCGTAAAATACAGCTCGAAGGCGCTGTCTCGAGTTCACGCCAAACCTCGCAGGCCTTGGCGGGAGCGCGCATTCCGGAACTGGATCTCAATTCGGCGGGGGACCTGTCTCTCTACATCGACGGCGCCGATGAGGCGACCGCCGATGGCGCGCTGATCAAGGGCGGAGGCGCCGCGCTCACCCGCGAAAAGGTCGTCGCCGCCGCCGCCGCGAAATTCGTCTGCATCATCGACGACACCAAGCTGGTCCAGGTCCTGGGCAAGTTCCCTCTCCCGGTCGAGGTGATTCCGATGGCGCGCTCCTATGTCGCGCGCCAACTCGTGAAGATGGGGGGTCAGCCGGTTTGGCGTGACGGCGTGGTGACCGACAACGGCAATGTCATCCTGGACGTCCACAACCTGCGGCTCGTCGACCCGTCGGCCTTTGAATCCGCAGTGAATCAAATCGCGGGGGTGGTGACGGTCGGTCTGTTCGCCCGGCGCCGCGCCGATGTGTTGATCGTGGCGGGCGATGCCGGCGTAAAGACCTTGATTTGCGGGCCGCCGTAGCAGCCTTCTGACTAATGATCGCCTGCGGCGGGTCGGTCTCGCGACAGCGATCCTTAGTCGGACAGGCACCTAGATTTCCAAGCGGGTCCCGATTTCAATCACGCGGCTGGGCGGCAGACCATAGTAGTCGGCGATGACCTGCGCACTGCGCGCCATCTGCATGAACGCTCTGCGCCGCAACGGCGGCAGATCCGAACGCTGCCCGCGGAGCAATTCCTCGCGGCTCAGGAAGAAAGTCGTGAGTTCCGGCTCGTAAGGCACCCCGTGCGCCTCAGCCTCTCTCAAGATCTCCGTGATGTTCGGTTTCTCCATGAAACCGATCTGCGCCACCACCCGAACAATTCCCTCGCATACCGGGGTTACGGTCAAGCGCTTGGATGCAGCCATTCGCGGCTGCTCGCGGGTTACCACCGTCAGCAGGACCACCCGCTCGTGCATCACGCGATTGAACTTGATGTTGTTGAGCAGGGCGCGCGGTATGCCGGACGCCTTGGCATCCAGGAATATGGCCGTGCCCGCCACGCGCACCGGGGGATCGCGCTTCAATTCCTCGACGAAATCGCGCACCGGCTTCTGTTCGCGCAACAGGCGCGCCATGACCGAGGCGCGCCCCCTCTGCCACGTCTGCATCAGCCAATAGATGATCAGCCCGGAAGCCAGCGGCAACCAGCCGCCCTCCTCGAGCTTGGTCAGATTCGCCAACAGGAAGGCGACGTCGACGATGAACAGCAGGGACAGGCCCATGCGCAGCGTCCGGCTCTCCCGACCTGTCCGCGATTTGATCAGACTCAAGGTCAACGGCGTCACGATGGTCATGGCGCCGGAGACCGCCAAGCCATAAGCGCCGGCCAGTGCGGCGGAGCTGCCGAAACCCATCACCAATGCGAGCGCGGCGACCATGAGAATCCAGTTCATCGTTGGAACATAAATCTGCCCGGCATGTTCCGCCGAAGAATGTTCTACGCGCAGGCGCGGCAGCAAACCCAAGCTGACCGCCTGAGTGGTCACCGAGAACACACCGGAAATCACCGCCTGCGATGCGATGACGGTCGCCGCCGTCGCGATCATGACCAAGAGCCACAGCGACCACGCGGGTGCCATCAAGTAGAAAGGGTTGCTGATTGCCGCCGGGTTCTCGATCAACATCGCGCCCTGGCCGAAGTAATTGGTCACCAGCGCCGGCATCACGATGCAGATCCAGCCGAGACGAATGGGCGCTTTGCCGAAGTGGCCCATGTCGGCGTACAAAGCCTCGCCTCCCGTGACGGTCAAGAACACCCCGGCAAGGACCGCGAGCGAGCTGGTCTGGTGTTGCATCAGCAACCTGAGTGCATGCGACGGGTCGAGGGCGAGAAGTACTCCCGGCTCGCGCACGATCCAACTTGCGCCCATCACCGCCAGGATGACAAACCAACCCAGCATCACAGGGCCGAAGACCTTGCCGACCGAACCGGTTCCGTGCCGTTGAATCAGGAACAATCCCACCAGCACCACTGCCGTGATCGGCAGGATCGGAATCTGCGCGTCCGGCGCCGCCACGTGCAGACCCTCCACGGCGCTCAACACCGAAATCGCCGGCGTGATGGCGCCGTCCGCGAAGAACAGAGAAGCGCCCAAGATTCCCAGCGTCCCATACAGCTTGCGCCGCGGACTTTCCCGCGCGGTGTTCACCACCAGCGCAGTCAGGGCCAGCACCCCGCCTTCGCCCTTGTTGTCGGCGTTCAATACCACGCTGACGTATTTGAGCAGGATGACCAGGACCAGGGACCAGAAAATCAGCGACAACACGCCGAGCACGTGTTCCGGCGTGACGGCGATGCCGGGGCCGGTGAAACAGGCCGACATGGCGTAGAGCGGACTGGTGCCGATATCGCCGAACACGACCCCGAGCGCCGCAAGCGCCATTGGCGCGAGCCGTCCACCCGAATTGCGTTCGCCCAACTTGGATTCCCGTTTGGTCAAGAAAGGGCCTACCGTCGGGCCCTGTTTGGCTGGGGGACTAGGATTCGAACCTAGGTAAACGGTGTCAGAGACCGTTGTCCTACCACTAGACG
>Ga0137412_10004262_pt1 | contig 11456 bp, 10 predicted proteins | sample CZODoug2_1_16fun_FD_122160 | JGI IMG/M metagenome (GOLD analysis project Ga0137412, IMG submission 122160) | Vadose zone soil fungal communities from Angelo Coast Range Reserve, California, USA - CZODoug2_1_16fungal (Hybrid Assembly) | ecosystem: Environmental > Terrestrial > Soil > Vadose zone...
GGCATGCGGGCGGGGATAAGAAGCCGGTTTGGTAGCGCGACTTGCCGGCCCAAATTCCCCGCCCCGGTTTACTTGTGGTCAGATCGGAAGTCCGCAACGCGCCTGATTGCGAATAGCCACGGCCATCGAGACCAGGCAAATCCTATGCGAGTTGCCTGCCCCAGATGGGTTGTGACCGCGAATCGCAGTCATAATGTAGATTCGTCGAGTGGTATCTACAAGTGCAGATATCGATCGGATAACTCGACTAAGTAGGCTGCACCAGGACGTAGCCTCAGATGTCTTGAGATAAGACGCTTCTTCTCCTGCGGGCTTCTAAAGCGAGGCAACGCAAGGCGAGATCAGAGCCCAAGGGATGATGGGTTGTCCTCATGGAGCAGAATAGGTCATTGTCGTTACTGGCTCGGCTTGATGCGTTTGTGCCTGAAGCATTGTTAGCGCGATCACCTTACGAGCATGATGAAATCCATTCGCTGGCCGATGAGATGTACGAAGGCGAGCGGCAAGATTGTTACAAGCAAGGTACTTGGCCGACCGTGCAATCCCACAATTTTAGAAGGGGAAACATCACTTGCTAAGTGACAATGGCGAAGCTGCACCCGAACAACAGTACCCCGGAGGCCTCGTAGCGGATTTCGAACGGGAGTGGTTCGCAGCATACACGATGTCCCGGCACGAAAAGCGTATCGCTTCCCACTGCGAACGCATCGGCATCGAGCAATTCCTTCCCCTCTATAGCTGCCAGCGATCGTGGAAGAACCGCACGACCGTCGACCTCCAAATACCGCTCTTTCCAAACTACCTTTTTGTGCGATTGGCGCCACAGGATCATGGCGCGCTCATGAGGTTGCCTGGCTTGTTAAGCACCGTCGGTAATGCCGCGGGGCCGGTGGCGATTCCCGACGCCGATATGGAATTGCTACGACACATTATCGCTTGCAAAACCATCGAGCCCCATCCATTTATGGCCAAAGGAGACAGGGTTCGCGTAACCACAGGCCCTTTGGCCGGCGTGATCGGCGTGGTTCAAAAGCGAGGAAATGGCCTCCGCTTTATTGTGACCCTGGATGTGATCGGCAAAAGTGTTTCCCTGCATATCGAGGGAGGCGCCCTTGAACTCATCGCCCCCCAGGCGAGCCTGCCTGCGGAACAGCGAAATGCTGTCGCCTGATCCATCGGCCGGGTCGACACCGCGTGGGCAAGCGGAAGCGTGCTCTACGTCACTGCCACAGTTGTAGAACCGGGAAACCAGCAGTTTGCGGCAAGATTTGCCTTCCGGGGAGACTTTTTCATGCCTTGGTTTTCGCTGCCCGGCGGTAGGCCGGTGCAAGTCCCGCGCCGGCTTCTCACCTCCGTTATGGATATGGCCGGATTTACCCTCTGCGGACTTCTTGCGTTCCAACTCCGTTTTGATGGTTCGGTCCCCGCCATCTACGCGCAGGGAATGCGCGAGGCCATCGTCATATGGGCAGTCGCCAAGTCTGCGGCGTTCTTCTTTGGCGCCGTCAATGCCGGCTACTGGCGGTATACCTCTCTCGATGAGGCCGTACGGATCGGGTTAGCTAATTCCGTGGGGTCTATGCTGGGTGGCGCAATCATCGTTCTTGCGGTGCATCCAGGAATTCCGCGCTCCGTCTATATTCTTGAATGGTTGACCTCATGCTCTTTGACCCTGGGCACTCGATTTGCAGTCCGGCTCGCCTCGACCGCCAGAAAAGGCAGCGAGAAGAGTGATGACGGCTGGACCAGAACCCTTATCTACGGCGCCGGTACGGCGGGATTGGCACTGGCCCGCGAGCTGCGGGAGAATCCTTCGCTGAAAAGTGAGCTTGTCGGCCTGATTGATGATGATGCACGCAAGGTCGGCTTGACCTTCCACGGAGCGAGAGTGTTGGGTACCGGCGGGGCACTGGGAGCCCTGGCAAGAAAGTACGAGATCGATCAAGTGCTGATCGCGATCCCATCCGCTACCGGCCCGCAACTGGTCCGCATGTTGCAATCAGCCATTGATGCAGAAGTCGATTACAAAATGGTTCCGGGATTAGCGGATATCATCCACGGCACGGAACTGGGAAAGCAAATTCGGGATGTCGCGGTGGAAGATCTGTTGGGAAGAAGGCCCGTGCTGCTGGATGAGGATAGAATCCGCGAGCGCATTGAAGGCAGGACCGTTATGGTTACCGGCGCCGCGGGCTCGATTGGTTCGGAAATCTGTCGCCAGATTGCCAGGTTTAACCCATTGGCTCTGGTCGGCTTTGATGAGGCCGAAACTCCGCTGTTTCAATTAGACAGAGAGTTGATCAACAAGTTTCCGCGCCTGACGTTTTTCCCCGAGCTGGGCAATATCACGCGCTCCGGGAATGTACAGCAGGCGATGGAACGCTATCAGCCGTCGATCGTCTACCATGCTGCCGCATACAAACACGTGCCCATGATGGAAAGACACGTATTTGCGGCAGTAGAAAACAACATCTTCGGAACCTGGAATGTAGCCAGCTCCGCGATCGACCATGGGGTAGAAGACTTTGTCATGATCTCATCCGACAAGGCGGTCCGCCCCACGAGCATGATGGGCGCTACCAAACGCATCTCGGAACTGGTGATCAACGCACTTCAAAAGCAAAGCAAAACGCGTTTTATCGCAGTGCGCTTCGGGAATGTCCTGGGAAGCAACGGCAGTGTCGTTCCGATATTCAAGGAGCAGATCGCCGCGGGCGGCCCGGTAACGATTACTCACCCGGAGATGCGTCGCTACTTCATGACCATTTCGGAAGCTACTCAGCTGGTTTTGCAGGCATTCTCCATAGGTAAAGGCGGAGAAGTCTTTGTCCTCGACATGGGCGAACCCGTCCGAATCATAGATCTCGCTCGCAATCTCGTCCTGCTGTCAGGATTGCGGCCCGACCGGGATATCAAATTCGAATTCACCGGCTTACGTCCAGGTGAAAAGCTCTTCGAAGAACTCAATCTCCAGAACGAACATTTTATGCCGACGGCACACGCGAAGATTCTTAGCTACCTATCCCCTTTTTCGGCCGACCTCAAAGTGATGCATGTGGCTTTGGAGGAACTTCGCCAGATCTCGGAACGGAAGGATGTCGCCCGTCTGGTGTTGTACTTGAAGGAACTGATTCCGGACTATAACCCTGGCTCCCCACTGCTGAAGCTCGCCATGTCCGCGGCAGCAACCCAGGGTCTGCCGGTGAAGCCGAATCACCCTGCAGCGGTCAGCAACCAGTGGCCGCAGCCTCTTGGAACGCCGGCCAACCTGCTGAACTGAAACACTCTCCTCCGAAAAACCCCAGGGCGTTCCTGGTGAAACAAACACGCGTGCGAAACTTTCTCGGCAAACCCTTGATGAAGCGATTTACCTGCTTTACGCGATTGCTGCTGCTTTGCGTGGTTGGGACGAGTGCATCTCTCAGCCGGGCGCAGGTAGTAGTAAAGGATACGCAGCCTGCGACTGTGCGCGATCAGAGCGCGATCGCTATCGGTCCTGGCGACCTGCTCGATCTCAGCGTTTTCGATGTGCCTGAGCTGGTGTTGAAGGTTCGAGTGGATGTAAACGGATGCGTAAGTCTCGCTTTCCTCGGAGACCTGAAGCTTGCCGGGATGACGGTTGGCAACGCGCAACGCTTGATTGCCCGCGAGCTGGTCGCGCGCCAATTAGTGAAGGATCCGCAAGTGTCGATATTTATCGAGGAGTTCGCTACCCAGGGCATCACGGTCTACGGAGAGGTGAACGCGCCGGGAATCTATCCGCTGATGGGTCCACATCACCTATATGACGTGATCTCTGCTGCCGGCGGTCTCACTCTGAAATCAGGGCGCACCGTCACTGTTTTGCATGCCGGGCAAAGCGACCATCCTGAAGTGGTCGCACTGGCAAACATAAATGCCACTGAAAATCCCCTTCACTCCGCCTTGGATCACGCCAATGTACCGATTTATCCGGGCGACACAATCGTCGTCTCCAAAGCGGGGATGGTCTATGTGCTGGGAGAGGTCAACAAGCCGGGCGCCTTTCTCATGGAGGACAACACCTCGATCTCGGTTCTGAAGGCCACGGCATTGGCCGGGGGCACCACCAAGCTCGCATCCTTGAAGGGTTCGCTGATTCTCAGGAAGTCTCTCGCAGGCACTACGCAAACCAGAATTCCGTTGGACAAGATCTACCATGGCAAAGCCCAGGACCTGCAGTTGCATGCAGAAGATATCGTGTTCGTTCCCCTGAGCAATATCAGGAGCTATGGAGCCATGGGGCTGCAGGGCGCGATTCAGGCAGCCGTCTATTCCATCTACGCTTTTCAACTGCACTAAACACAACAGCTAAACGTGCAAGAGGCAATCCGGTGATGAGGTCGACTCAAGGCGAATCTGAGCACCGCAATCTGGGGATGATTCGAGGCGCCGGAGAGGCAGGTGATCGCGGCAGATCTGACGAGATCAGTCTCTCGGATCTCATTCGTGTCATGCGCCGCCGCAAACAGATCATCCTCACTTCAGTGATCGTGGTGTTTCTTCTTGGCAGTTTGTATTGTGCGCTCAAGACCCGCCGATACGAGGCGATCGCGGACCTCGCGATTAATCCGGAGGGTTCCGATGCTCTGGATATGGGCGACATCACCGCGAGCCTCGGCGGCGGTGGCCTCGGCTTCGATCAAAAGCTCGAGACCCAGGTTCGTATTCTGAAGAGCGACAGTCTGGCGTGGACGGTCATTGGCGCATTGCGGCTCGACAAGCAGCCTACCTTCGCCGGCAAACGCAAGTTTGCTTTCTTCGGCCGTTATCGCGTAGGGACCGCGCCAGACGATGTGGAGCAGACGGGGCCGCAGCGGCGGAACGAGTTACTGGCAAGGTTTCGTGGGGCGCTGACCGTGCAGACGATCACACGCACCCAAGCGGTAGAAATTACCTTTCGCAACGCAGATGCAAACCTGGCGCGGGAAATCGTCAATCATCTGGTGTCTGCTTATACCCAACGTACCTTCATGACCCGGTACAACGACACCATGAAAGCGTCGGACTGGTTATCGGGTCAGCTCGTTCAGCTCAAGTCTACGATCCAGGAATCGCAAGCCCGGCTATCACAACTGCAAAAGAAGACCGGCATCTTCGGCACCGATGAGAACGACAACCTTGTGCTCTCCAGATTGAACGATCTCAGCAAGGAGTTGACCGACGCCGAAGCTGACCGGATCGTGAAGGAAGCGAAGTACCGGGTGGCCCAGTCGGGCAACCCTGAGCTGCTTGGGACTATCGTTCCGGACAGCGTTCTTCCCGTCCTGCGTGGACAGCAAGCCGACTTAAAAACCCAACTCGCGCAAGCAAACTCGGAGTATGGTCCCCAGTATCCCAAAGTCATCCAGCTCAGGAATCAGTTGGCCCAGGTGGAGAAGTCCCTGCAAACTGAGATTGAAGACATTCAGGAACGCTTTCGTACAGACTATGAGGTTTCAGCCGGGGCCGAGAAACAGTTGCAATCAGCCTTTGATGGGCAGAAGCAGCAAGCCTACAAAATGAGCGAGGGCCTTGACCAGTACGGCATCCTTAAGCGTGAAGTGGAGTCCGGCAACGATCTCTACGAAGATCTATTGAAGAAACTCAAAGAGGCGGGTGTGGTGGCCAGTCTGAAGGCAGCCACCGTCGATGTCATCGATCCGGCAACTCTTCCCACCAAGCCGGTGGAACCCAATACCTCGCTGGTGCTGGCGCTAAGCATCCTGCTCGGCCTGGCTGCCGGCATCGCGTGCACATTTGCCGCTGAAAGCCTGGATAACTTGATCCGCAGCCCGGAAGAAGTCGAGATTTTGACTGGAGCTCCTCTCTTTGGGATGATCCCGCACATTAAGGGAATGCTTCCGCATAGCGAGCCGGGGCGTATCAAGACGAGCGGGCAAGAAGGAGCATCCCATTGGGATGGATCGAAACAGGGCTCCCTGGTTACCGTGTTGCGGCCCAACTCCCAGGCCTCGGAAGGGTTTCGCTCGCTGCGCACCGCACTCCTGCTTGCCTCGGCCGGCACGCCGCCGAAGACGGTCCTGATCGCAAGTGCTCTCCCCGGTGAGGGCAAGACGACGGTCAGCATGAATATCGCCGCTGCGCTCACCCAACGGAGTGCGCGCGTGCTGCTGGTCGACGCTGATCTGAGGCGAGGGGTGCTCGCGGAACGATTAGAGATGGCGAAAAATCCTGGGTTGAGCGGCTCCCTCACCGGAGCCGCCAATTGGCGCGACGTTGTCGAGGCTCTACCGAACGCTCCTAACCTGTTCGTTCTCCAGGCCGGTCCGCGTCCGCCGAATTCCGCCGAACTGCTCGGATCTGTCCAGATGCACGAACTTTTAGAGGAGTGGAAATCGGCGTACGATCACGTGATCATCGATAGTGCTCCGTGCCTGGTTGTTACCGACGCTGTGCTGGTGGCGCAAAAGACGGACGTCGTGCTTCTCGTGTCCAGATTGGCCGTCACGCCGCGTCGTGCCCTGCACCGCGCCAGTGAGTTGCTGCAGTCTGGCGATGGCCATCTGACCGGTATCGTGGTCAACGACGTGCGCGTCGCCGAGCACTATTACGGATATGGTTACGGTTACGGATATGGCAAATATCACGGTTATTACTCTGAGAAGGCCTTAGAAGAACACTAGTTGCGATTCATCCAGACGTTGCTCAGGGATAAGTCGGCCCCGTCCACTCGATTTCTTTTCCGCTGTGCTGGCATGCTTATGAAGCAAGTATTTTCGCGACTCTGCAACCGATGGCTGCCAACCGGCAAATTCGCCAGAAGCGTCTCGATCCTGGTGGGTGGAACGGCCATGGCGCAAGCGATTGCGGTTGCCGCATCGCCAGTCCTGACGCGTATCTACCGCCCGAGCGATTTTGGCGTACTTCAAGTATTTATCTCCCTAACGGGATTCGTCATGGTCATTGCTGCGGGGCGCTATGAGTTTGCGCTGCTCTTGCCCGAAGATGAACAGAGTGGGTTCGATCTGCTTGGAGTAGCAATTGTTTGCGTGTGCCTTACCACGATGGTGACTGCCCTGATCGTTGCCATGTTCTGCCAGTATCCCTCGATGCTTCCTGCCGGTTTGCTGGTTCTCAAGGGCTACCTGTGGCTCCTTCCGGTGAGCGTATTCGGCGGCGGACTTTATCAGGCGCTGAGTTACCGGGCCATGCGGCAAAATGCCTACAGGCAAATTGCCGCCACCAAGCTCACGCAAGTTGCAGCGATGGTAGCTATCCAACTTGCTGCGGGCCTCGTGATCCGAGGTCCCTTGGGACTGTTGACGGGCGATGCGGTGGGCCGCATTACGGGAAGCGGAAGGTTCCTGCGCGCGTTATGGCGGAACCATGTGGTTCAGGTCCGCGGCATACACGTGTCTCGCATGATCCGGTTAGCCGTGCGCTATCGCGACTATCCGCTGGTTTCCACCTGGGGGGGCCTGCTCAACGCGTCGGGGCTGGCGTTGCCCGCCCTGTTCCTGGCTGCGTGTTATGGAGCGCAGTATACGGGATGGTTCGCCCTGGTCAATCGCGTGTTAGGCGTTCCGGCAGCATTGATCGGGGCAAGCATTGCCCAGGTCTACACTTCGCAGGCAGCAACCCTCTCAAGGGCAGACCCCCAGCGGCTCATGTATATCTTTCTTGAGACCACCCGGCGGATGCTCTACCTGGGCCTCGTCCCTTGTGCCCTGTTTACCATCTTCGCGCCGTGGGTCTTTCAAACTATTTTTGGCCGCGTATGGCGTGAGGCGGGCGAATACGCTCGCTATCTGGCGTTCATGTGCTATGCCGGCTTTGTCAACTCACCTGTCACCTTGACCTTGAGCGTTCTTCAACGGCAGCGGACACAGTTCGTTTGGGATGCCGGCAAACTGGCGCTGACCGCCCTTTCCTTCATCTTGCCCTACCGTTTCGGTTATGGCCCGCGCGTCGCCATCCTTGCCTACGGAGTCGCGATGACTTTCATGTATAGCGTCCATTGGGCGCTATCGCATGGAGCGATCAAGCATTGCGCAGATGCGGCGGCAGCGGCCTTAGCCAACATGGCAGAAGCGTGAAGCTTCGTTGGTCATGAGATATCCAATCAACCATTCCGGACCGTTGGCGAGCGAGGTGACCGGCACCGATACCTCAAGACTGGCCGGGATGGTGACTCTGCTCATGACGGGAACCTTGGCGGGCTTTCTCATAGTGTCTTACGTCCCCGGCGCTCTTGGCGTGGACAGCCGTGTCGCGACCGTTCCCTTTCGCGGCCTCATGCTGCTTTTGCAACTCTATGCTCTTTTCAGATTCCTGGGTGCCGGTCATCTCCGCATGGGGATGTCGATTGTTTCTGTGGTGCCGGTGTTTTTCTGGACTGTCTATAGCTTAAGATTTATCGTCGATGCGGCATTTCTACAGATTCCCCTGGGAACAGCTCCATCGGATATGGCCTTGTCTCTCTTTGCTATCTGTCTCCCTACCTTCCTTGTCTTGTACCAAATCAGAGACATCGAACTCTATCGGAAGGCGCTCCCATGGAGCATGCTCGCACTCGGTGTGTGCTGCCTGGCATCGATGCTTCGCACCAGAACTTCGCAAGATGTAACCCTGCACGGTCGTTATCAGGGAAACGATATTCTCAACTCCGTTTCCTATGGACACATGGGGGTCACAGCCATCATCCTGGGACTCTTCGTTCTACTACAAATAGGCCGCGTCAAGAGAGGATGGTACCTTCGGGTCGGGGCAGCGGGCACAGTCTGTCTGGGTGCGTTCAGCATCCTGGCCGCCTCTTCCCGCGGCGCCCTGGTCGCCGGCATCCTGGTGATTCCCCTTATCGGATACTTGGGGATACGGTGCGGCTCCCGATTTGTCACCGTTGCCATGTGCATTGTCCTGGCATTTGTGCTCTCAGCAACTGCCAGTTATTTTTCCCGGAACGGCTTGAAGCTCGATCGGCTGCTTGCGTCTGCTGCGGCCTACGACACGAGCAGTAACTCGGTAAATACCCGCCACAATATGATCCGGGATGCATGGCGTGAGTATATGGACCATCCCTGGCTTGGCAGTTCGATCGTGGAGAGAAATGCTCTGATCTATCCGCACAACGCGATGGTTGAGGCATTCATGGCTACAGGAACGTTTGGCGGTTCCGCGTTCGCACTGCTGATCCTCACGGCTATCTATCGTGCGATGAGATTCATACGGAGGGATCCCGCCATGGCGTGGATTCCGGTTTGCTTCTTCCAGCAACTGATCGGGGCCATGTTCTCGGGCGGACTCTATGGCAATGTGCCGCTGTGGGGCATGATGGCGATCGTGCTTGGCGCCGACCTGCCCCGGAAGCGGCCGCTGTTACCGGCTAGACAACTGTCATCGTCATGATTTTCCAGATGAAGGAACTCCTGGACCGTGTGTTCTATCCCTTCTACGTCCTGCGAGGGCGCAGGCCGTGGACGGCGGGATACTATACGGCCAAGCGCCGGCGCATCGAGAGTGCCATTGAGAACGGATTGCTCAAGCCTGCGGCCCCTCTTCCCAAGGGCTACGGTTTTCGGATGGATGAACGAGTCATTGAATATCCGTGGGTCTATGCACGGTTGCCTCGAGACCCGGGCCTCATGCTCGACGCAGGGGCAGCTCTCAATCACGGCTTTCTGCTGAGCAGGCCCCCTGTGAGTCAAGCCAAACTGTCGATTTGCACGCTGGCGCCGGAAAAGCAATGTCACTGGCAGCGAGCCATCTCCTATGTGTTTGGCGACCTCCGATCATGCGCATTTCGCTCCGGGATATTCGACACCATCGTGAGCATATCGACCATTGAACACATTGGTCTGGATAACACCATGCTGTACACGACGGACGGAACCAAGAGGGAAGATGACGCAGAGGGCTTTCGAGCGGCAGTTCGGGAATTCCGGCGCGTTATTCGCCCAGGAGGCGTCTGTTTTATTACCGTACCGTATGGAAAGGCGTGCAATCGCGGCTGGTTCCAGGTATTTGACGCGACCATGGTCCGTGCGGTGCTGGATGATTTTGAACCGGCACATACAGAAGTTGAGTATTTCGCGTATTCGCCCGATGGATGGCATGCCTCGGATCCCGCCGCACTGGCAGAAGCAACTTTCTTCGACATCCATCAGGAGAAGCGTTTCGGTCCTGATTATGCAGCCGCTGCACGCGGTCTGATTTGCATGCGGTTGGTTGCATGAATCTCACTTATCTAGCTCCAAGATGCGGCAAACACCTTGTATGAGGCTGTTTCAAAACTCAGGGGTTCCGGGTAGTTTCTTATCTCGCCACCGGGCAGAGCTACAAAGTGCGGTCACCTTCAAGGATCGGATTGCGCGCTTTCTCCATCAACGCTACGGAGCGTTGCACTTCCTGGCGCCGGTATTGGACGGAGAGGAAACCGCCTTCTTTACCAATGGCGACGACGAGATCCTGCAACGCATGTGGGCGCGGCAGATGGGCATGTCGAGACGGGCGAGTCTCCCTGAAATCCTGCTGGCGCAAATGGAATTCCATCGGGCGGAAGTTTTCTATAACCTGGACCCTATCCGCTATAACAGCGAATTTGCGCGAAAATTGCCAGGGTGCGTTCGCAAGACAGTTGCCTGGCGTAACATTCCTTTGCCCATGGCAGACCTGAGTGGGTACGACCTGGTGGTATGCAACTCCGCCAGCCTTCTGGGAGGGTACCTCGCGTCCGGTTGGAAAGCAGCGTATTTCTCCCCCGCACATGATCCTGTCATGGACGAGTATGCCGGCAACCAGGAACGTCCGATCGATGTCCTTTTTGCGGGAGGATATTCCCGGCATCACATGAAGCGCGCCGCCGTATTGGAAGCGGTTGCTGGCCTCCGAGATCGCTACAGGATTGAGTTCTGCCTCGCTCGCTCACGGCTTACGCGGCTTGCAGAGACACCCGCTGGCTACCTTACACCACTCAGGAAATATCGCAGGCCTCGGGACATTCGCTCTGTTTCGCGTGAGCCGGTGTATGGTCGTGACCTGTACGCGCTCATCGCCAAGTCAAAAGTCGTTTTGAATGGCGCCATCGATGTGTCAGGAGAAGATCGTGGAAATATGCGCTGCTTTGAGGCGATGGGGTGTTCTGCTCTCCTTCTAGGGGACGCAGGTGTGTACCCCGATGGCATGAGGGATGGCGAGACACTGCTCGCTTACTCATCGCCGGCAGAGGCAAAAGAATTGGTGGTGCGAGTGGTCAACGATTGGAGCCGCTATGCGAGAACGGCAGAGCAGGCGAATCACATGGTCCGCACTCTCTATAACAAGCGAAGCCAGTGGAGTGAATTTTGCCGGCTGGTGAACTGTCTCTAGCAGCCACCTGTATTTCAAGCCCCCCGACAAAGCCGTCATCCTGAGCGAAGCGCTTCGCAGATCTATCGCAAACAGAGGGCTTTATAGCGCGGAGTCGAAGGACCCCGGCGATGCTTGTTGGCAGATGCTCT
>Ga0137412_10004264_pt1 | contig 11453 bp, 8 predicted proteins | sample CZODoug2_1_16fun_FD_122160 | JGI IMG/M metagenome (GOLD analysis project Ga0137412, IMG submission 122160) | Vadose zone soil fungal communities from Angelo Coast Range Reserve, California, USA - CZODoug2_1_16fungal (Hybrid Assembly) | ecosystem: Environmental > Terrestrial > Soil > Vadose zone...
TGGAAACGATCCGATCTCGGTGCCGCGTTCGTCTGCGGATGGCCTTATGCGAGCCGATTGACCCATCTGCAGATCGTCGCGGCACCCATTCCTCGGGCACTGCGCACCCAGGGGCGCCCGCTTTACTGGACCGACATGGTCGTCAGGGCCGATGGGCCTTTTCAAAAGCTCGAAGATACGTTTGGCGGACGCATCGGGTTTACCAGCAAGGATTCGCATTCAGGCTTCAACGCCGTCCGCAGGCTTCTGATGAACTATCCACGCCTGCAAGGCGCTGCGCTCTACGCGTCGGCCGTCGGGCCGCTCGTTACGCCAAGGCGTTCGCTCGAATCGGTTCTGAACGGCGATACTGATGTCGCGCCGGTAGATTCCTACGCGCATTCCCTGCTGCAGCGATATTGCCCGGAGTTGACGGCCGGCGTGCGCACCATCGCCATGACCGATCTCGCGCCGATTCCCCTGCTGGTGGCGAGCGCGGGTACCGAGAGCGAACCGATTGCCAGGATGCGCGCCGCCTTGGTCGGCGCCGGCCAGGACCCGGCGGCACGCGGGTTGCTGGACGACCTCGTGCTCGAGGGTTTTGCCCAAGTCGAGCCTGCACACTATGACGTGACGCAATCGTGGGCGCTTGATGCCGAACACGCCGGCTGGCTCGGCCTGGCGTCCCGCGAACAAGCGCCAGCAGCGGGTTGAAGGGGTAACGATGCCGCCGATCTATGTCACCTTTCTCAATCGCCTCGACATCGAGGAGCTTGCGCTCAGCGACGAGGAGATCCTGGCGGCGATCGAGACCAGCCTGGCGGCGCAGGGCCGCGGCCAGACGGTGATCGAGCCGCGCGTCCACCTGGCGCCCGGGCAATCGAACGGCCATTTCAACGTCCTGCGCGGCGCCATCAACGCCCCGGTCGATCGCGCCGGCATCAAGGTCGTGGGCGACTTCGTCGACAACTACAAGCTCGGTTTCCCGTCGGAGCTCGGAATCGTCCTGCTGCTCGATCCGCGCACCGGCGCGCCGCAGGCCATTCTCGACGGCGCCGGCATCACCGACATGCGCACCGGCGCCATGACGGCGGTCGGCGCCAAGTATCTCGCGCGCAAGGACTCGAAGATCCTGGGCCATATCGGGGCCCGCGGCTCGGCCTACTGGAACGTCCGCCTGCTCGATCACCTCTTCGACTTCGACGAGATTCGCGTCCATTCCAAGCGGCCGGAAAGCCGCAACGGCTTCGCCGAACGCTTGGCGCGCGACCTCGCCAAGAAGGTTATAGTGACCGCCGACTGGCGCTCCTGCGTCGAAGGCGCCGATATTGTCGTCGAGGCGTCACGGCTGATGGCGCCGGAACCGCTGCTCAAGACCGAGTGGATCAAGCCTGCGGCGTTCATCGTCCCCTACGGGACGATGAGCGCCGTCGAGCTGTCGCTCACTGACATCGCCCAGAAGCTCGTCGTCGACGACTGGGGCCAGTGCAAGGGCGGTCCGTTCGGCAGCCTGCGGGCCCATGTCAACGCCGGCAAGCTGTCGGAGGAGACCCTGCATGCCGAGATGGGCCAGATCGTGGCCGGCTTGAGGCCCGGCCGGGAGCGCGACGACGAAACGATTATCTTCTGGCATCGCGGACTGTCTCTCTCCGACATCGCGCTCGCCCATGCCATGATCGAAAAGGGGGCGCGGCTCGGCATCGGCCAGAAATTGCGCTTCGCGTAAGGCCGACTGGCGTTTTTCGCCCGCCGCCGGGTCGGGTCGACCGAACGCAAGGTCGCCAAGGTCATCGAGCTCATCGAGGAGCTGCGCCGCGACAGCCCGACGCTGAAGAACCGGACCGACCAGGAAGCCAGGCAGATGTCCGTGCGGACGACTCCCGGCGAAGTGCTCATCGCGTCAAGGATTCGCACGAGGAAATGACCGCTCGGTCGACTGACGCCGCCGACGCGGCTGAGTGACGCCCCTGGGGGGGAACGACGCCGAGCGCGGTCGTTCGCCTGTGCTACAAGGACCGCCCATCGAGACAAACGGCAATGGCGGTGAGCGCGGCTTGCGGCAATGCCCGAGGATCAAAGTTGGCCGTCGTCGCAATTTCCCTTCTCGCCTTCTTCGTCATGCTGGCCGGCGCGGCCGCAGGGATCGGGCTGCGCAGGATCCTGCCGGAGCACCATCTGAACGACCATTCGAAGGATGTCGTCCGCCTGGGCTCCGCCCTGGTGGCGACGATGTCGGCGCTGGTGCTCGGCCTGCTGATCACGTCGGCCAAGAATACCTATGAAACCCAGCGCAACGAGGTCCGGCAGATCGCGGCCAAGCTGGTGCTGCTCGACAGCCAGCTCCAGCGCTACGGACCGGAGGCGCGGCGCGCCCGCGAATTGCAGCGTCAGTCGATGGGCCCGTTGGTCGATCGAATCTGGGGCGACCGCGCCGTGAAGTCGGCGACGGGTGCGCCCTTCCAGCCGACCGTGGAGGGCGAACAGGTCTATGAGGCAATCGAGGCGCTGTCACCGCAGAACGAGGTGCAACGCACGCTCAAGTTCCAGGCCCTTCAGAGCACGACCAGCATCACCGAGCAGCGCGTGCTGCTGTCCGAGCAGTCGGATGCGGGCCTGCCGTGGCCCCTTCTCGTGATGCTGGTCTTCTGGCTGACCATCCTGCTGGCGAGCTTCACGCTGTTTTCCCCGATCAATCCGACCAGCGGCGTCGTCCTGGTGATCATCGCCCTGTCGGCCTCCGGCGCGATCTTCCTGATCGTGGAGATGACCAGCCCCTTCACCGGGCTGATGCAGATCCCGAGCGACTCCCTGCGCAACGCGCTGGGCGTGCTCGGGCCCTAGAAATCAATCGCCGCCTCGATCAGTTCGGCAGCACGAAGCGCACGCCGGCGCGCGCCAGGCCGCCGCCCAGAGCGACCGCCGAGCCGTCGGCGCGCCAGCAGGCGGCGCCGGTCATCGTGCCGTCCTCGTGGAACTGGATGGCGTTCATGCCGCCGGCGACCGTCGGCATCACCTGCAGCTTGTGGCCGCGCGCCGCCAGGCCGTCGCGGACGGTTTCGGGAATGCCGTGCTCGACCTCCAGCACCGGTCCTTCGGTCCACACCCGCGGCGCCTCGACCGCCTCCTGAAGGGTCATGCCGTGGTCGATCAGGTTGATCAGCGCCTGCATCGCGGCGGGGAAGATCTTCCGGCCGCCCGGCAGGCCCAGCGCATAGGCGAGCCGGCCGTCGCGAACGGCCATCATCGGCGACATCGAGGTCGTCACGCGCTTGCCTGGCATGATCGAGAGCGCATGGCCCGGCCGGGGATCGAAATTCGACATGTAGTTGTTGGGCACCATGCCGGTGCCGGGAACGATGAAGCGCGCGCCGAACAGGCTGTTGATGGTCTGCGTCGTGGTGACGGCGTTGCCCATGCCGTCGGCTGCGGTGAGATGCGTCGTGTCCGCCCCTTCCAGCGCTGACAGCGCGCCGGTCCAGCGCCTGGCCTGGGCGAGATCGATGCCGGCGCGTCGCTCGTCGGCGTAGGACTTGGAGGTGATGCGCTCGACCGGCACCTTGACGAAAGCCGGGTCGCCGCTGGCTTCGGCGCGGTCGGCGAAGGCGATCTTCAGCACCTCGGCCAGCAGATGCAGAGTGTCCACCGTGCCGAAGCCGAGCGCGGCGATGTCGTATCCTTCGAGGATGTTCAGCATCTGCGTGATGTGCACGCCCGAGGCGGCGGGCGGCGGCGGACCGATGATTTCCCAGCCGCGATAGCGGCCGCGAATCGGCAGGCGCTCGACCACCTCGTAGCCAGCGAGGTCCTCGCGCGAGACGAAGCCGCCCGTCTTCTCCATGCATTCGACCAGAAGGTCGCCGAGCGGGCCGTCATGCAGCGCCGCCTCGCCCCGCTGGGCGATCAGGGTCAGCGCCTCGGCATAGTCGCCCTGGACGAGGCGCGCGCCGGGCTTGAGTGGGCTGCCGTCCGGCATGAGACGGGCGGCGATGAGATGGTCTTTCACCAGGTCGGGCGCCGCGCTCGCGATGCAATCCGAAAGATAGGGAGTGACCGCAAAGCCGCGCGCGGCATGGCGGATCGCCGGCTGCATCACGTCGGCCAGCGGCATCGTTCCATAGCGGCGCAGGGCGAAGCACCAGGCGCGCAGCGACCCCGGCGCGGCCACCGATTTCGGACCGACGAGGTTTTCCTGACCCTCGGTATCGTAGATTTCCGGCGCGGCGCCGGCGAGCGGACGGTACATGTCCGGCCGCCCGGCCTGCGGCACGGCGCTCATGCCGTCGATGATGGTGTGGCTGCCGTCGGCGAGGCGGATATGGGACGTGGTGCCGCCGATCACGCCCACCATCATCGGCTCGACCACGGTGAGGGCGAACTGCGTGGCGACGGCGGCGTCGACGGCATTGCCGCCGGCGGCCAGCACTTCCATGCCGGCGGCGGAGGCCAGCGGATGGTTGGAGACCACCATGCCGCTCCGCCCCTGCGCCGGCTGCTTCTCACAGCTGAACTGTGTGCCCGCGCGCTCCCGCCAATTCGACTTGGTCATGCCGTACTCCCCGTTGGCTCCTCGCGGGGAAATCTCGCACGCCCCCAAGCGAGGCGCCAATTCTGCTTTCAGGAGATCGCTACGCGGCTCAGGCGAGCGCAAATTCCGCGGCGGCGACGCGCCGCAGCACGGACCGCAACATGGCCGACGTGTCCGCACCCAGCTCGCCCTCGAACGCCCGCTGGGCCCGCCGCCAGTATTTGCGCGCCTCTGCGATCGTCGCGCGGCCCGCTCGGGTGATCGAGACCTCGCGGCTCCGGCGGTCCTTGCCGACCGCCAGCCGGACCAGGCCACGGGCTTTTAGCGGCCGCACATTGTGGCCGAGCGTCGCCCTGTCCAGCACCATCTCCTCGGCCAGGGGATTGAGCGCGATCGGGCCGCGCCGCTCGATCGCGCTCAGCAGCGCGAACTGGGTGGCGCGCAGGTCGAGCGGCGCCAGCGCCTGGTCGTAGAGCTGCGTCACGCGCCGGGTCGCCTGCCGCAGCGACAGGCAATTGCATGCGGTATTCATCGTTCCTCCCTGGATCCGCTTATATGAGCGCAATAGCTTTTCGGCATCCCGCTGGCAAGAAAACTCGGGCGAGACCGCGTTGTGAATAGGCGCATATGCGCCTAGTTCGAAGCAGCAACGCCGCCACCCGAGGGGGAGCCGATGAGTGAAGCCGTGAAGGTCACGAAGCCCAGCCATGTCCTGGCCATCGTGTGCGCCGGGATTTGCCTCGCCAACCTCGACCTGTTCATCGTCAACGTGGCGCTGCCCAACATCGCGCACGACTTCGGCGACGCCGGCCTCGACGATCTGTCGTGGATCCTGAACGGCTATGCCATCGTCTACGCCTCCCTGCTCGTGTTCTTCGGCCGGCTGGCCGAGCGCCATCGCCGCGACCTCAGCTTTCTCCTGGGCATCGCGATCTTCACGGCGGCCTCCGCGGCCTGCGCCATCGCCGACGGCGTCTGGACCCTGGTCGCCTTCCGCCTCGTGCAGGCGGCGGGCGCGGCGCTCATGACGCCGACCTCGCTCGGCCTCTTGCTCGCCTCCTATGCGCCGGAGCGCCGGGCCGGCGCGGTGCGGACCTGGACCGCGATCGGCGGCCTGGCCGCAGCCCTCGGCCCCGTTGTCGGCGGCGTGCTGCTGACGGCGAGCTGGCGCTGGATCTTCATCGTCAACGTGCCGATCGGCCTCGCAGCCCTGGTGGTGGGTTGGCGGATGCTGCCGCGCGTTCCGGGACACGACGTGCCTCGGCCCGACGCCTGGGGCGCCGCCCTGGTGACGCTGGGCGTGGCTGCGCTCACCTTTGCCCTGGTCAAGGTCAACGAATGGGGCTGGAGCTCGCCCGGCATCGGCCTCGCCTTCGCGGCCGCCGTTTTTTTTCTCGGATCGTTCATCGTGCACTGCCTGCGGGCGAAGAACCCGCTGGTCGAGCCGGGGCTGTTCCGCATCCGCACCTTCGTCGGCGCGTCGCTGGCGATGGCGCCCTTTGCCGTGGCGTTCGGCGCCATGCTGCTGTCGATCGTGCTGTGGGAGCAGGGCACCTGGGGATGGTCTGCCCTGAAGAGCGGCCTGGCGATCGCACCGGGGCCGCTGCTCGTCCCCATCGTGTCGCTGCTGATCGCCGGCCGCCTGATCCAGCGCTTTGGTCCCGCCCCCGTGATTGCGTTGGGACTTCTCTCCTTCGCCGCCGGCGGCGCGTGGTGGGCGATGGCCGCCACCCTCGAGCCCCACTACGCGACCGTGATCGGCGGCATGACGCTGATCGGCGCGGGCACCGGGCTCTGCCTGCCGACGATGATGGGGACGGCGACGGGCGCGCTGCCTGCCTCCTCCTTCGCCACCGGGTCCGGCGTCATCAACATGATCCGTCAGACCGGGATGGCCGTGGGCGTCGCGGCCTTCGTCGCCATCATCGGCACGCCGGGTTCGCCGCTGGAGCGGCTGGTGGCCTTCCGCCACGCGTGGTGGGCGATGGCCGCCGTCGTGGCCCTCGGCCTGGTCCCGGCGCTGCTCCTGCGCCGGGCAGGAACAAAGGCCGCGAATGCCTCTCCCTTGGCGGCAAATCCCCAGCCGTCCTGACGGCACGGGCCTCGGGGCGGCTGGCTAACCGAGCCCCTGCACGCTTGGTCTGGCGACAATCGGTACTTCGCCGCCAAGCGTTGTACGGCGCATGTCGCGCACCTCGTTGCGATCGAACCGGCGGGCGCGGTGCATCACCGTGCGGTTGTCCCACACCACCAAATCGTGCCGTCGCCAGGAATGCGCATAGACGAACTCGCGGCTGGTCGCGTGCTCCGTGAGGTCACGCAGGAAGGCGCGCGACTCCGGGACCGACCAACCGACGATGGCACCGGCATGGGCCGACAGGAACAAGGATTTCCGGCCGGTCGCCTTCTGCACGCGCACCAGAGGATGCCGTACGGGCTGGAAATTGCCGATCTCTTCCGGCGTGAACTCCGTGAAGCCGACCGCCTGGCGCGAATAGAGCAGGGAGTGCTCGCAGACCAGCTCCGCCACCTCTTCCTTGGTCCGCGGATCCAAGGCTTCATATGCCGCGCGCATGTCGGCGAACTCGGTGTTGCCGCCCCAGCTGGGCACGGTGCGCCCGGACAACAGCGAGTATTTGGCCGGGACCGGCCGAAACGAACTGTCCGAGTGCCACAGCCGGTCGCCCAGCTTGAAGAACCACACGCGATCCTCGGCGGAGATGATCTTCCCGTCCTTGGTCAGGTTCGAGAGGTCGGCGATGCCGGGACCCAGCCGGTTGTCCTCGCGCTTGCGGACGGTGCCTGACGTATTGTAGCTCTCGAGCTCGCCGAAGTTCCGCGTGAAGGCGATCTGCTGCTCGTCCGAGATGGCCTGGCCGCGGAACACCAGCACCCCGTAGCGGTCCATGCCCGCCTCGATCGTTGCCGCCTCCTCGCGGCTGATCGGCTTGGTCAGGTCGACGCCCGTCACTTCGCCGGCGAAGACGGGATGAAGTCCGCTAATCGTGAGGGCCACGGCAACAAACCTCCTGATGACATCAGACTAGGTCAGAAATTGCCGTACTGTCGACACTGCCCGTTCCTCGACAGACCCGGTCAGGCGTTGCGACGGGCGACGCGGGCGGCACCCTCGCCGGCGAGACGACCGAACACCACGCCCGCCACCAGGCCGGTGCCGCTGCCATAGTTGTGGTAATAGAGGCCGCCGAGAATCTCGCCCGCCGCGAACAGCCCGCCCAGGGCGTTGCCCGAGGAATCCAGCACCTGCGCCTCGGTCGAGCATTTCAGCCCGCCGAAGGTGAAGGTCACGCCCGCCGTCACGCCATAGGCATGGTAGGGCGGGCTGTCGAGACGGTTGGCCCAGTTGGTCTTGTTGATCCTGAGGCCGCTCGTGCAGAGCCCGTCATGCACGTTCGGATTGAACGGCACATCCGGCCGCGGGGCGGCGTTGTATTCGTTCACGGTACGCAGGAAGCCCTCCGGATCGACGCCGGTGAGCTTGGGCGCCAGCGCCTCCAGCGTGTCCGCCGTCTCCTTGGTGATGCGCGGAATGCGGTATTCGTCGCGCAGCAGGCGGGTCGCCTTCTGGTCGAAGACCTGCCAGGCGAACAGGCCGGGCTGCTTCATCACTTCGGCACCGCATTTGGCATAGGTGTAGGAGTGGAAATCCTCGCCCTCGTTGATGAAGCGCTCGCCCTTGGCGTTGACGACGATGCCAAACGGGTAGTTGTGCTTCTGGAACTTGTCGCCGATCGACAGATCGCCGAATTCCGGCGCGTTCATGTCCCATTGCACCGCGTGACAGCCCGACCAATGGCCGGCGACGGCCGCCCCGATCTCCATCGCCATCTTGTGGCCCCAGCCGGTATTGTGGCGCGTGCCGCGCACCTTCGCGAGGTCCCAGTTCTGGCCGAGATAGCGCGCGCGCATCTCCGGATTGCTCTCGAACCCGCCGCACGCCAGCACGACCGCCTTGCCGCGCACATCGTAGTTGCGGCCGTGTTGCGAGACCCGCACGCCGCGGATCGATGCGTCATCCGGCAAGAGCGCGCGCGCCTGGGTTTCGTAGAGCACCGGAATGCCGGCCGCCGCGACCGCCTCATGCAGCGTCTTGGTCAGCTGCGCGCCGCCGCCCAGCAGGTGGCAGGCGAGGCCGCCCCAGAACTTGAACTTGCCGTCCATGTTGAACGCCTGGCGACCCAGGGCGGGCTGGAAGCGCACGCCATGCTTGGCCAGCCAGATCGCCGCCTCGTAGCTGCTGGAGATCAGCACATCGGTCAGTTCCGGGTCCGAGCGCCACTCGGTCAGGCGGCCGATATCGTCGATATACTGCTCGCGGGTGTAGGTGCCGAAATCGATATTGGCGAGGTCGAGATCGGCGATGTCCGGCGCCAGACGCAGCAGGTCGTCGACGCCGTCATAGACGAAGCGGAAGGCGCCGCCGGTGAAAGCGGAGTTGCCGGAGCGCGCGCTTTCCGGCGCGGCTTCGAACATCACCACCGAGGCGCCGCTCTCCTTGGCGGCGAGCGCCGCATTCATGGCGGCATTGCCCGCGCCGACGACGATGACGTCGATATTCGGGTCGATCTGATCAGGGGTCATTGAAGGTCTCCGGTCCTATCGTTCTGCGAGGAGTGCGACGAAATCCGCCGCGTTGGTGAGGTTCTCGGCATTCATCATCCCGTCGACGATCTGCTCGACCTGAGCGGACGGCAGGCGAGTGCCGGCGAGCTTGCGGAACTTGGCGATCACGTCCTCGGCGGCGGCGAAGGAATGCTCGCTGCCGCGCGGGGCTTCGACGGTCTCTTCCATCACCGTGCCGTCGGCGAGCGTCACCACCACGCGCACCATGTGGCGGAACGCCTTGCCGCGCGCGGTGATCGCGGGGTCCTCCTGGACGGCCACCTTGCGCGAGACGCGGATGCGCTCGGCATCATGCACCTTGTCCTCGGTGAACTGCTCGACGAACACGTCGCCCTCCAGCAGCCAGGTCGCCACGCAATACGGCAGGTTGAGCTGGGCCGAGGTCAGGCCCTGCGGCTCGTAGCGCCAGCCGACATGATCCATCGTCACCTGCGATCCATGCACCATGATGCCCGCCACTTCCGGCTCGGTGAACGGACGGCGGTCCTGCATCTTGCGGATGGCGTCGAGCGTGCTGTGGTTGGAGCCGACGCAGGAATAGAATTTCAGCGCGATCCGGGTGGTCTCCCAGCGCTCGCCGAGGCCCGAGGTGAGCTCGGCGAGGTCGAAGCGGTCGGTCGAGCGCGAGAAGGTGCTGCAGAAACCGCCATACGGGTTCTCGAACACGTCGACGATGCCGGTGAAGCCGCGCTCGGCGAGCAGCGCGCCATAGAGCCCGCTCTGCGAGGAACGGCCGGCATGCATGCGCTTGACCATCGCGCCGAACTGCGCCGCCATCAGCCCCGCCGACTGCGTGCCGGCGACGCCGATGGCATGGACGGCCTGCTCCGGCATGAGTCGGAGCGCGCGCGCGGCGCCGGCGACGGCGGAGAACACGCCGACCGTCGCGCCGGAGTGCCAGCCCTGGCCGATATGCTCCTGCCCCATGCACATGCCGACACGCGGGCCGATCTCGTAGCCCGCGACGGCAGCGGCCAGCAGCTCCCGGCCCGACATGCCAGGGCGCATCTCGGCGACGGCAAACAGGGCCGGCAGCGTCACCGCCCCGACATGCAGCACGCCGACGCGGTGAACGTCATCGAGCTCGAAGCTCTGCACCAGCGTGCCGTTCACCAGCGCGGCATGCGGCGCGGACAGGCGGCGCCTGGTGCCCCAGACGCTCACCCCGGTGGAGGTATCGGTCTCGGCCAGCGTCTCCATCAGGATGCGGCTCCAGGGCAGTTCGGCGCCGTAGAGCGCGCAGCCCAGGCTGTCGAGCATGAGCAGTTTGATGCGGGCGATGACGTCGGCCGGCACGTCCTCGTAGCGCAGGCCGCTCACGAAATCGGCGATGCCGCGCGTGTAGGGGTTGGAGCCGGAACCGTGGGTGCTCATGATCTCCTGTCCGTTCAGCGCGTGCTGTTGAGGGTGCCCTCGGCAAGAATGCCGCCGAGGCTGCCGGGGTCGTTCAGCGTCTCGAAATTCCAGATCGTCCGCATCGCGCGCTCGGCGACGTCGGCGGCGACGGTCTTGCCGGCGCAGTCGAGGAACTTGCCTTCCAGGCGCGGGATCGGCAGCGGCTTGGTCGGGCCGCGGCCGAGCGGGCGGTCCGTCGTGCCGGACACGACGCGGCCATCCTTCAGATGCAGACGGATCTCCGAGCCGAAATGCTCGGTGCTCGCCATCTCCATCTGCGGATGCGGCGCGGCGTGGATGCGGCCCATCAGTTCGCGAATTTCCGGCTCGTCGTGCGCCGAGCCGTTGAAATCCGACAGCACCACGCGGCGGCGCTGCAGGCCGCGCGCAACGACGTACTGGACCGAGAATTTCGCATCGAGCGCGCTGCGCGGGTCGGGCCGGTTGGTGTGGTTGAGGCGGCGCGGATGCGTCCAGCAATCGACGTGATCGACCATCTCCGGCAGGAGGTCGTGCGCGGTGACGAGATCCACCATCACATCGATGGCCGGATGCGTGCTCGCACAGCACGGGTACTGCTTGATGGCGATGCCGGGGGCGAGGATGTCGAGCGGGTTCGCCCAGTTCTCGAGCACGCGCGAGGCGTCGAAATTGCCGGCGCCGTTGAAGACCATGAAGAAGCCCTGCTTGTGCTCGAACACGTTGTCCGACGCGGTGAATCCCTCGCGGGCCAGCAGGGCGGCATAGAGGCCGTTGCGGGCGCAGTGGCCGACATGCAGCGGCTTGGTCATGGTGCCGAAATTCGCCTTGAGGCCGGAGGCGAAGCTGGCGGCGAGCGAGATCGCGACGGTCATCCGCGCCGCGTCCAGGCCCATCAGGCGACCGCAGGCCGTGGCTGCGCCGAACACGC
>Ga0137412_10004265_pt1 | contig 11452 bp, 11 predicted proteins | sample CZODoug2_1_16fun_FD_122160 | JGI IMG/M metagenome (GOLD analysis project Ga0137412, IMG submission 122160) | Vadose zone soil fungal communities from Angelo Coast Range Reserve, California, USA - CZODoug2_1_16fungal (Hybrid Assembly) | ecosystem: Environmental > Terrestrial > Soil > Vadose zone...
ACGGCTCGGCGAACACCAGCTCGCCGTTGGACCGGGGCGGCGCGGCCGGGCCGGCCACCTCCAGCGGCGCGGTCACCTGGACTCCCCGGAGGCCGGCGCGTGCACCTTGGCCACGCCGACCAGCGCGTCCCGGGTGATCAGCGGGATGAGCTCGTCCTCGGTGAGGGCCTCGGTCCCGGCCGGCCGCTGCGGCAGTACCAGCCAGCGGACCTCGCTGCTGGAGTCGCGCACGGTGATCTGTACGTCGTCGGCCAGCTCCAGCCCCATCTCGGCGAGCACCGTGCGCGGCTGCCGGACCACCCGCGCGCGGTAGGCCGGGTCCTTGTACCAGGACGGCGGCAGCCCGAGCACCGGCCACGGGTAGCACGAGCACAGCGTGCAGACCACCACGTTGTGCGTGGTCGCCGAGTTCTGCACGACCACGATGTGCTCACCTTGCGAGCCGGAGAAGCCGAGTTCGGCGATGGCGGCGGTACCGTCGGCCAGCAGCCGCTGCCGGTATTCCGGGTCGGTCCATGCCCTGGCGACCACCTTGGCGCCGTTGAGCGGCCCGATCTGCGTCTCGTACCTGGTGATGAAGTTGTCCATCACCGCCGGGTCGACCAGTCCGCGCTCGGTGAGCAGCTGCTCCAGCGCCTCGGCGCGCAGTGCCGCCGGCACGGGTTCGCTGGTCAGGCCCTCGGTAGTCATTTGCTGCTCTCCTCGGCGTCCAGGTAGCTCTCGTACAGCTCGACGGTGAGCGTGAACGGTTCCGCGTCGGCTCCCCACAGCTCCCGCGACTCGAACCGCACCGAGTAGACATGCTGCGGGTTCTCGCCCTGGAAGTGGGCGTGCGTGTCGGGCAGCAGCGCGGCCGGCTGGATGATCTCCACCACGCCGGCGTGCCCCCCGATGTAGCCGGGCAGTTGGGTGTGCCCGGTGGGGGAGATGTCTTTCGCACGCACCCGCTGGCCCACCGCGAACGCCGCCGGAGTGTCCACCGTGCGCAGCGATCCCGGCCCGGTCGCCTTGTAGTCGGGTTTGTTCGGCTCCGGGACCGGCGGCTGCGGCACGTCCTCACCGCGCAGTGCACGGGCCCGCGCCTCGACCGCGCCGGGCGCCAGGATGGCGCTGTCGGTCAGCATCAGCTCGGTGGCGTTCAGCCAGCGCCCGAAGTAGCCCTCGTCCAGGTAGGCGGCCCGGTCCAGCCGCCCCAGGGCGTGCCGGAACGCGTCCATGTTCCGCCCGGAGACCCGGCCGACGCTCAGCAGGGTCAGCGCGAATGTCCTGGCCTGCCAGCGCTGTGCGAAGACCGGTTCGTTCGGTTCCGGCGGATGCAGGCGGCCCCAGCCCAGCGTCCCGCCCATGTCAGCGATCCGGTCCAAGGCACCCCCTCGCGGCTTCCCGGCGCAGACCGGTAGGGATCAGTCTCTACGCGCGCGGCGGCGCCGGCTAGTTGATCGAGACGGTGGCCACGATAGTGGTGCCGGCGCCCGGCTGAGAGATCACCGTCAGCTCACCGCCGACCAGTTCGGCGCGCTCGGTCATCGAGCGCATCCCGTAGCCGGAGGCCGTGTCGGCCGCGGATTCCGCCCCGGTGTCGACGCCAGTGCCCACCTCGAAGCCCACCCCGTCGTCGGTGACCTCCAGCCGCGCCGTGCCGTCCTGGACCGCGAAGCGCACCCAGGCCGTGCTGGCCTGGGCGTGCTTGGCGATGTTCTGCAGGCATTCCTGGGCGATCCGGTACAGCGCGATCTCCACATGCTCTGGAAGGCGCTGGTCCGCCAGGTCAAGGCTCACCTCCAACTGCGGCGCGGTGCGGGCCAAGCTGGCCAGCCCACCGGCCAGGCCGAGGTCGTCGAGCACCGGCGGGCGCAACCCGGCGATGGCCACCCGAGCCTCGTCGAGGGTGAGATCCACCAGCTCCCTGGCCAGGGTCAGCTGCTCGGCGGCGTCCGCCGGAGCGTCCCGCAGTACCTGCCCCACCGCGTCCAGGTGGTACGACAGGCTGACCAGCCGTTGGGAGATGCCGTCGTGGATGTCCGCGGCCAGCCGGCGCCGCTCGGTCTCCTGGGCGGCGATCACCTGCTCGGTGAACCGCTCGTGCGCGCGTTCCCTGGCAGCCAGCTGGCGGTGCATCCGCGCCTGGTGCAGCGCGCCGGCGACCAGCCGCCCGATCACCAGCAGCAGCCGCAGATCGCGGTCGGTGAACACCCGGCGGGCCACCGTGTGCACGTTCAGCACGCCGACCAGCCCGGCCGGCTCGGTGGCCATCGGCACCGACGCCATCGAGGTGAACTCGGTGCCGCGCAGCGCCGGTATCGGCAGATACCGAGGATCGGACTCCTTGTGCTCCACGATCACCGCCGGCTCGTGGTGGCTGGCCACCCAGCCGGTCACCCCGGAGCCGAAGGACAGCCGGATCCGGCCGACCTGCTGGTCGAACGGCGGGGTCGCGCCGGCCAGGGTGAGCGAACGCTCGGTGTCGTCCAGCACGTGCACGAAGCACACGTCGGTGGTGGTCGCGTCGGTGATCAGCCGGGCCACGGCGGCCGCCATCGGCTCCACCTCCGGACCGTTGGACACCGCCTCGATGATGCCCAGCAACAGGGCGTTCTCCCGCTCCGGGGCGACCAGCCCGAGCACCGGGCGGGAGCCCACCGAGCCGAGCAGCGCGAAGCCGGGTTCGGGGAGGGTCACTTGAAGATCCCTTCGCGCAGCGCCGTGGCCACCGCACCGGTCCGGTCGTTCACCTCGAGCTTGCGGTAGATGGACCGCAGGTGGCTCTTCACCGTCTCGTCACTGACCACCAGCCGCCCGGCGATGGCCCGGTTGGACAGCCCGGCGACGATCAGCGAGAGCACCTCGCTCTCCCGGTGGGTCAGCCCGTGCCGCGCGCCCGGCCAGAACTCGTTGCTCTGCAGCCGGGCGGCGGTGTCCACCGCGCGGCCGGCCAGCGCCGCGTCGATCACCGTGACCCCGCTGTGCGCCAACTCCAGCTGGCGCACCAGCTCCTCACTGCTGATCTTCTTCAGCAGGTAGCCGGAGGCGCCCGCGCGCAGCGCCTGGAACAGGTACTGCTCGTCGTCGTAGACCGACAGCAGCACCACCTTGCACTGCGGGTCCCGCTCACGCAGCGAGCGGCACAGGTCGAGGCCGCTGGCGCCCTGCATGCGCACATCGCACAGCACGATGTCCGGATCCAGCGCGAACACCACACCCAGCGCCCCGTCAGCACCGATCGCCTCGCCGACCACGAGCACCCGGGCCCGAAAGGGGGCAAGCATCGCCTTGAGGCCGGCTACCACCATCTCGTGGTCGTCGACCAGCACGATGCGCAGCGGGCCGGTGTTCGGCGAGCCGGCTGACGACAGTGCCATGTCAGGACGATAGAGGCATTCGCCCGGGCTGAGAGGTTTCTGACAGTGATCGGGACCGCGTTCGGGCGACACCGGGAACCCGGAACCACCCGGCGGACGACAGCTCGGACAATGGTTACCATGGAGACCAGCGCGATCGCTCCCTCGTCGGCCTGGAGCTGGCTGTCCACCGCGGCACGGCTGGTACTGGGCGGGGTGTGGATCGTCGCGGGGATCAGCAAGATCACCGACCTGGATGCCTCGGTGCGCGCGGTGCGTGCGTACCGGATCCTGCCGGAGATCGCCGCACAGATGGTCGGTGCCGGGCTGCCGGCGGTGGAGCTGCTGCTCGGCGCGCTACTGCTGGTCGGCGCCGGGGTGCGGGCCTGCGCGGTGGTGTCCGCCGCGCTGATGGCGGTGTACATGATCGGCATCGCCTCGGCGTGGGTGCGCGGGCTGCAGATCGACTGTGGCTGCTTCGGTGGCGGTGGGGCGCTGGCCGCCGGCACTCGCCCCACCTACGGCTGGGAGCTGACCAGGGACGCCGCGCTGCTGGTGCTCGCGGTGCTGCTGGCCAGGTGGCCGGCCGGGCCGCTCGGGGTTGATCGTTTGCTCGCCGGCAGGGCGCGCTCGGCGCACGAAGGCTCGGCGCACGAAGGCTCGGGGCACGAAGGCTCGGCGCACGAAGACTCGGTGCACGAAGAGGAGAACGCGCGATGATGGCCAAGAAGACCGGCGGCCGGACGCGGTCCGTGGTGACCGCCCGCCGGGGACCGTCGACTTCGATGATCATCGGGGTACTGGTGGTTCTGCTGTTCGCCGGGGCGGTCGGGTTCGGTGTGTACCGCGCCCAGCACAAGAGCGGCACCGGCGCGGTTCCGGCCAATGCCATCGCCTCCGGGGTGCCGGTCGGGCAGGCGAACGCGCCGAACACCATCGACATCTACCTGGACTTCCAGTGCCCGGTGTGCCGGCAGTACGAGCAGCAGTCCGGTGCGACGCTGGACAACATGATCTCCACCGGCACCGCGAGGGTGATCTACCACCCGGTGGCGTTCCTGGACCGGTTCTCCTCGACGCAGTACTCGAGCAGATCCTCGGCGGCATCCGGCTGCGCCGCGCAGGCCGGGGTGTTCCCGCAGTACGTCAAGCTGCTCTACGCCAACCAACCGCCGGAGAACGGCAACGGGCTACCGGAGAGCCAGCTGATCTCGTTGGGTCAGCAGGCCGGTGCGGGCGGGGACTTCGCCAGCTGCGTCTCGGCCAACACTTTCGCCGGCTGGACCGCCGCGCTCACCGATGCCGCATCCAAGGCCGGCATCGACGCGACTCCCACCGTGCAGGTGAACGGCAAGCAGATCGACAACAGCGACGCGGCGTTGCGTCAGGCGGTACAGGCGGCCCGCTAGCCCGACTCGCTCAAGATCCGGGTTTCGGTGTTTGGAGCGTCGTTTTCCGTCCCTTTCAACACCGGAACGGCGATCATGGGCCAGGGGACGGCGACCTGCAGCAGGCCTGCTCCGCTCACCGGCCAGTTCCGTGCGCCGCCGTGGCCGGTATCGCACTGGCCAGCACGGCCGGGCGCCAACCGCGCAGCGAGTTGAGCACCGCCAGCCCGTCGGCCTCGGCGAGGTCGCCCGGCCACAGCACCCGCTCGGTGAGCTCACCGCACTCCACCAGTCGGCCGCGCTCGACGCCGGGCAGGCAACCGGAGGACGCCGGCGGGGTCCACCATCGCCCCTCCAGCCGAACGGCCAGGTTGGCGATCGTGGTCTCGGTCAGCTCGCCGCGCTCGTTGCACAGCACCACGTCATCGGCTTCCGGGTGCCGCTGGGCGCGCACGGTGTAGGGCTCCCGCCGGCTGGTCTTGTGGTACGGCCATGGCTGCGTGGAGTCGACCGGTTCCGGGTCGAGGGCCAGCCGGACCGGGCGGTCCAGCCGCTCGGGTGGCGGCGCGGTCTGCACGGCGAGCTCTCCGGAGCGGTGCAGCCGCAACCGGACCAGCGCTTCGGCCGTGGTCGCTGTCGCCGCGATCAGCGCCGCCCTGGCCTCGTCGAGGTCCAGCGGGAAGCCGAAGTACTCGGCGGAGCGTGCCAGCCGCCGCAGGTGCCGGTCCTGGTTGCGGATGCCCTCGCCCGGGGTGTGGCCCATGGTCTCGAGTAGGTGGAACTCCTCCGGCCGCAGCTCCAGCACGGCCGCCTTGACCAGCAGCTCGGCATGCTCGGCGGCCGGGTCGGAGGACCAGGTGATGCCGCCGCCGCTGCCGTACTCCGCCACCCCGCTGGACCGGTCCAGCACCGCGGTGCGGATCGCTACGTTGAACCGCGCCCTGGTCGGCGCGCTGGGCGGGCCGACCCAGCCGATCGCGCCGCAGTACACGCCGCGCGGCTGGTCCTCCAACTCGCGGATCAGTCGCATGGTGCTGGCCTTGGGTGCGCCGGTGATCGAGCCGCACGGGAACAGCGCGCGGAAGACCTCGACCAGGTCGACCTCGGGACGCAGCTGAGCGGCCACCTCGGAGGTCAGTTGCAGCACTGTCGGGTAGCGCTCCAGCCGGCACAGCGAGCGGACCTGGACGCCGCCGGTGCGGGCGATCCGGGCGAGATCGTTGCGCATCAGGTCGACGATCATGATGTTTTCCGCGCGTTCCTTGGCGCTGGCGCGCAGCAGGTTCGCGTGCTGCTCGTCCTCGGCCAGGTGCCGGCCCCGACGGGCGGTGCCCTTCATCGGGCGGGTGATCAGTTCGTCCCCGCTCCACGAGAAGAACAGCTCTGGGCTGGCGCTGGCCACCGCGAACCGGCCCAGGTCCAGGTAGGCGGAGTAACTGGCGCGTTGGCCCAGGGCCAGGTCGGCGTAGAGGCGTACCGGGTCATCGGGCGGGCGGCCGTGCAGCCGGACGGTGAGGTTGCACTGGTAGGTGTCGCCGGCGGCGATCCGCTCGCGGACCCGCTCGACCGCGCCCCGGTGACGCTCCGGAGTCCAGGCCGGGCGCCACGGTTCGGCAGGTCGCGCGTCCTCGGCGGCGTCGGTGTCCTTGGCGGCGTCGGTGCCCTCGCCCGCCGGGGGTGCTGAGAGCGCCGACTCAGTGTGCTGAGAGCGCCGACTCGCGGGCAGTTTGGCGGTGGAGATCACTGGCACCTGGGTCGGCTCGGCGCACAGCCCGAACCAGACCAGCGGTGGCCCTTCCGCCGACGGCGGGTGGCTGACCAGTCGATCATCCAGGCCTCCGGCGGCCTCGTAGCCCAGGTAACCGAACGCCCAGCAGCCGTCGCGGGTGGCCCGGTCGACCTCGGCCAGCACCGGCACCACCTCGGCCAGCCGGGTGGCGGTGAGTACCTGGTGCGGCGGCGGGAAGCGCAGCGCGCGGTTGCCCGGCACGTCGTCGAAGCGCGCCCACGGCGCGGTCGGGACCCGGAGGGGAGTGGCTGCCATGACTTCCCGAGGCTGTGCGATATGCGCGAGGTGACGTCAACGGGAGCATAGCCGGGGGGACCGTGCTCCCCGCGCTGCCGCGGGCCGCAGGTGCCACCGACGGCTGCTCGATCCAGCCGACTCCTTGCCGGCCTTGACGGGCCTCTTCCCAGCGCGGTAAGAATTCTGTACCAGTAAAGAATTTGAACCGGAGGCGACCGTGACCACAACTGACGTCGCCGGGAGGCTCATCGATGGTCCTCCCGGCCTGGAGCGGGCAACGGAACGGGCCGCCGAGCTGGCCCGTTCGCTCGCTGAGGCCACCGAGGAGCGTCGCCGCCTGCCTGACGAGCTGGTCGACACGCTGCGCGACACCGGGCTGCTGCGCGCCGCGGTGCCAGAGGCGCTCGGCGGCGCCCAGCTGCCTCCGGGGGTGATCCTGCGCTGCGCCGAGACGGTGGCCAGGGGTGATGCTTCGGCCGGCTGGTGTGTGTCGATCAACGCCACCAGCAGCCTGCTGTCGGCGTACCTGCCTGAGCGGGGGGCGGCCGAAGTGTTCGGCGACCCGCGCTCAGTCGCGGCCGGGGTTTGGGCGCCTCGGGGTGCCGCTCGCCCGGTGGAGGGCGGGGTTGTCGTATCCGGGCAATGGCCGTTCTGCAGCGCGATCTCGCACTCCGACTGGCTGTTCGCCGGCTGCGTGGTGCAGGCGACCGGCGACGGCGCCAACGGGGCTCCGGTCCTGAAGGTACTGGCGATCCCGACCGAGGAACTGAACGTCCTGGACACCTGGCACACCTCCGGGCTGTGCGGCACCGGCAGCCACGACGCGGTGGCCACTGAGCTGTTCGTGCCGGAGCACCGGATGCTGTCGGTGCTGGACGGGCCGCGGCCCGGGGCGGCCGCGCTGTACCGGTTCCCGGTGTTCGGGTTCTTCGCCCTGTCCATCGCGGTCGCCACCCTCGGAAACGCCCGGGGGGCAATCGACGAACTGGTGGAGCTGGCCGCCGGCAAGCGCTCGCTGGGTTCCAGCCGCGCGCTGGCCGAGCGAGGCGAGGTCCAGGCCGCCGTGGCCGCCGCCGAGGCCTCCCTCCGCGCCGCCAGGGCGTTCCTGTTCCAGGCCGTGGACGACGCCTGGGCGGCCGCCTCGGATCCGGAGCCGGTACCGGACTCGGCCCGGGTCGCACTGCGGCTGGCTGCCACGCACGCCACCCGTACCTCGGCCGAGGTGGTCGCCTCGATGTACGACCTGGCCGGCGGCTCGGCCATCTACCGCGGTTCGCCGCTGCAACGCAGGTTCCGCGACGCGCACACCGCCACGGCGCACTACCAGGTCAACCCTGCCACCTATGAGCTGCTGGGCCGGCTGCTGCTCGGCCGGCCGACGCGGACCGAGCAGCTGTGATCGGCGAGCCCGCCCGGCCCGAGGTCGGCGTGGTCGCCCCGTTCTGGCTGGACCGCCCGGACACCGAGGCGGTGGACGTCGCGGTGGCCGCCGACCGGGCCGGCTTCCCGCTGATGTGGATCGGGGAGATGGCCACCTTCGATGCGTTCGCGCTGGCCACCGCGATCGGCGCGGTCACCGAGCGGATCCGGCTGAGGATCGGGCCGCTGGCCGCCGGGGTGCGCGGTCCGGTCGCGGTGGCGCTCGGGCTGTCCTCGGTGGCCACCCTGACCGGGCGGAAGGTGGATGTTGCGCTGGGCGCGTCCAGCCCGGCCATCGTGGCCGACTGGCACGACCGCCAGTGGGAGCGCCCGGCCGCGCGGATGCGCGAGTTCGTCCGCGCGCTGCGACCGCTGCTGGCCGGCGAGCGTGCCGACTTCGAGGGCGACCAAATCCGCGCCCACGGGTTCCGGTTGCGCCGCCCGCTGCCCGACACGGCGATCACCGTTGCCGCGTTCGGGCCGGCGATGATCCGGGTGGCCGCCGAGGAGGCCGACCAGTTGGTGCTCAACCTGGTCACCGTCGAGCAGGTGGCCCGGGTCCGCGCCGCGGTGGACCGGCACGCGGCGGCGGCGCGCTGGCGGCCGCCGCGCATCGCGGTCTGGCTGCCGGTCGCGCTGGAGTTGGACCCCGCCACCATCCGCCAGCTGTCCGCGCAGCTCGCGGTGTACCTGGCGCCGCCGGGATACGGCGAGATGTTCACCGAGCTCGGCCACGGCCAGCTGGTGGAGTGGGCCAGGGGCGGCGCGTCGAGGGCGCAGCTGGCCGGACAGGTCCCGGCCACACTGCTCGAGGCGATCGGCGCGATCGGCCCGGTCGAGCGCATCGCCGACCGGATCGCGGCCTACCACCGGGCCGGCGCGGACCACGTCGGGTTGGTCCCGGCGACAGCGGCGGATCCCGGCGGCAACGCACTGCTCGCCGCGCTGGCCCCGCTGGCCACCGTGGCGGCCGAGGGAGCAGTCGGATGACCGACCCCGGGGGACGGCAGCCGGCGGAGCGTGCGGAGCCGGCGGGGTGGGTAGGCACCGGGGGACGGCAGCCGGCGGAGCGTGCGGAGCCGGCGGGGTGGGTAGGCACCGAACTCGCCCACCGGTTCGCCGGCGAGTCGGTGGGCCGCGCGCTGGAGCTGTTCGGCGAGAAGTGGACGTTGCTGATCATGCGGGAGGCGTTCTTCGGGGTGCGCCGCTATGGCCAGCTGGCTCGCAACCTGGCCATACCCCGGCCCACGTTGTCCGCCCGGTTGCGCACCCTGGTGGAGGCCGGTCTGCTGGAGCGGGTGCGCTACGCCACCGACCCGGAGCGGCACGAGTACCGGTTGACCCGCGCCGGGCTGGACCTGTTTCCGGCGATCGTGACGCTGATGCGTTGGGGGGACGCATACCGGGCCGGCCCGGACGGCCCGCCGATCGTGCTGCGTCATCAGGGCTGCGGGCGTCTGACCGAGGCCTATCTGGCCTGTCGGGAGTGTGGCGAGGAGATCACCGCTCACAACGTCACCCCGGAGCCCGGCCCCGGCTTCGGGTCGGCACGCTAACTCGTGAACCGAGGGCGGTAGCTGGTGGAACGCGCTTTCCGGCTATTAAGGTAGGCGCATGCCAGCGAGCAGGACGCCAGCCGAGCGCGCCTCGGTGGGGTCACCGGTCGGCCCGGTGACGCTGCAGGATGTCGCGGATACCGCTGGGGTGTCCCGGGCGACCGCTTCCCGGGTGCTCAACGGCAGCTCCCGAGTGGTCGGCCCGGAGCTGGCCGACCGGGTCGTCCGGGCGGCCAAGTCGCTGCGATACGTGTCGAACGCGCCGGCTCAGGCACTGGCCAGAGCCACCTCGACGGTGGTCGGACTGATCGTGCACGCGGTCGACGACCCGTACTTCTCCGCGATCGCCGCCGGCGCGATGCGGGTGGCCACCGCACACGACCTGCTCACCATGATGGCCAGCACCTTCCGCGACCCGGATCGGGAGATCGACTACGTGTCCCGGTTGCGAGCGCACCGGGCACGCGGCCTGCTGCTGGTCGGCAGCGGGTTCACCGACCCGTCGATCGTCGATCGGCTGTACGAGGAGATCTCCGCGTTCGCCGCCGGCGGTGGTCGGGTGGCCTGCATCGGTGATCACTCGATCCCGTTCGACACCGTGCTCCCGGAGAACCGCCGGGGCGCCGAGCAGGCCGCGAAGCTGCTGCTCGCGCTGGGCCACCGGCGGATCGGGGTGGTCAGCGGGCCCCCCGAGCTGACCACTGTGGCGCACCGGCTCGCCGGGTTCCTGGACACCCTGCGCGCGGCCGGCGTCGAAGTTCCGGAGTGGGCGGTGGTCGACGGCGACTTCACCAGGGACGGCGGCTACGCCGGCATGCTCGAGCTGGCGCAGCGGATGCCCGAGGTCACCGCCGTGTTCGCGCTCAACGACCCGACAGCCGTCGGCGTGATGGCCGCCCTGCGGGACGAGCTGGGCCGCCGGGTTCCCGAGGAGGTCTCGGTGGTCGGCTTCGACGACGTACCAGCCGCCCTGGACGTGAGCCCGACCCTCACCACGGTGCGGCTCCCGCTGGAGGAAATGGGCGAGCGAGCCATGCGCCTGCTGCTCGACGCCCCCGGCCACGCCCCGCGCACCGTCCGCATCAAGGCCGAAGTAGTGGCCCGGGCAAGCACCGCCCCACCACTGTATTTTTCCACTCCACAGTAGTCGCGGGGACGCCATAACTGTGATTTCGTGGAATTACTGCACGGTCGCAGAACGGCCCATACTGGCGCAGAACCTGCAACCTCTGTGCGGGGTGCACGGGGTCTGCGTGGCTCCGGTCCGGTGGAGCGCGGGCGCGGCCACGCGCGTGGGCCGGGGCGCTAGATCTAGTGCTCGGGCAGGACCTCGGTGACGTAGCGGCGGGTCATGGTGGCCAGGACGTCGTCGCCGGGCGCCGCCCAGATCTCGGCGTTGAAGATCTCTACCTCCGTGTCGCCCTGATAACCGGCCGCCTCGACCGCCTCCCGCAGCGTCCGGAAGTCCACGAACCCGTCGCCCATCATGCCGCGCGCCAGCAGCGCGTCGGACGGTAGCGGGAGCACCCAGTCGCACACCTGGAACGACGCGATCCGCTCCCCGGCGGCGGCGATTGCGGGCAGCAGCCGGGGGTCCCACCAGACATGGAAGGCGTCCACCGCCACGCCGACCACCGACGCCGGGAACGGCGCGGCCAGCTCGAGGGCCTGGTCCAGGGTGCTCAGCACGGCCCGATCCGCGCAGTACATCGGGTGCAGCGGCTC
>Ga0137412_10004267_pt1 | contig 11449 bp, 14 predicted proteins | sample CZODoug2_1_16fun_FD_122160 | JGI IMG/M metagenome (GOLD analysis project Ga0137412, IMG submission 122160) | Vadose zone soil fungal communities from Angelo Coast Range Reserve, California, USA - CZODoug2_1_16fungal (Hybrid Assembly) | ecosystem: Environmental > Terrestrial > Soil > Vadose zone...
CAACATGCGGTTAACATGTTGGCAGACAGGAACGGTACGAAAGGTCCATTTTGTGAGGCGAAAGCGGCCCTTATAAAGTAGAAGTAGTAGAAGTAGTAGGAGTCGTTAGAGAGCTTGCTTGAGTCGTGGTCGCGAGAAGTCCGTTGAAGCCGGTTGGGAGGAAACCTTCATGAGTCCGCAGCAGAGGCGCCTGCTGATTGTGGATGACAATGAAATGAACCGGGACATGCTCGCGCGTCGGTTGTCACGCAGCGGCTATCTGGTTGATGTTGCGGAAAACGCGCGACAGCTCATGCAACGCGTCAAAGAAAACGGATTGGATTTAGTGCTCCTGGATATCGAGATGCCGGAGGTGAGCGGCTTTGATGCGCTGAAGATGCTGCGCAAGGATTATTCGCCCAGCCAGCTGCCCGTCATAATGGTGACTGCCAGGAACCAGAGGGAGGACATTGTCAGGGCCTTGAACCTCGGTGCCAACGACTATCTGGTCAAACCGATCGACTTTCCCGTGGCTCTCGCGCGCATCGGGACTCAACTGTCGCGCAAACGAGAAGAGGTCGATCAGCCCGCTACAGAGTCTCGCCTTCGTGACCGCGGGTATAGGCCTAGGTATCCCTTTGCAGCCGATGCAGATATTGTCGATCTAAAATCTGGTACTCGCCTTTCCGGCGTGACTTCGGACGTTTCACTGGATGGGTGCTTTGTCCGTACGCGGGAGTTGCTGGAGATTGGCGCGCGTGTCCGCCTTACGCTGAAGCACAAAAACCAAAATGTGCAGATGCTCGCGATAGTTCGTGTGCTGAAGCCGAAAATAGGAATGGGCCTTCAGGCTCTAGAGGTCGATTCGGTCTCTAACGAGACCTTTTTGCAATGGCTCGATGTTCTACGGGAATCTCGCGGAACCCCCGCCTCCTGATGGGCGCGACGGGGACCCAAAGACGATGTCCGCGGCGAATCTAGCCCCCTTCATTCAGGTGAATCCCTGCTAGACGCGGGTCACGTCGAAAGATACAGTTTTCCACGGAATAAACTTTAGGAAAAGAGCGCTGACACCAAATTTGGGAACAGATCTATTTTTTTCTCATTGGACCAAAATCTGATCGGCCTCCCTTAGTCCAGCCGGGCTATGAGGACTCCGCCACCAACCAGGGCGGAATATGCACGATGCACGTCTCATCCGGGAGAAGTGAAAAACGTATCGCTAAAGCAGTAGAAGTGACGGGCTATAGGTCCGACGGGTCAAGTCTGCCCGAGGGTACTTTCACGGAAAACGTAAGCGCACACGGCGCCCGCATTGTGACAATCTCTAAGTTGGAGCAGGGCGGAACGATAGAAATTCAGTCCCCTTATGGATTTCGGGTGCATAGTCGCGTGGTTTACTGTCAGCCGTTGTTTGGTGGAAGATTTGCTGCTGGCCTCGAATTTCAAGATCTAAATTAGTGCCTGAATCTCGACATTTAGGCAGACGGATCGAAGGGCGAAGTCAGTTTAACTTTGCTCTGGGCGGCTAGCCTTCTCCTTAGCTCTTGAGTTCGTGTAAAAAATACCCGGACGAGAGTGCAATTTAACGCCCCTGGAAGTGGCCGTGCACCGGGCTTGGCAAGATGCAATCCCTACAAGTCTTTGAGAATAAAGCGGATCAGCAATAGTAGGGCCAACTCAGGCTTGGCAGTTGGAATGCTGCTCTGAAGACCGACAGGCAACCCAGTCTTGTCCTCGAGTCTTGTCCCCAATTTTGTCAATTAAGAGGATTTTGATGAAACCTGCTTATGACATATTCAGGAAAGACCTTCTCGGGACTCCCGTTTGGATGGAATCGGCGCAAGATATGGATACTGCGAAGCTTCGTTTGACGGAATTGGCGCGACGCTCGCCAGGTGAGTACTTTGTGGTGTCTCAGGAAACCCAAGAAATCGTCTGTGAAACACCAGCACGCTCCTTCGATTTAGTGATCAAAGGTCGATCTCTCGCTGAATTGCTAATCTGAATTTTTCTCGGGGCAGATATCGTAATTCCTTGCCGGCCACCTTCTTCTGCAGACAATCTTTCGCTTCACCGCGGTCAATCGAAGAAGGCACGATATATCGTGCCCCTACTCTGAGCAACCGTGCCAAGCTCAACGGAGCTGAAGCTCCTAAGCTACAGAAGCGAGAGTACGCGACGCTCAGTGGGAAGGCTGAATGGCGAGCGCTCCTCGGAGTAAAATGACGAAAGGCTTTCCAGTGCGGCCAAGGAAGGAAAGCTCCAAATCGCCGGAGTTTTCGATCTCCGCGCGAAATTCGCCAAACTGATTTGTCATCGCATTGACAGCGCTTTCGCGGCCATCCGAGAGCGTGACTTGCACGTCGCGAGCGACGACCTCCGGATCGCTGACGTCCAACAATTGGCCAGTGATTGCGAGCCGATTGCGCTCCGGCCGCGCTTCCAGTTGGATATCTATCTGATAGGACTCAGCCCGGTAGAGCATCTGCCGGACGCTCATTCCAGTTGAGCGTATGCCTGGCGTACGCGGCTGCGAAAAGCTGTCGAATAGCAGCTGGATCAGGCTGCCCGTTTCCTGCGGTCCGGTCGCCAGACCAGCCGTTGAGAACGCTACCGTACCCATGTGAACTGTTTCCGCAGGCGGTTGGCAGATTACATCCAGGGCCGCCGCATGCGGTACTTTCTGGCACGGTTCTAGCGTCTTCATGCAACGTCTAGAGCGCTTGCGTAGGTGCCTCGGCATTGCCTTTTGGCAATCGTCGGACGCAAAACCATTCCGTTTCACATCGCACAAAGGAGTCATCTACGTTCCCCGTTCATTATTTCCGATGCGCGTCTTTCGCCTTCGCATCAGATGGGTCAATTCAACCCTATCCAGAGAAGAAGGAGACGACCAGCGGGAGATAACCCGAAAGCTTGTTCAGATGAAAGCTGTAATGACGAGGATCATGTGAAACCAAGTACCAGGCTGTGGGCCAACAAAAGTACTAAGGTCTCGACTCGATTGCTGAAAGCCCGGACGAATGGTATCCGAATGGAGACGTAGAGTAGCTCGTGACGTTCCAGGAGGGCTGATCAAGGGGCCAATCGCCGGCGCGGACAGAGAAATCACGGACACACCAGATCCCTCGCAGCTGAAGGTCAGGTTGTATGTTGCCTGGATGAATCCGAGCGCCACGACGCATCACGTTCGCCCGATATAGGTCTAAGCAAAATGCCTTTGGATCCATGGCTCAGCGGGAGGGTGGAAAGGCGGCTGCCGATCATTGTGGCTGTGCGCCTCGCCCCTTGTGCGCCCGCGGGTGTCGATGGAGAAGAAAAAACCTATACGGATAACGTCAGTCCGCGCGGCGCGCGCATGTTCTCCAAACACGCTTGGCAACCCGGGGACGCGTTACGTGTCACTCTGCTGAACGGACGTTCGGCCTTCGGGAACGTGGTTTACTGCCAGAGACTGCCGGATGACCGCTACAGTATCGGAGTGGACTTCCGGGATCACCCCGTGACATGGTCCACAATATGGAAATATGGCGACGAATAAGTCTCCAGCAAATGAAAGTCCGCTACGCTACTAGAACGCGACCGCGCTACTTGATTGACGGGTGTGGCAGGGTCTTGTAAGTTGTAGGGACTTTGCTCCGCAGGAGCGCGCGCACGGGCGGTAAGAGTGCAGCCCCTTCCAGGATAAACAGGAGTGGCTACGCTACACAGCGCGACCTGAAGTTGCTCCAATGACAACGGACAGAAGAGGGCTTGGTGCGGGTTCCGAGTGTGCGCCGAGCCGCTGAGGGGAAAGACCATGGGATTTGCGACGAATGCGATTCACGTTGGGCAGGAGCCCGACGGAGCGACAGGCGCGATTGTTGCACCGATTTACCAGACATCGACATACGTGCAGGAAGAGTTCGGTAAATACCGGCAGGGATACGACTACGCGCGAACGAATCATCCGAACCGGAAGGCGCTCGAGAAGACGCTGGCGAAGCTGGAGGGTGGGCACAGCGCATACGTGTTTACGTCCGGAATGGCGGCGATTGATTCGGTCTTTCGGCTGTTGCGGCCCGGCGACCATGTGATTTTGTCGGAGGCGGTGTATGGCGGTGTTTACCGGCTTTCGACGCAGCTCCTGGTGCATTTCGGGATTGAGTTCAGCTTTGTGGATACGTCGGCGCCGGATCTGGTGCGCGCGGCGATGCGGCCCAATACGAAAATGCTTTACGTCGAGACGCCGACGAATCCGACGATGCGCGTGACGGACATTGCGGCGATCGCAAAAGTGGCGACTGACCGGAGTTTGACGCTGGTGGTGGACAACACATTCCTGAGCCCGTATTTGCAACGGCCGATCGAACTGGGCGCGCACATCGTGGTTCATTCGATGACGAAATATCTGAATGGGCACAGCGATGCGACAGGCGGAGCGGTGGTGCTGACGCGGCCGGAGGATGCGGAGAAGATTTATTTTATTCAACGGTCGGCGGGAGCGGGGCTGGCGCCGATGGATTGCTTTTTGATTTCGCGCGGAATCAAGACGCTGGCGATTCGTATGCTGCAGCACAACGCGAACGGCATCGCAGTGGCGCGGCATTTGGACGCGCACCCGAAGGTTCGGAAAGTTTATTTTCCGGGATTGCCGACACATCCGCAGCATGAGATTGCGCGGAGGCAGCAGCGCGGGCCGGGAGCGATGTTGTCGTTCGACGTGGGATCGGGCGAGGCGGCGAAGAGATTTTTGAATCAGGTGAAGATTTGTGCGTTGGCGGAGAGTTTGGGCGGAGTGGAGACGTTGATTTCGTTGCCAGCGGTGATGACGCATGCGTCGATGCCGAAAGAAGTGCAGGAGCGGATCGGGATTAGCGAAGGGCTGGTGAGGCTGTCGGTGGGAATTGAGGACGTGGAAGATATTGTGGCGGATTTGGATCAGGCTTTGTTGTACGTGTAAAAAGTTGGCTGGTTACGGAAACGGGCGTTCTTAACGCAGAGTTCGCGGAGAACGCTAAGAGCGAAGAACGGCCGGCTTCAGAAAGCCGGCCCTACAACACTAAATTAGTCGAGGGAGTTTTCGGAGAGCCAGGATAAGTAGTCTGCGGAGCCCCAGAGGGCGGGCAAGGCGAGGATTTCCGGGACGTCATAGCTGTGGAGCCGTTTGATCTCGGCTTCCAGCGCAGGAAGTTGTTTTTCGACCGTCTTGATGAGCAGCAACTGTTCCCGCGCGTTCTCGACTTTCCCCTTCCAACGGTAAACGGATTGCACCGGCCCCAAAATTATCGTGGCGCAGGCGGCGAGGCGCTTGCGGACGACGGTCGAGGCGATGCGGCGACCTTCAATGAGATTCCCGCAGGTAACGAGCACAATTCGAGCTGTTTTAGAAGGGGGCATTTTCTTCTCTCTTCATGAGCTGGGGAGCTGGTGGAAACAGCGTGAGCAGGCCGGTTTGAATTTTTTTCGTGACACAATCAGCCGACGATTCAAAGCGACTATACGACACAGCAAAAACCTTTCGCAGACGCCGGCGTGGCGCTAGAATATCGCGTCATGGCCACTCCCACGAATGCGACCACCGATGGACGGTCACCCATAAAATTCGGCACATCGGGGTGGCGCGGCCTGATCGCCGATGAATTTACGTTTGCCAATGTCCGGCTGGCGGTGACGGCGATTGCCGAACATGTTAAGTCTAAGACAAATTATCCAACAATTCTAGTTGGATACGACACGAGATTTTATTCGGAGGAATTTTCACAACTGGCAGTGGAGGTTCTGCAGCATCACGGGATACGGGCGTTGTTGTGCGAGACGTTTACGCCGACCCCGGCGATTGCTTACGAGATCCAACGGACCAAGCTGGACGCGGCGGTGAATTTTACCGCGAGCCATAATCCGGCGCAGTATCACGGGTTGAAGTTTTCGTCGGCGGACGCGGGGCCTGCCTTGCCGGAGGTGACGAAGGATATTGAGGCGCGGTCGGCGCGATTGTTTGCGGCGGGAGGAGTGGCGCCGCTGGGGCATCACGAGAAGAAGAAAGCCGAGATGGTGAATCTTCGCGCGGCGTATTTGAAGCGGGTGGAAGAGTTGGTAAGGTTCGACGTGCTGGCTAAAGCGAAATCGAAATTTGTCGTGGATGTGCTACATGGGTGCGGCGCGGGGTATCTCGATAAGGTGCTGACAGATCACGGCGTGGGTGTGGAAGCGCTGCGGACGAATCGAGATGTGTTGTTCGATGGGACGGGGCCGGACGTGAGCGAAGAGAATTTGGCGCCGTTACGAAAAGCGGTGGTGGATTCGAAAGCAGCGGCGGGCCTGGCTACGGATGGCGACGCGGATCGGTTTGGGATTGTGGATCGCGACGGGACTTGGGTGGCGCCGAATCATGTGCTGGCGCTGGTGTATGACTACCTGGTGGAATCGCGCGGATGGAATTTGCCGGCGGCTCGAAGCGTGGCGACTTCAGAGCTTGTGGACGCGGCGGCGAAGGCTCGCGGGCAGAAGACGTATCAGACACCGGTGGGATTTAAATACATCGGGCAATTGATTCGTGAAGATAAGATTGCGATGGGCGGCGAAGAGAGCGCCGGATTGACGATGCGCGGGCACGTGCCGGAAAAAGACGGGATTGTGGCGTGTTTGCTGGTGGCCGAGATGATGGCGGCGCGGGGCGCGTCAATTCACGAGCAGGTGATGGCGCTGTTCAAGAAATTGGGGCGCGAATACTGGCCGGTGCGCGAGAATTTGCATTTGACGGAAGAGCAGAAGGCGAGCGCAATGGAGAAGTCGAAGACGGACGCGTCGACGTTGATTGGAAGAAAAGTGGGGTCGGTGGACCGGACGGATGGAGCGAAATTTGCGTTTGAAGATGGAACGTGGATGCTGATGCGGCTGAGCGGGACGGAGCCACTATTGCGTTTGTATGTGGAAGCCGAGAGCGCGGCGGCCTCTGCGAAATTGGTGGAGGATGCGACGGAATGGATTTTGAAGGGTTGAGATGAAAGCTACCAAGGCCACCAAGAGCGAGCCGCTCGATTTGCAAGCGTTGTGGCACAGCTACGGCCGGATTGTGCTGGCGTTATGCATTGCGGCGCTGGTGGTGCATGACGTATTTGGCACGCACGGATATTTAGCGATGCGGCGGACGAAGCAGGAAATAGAAAAAGTGCAGAAGGATATCGCGCGGTTGAATAAAGAAAATGCGGAGCTTGCTGAAGAAGTGCAGGCATTGCGGACGGATCCGAACAAGATTGAAGCGATTGCGCGGGATGGACTGGGATTGGCGAAGCCGGGCGAAGTGATTATCAAGATTCCGCAATCGCAGCAGAGCGAGAAGAACCCTTCAGGGAAACCGTAAAGCGCTAGGCCGCGGCTGGCGCTGCGGCACGGGCCGGGCGCCATTTCTTCCAGTTGGTTCGAATCAACGACAGAGCAAGCATTGCCAGAAAAATTATGGCGAGGCCGAGTGTGGCTTTGGCTACGCTGCATTGGCGCTTGGGAAGGATGGAAAGCCCGCCGTAGACGAACTGGATGTGAACCCAATAGACGAGCAAAGAAGTTTTGCCGAGTTGAATGAGCGGGCTGAAGCCGGTTTGCGCGAAGCCCCAGCGGCACCAAACGTATGAGGCGAAGAGAATGACGAGGAGGAGAGCGGAACGCAGGAGAAGAAAATCTGGATTGGAGTGCCAGTAATCGTAGACGGCGTAGAGATGAACTGGGGATTTGTCGAAGAGTTGAGAAAGCGCGCCGGCGGCGATGCCGAAGATGCCGAGGAGGGCAAAGGCGAGCGATTCGCGATGCTTGGCGAATTCGGTTCGTAGAAAAAAGCCGGCGGCTAATCCCGCGAAGGCGAAAGCGGCCCAGGGAAAAAGCGGAAAGAGCCAGGGTTGAGGGGCGTTGAAGATGTGGACGCCGTTGATGTAGGACTCGAGTGGCCAGGGAAGAAATTGTGGACGGAGGGTAGTCCAGAGCGGCGGGGTGAGCATGGCAATGACGGTCGCAGCGCCGAAGGCGGCGAGTATCGAGCGAGTACGAGCCGAGCCGCGCGATGCGCTGCCGACGAAGTAGCAGAGGGCACCCATGAGAATCATAGAGAGGCCGAGGATGTTAAGGACGTCGACGCGGAAGAGATCGGTCCAGGGCGCGTAGCCGAAGCCAAGGAGAAATTCCTGAATGCGGAAGAGAAAGCCAAGGCCGAGTACTTCCGCGCCGCGAAGGATGGTTTGTTTGGCGATGGTAGCGCGGTCGATTCCTTTTTCGCGGAGACGTTCAGTGACTAGCGCGAAAGAAACTCCGGCAAGAAAGATGAACAATGGAGCGGGAAAGGTGCCGAGGAGATGCGACCAGATGAGGACAGGAGATCTGCGCGCTTCGGGGCTGAGCCATGAATCGTAGCAATGGGTTTGGAACATGAGGATGCAGGCGAGGCCGCGCATCCAGTCGATGTAGGCCAGGCGCTTCATGACGGCGAAGTTTCGCAACAAACGAGACTGCGAAGACGGCGCGGCCTGCTTTTTCTTGAGCGGCCGCCAAGCGGCCGACACATCCGGTGGATGTAGACGAGGCGTTTCATCGCGAAAAAGTGATTGCGGAACGTTACTGTACAATATTCGCTTGCCTACGACGCGCCAAATCGGACCGATGCCCATGCTGGGTGTTTGGGGAGTGTTGTGCGTTGGGATGATTTTGTTCGCCACGATGTCGGGGTATGGGTACTCGTACGGCGGGCGAGCGTTTGTGGCGTCGTTTGCGGCGTTCGGGATGCTATTTGCGGGGATGCTGCTCTTTGCGGCGCGGGGCGTGCTCGAACGAGTAGCCGGTGCTGGGCCTGGGGCCGGCTGGTTGTACAGCGTGGCGTTGCTTTTGGTTTACGTGCTGTACGCGACGGGGACGGGAACACTTTCGTTTTTGAGATTGGGAGAAGTAGCGGTGTTCTTGTTCGTCCCGCTGGCGTTGCTGGCAAGTGCGAGAGGAGCGGGGGCTGGGGCTTGGCAGGATTTATTGGTGGTCGCAGGAGTTTGGGTGGCGGTGAAGTTTGGGCCGTCGCGGACGATCTGGCCGTACCCCGGCGGAAGGTTTTCGTACATCTTGACGGTAATGCTCGCGGTGAATTTGGCGATCGCGGGATTTTTGCTGCTGCGGCGAGTGAAGGGCGCGGGATATACGTTTGGCTGGGGCAGCGATTGGGCGTTTTCGATTCTGGGGAGTTTGCTGGCGTTTGCGTGCATCGCGATACCGCTGGGAGTGAAGCTGAGATTTATTGCGTTTGACGTGCAGTGGGCGCACTGGAAGACGGAGCCGGCGCTAGCCTTGGGAATTTTATTTTTCACGGCGTGGCCGGAAGAATTTTTGTTTCGCGGCTTGCTGCAGAATTGCCTTTCGCGAGCGATGAACAGCGATCTGGCGGGTTGGGTGTTCGCGTCTGTGCTTTTTGGATTTTCTCATATCACGAACGGCGGATTCCCGAATTGGCGATACGTGTTGCTGGCATCCATTGCGGGATTTTTCTATGGGTGGACCTGGCGGAGGACGAATTCGATTCTTGCGTCGGCGATCGTGCATGGAGCCGTGGACGTATTGTGGCATTTTTTGTTTCGAACGGTTTAGACGGCGGGGGAGTATAATCCCGCCGTTGCGCGATCAGGAAATCGGAGGCGGAAAATCATGGCAGGGATAACGGCAGAACAAGCGATTTTTGTGAACGGCATATGCATGGACTCGGTGAAGCGCGAGAGCGTCGCGACGAAGAATGTGATCGCCGCGGTTCCGGCGGATAAAACCGACTACAAGCCGGACGAGTGTTCAAAGAGCGCGATGGAATTGATGCGGCACATTGCGGCGGCGGAATGCCGTCTACTGAGTATTCCGATTCATGGCGAATTCAATACGAGCGGGCCGTCGCCACTGCCTGAGAGCGCGAAGACGCCGGCGCAGATCGCCGCCTGGTACGAACAGAGCACGGCGGATACGCTCGGGAAACTCAGCAAGCTGACACCGGAGCAATTGACGAAGATTGTGGACTTTCGCGGATTGATGCAGATGCCGGCGGTAATGTACCTGCAGTTTGCGCTGCATCATTCGATTCATCATCGCGGGCAGTTGTCGGCATATTTGCGCGCGATGGGCGGGAAAGTTCCGGCGATTTACGGCGAGAGCTTTGACAGCGCCGCGGCAAAGAAGGCGGCGGGAGGCTGAAGATTGGCGGACGCCACCGAAGAGCGGCTGCATTTTGCTTGGAAGAATTTTGAAGACCAGCAGGCGATTATCCGCGCGGCGGATTTGAAAGCCGGATATCTTGTAACTTTTTTGTTGTTTTTTGGGGCGAGCACGATTCCGCTCGGGCGCGAGGTGCTGCCGAAATTGCGATGGGAAGGGGCGGGCGCGTTTGCCAGCGGACTTTACGCGGCGACATATGTTCTGTCCGTGATCGGGTTCGTGTGGTCGATGTATTTGATCTCGCACGTGATGACACCGCGGATTGCGAGGCATCACCAGGAACCGAAACCCGGAGCCGACCTGCTTTATTTTGGGCACGTGACGCGGTTTGAAACGAACGACAAATACTTTGAAGCGGTGGCGCGCGCCGAGCCGCAGCAGATTTTACGCAACGTGACGGATCAGATTTTCGAACTGGCGCTGATCGCCAAAGTAAAGGTGGACAATTTGAGAGCTTTCTCGAAGTCTTTCAAGTTGACGTTGGTGGCATGGTTCCTAAGCACGGCCGTGGGATTCTGGATTATGAGTTGGAAATGACCGGGGGATTGGTGCGAGCCCAACCCAGAGTCTGAAGACGGCGAGTAGTGCTTTAAAGATTACAAGAGTTTTAGATATACTGGCGAGTACATTCGGCGCAGAGGCGGTAACCCTGCGTCAAACCGATTGAAGTGACCGCATGATTGTGATACAAGCCGTGAACGAATTCGTTGGGACATAAGCGGACTTAGAGGGTGTTGCGATCCCGGGTGCGGGCGAGGCGAACCATCGATGCACAACACAAGAATCCAGCGCTGTTCCTGCGGTCATGCGAAGAGTATTCACGTACGAATGTATGGTCCCATGTACGAGAATACGAAGCTTGCGCAGAACTGCAACTTTCCCGGTTGCAAGTGCAAGGGATTTAAGCCTGCAAAACAGAAGGCCAAATAGCAGCCCCACCCCGTTAGCAAACCATTGGAATCGGCCGTTCTTTGCGGTCCTCAGTAGAGCGCTTCGTTCTTTCTTCGGAATTCGAACTGCCCCAACAATCCAAGAAGATTCGTGTTTCTTTTTTGATGAATCGGACTCCCATGTGAGGACAAAGGTGCCTTGCGGCACAGCAACTATTTGAAGGAGGAAACGATTCATGGTTCGAGGATGGAAGGCAGTTTTAGCGGTGGCGGCATTGGCGGTTCTGGGCGCGGTTCCTGCGGTGACGCTTGCGCAGGACAACATGCAAAGCGATTCGATGAAGAAAGACGACGCGATGCAGGACGGCATGAAGCAC
>Ga0137412_10004268_pt1 | contig 11449 bp, 10 predicted proteins | sample CZODoug2_1_16fun_FD_122160 | JGI IMG/M metagenome (GOLD analysis project Ga0137412, IMG submission 122160) | Vadose zone soil fungal communities from Angelo Coast Range Reserve, California, USA - CZODoug2_1_16fungal (Hybrid Assembly) | ecosystem: Environmental > Terrestrial > Soil > Vadose zone...
CGAGTGGTGCAAGGTATTCGGTGACAAGAAAGGCAATCACCGCTGGGGCCGCGTTGTGTCCGACGCTCAGTTTCTGCAGAAGCTCTTACAGCGACTGAAACTCACCGAGGACCAATTCAACACGTACGCCAAGCAGATGCGGATCTACCGGAACTGGTTCATCGCGCATCTCGACGCAAGGTAGTCGAGATCATCTTTGTGCGACGACACAACTCAAATCCAGTAAGCAACGGCATCGAAAAGCTCGCGACTGCTCGCGCCGCCACCGAGGTAACCGACAAGGAAGCCGAGTTGATGACGGCGTTTAAAGACATGGCAATGAAGCTGCTTGTTTGAGGTGACCACATGTTGAGCCCTCTACCCTTCCGATCCCGCTTCATAACCGAGATCAGCACAGAAACGCTCATTGAAGCTGTCACGTGCGAGTCGTTCCACAGACGCGCAGCCCGTTTGATGCTCGCGCTCATGTTGGTGGAGCTGGCGTATCGATCACGGATTCGAGACACGTCTGTGAACTACGGAATCTGGCAAACGGTGCTTGGCTCACGAGTCCCGATGGCAGCGGGTTTCTGCGCACCGAGCGAAGTGTGGCCGCACGAGTGCACCTGGGCGACGAAGCATTGACGACGACAGGCCCGCCTAGCGCGGGACACCCGACAAGGAAACCGTGTCGAACAACGGAACCAGCGGGGTCCAACGACGCATGCGTGTGAACCCCCGCCTTCGCCTCCGTTCAAATGAGTTAAATCACATCCCTGCGGAGGCGCTGCTCTGGCCAGCGGTTATGGCGTTTTGAGATCGCCGGCTCTGTGCGGCTAGGGTACGGGGGTACGATACGCCAGGACTCCGCCACCGGAAGATTCACGCTCGGATTCAGGGGCAACAGTGTCGCCCAAGTCGAACAATTCCTTCTGAGATTCAAACTCCGCCAAATGCAACCGCACTTTGCTGAGAATCTGCTGATGAGCCAGCTTCAGAGTTTCATCCGTGCTCCCTTCTGGCATGAAGCGGAATACAGATGCCGCAACGTACTCAAGCTCCAATTCGAAGGACAACCAACGACGATTGAGACTCTGTGCAACCTGACCAGTTGTGTTCGATCCTGCGAAGATGTCGACGACAAGGTCACCGGGCTCTGTCAGGAACTTGATAAAGAATTCTGGCAGCTTTGCGGGGAACCGCGCCGGATGTCCTTTTGCGCCGACGTCCTTGCAGCCTCGCAGATACACTCCGTTGGATTCTGAATTAGGAAACGACAGCAAATTCGATGGAATCGCACCACCGTTGTCCTTACCGAAGCCCTTGCCAATGTCGTGTCCTGACGGACGTGCCTTAGGTGTGTAGAAGGCGTCCGGGTTTTCGAGCAACTTGCGCATTCGAGGACTGTATTCGGCAAGTACATTCGAGACGTTAGCCTTGGGCCATTCTGTCTTACTCAACCACCAAACCGTATTGACGGAATCCTTTGTTCGAAGCTTACGCTTGTTCACCCATTCGATCGGACTAGGCAGCTTCGATGGATTGTTCCAGTAGAACTCCTCCGCTAAGAAGAAGCCGAGGTCATCGCAGAACCGAATAAGCGTACGGAATTGATAGAGACTTCGCACCGGGGCGCCTCTCTGATAGGCACCACCTAAGTCCAAAACAAAGCTGCCATCGTCACGGAGCTTCTGGCGCACGAGCGCCGCGAATTTCGCCAGCCAGTCGATGTACTCGTGCTGTTCAAGATTGCCGTACTCCTTTTGCCGTAGCAACGCAAAGGGCGGGCTCGTCATGACTAGACTCACGCTCCCGTCGGGCAGGCGCGCGAGTAGATCAAGCGAGTCACCGCAGCAAGCCGCACCAAGCCGCGTCTCGTAGCGGATAACGTCGTGCAATGGGTCCAAGTATGTGCTCATAGCGAGAGAATACCGTGATTCAGCCGGCCGAGATGCTACTTAAAGGCTGTGGACGTAAAGTCATCATACCGGTCATGTTGCTGCGATGCTACGTGCGCGGAAGCTATTCGCCGCCAATATGCGCCTCCAGCGCGCCGCTAAGGGCCTTTCGCAAGAAGAGCTTGCAGACGCCTGCGGTTTGCATCGGACGTACATTGGCAGCGTCGAGCGCGGCGAACGGAACGTGTCCATTGACAACATGGAGCGAATCGCCGCAGCCCTCGGGGCGGAAATTCAAGACCTCCTCCGGAAGGCGGCGCGGTGAAGCCCCACGCCGACAAGGCTCTCATGGATGCGCTGCTACCGGCAGTCCGCAAATATCAAGAATTAGCCAATAAACACGGTATCAACGACATTTTCCAGGACAACGGGGGCAAGCTCTTGCAGATGCTTCTCGTCACCGGGTTGAAGGCGCTAGGGAGTCGCGAAGGGAACGATGCGAAGGACGACAAGGGCAATGAGTACGAGCTGAAGTCGGTCAATATCAAACTGACGCGTAGTTTCTCGACACACCACCACCTGAATCCCACCATCCTTGCCAAGTACCGCAAAGTTGACTGGATCATGGCAGCTTACGAAGGAATTGAGCTTCGGCGCGTGTTCCGACTACGGCCCGCTGATCTCGAACCCATCTTCGAACGGTGGGAAAAGAAGTGGCACGACAGCGGTGGCAAGGATATTAACAACCCGAAGATTCCGCTCTCGTTCGTTGAAGCACAGGGCAAGCTGATCTACTCGGAAGGACCTGAGCCAGAACCGTCCGCACTCGATGTCCTCTTTCAGGACGAGTCAAAAGGCGAGGCCAATTAGCGGCGGCGACTGCGGTTTTCAGCCGGAGGTGTCCGGGTTGGCGGTCCCGGCGGATGCGCGCAGGTGTTGGCGCAGCGTTGGCCCGCAAATCTAGAACCCGGAAACGCAAGTATTTGTTTTTATGGTGGCCAGGGGCGGAATCGAACCACCGACACGCGGATTTTCAGTCCGCTGCTCTACCAACTGAGCTACCTGGCCGCCGGAGGGAGGGCGCGTATTAGACCGGCCCGCACCGCCCTCGTCAAGCAAAGCAGCCCTGCTAACCCCTTGATTTTCAGGCCCGCGGACCGAGGCCTCAGCCGACCTCGCTCCCAAGTCCGACAGCCGACTCTTTAAAATGGCTCTGGACCAGCGCCAGTACCACCCGCCGCCGCTCAGCAGCCACTCTTTATTACCTCCGGGCGAACGCAAAACCCCGCAGCGGCGCCAAAGCGACGCGCGCAGGAAGGTTCGGCCGGTCGGGTTGCGCCCGACGCGACAAGCCCCCGGACCCTGAATTCCCCGTAAATGCCCAAGGAGAGGCGCCCACCCGACTGGCCGAGCCTTCCTGCGCACGGCGCTACCCCGGGCGTGAAACGCCCCAGTCTCTGTAACCCAACTGTCACCAACCCCCTGATCCCGCTCCAAAAACGCCCCTTCGCCCGTTCCCAGGGCCTCACCGCAACGCTCCCCCTCCAGCCCCACCCCAAAAGGGATAGCCACCCCTTGACACATTGGCGCTTCACCCCCTCCTCGCCCGGTGCATATCAAACCCGTGGTCCCGCTACCACTATCTCCACCCTGCGCTAGCTCCATTGAAGTGAGTCCTGCGCCACTCGACAGATCAGGAACGATTTAGGGAGTCCTCCATGCATTCCGGTTTCAAATCTTTTTCTACCCCCGCTCTTACGCTTTCAGTCCTGGCCGTCGTAGCGGCGACTCTCTCCGGGTGCGGAGGGAGCGACGCAGCCGCGAGTGCCGCGAACATGCCGCCCCCGCAAGTGACGGTGGCCTCCGTCATTTCGAAATCCGTAACGGAGTTCGACGAGTTCACCGGCCGCTTCGAGGCCATCGACCGCGTGGAGGTCCGTCCGCGTGTGAATGGCTACATCTCTTCCGTCAACTTCACTGAAGGCAGTGAAGTGAAGAAGGGCGACGTGTTGTTTGTCATCGACCAGCGCCCCTACGCGGCGGAGCTGAAGCGCGCTCAGGCCCAACTGGCGCAGGCGAAGTCTGCACAGGCACTTGCCAAGTCCGAGAAGGCTCGTGCAACCAACCTGTTGGCCCAACACGCCATCTCCCAGGAAGAGTACGACACCCGTTCATCCGGCGACGAGCAGGCTGAAGCCAACGTTCAGCTCGCCGAAGCTGCTTTGGACACAGCAGCGCTCAACATGACCTACACTAAGGTCACGTCGCCGATCAATGGTCGCGTGAGCCGCGCCAACATCACGTTGGGCAACCTCGTGACCAACGGTCAGACTCTGCTGACCACCGTCGTTTCCCTCGACCCGATCTACGTGCGGTTCGACGGTGATGAGCAGGCCTTCCTTCGCTCCGTCAAGCAAGCGAAAGACAACGTCGCAAACGGCTCAAAGGAAACAGCCGCTCCGGTGCTCGTGGCCCTGGCAGACGAACCCGGCTTCCCACACAACGGCGTAATGGTCTTCCAGGACAACGAAGTGGATCCTCAGACCGGCACGATCCGCATTCGTGCGAAGTTGGACAACCACGATCGCGCCTTCACTCCAGGTCTCTTCGCACGGGTCCGGTTGCTGGGTGACAAGAAGTACGACGCACTTCTGATCAACGACAGTGCGGTCGGAACCGACCAGACGGTCAAGTACGTCCTGGTAGTCGGCGCAGACAACAAGGTCGAGTACCGCCCGGTGAAGCTGGGTCCGGTGATCGACGGACTGCGCGTTGTGCGTGACGGCCTGAAGGTGGACGACACCATCGTGGTCAACGGCCTGCAGCGCGTGCGACCAGGCTCCCCTGTGACACCTCAAAAAGTGGCGATGGGCGAGCAGAACATTCACCCGGGCATCAATAAAACCATGTATGCCCAAAATTCGGGAGACCCGCAGTGAAACTGTCGGACTTCTTCATTGACCGCCCGATATTCGCGGCGGTCCTCTCGGCCTTCATCACAATCGGCGGTGCCATCGCACTGTTGAAACTGCCGGTCAGTGAGTACCCGGAGGTCGTTCCGCCCTCCGTGGTGGTTCGCGCCACTTACCCTGGCGCGAATCCGAAGGTTGTGGCGGATACTGTTGCAGCGCCCCTGGAGCAGCAGATCGTCGGTGTTGAGGACATGATGTACATGTCTTCAACGTCGACGGGCGATGGCTCTCTCTATCTGACTGTCACCTTCAAGCAGGGTGCCGACATTGATAGAGCCCAGGTGCAGGTGCAGAACCGGGTCTCGCAGGCGCTCCCGCGTCTGCCCGAGGAAGTTCGTAACCTCGGCGTTACGACTCTCAAAAGCTCACCCAACCTGACTCTCGTCGTGCACTTGACGTCGCCCGATGGGCGCTACGACGGACAGTACCTGCGTAACTACGCAACTCTGAACGTTCGTGACATCCTCGCGCGTATTCAGGGCGCGGGCGACGTGCAGCTCTTCGGCGGTGGCGATTACGCCATGCGTGTATGGCTCGATCCATCGAAGCTGGCTGCGCGCAATCTAACTGCAGGCGACGTCATCACGGCCATCCGGGAACAGAACGTCCAGGTGGCGGCCGGTCAGATCGGTGCTCCGCCCTCGACAACCTCGCAGTTCCAATTGCAGCTCAACGTCAAGGGTCGTCTGACTGACGAACAGCAGTTCCGCGACATCATCATCAAGACCGGTGACGAAGGCGAGGTCGTGCGTCTCAGCGACGTCGGCCGCGTTGAGATGGGCGCCCAGACCTACTCGATCAGCAGCCTGTTGGACAACAAGGACGCGGTTGCGATCCCGATCTTCCAGGCCCCGAATTCAAACGCACTGCAGCTCTCGAACGATGTGCGCAAGAAGATGGAAGAGCTGAAGAAGGACTTCCCGGCGGGTGTCGACTACACGATTGTGTATGACCCGACGGTGTTCGTGCGGCAGTCCATCGAGGCGGTGATTCATACCCTGCTCGAAGCGGTCGCGTTGGTCGTGCTCGTCGTGATCCTGTTCCTGCAGACGTGGCGTGCGTCGATCATTCCGTTGATTGCGGTTCCGGTTTCGATCATCGGCACCATGGCAGTGCTGCTCGGGTTCGGGTTCTCGATCAACGTGCTCTCGCTGTTCGGCCTCGTGCTCGCGATCGGTATCGTCGTCGACGACGCCATCGTGGTCGTGGAGAACGTCGAGCGTCACATAGAGAGTGGTCAATCACCCCTCGAAGCCACCAAGTCGGCAATGGGCGAAGTGAGCCGCCCGATCATCGCGATCACACTCGTACTGTGCGCCGTGTTCGTTCCGGTGGCGTTTGTCCCTGGCCTGACGGGCGAGTTCTACCGGCAGTTCGCACTGACGATCGCGATCTCGACGGTGATCTCGGCATTCAACTCGCTGACGCTGTCGCCGGCTCTGGCCGCCCTGCTCCTGAAGCCGCATGGCGTCAAGAAGGACTGGCTGACGCGCGGGATGGACAAGGTCTTCGGACCTTTCTTCAAGCGCTTCAACCGGGGCTTTGAGCGTGCAGGCAATGCGTACTCCAGATCGACCACGACCATCGTCCGTCGGACTGGAATTGCGCTGGTTGTGTATGGCGGCCTGATTGCCCTGACGTACTTCGGCTTCAACATGGTGCCGGGCGGATTCGTTCCGGAGCAGGACAAGCAGTACATCATTGCGATCGCGCAATTGCCGCCGGCCGCCACGATTGACCGCACGGACCAGGTCATCCGCAAGATCGGTGAGATTGGTTTGAAGCAGCCGGGTGTCGAGCATGCCGTGCAGTTCAGCGGCATGTCGGTCAACGGCTTCACACCCAGCTCGAGCGCCGGCATCGTGTTCTTCGCACTCGATGGCTTCGACAAGCGCAAAGGCCCGGGCCTTTCCGCCAAGGAGATTGCCGGCGCGCTGACCATGAAGCTGTCCAGCATTCAGGACTCCTTCGTGGTTGTAGTACCGCCGCCGCCGATCATCGGCCTCGGTACCCTCGGTGGCTTCAAGCTGCAGGTCGAGGACCGGGCGGATCTGGGCGAAGAGGCGCTGTTTGCGGCCACTCAGGCCGCGATCAAGAAGTCGTACCAGGATCCTTCGCTGTTCGGTGGCTTCAGCACCTACCAGATCAACGTGCCGCAGCTCGATGTGGACGTAGATCGCACGAAGGTGAAGCGCCAGAACGTGAAGATGTCCGATCTGTTCGAGACATTGAACGTCTACCTGGGCTCACTGTACGTCAACGACTTCAACAAGTTCGGTCGTACGTACCAGGTGTTGGCCCAGGCCGATGCACCGTTCCGGTCTCATGTGGAAGACATCCTGCCGCTGAAGACGCGCAATGCGTCGGGCGACATGGTTCCGCTGGGATCGCTGCTCAGTGTCAAGGAGGCGTTTGGTCCTGACGTCGTACAGCGTTACAACGGCTATCGTGCCTCTGACATCAACGCAGGCCCTGCTCCGGGATATAGCTCCGGGCAGGCGCAAGCGGCAATGACCAGGATCCTCGCGGAGACCCTGCCGCACGGCATGAGCTACGAGTGGACGGATCTCGCGTACCAACAAACACTGGCTGGCGGCGCAAGCTTCCTGGTGTTCCCGTTGTGCGTGATCTTCGTGTACCTCGTGCTGGCGGCTCAGTACGAAAGCCTCACGCTGCCCCTGGCCATCATTCTCATCGTCCCGATGTGTCTGCTGGCCGCCATTACCGGTGTGTTTCTGACGCATGGAGACAACAACATCTTCACGCAGGTCGGACTCATCGTGCTGGTCGGGTTGGCGTGTAAGAACGCAATCTTGATCGTGGAGTTTGCCAAGCACCTGGAAGAAGAGCGCGGGATGGATACAGTATCGGCAGTGCTGGAGGCCGCTCGCCTGCGCCTGCGCCCGATCCTGATGACATCCATCGCATTCATCGCGGGTGTCATACCGCTGGTGTTGGCGAGCGGCGCCGGCGCCGAGGTTCGGCACACCCTGGGTGTCGTAGTGTTCGGCGGAATGCTGGGTGTCACCTTCTTCGGATTGCTGCTGACTCCGGTGTTCTACGTGTTGGTCCGGAAACTCGGCAAGCAACAGCCCGTCGAGGTCGCCCACAATTCGCCGGCTCGCATAGCCTCTGCGGAGACGCATTGATGACTAGCTCAAAGCACAGCGCCAACAGGGCCCGAGCCCTCTCGGTGGTTGCCCTCTTCGTAGCCGGCACGTTGGCCGGCTGCGCAGTGGGTCCCAACTATCACCAGCCCAAGACGCAAGTGGCCCCAACGTATGGGGCCGCTGAGCCAGCGGTGTACACGCCTGAGAATGCTCAGGTTCAATTCTGGAAGCAGTTCAGCGACGCGACACTCGACAAGTTGGTCGACGACGCTCTCAACGCCAACCACGACCTGCGGATTGCCGTAGGTCGCCTGGCCGAGGCTCGCGCCGCGCGCCATCAGTCACTGTATGACCTGGCGCCAACGGTAACCGCCGCCGGTGGCCATACAACACAGAAACTACCTGAGGTTCAGGCAGGCCTCCCCTTCACTGCGTCGTACTACGATGCTGGATTCGATGCGACCTGGGAGCTCGACCTGTTCGGCCGGATTCGGCGCGAAAACGAATCCGCGAAGGACCAGCTCCAGGGTGCCGAGGCAACCCTCCACGACGCCCAGGTTTCGGTCATCGCGGAAGTTGCACGCACCTACTTCGAGCTTCGCGGCACTCAGTACGAGCTGGCCGTAGCCCGCAAGAACGTAGAGAACCAGAAGTCCACATTCAACCTCGTGGATGTGCGCCTGAAGAATGGCCGCGGCACGGAGTTTGATACGTCCCGAGCCAACGCACAGTTGAGCACAACCCTGGCGACCATCGATCCGTTGGAAGCCGCGGTACAGCGCTCGATTCATCGCCTGAGCGTGTTGACTGGCCGCGATCCCAACGCGCTGCAGGGTTTGTTGACTCCGGTCAAAGACCTTCCCGAGTTACCCAAGACCCTGGCTGTCGGCGACCCCGGCGCCATGCTCCGTCGCCGCCCGGATATCCGGGTGGCCGAGCGCAGCCTGGCTTCCTCCAGCGCCGAGATTGGCGTGGCCGTCGCTGACTATTTCCCCAAGGTCACTTTCACGGGCAGCTTCGGCTATGACGCCAAGACTCTGAATGGCCTGGGAACCTCCGCCAGCCGTGCCTATACCATCGGCCCCGGCATTTCCTGGGCTGCCTTCGACCTGGGCCGGGTGCATGCCCGGGTGGCCGGCGCCAAGGCCCGTAACAGCACCGCTCTGGCGCAATATGAAAAGACGGTTCTGGGCGCCCTGGAAGAGACGGAAAACGCCCTCGTGACCCATGCGCGGGCCCGGGATCAGCTCGTCCATGCCGCGGATGCGGCCCAATCCAGCGCTGCAGCGGCCAAACTGGCGCGGGTACGCTACGAAGGCGGCATCGTAGACTTCCTGGAAGTCCTTGATGCGGAACGGACTCAGCTCGTGGCCGAGGATCAACTGGCCCAGACCCGGACCGCAACCGCCACCAGCCTGATTGCCGTGTACAAGGCATTGGGCGGGGGTTGGGAGGGCGCGGCTTTCCCGCGCTACACTCAGGCATCGAATTAGAACAGACCGGACGCTGCCATGCTCGAGCTTGCTCGCCGGCCCCCGAACCCCCACATTGAGGGTTCGGGTGCGCGCGTGGCGCCCCCGGCCGGAGGCCTTTGAATGAATGCCAATGTGGTGGAACTGCCTGTTCTTGAAGAGAATTTTGCCAAGACGGCGGTCAGTGAGTGTGAGAAGGAATTCACCCAGATAAATGAGTCGCTGCAGCGGCGCGAGGGCCTGTTGGCTGCCTCCGCCAAGGCCAGTCGCCTGCTGCTCGAGGCTCCGGATGTGCGGGCCGTTGTGCCCAATGTTCTGCGCCTGATCGGCGAGTCCGCCGGTGTTGATCGCGTCAATCTCATGCTTTCCCAGGCCGGTCCGGGCGGCGAGCCGCTGTTGGTTGTTGCCAGCGAGTGGGTTGCCGAGGGCGTCGTGCCCCATTTCGAGGATCCCGCGACGTGCAGCTGCGATGAGCGCAACTTCTCCTCTGTCTGTTCGGAGCTGCGCGCCGGCCGCAGCGTTTGTCTGAGCATGAGCGACACGTCGAACCTGCCGACTATCGGCTTCGAAGGTATCGGCACCAAGACGAAGGCGATTGTGCCGATTTTTGTCGGCGGCGAGTTCACCGGCATCGTCGGTTTTGACAACACCAAACAGCGTCGCGCGATTGATTCCGCCGAGCTGTCGGCGCTCGAGACAGCGGCTGGCGTCATCGGCGCCGCACTGCACCGTGAGCGCCTGGTAGACGACGTGCGTCGCGCGCGTGAACGCGCTGCTGAAGAGAAAGTCACCGAGCTGGCCAAGGCCAATGCCGTCATCCGCGGCAACCTGGAGCGTCTGGCGAGCGAGCCCGACCTTCACAGCTTCATGGGTCATATGTTGTTGGAGACGACGCGTCAATTCGACGCAGCCTCAGGGTCTGTGATCGTTTCCAAGGATTCTTTGCAGGAATGGCGCGTGTTGGCCCACGTCCGTGACGGCCAACTCGCCGATGCTCCTTTTGCGACGAGCGTGCCGTTTGCCGGTTCGCCGTTCACTGAAGTCTTTGGACGCAGCCCCGAGCCTCGCTACATGAACATTGAGCACGGCAACTGGGAGATCTGGCCCGGTGCGCTGGCGTTCCATCGTCGTGAAGGTTATTGCAGCGTTCTGATCTACCCGCTGGTGTTTGGTGCCCGTAACGTCGGTTTCTTTATTCTCTCCTTCCGACGTGAAGCACCCGAAGTTCAACACAGCGAGTTGTTGGTGGCGTTGTCCCAGCAGGCAACGTTGGCCGTGCAGCTCACCCGCCTGGCCTACTCGGCCAAGGAAGCTGCGGTCCTGGTCGAGCGCACCCGTATCGGCCAGGAGATTCATGACGGGTTGGCACAGGCATTCACGGGAATTCTCATGCAGCTCGGCGCTGCCGAGGAATTCCAACCGTGCAAGCGCAAGAACTCCGAGCTGGCGGGTGTTCTGACTCGCATTCGTGATCTGGCACGTGACGGTCTGTCGGAAGCGCGCCGTTCGGTCATGGCGTTGCGACTGGATCAGACACGGCGCGCGGGCCTGGAAATCGCCCTGCGGCAGTTGTGTGATCGGTCAACGGTTCCGGGTCGCGTCACCTGCACTTTCAAGGGCGGTGACTTCACGTTGACGGGCGTGAAGCCCGAGCACGAGCACGAGCTGTTGCGCATCGCGCAGGAGGCATTGAGTAATGCCATGCGTCATGCCCGGCCGTCGAATGTTCTGATTCAGATGTCTGACGAGCCGGCCCACTGGGTGCTGGCGGTCTCGGATGATGGCGTGGGCATGGAACAGCACGCCGAGCTGGCCGGTGAAGGATTTGGCCTCACGAGCATGCAACAGCGTGCAGGAGCCATTGGAGGAGAGTGGCACATTGAAAGCAAACCCGGTGCAGGCACGCGAGTGAGCGTCCGGCTACCGAAGCGGAGAGTGTGATGGTTGCGGTACTCAAACGGAAGATTCGGGTGATCCTCGCGGATGATCATCCGGTGGTGCGAGACGGCCTGGCGACT
>Ga0137412_10002026_pt1 | contig 11448 bp, 10 predicted proteins | sample CZODoug2_1_16fun_FD_122160 | JGI IMG/M metagenome (GOLD analysis project Ga0137412, IMG submission 122160) | Vadose zone soil fungal communities from Angelo Coast Range Reserve, California, USA - CZODoug2_1_16fungal (Hybrid Assembly) | ecosystem: Environmental > Terrestrial > Soil > Vadose zone...
CAAGATGCTCGAGCTCATGGAGATCACCAGGGACACTCCCGACCCGGTGCCGGGGCTCGAGATGTTCGTCCGCGACGCGAATGGCGAGCCCACCGGGCTGCTGCGAGAACTGGTTCATCTGCACTTCATCGACACGCTCTACGAGAAGATCGGCTGGACTCCGCCGCACGAGCTCACCCCTGAACGCGTCGGAAGATTCTTTCGCTTCATGACCGAGCACGGTGTGACGGCCCTCTTCGAGGCGCTCGTCGCGGATCACGAGATCCTGCAAGCCATCGCAGAACTCGACCGACGTGGCGAGCTCAACATGTATTACGAAGGGGCGCTGCGCTTTCGGAACGCCGACGACCTTCCCGGAGTCATCGCGGTGCTCAAGAGCTATCACGCGGACTACGCGAGCAAGCACGTCAACGTGAACACGCTGAAGCTGTTCCTCGACGGCACGAACGAAATCGGCAACAGCGCCGTTCTGGCGCCCATGTGCAATCACGCGTCGGCGGACCACCGCGGCGACATCGGGATGGAGACCGCTGAGCTCACCCGGTGTTTCCTGCTGTGCAACACCGAAGGTGTCGACGTGCACATCCACGTCGTGGGCGATCGCTCATTCCGTACGGCCTGCGATGCCGTAGAAGCTGCACGCAACGAACTCGCGCGCACCGAGATCGCGGCGACGGGCGACGAGTGGAGAATTCAGGTCACGTTGGCGCACTGCGAACTCGTCGACCCCGCCGACATGCACCGTCCCGCTGAGCTCGGAATCATCGTCAACTGGACCACGCACTGGTCTGGGGCGTACTTCGGTGAGGCGGCGAAGAAGCACCTTGGCGACGAGCGCTGGGATCGCATGTACCGCTTCAACGAGATCGCGGAAAGCGGTGCCTTGCTTACGTTTTCCAGCGACGTGGTCACCAGCTATGAGTTGCACCGGAGCAATCCGTTGTTTGGCATGCAGGTGGCGGCGACTCGGGTCGATCCGGAATACCCGCTCTCCCCCAGCGTGTATCCGGGTAGCGTTCGGCCAGAGACGGACGCCCGGCTTTCCCGTGAGTTGCTGTTGGCCGGATACACGATCAACGGCGCCAAGCAACTGCGTCTGGCGGACAAGATCGGGTCACTGGAGGTTGGAAAGGTCGCGAATCTGTGCGTTCTGAGCGCAGACCTCTTCGAAGTGGAACCTCGTGCGATCGGCGAGATCAAGTTCGACGCCGTGATCTTCGAAGGACGTGTGGTCGCTGGATCTCTATGAGTTGACCGGGATTACACGCAGGGTGCAGCGCCGGCGCCGACCGGACGCAGCTGCGCACTCTCGAGCAGGCGCTCCAACGCCGCCTCCACATCGGCCTTCCAGCCAAGCCCTTCCTCCAGTTCGAGACGCATCCGGGGGAAGTAGGGATGCGGTGCGACGACCTCGAACCCGACATCGCCGAGGAAGTCCGCGTCGACGATGCACTGGTCGACCGAGCAGTCGCCGAGCACTTCGACCACGGGACGCAGCTCGGGCGGTACCGCCAAAGAGTTCCCGAGTTCGGCGGCTTCGGCCGTCCGTCCGAACGCCTCCAACGCCTTGACGCCACGGCGGACGAGATCGCCCACCACCGCCGCGATCAGTCCGCGCGGCAATCCGTCGGGATCGTCGGTCGCTTCGATGCCGATGGAGGTGAGCAGAACGGCATCGGCACTCACCGGACCGCTGGGGAAGAGCCGGGCCCTCGGCACCGCGCGCGGCGGTGCGTAGAACGCGTAGCCCAGGCACGGGGCGTCCTCCGCTGAGAACCCGTCGGCATCGCATCGCACTGCGAGCTGACCGCACGAGCCCCACTCGAGCATCACCATCGAGAGCCAGGCTTCCTTCTCGAACTCCGGGTCGGCGAGGTGGTCTTCACCCGGCAAGGTCGACGGATCGACTTCCCAGAACACGCAGCGGCGCGCGTGCTTGGGCAGCTGCTCGAACGCTTCGAGCCGCAGCGGCATGATTCGAGCCGACACTAGGGTCCCCGGTTCTCAGATGGTCCAGAAAATCATCGGTTGCTCCTCCAGAATAGTGAAGCCCGCCAGGGTGGGTTCGGTTTCAGCCCGCCGACGGTCACAGGACTCCAGTCCTTCGTCCCGTCGCTTCGCTCGCCCCAGTCTTTTCATCCCGTCGCTTCGCTCGCCCCAGGCCTTGTGTCGAATCTCGTTGGTGCGCAACGTGTTTCCTCCTCGGAGCGGCCTCAGCAGGTGCTCGAAATGGCCGTTGTGTCACAGTGACGTAATTACGCCGTGTGGTAGGTCACGGCTTGGTCGCGCTCATCAAGTCCACTATTCGCTGCAAGTCATCGATCGATCCGAACTCCACCACGATCTTGCCCTTCCGTTTGCCGAGGCTCACCGTGACTCGGGTGTCGAAGGCGGTCGACAGGTTCTCAGCAACGTCTTGGAGCCCTGGCATCTGAATCGGCTTGCGACGCGGTGCCGACGGTGCGATCGGTTCTTCCCGATTGGCGAGCGTCACCGCCTCCTCCGTCGCGCGGACGGACAGCCCCTCCGCGACGATCCGTGCAGCCAACTCCTCCTGCTTCTCGGACCCGCCTTCGAGGGCCAGCAGCGCACGCGCGTGCCCGGCGGACAGCACTCCGGCTGCGACCCGCCGCTGCACCGCGATGGGCAGCCGCAACAACCGGATCATGTTGCTGATCACCGGTCGCGATCGTCCGATGCGAGCGGCGAGCTCGTCGTGCGTCACGTTGAACTCGTCGAGCAGCTGTTGATAGGCCGCCGCCTCTTCCAAGGGGTTCAGCTGCGCGCGGTGGATGTTCTCGAGAAGAGCGTCGCGCAGCATGCTCTCGTCGGCGGTCTCGCGGACGATCGATGGGATGGTGGCAAGCCCGGCTTCCTGGGCAGCCCGCCAGCGCCGCTCCCCCATGACGAGTTGATATCGCGGTGTGGGGCCGTCCGAATCGATCGCGCGAACCACGATCGGCTGCATCAGACCGAACTCGCGAATCGAGTGCACGAGTTCTGCCAGTGCGTCGCCGTCGAACACCTGACGGGGCTGCTTTGGGTTCGGCTCGATGGATGCCGGATCGAGCTCTCGGTAGACCGCGCCGGCCTCGGAGACGACCGGCGTCGGGGGTCCGCCCAACAGCACGTCAGCCGCCGCGCGACCCATTTCCGGGCCCATCTTTCCTGGCTCGTGGTCGACCGGTCCGGTGGGTTCGGGGGGCCCAGTGGGAATCAGCGATGCGAGCCCGCGGCCTAGGCCGCTCTTCTTGCGTGCCGGCTGCGTCATACTCGTCTCCTCTTCGCGCAAGCGCTCATCGGCCTTGTCTCCTCTTCGCGCAAGCGCTCATCGGCGGTCTTGCCCCCTCGTCGGTGTCGTATCCGCCCGCTCCGCAAGCTCCCGGCTGGCGTCGAGGTAGCTCATCGCGCCGCGCGAACCCGGGTCGTAATCGAGGATCGTCATGCCGTACCCGGGCGCCTCGGACACCTTGACGCTGCGCGGAATGACGGTGCGCAACACCTTGTCCCCGAAGTGCGCCCTCACGTCGGCGGCCACTTGATCCGCCAGCTTGGTGCGGCCGTCGTACATCGTGAGGATCACCGTGGTGACCTCCAGGTGCGGGTTGAGATGAGCCTTCACCATCTCGATGTTGCGCAGGAGTTGGCCCACCCCCTCGAGGGCGTAGTACTCGCACTGGATCGGGATCAGCACCTCGGGCGCCGCCACGAGTGCGTTGATGGTGAGGAGACCGAGCGACGGCGGGCAGTCGATGAAGACGTAGTCGAAGTTGTGTTCCTGGAGTCCGGCGAGCGCGTTGCGCAACCGACCCTCGCGGGCAACCATGCTGACCAATTCGATCTCGGCGCCGGCCAGGTCGATGGTCGCCGGCACACAGTAGAGGCGCTCGTTGTGCGGACTGCGTTGGAGCGCCTCCCCCAACGAGATCTCACCGATCAGTACTTCGTATGAGGACGGCGTGCCTTCGCGGTGCTCGATGCCGAGCGCGGTGCTGGCGTTGCCCTGCGGATCGAGATCGATCACGAGCGTGTTGAGTCCCTGGAGAGCGAGCGCCGCGGCGATGTTCACCGCCGTCGTGGTCTTGCCAACTCCGCCCTTCTGATTCGCGATCGTGAAGACGCGTTGCCGTCCCGGCCGTGGAAGCTGCTTGGCCCTGGCCGCGTGCAGGATGCTGACGGCGCGCTCTGCCTCAGCGCCGATCGGGGTGTCTCCCCCCACGTCCTTCCATGGCGGCCCGGGATCGGGCGTCCATGTTTCACGTGAAACATCGGGCGGCGGCGTTGCGCCGCGCGCCACGTCCCCGTCCTGTGCCGGTGTCATTCTCTGCTCCTGCCCGACGGCCCCTTGAGGCTCGATCGTGATATCCGCTTGCCGCGTCGTGCCACGACCACGGTGGCGGGTGGAGTCAAATAGTCCACGCCACATTTCACCACCCCTATGTCCACTGCACCCAACGAGCACAACACCCGCCGATGCTCGACGACTTCATCCTCGGCCCGATCGCCTTTCATGGCGAGCATCCGCCCGCCCTCGCGCAACAGCGGAAAGGACCACCTTGCCAACTTGTCCAACGAAGCGACCGCCCTCGACGTGACCGCATCCATCTCCCCGAGCTCCCGGCGGACGTCGCCGTCCTCCGCTCGACCACGCACCACGACCACGTCGAGACCGATGTCGTCGACGACCTCCTTGAGGAACTCGGCTCGGCGGAGGAGCGGCTCGACCAGAAAGACGCGGGCGGAAGGACGGGCCAGTGCGAGGGGGATGCCGGGCAGTCCTGCCCCGCTTCCGACGTCCGCCACCGTCTCATCGTCCTCCACTAGCTCGGCCACCGCGGCACTGTTGAGGACATGGCGATCCCACAGCCGAGGTACCTCACCCGGCCCGAGAATGCCCCGCTCGATGCCGGCGCCCGCGAGGATCCCCGCGTAGCGCTCGGCCAGTTCGAGCCTCTCGCCAAAGACAGCAGCGGCCACGGATGGCGTATCCGGAACCTCGCCATGTTTCACGTGAAACATCCTCCGGGCCCGCCACCGGGCCGCTGCTGGAAACTACATCGATGTAACTCTGGCCGATCAGTCAAGAAGAACGACGACCCGGCGAGACGGCTCCGCGCCCTCGCTCTCGCTGTGCACGCCGTCGACGGCGGACACGGCGTCGTGCACGATCTTGCGCTCGAACGGAGTCATCGGGTCGAGCTGTTCACGCTCCCCGCTCTCCAGTACCCGGTGTGCCACGCGGTCCCCCAACGCGGCCAGCTCATCCCGGCGACGACGGCGCCACTTGGCGATGTCCAGCATCAGCCTGCTCCGCTCACCGGTCTTCTGGTGCACCGCGAGGCGGGTCAGCTCCTGGAGTGCGTCGAGCACCTCGCCCTTGCGTCCGACGAGCTTGTTCAGATCGTCGCCGCCGTCGATGCTGACGATCGCGCGGTCCCCTTCGACGTCAAGGTCGATGTCGCCGTCGAAGTCCAGGAGGTCGAGCAGCTCCTCCAGGTAGTCGCCTGCGATCTCGCCCTCGGCGACCAACCTGTCTTCGAGCGGCTCGGCCTTCGGCTCGTCCGTCGTCTCGCTGCGTTCGGTCGTATCGGCTTCTGTCATGTCCGTCCTTCTTCCTCGTCCACCGGTCGGGTTGCGGTCGTGATCCGCACTCGGGTCCGGTCAGGGCCTTCGCTTCTTCGGCCGGTTGTTGGTCCGGCGCGGTGCGCGATTGGGGGTCCCGCTGCGCGGGCTTCCGTTGTTGCTGCCATTGGTCGCCGGGGCGTCATCGACGATCTCCGAACCCTTGGCGGTCTCGTCAACCGCCGCCGATTCCGTCTGCTCTACGGCATCCGTGGCGTCCTGCACGGCAGGCTTGGGCGCTGCCGCGGCCTTGTTGCGTTTCGGCTTCACACCAGGAGCGGGCGCGTTCGATGCACGGCGCTCGATCTCCTCGACCTTCTTCGCCTCTTCGCGCTCCTCGATCTTGCCGAACACGTAGTGCTGCTGGCCGTAGGTCCAGATGTTGTTGGCGACCCAGTAGAGGATGATCGCCAACGGCAGGAACGGTCCGCCGACCACCACGCCGAGCGGGAAGACGTACAGCGCCAACTTGTTCATCATCGCGGTCTGCGGGTTCGCCGACGCCTCGGGGCTCTGGCGGGCAACGGAGGCGCGGCTGTTGAAGTGGGTCGCGACACCGGCCAGGATCATCAGCGGCAAGCCCACCAAGATCACCGAGAGTCGGTCGAATTCCTTGAACGCGCCGAGGCCCGCGTTCTGGATCATGTTGGCACCGAGCGGGGCGCCGAACAGGTGGGCATCCAAGAAGTGCCCGACGTCGGTGGCGCTGAAGAAGTAGTTGCCCAGCGACCGGTTCAACTCAGGCGACAACTTCGGCTGGCCGAAGCCGCCCTGGGTCCGGTTGAACGATCGCAACACGTGGTACAGCCCGAGGAAGACGGGGATCTGCGCGAGCATCGGCAGGCAGCCCAGGATCGGATTGAAGCCGTGATCCTTCTGCAGCTTCTGCATCTCCAGCGCCATCCGCTGGCGGTCCTTGCCGTACTTCTTCTGTAGGGCCTTGATCTGTGGCTGCAGTTCCTGCATCTGGCGCGTGGTCTCGATCTGGCGGACGAACGGCCGGTACAGGATGGCGCGCAGTGTGAACACCAGGAACATCACCGACAGTCCCCAGGCGAAGAAGTTCGACGGCCCAAGCACGAACGAGAACGCCTTGTACCAAACCCACATGATCGCCGAGACCGGGTAATAGATGTAGTCGAGGCTGAACCAGTCGAAGTTAAACAAGCGAGTCGCTCCTCAGCGTGGCGGTTCCGTCGTGGTCGTGCTCGTGCCGCGGGTCCGGTATCGGATCCCATCCTCCTGGATGCCACGGACCGCACTTCAACAGCCGCACCACCGCGAACCAGCCACCACGGATCAGACCGTGATGCCGCAAGGCTTCCACCGCGTACTGACTACACGTCGGCGTGAATCGGCACGACGGGGGGCGCAGCGGCGAGATCATGTTTCGGTACAGCTCGATCGCGTAGATGACACCGCGTGCAGTCCTGGTGCCGCTGGACATCCGCCGGCTCGTGCCCTCCGGATCACTCATCACGGCCTCGCACCTTCCCGGGTCCCGCGCGATCCCGACCGGGCGCGCCGCAGCGCGGTCCGCAGTTCCTGATCAAGTCTGGCCGAGATGGCGTCGCGACTACCGGGCAGCGCCCGGATGACCAACCGATCTCCTGGACTCAGCTCGTCGACGACCGCGTGGGCGACGTGCCGAAGCCGCCGTGCCACGCGGTGACGCTGGACGGCATTGCCAACGGACTTCGCCACGACCAGACCGATCTTGGGTGACTCCTCGTCGACGGACCAAGCCGCGTGCACGACGAGGTCGGGCTGGACGGCCCGCACTCCCTTTTTGACCGTCAGCCCAAAATCCGTGGACCGCGTCATCCGGTACCGAGCCGGAAGCACCTGTCTACACCCTGCTGCGGATCAGAACAGCATCACGCAGTGAGCGAGCGACGGCCCTTGCTGCGCCGACCGGAAACGATGGCGCGCCCAGCACGGGTACGCATGCGCAGCCGGAAGCCGTGCACACGTGCACGACGTCGGTTGTTCGGCTGAAAGGTCCGCTTGCCCTTGGCCACGGCTGTCACTCCTCGGTTACTGTCGCGTCGGCGTCCTTCACCGACACGACGTAGTCATGCCGGTTGGGACACAGGCGCAGTTCGTTCGAACGTCTGTATCGCTTGCTAGGCCCGGCGCGGTACCCCGAACTTCCGGGTCGCAGCCGTGTCGTCACATTCGGGCGACTGTTCGAGGGTACTGACGAGATTTCCCTAGGTCAAACCACTCACGCCGACCACGGAATACGTCACACACGTCACATTCTTCACCAGCCTGCAGCCGGGTCTCGCGCAACGACAAGCAATGTTGCAGAACGGTTGGCACCCGCGGCGAAAACTGTTAACTTCTGGCAGTGCCGTTTCGGCGTGAAGCGGCGTTGACCACCAACTGAGGACGACCACCCACCCCGCGAGCCCACAGAGTTTGAAAGCACTGTGACGAGCCCCGGGGCGCGGCCATCCGACACGTAGACAACGACATGACGACCCGGTGTCCGCTGTCCACAGGCTGTGGATAAGTATGTGGACAGTTTCGGGTTCGTCTATTCAGCCGTCTTCAGCGCGGCCTCGAGGGGGTACGTCTTCTTTTGACAACCGACCCTGATCCACCGTTCGTCGCGATCTGGAATGACGTCGTCGCCGAGCTCAACGGAGACTCCATCTCCCCCGAGTCGGTCAACGGCGGATCCGCGGCACCGTCTCTCACCCCCCAGCAAAGAGCCTGGCTCAAGATGGTCCAGCCCTTGGTCATCGCCGAGGGCTTTGCTCTGCTGTCGGTTCCGACGTCATTCGTCCAAAACGAGATCGAACGCCACCTCCGCGAGCCGATCATCACCATCCTCAGCAGGCGGCTCGGACAGCGGGTCGAACTCGGTGTACGCATCGCGACCCCCGAGTCCCCCGACCCCCAGCACGGCGACGACATCCTCCCCGACCCGGACGAAGTCGACGAGGACGAAGAAGCTCTCGCCAGCGCGGAGGAAAGCTGGCCGTCGTACTTCACCAGGGAGCAGCCGAACTCCTCATCGAAGAACGATGTAAGCCTCAACCGCAGGTACACCTTCGACACTTTCGTCATCGGCGCCTCCAACCGATTCGCCCACGCGGCCAGCCTCGCCATCGCCGAAGCGCCGGCCCGCGCCTACAACCCCCTGTTCATCTGGGGCGAGTCGGGGCTGGGCAAGACACATCTTCTACACGCAGCAGGCAACTACGCCCAGCGCCTCTTCCCCGGCATGCGGGTGAAGTACGTGTCCACCGAAGAGTTCACCAACGACTTCATCAACTCGCTGCGCGACGACCGCAAGGCATCGTTCAAGCGCAGCTATCGCGACATCGACGTGCTGTTGGTCGACGACATCCAGTTCATCGAAGGCAAGGAAGGCATCCAGGAAGAGTTCTTCCACACCTTCAATACGCTGCACAACGCGAACAAGCAGATCGTCATCTCCTCCGACCGGCCGCCCAAGCAGCTGGCGACGTTGGAGGACCGGCTCCGGACGCGGTTCGAGTGGGGTCTGATCACCGACGTTCAACCGCCGGAGCTCGAGACCCGCATCGCCATCCTGCGCAAGAAGGCACAGATGGATCGGCTGGACGTCCCTGGTGACGTTCTCGAGCTCATCGCCAGCAGCATCGAACGCAACATCCGCGAGCTCGAGGGTGCGCTGATCCGCGTCACGGCATTCGCGTCGCTGAACAAGACGACCATCGACAAGTCCCTGGCCGAGATCGTCCTGCGCGACCTCATCTCGGATTCCAGCACGATGCAGATCAGCGCCGCGACGATCATGGCCGTGACCGCCGAGTACTTCCAGATCACCGTCGAGGAGCTCCGCGGGCCGGGCAAGACCAGGGCCCTCGCGCAGTCCCGCCAGATCGCCATGTACCTGTGTCGTGAACTCACCGATCTCTCCCTACCCAGGATCGGTCAGGCATTCGGCCGCGATCACACCACCGTCATGTACGCAGAGAAGAAGATTCGCGGCGAGATGGCCGAGCGGCGCGAGATCTTCGACCACGTCACAGAACTCACGACGCGGATTCGTCAGCGCTCCAAGCGCTGACCCCTCCCCATTTCGCGCGTCTCGCGCCGAAATCATCGAAAAACTTTGGTCGCGCCTGCACCACACGTCACACGAAATGCTCGTGGATGCCGCTGTGGACAACTCTTCGACAACCTTCGGCCACGAGGCAGCTCCGTTCACATACCGCCGGTCATACACAGGAGCCCTGAATCCACTAGCGACTCATCCACACCCCGTACACGAGCGCCGGGTACGCCCCACCAGCGCACCAACGGGTTCATCCACAGTCCACACAGCCCCTATTACTAATACTTCTCTACCTACTAGGAATTACTTCTAGAAGAAGGGCCCTGGGGAAAGCTCCTCCCCACCCGCACCGGGCGGTCCGGCGAGGCATTCGTCGGTGACATCGATTAGCTTTCAACTTGGGACGGAACGCTCTACGGTTGTTCTTCTGAGCCGGTACGGTCGTTGAACCGCAGTGGTCTGACTCGTCGCAAGACGGGCGCATATCCGCTGCTTAGAGCTTGTTGGTTGGTTGCATCGAAGGGACGCTATGGACGTGGTGACGACGACGGTTGGTCTCACCGACTTGAAGTTCCGGCTGGTCCGCGAGGACTTCGCCGACGCGGTGGCCTGGGTCGCGCGAATCCTGCCGAGCCGGCCCACCGTGCCCGTCCTGTCCGGTGTGCTTCTCACCGGCACCGATGACGGCCTGGTGATCTCCGGATACGACTACGAGGTTTCGGCAGAGGTTCGGGTTTCCGCTGAAATCGCTTCTCCCGGAAGCGTTTTGGTGTCGGGCCGGCTGTTGTCGGATATCACCCGCTCGTTGCCGGCCAAGCCGGTCGACGTCAGCGTCGAGGGCACTCGGGTATTGCTGACCTGCGGTAGTGCACGTTTCTCGCTGCCAACCATGGCCGTCGAGGACTATCCGACGCTGCCCGGCTTGCCCGAGGAGACCGGCGTGATTGCCTCGGATTTGTTCAGCGAAGCCATCGGCCAGGTGGCCGTTGCCGCAGGCCGCGATGACACGCTGCCCATGCTCACCGGCATCCGCGTCGAAATCTCCGGCGAGAAGGTGGTTTTGGCTGCCACCGATCGGTTCCGCCTGGCCGTCCGCGAGCTGACCTGGTCGACCGACGTGGCGGATCTCGAGGCCGCGGTGCTGGTGCCGGCCAAGACCTTGGCCGAAGCCGCCAAGGCGGGTACCGACGGTGCCGAGGTGCACTTGTCACTCGGGGCAGGCAGCGCGGTCGGCAAGGAAGGGCTGCTCGGGATCCGGAGCAACGGCAAGCGCACCACCAGTCGGCTCCTCGATGCGGAGTTCCCGAAGTTTCGCCAGTTGCTGCCGTCCGAGCACACCGCGGTGGCCACAGTCGGCGTGGCCGAACTGACTGAGGCCATCAAGCGCGTTGCGCTCGTGGCCGACCGCGGGGCGCAGGTTCGGCTGGAGTTCTCCGAGGACGTCGTGCATTTGTCGGCGGGCGCGGATGACGTGGGTCGCGCCGAGGAGGATCTAGCCGTCGACTTCTCGGGTGAACCGCTCACCATTGCGTTCAACCCGACCTACTTGACGGATGGACTGGGTTCGTTGCATTCCGAGAAGGTGACGTTCGGTTTCACGACACCTAGCCGTCCCGCGGTATTGCGTCCGGCAGGCGATGATGAAGGATCCGGGGGTTCGTCCGGGCCGTTCCCGGCGGCCCAAACCGATTACGTCTATCTATTGATGCCGGTGCGGCTCCCGGGCTGACCGGCCCTACGCCACGAAAGAGGCGCACATGCAACTCGGGTTG